>Ga0209755_10009283_pt1 | contig 10397 bp, 11 predicted proteins | sample TergutCo191P1_FD_187301 | JGI IMG/M metagenome (GOLD analysis project Ga0209755, IMG submission 187301) | Cornitermes sp. P1 segment gut microbial communities from Petit-Saut dam, French Guiana - Co191P1 (SPAdes) (version 2) | ecosystem: Host-associated > Arthropoda: Insects > Digestive system...
GTTTAATGGTGTTATAGACTTTGCGCGGGTTTGATGTGCCGCTTGCATCTTTGAAGCAGACGCTGGTATATGGAACTCCCGCATCCATAATTTGCTTCAGGGTTTCAGTATAAAATTCCGCTTCGTGTGCGCCTTTGCTTTCGCAGCCACGGGGCAGTTCCATCATGGTAACCACAACCTCGTGTTCCAAACCTGCATCTGTGATGCACTGGCCGGAGTAAATTAGGTTATTCACGTCGTTCAGAGCGTCAAAGTTGCGAATGCGAGTCATGCCGTGTTTTTTGAACATCTTTGCATGGAGGTCAATCATGTCTTTGGGCTGAGGGCCCATAGCGACAACGTTTATGCCTCTGGCAAGGGTTTGCAACCGGATTTTTGGCCCAACCGTCTTGCGGAAGGTATCCATCATGTCAAACGCATCTTCGTTGCAGTATAGGTATGGAGCCTGGTACCGGGCCCCTCCGCCTGCCTCAAAATGCTCAATTCCGGCATGCACAGCCGCTTCAAGAGCGGGAAGGAAGTCTTTTGTCAAAACGCGGGCACCAAAAACAGACTGGAACCCATCGCGGAAACTGGTATCTTGGAAAAGGATTTTTTTCATAGGATACAATATAGTAAATTTTACAACACCGCAACGAAGAAATGAGCATTTACTATATTCCCTTACATGGCCGTTAAATACGATATCTTTATCTCATACAGGCGCAAAGGCGGCTACGACACCGCTAAATTGCTTTACGACAGGCTTCGCATGGAAGGTTACTCCGTATCTTTTGATATAGATACCCTAGAAAAAGGAGATTTTGATAAGGAACTGGAAAGCAGAGTCAGAGATTGCAAAGACTTTTTGGCCGTGCTGAATCCCGGAATTTTTGACCGGTTTTTTCTACCGGACCATGACCCCAAAGATGACTGGGTTCGCCGAGAAATAGCCTGCGCTCTCGCAGAACATAAAAATATTGTCCCTATTATTTTAGATGGCTTCAACTGGCCCAAAGAAACCTTGCCCGATGATGTTATAGGCTTAACCAAAAAAAACGGCATAGACCTTAACCCCAAACATTTTGAAGCCGCTTATGCAAACTTAAAAAGAAAGTTTTTGGACTCTCAACCGTTTTGGCTAATCAAACACAAAAAGAAAATCATCACGGCACTCTTTATGCTGCTTGCGGCAATTGCAGTATTCTTTTACTTTGCATTCACCGAGCTAACCGAAAAAACTTCCGATATAACACAGCAAATGAAACAAAAAGAACTGGAAGCTAAACAGGCTGCGCAAACAAGCGATTCCCTGCTGAAAATAACCGATTCAATAATAAAACGCCAAGATTCCGTCAGAAACGCACGGGAAGAACGGCAACGGCAAAACGCCCTAAGGCAAGACTCCCTGGTACAAGCTGCCAAATCACAACCAGAACTGGCCAAAGCCGTAAAAGTTGAGCAGGCAAAAAAAGCTCCCGAAAGCAAAACCTTGCATTGGAGTGGCCCCAATGACCCGGTTGGAAGGGCGATTTTTGAAAAACTGCAGCCGGCCGGGGTTCAAAGAACAAGATGCCCGGATAACAATGCAAATGACATAAATATAAGCGTCACAAGCCCAAATTGCACAATTTCCAGAGGCAATATAGAGTGCACCTATTCCCCAAAATTCACCATAACCAATTGTGCAGGCAAATTGCTTGGCATACTGGATATAGAAGCTAAATTCCGAACAGACCCGCATACGGAAGAATCAGCAGCACGGGAAGAACTGGCAAAAGAGCTGAGAACCGCGAATTTTGACGGAGTTATAGCGGAAATAAAGAAAATACCTTGACAAAAACCCTTGAAATTACTATATTTACCTCTCCGAATAGTATTTTTTTGAGGAAGTTCATGAAAACTCCTGTTATAAACCCTAGCGCTGTAGAGCGCAAATGGAAAATTATAGATGCCGAAGGCAAGCCACTTGGGCGCGTTGCCAGCAAAGTTGCCTATTTGTTAATGGGAAAGCACAAGCCGGTTTATGCCCCCAACACAGACGTTGGTGATTTTGTGGTTGTTATAAATGCCTCAAAAGTGGCTTTAACAGGCAAAAAAGCCGAAACAAAACAGTATTTTCACCATACCGGCAACATCGGTGGCGAACGCTGGATATCCTTTAAGCAATATCTGGGCCGCAAACCTGAGTTCCCTATTGAACACGCCGTTTGGGGAATGCTTCCGCATGGTTCGCTTGGGCACACCATATTCAGAAAATTAAAAGTGTATGCAGGCGCAGAGCACAAAGAAACCGATAAAAACCTTGAACCGGTGGCTATCTAAAAGAGAGAAACATTATGGCAGTAAAACCATCCGCTAAAGAAAAGTCCGCTCAGCAAAAAATCTACCGTGGCACAGGTCGCCGCAAAAGCGCAGTGGCAAGCGTAATCCTCAAAGAGGGTTCAGGCAAACGCACGGTGAATGGCCGTGATTTCAAAGATTATTTCCATTCCGATGTGCAAAACATGGTGGCAAACCTTCCGTTCTCAGTTCTTGGCAATGCCGAGAAATGGGATGTTATAGTTAATGCCAGCGGTGGCGGCATAGCTGGTCAAATGGGAGCAATACGTCTTGGGATTGCACGTGCTCTCGTTGAGCAAAACGCAGAGATTAAACCTGCGCTTCGCCATGCAAACTTGCTCACCCGCGATGCTCGTGTAGTTGAACGCAAAAAATACGGTCGCAAAAAAGCTCGTAAGCACTTCCAGTTCTCTAAGAGATAATCTTTGGAATGGAAAGCGGCATGACTTGATTTTACAAAGAACTAATAGGTGGTTGAGCTTGCTTAAGCCACCAATTTACAGGATTATTTTCGTTAGCATATCGTTTTAAAGAAGATTTAAATGCACGGATTACAGAACCTAAATCAATCATGTTAATCCCTTAGTCAGGCTCAACTCAGCAACCGCATTAACAATGCTTACTACCGAATCTTTGTTCATTTTGGAAAAAGCAAACCACCTTTTCCCTAAATCTTTTAGCGATGCTCCAATATGATACACTGCTTCGCCTTTGTCTATTATTAGAAAGCGGTCGTGGCTTGGGGTAAACTGTTTTATTGCAAAATCACCATATTGGGCATTGGCTTTTTGAACATCCAGATTTACTTGTTTGCTTGTGTTTTGGGTGAGCAGCAAGGCTTTTACTCCTTTTTTCTTTTTTGCCAGATGCGTGAGGGTGTTTTCGTCAATGTAATTGTCTATAAGCACTATATTTTCTTTCGCCGAGCGGATAATTTTGGAGGCAAGCTCGTAGGCATCGAATACCTGTCCGTCAAAGAAAACGCCTTGGGAGGGGATGACATTAGCGTCTAAAGCTTTAAAAACCTTGTCAAATTTCTGGTCGGTTTCAAGCTGTTTTTGTTCCATTTTGTCCAAACGGGAATAAACTAATTGATTGTTTTGCACTATTTTGCGTAATTGCACAAAAGCATTTATGATTTTAATGCTCACATTAACTGCCGTTTCGCTTCTCAAAACAGCCGAGAGCATAGCTACGCCCTGTTCGCTAAAAGCATAGGGTAGGTATTTGATGTTTTTCCCTCGCTTATTGTTCAAGGTCACAAATTGTGACCTTGAAATAGAACCCATATTTTGTGCTCCCAAATGACCAAATCTGTCGCAAACCGCAAGAATTTCTTCGGTTTCTTCTTCGGTTAGCTGAAACCGATATTCTTCTGGAAATCGTTCAAGGTTTCTTTTAACTGCTTGATTAAGCACTTTTGTTTCCACTTGATACATCTCTGCCAAATCTCGGTCAAGCATTACCTGTACACCCCGAACAGTAAATATTCGGTTTTCAATTTGCGTTTGTGCTATTACAATTTCTTTGCTCATTTTTCCTCCTTAAATGAAAAAACTCGCCCTTGCGAGGCGAGCGTGTTTCAAGCAAATATATAAAGGTTTTGCTGTTTTGTCAAGGGTTGAGGCTCATTTTTGTTGTTTTGCGTGCATTTTGCAAACAAATGTTTACATCAACTCAGCAACCGCACTAACAATGCTTACTACCGAATCTTTGTTCATTTTGGAAAAAGCAAACCACCTTTTCCCTAAATCTTTTAGCGATGCTCCAATATGATACACTGCTTCGCCTTTGTCTATTATTAGAAAGCGGTCGTGGCTTGGGGTAAACTGTTTTACAGCAGAAAGCATCGCTATACCTTGCTCAGTAAACGCAAAAGGTAAATATTTTCGATGTTGCCCTCTACCTGCGTTTAAGGTGCCAGATTGGAACCTTAAAGATTTATTTTCACTTGAAGTACCAGATTGGAACCTCAAGTTTTCCCATTCTTTTGCAGTTAATTGAAACGCAAATGTTTCAGGAAACCTGTCGGGATTTCGTTTCATTGCCCGGTTAACAAATTTGGGTTCCGTTTGATACATCTCTGCCAAGTCGCTGTCTAGCATTACCTGTACGCCCCGAATAGTAAATATTCGGTTTTCGATGTGCATTTGCGATACTACAAGTTCTTTGTTCATTTCTTTCCTCCTATAAATGAAAAAAACTCGCCCTTGCGAGGCGAGCGTGTTTCAAGCAAATATATAAAGGTTTTGCTGTTTTGTCAAGGGTTGAAGCTCATTTTTGTTGCATTGGCTTCATTTTGCAAACAAGTGTTGACATTTTCCTTCTTTGCAGCTGTTCGCACGAGCCCCAAACAATCCCTAAAGATGTGTGCCTGCTCGAACTTTGAATTTATTATGATTTTTCCGTTTTGGTTGCCACGCCAAACCCCTAGGGCTGTTGGTGTTTGGATGGGTTGTACATTTATGCAAATCCTATTTCTGAATGCAACGCACAGAATTCAAGTCGGAACTCCACGTTGTTTCCATTCTTCCATCACGCATATTAAAAAAAAGTGGTATCTTATTATCCCATCTACCAGCCATACTAGCACTCCACAGGATGCTGTTACTGCCGACCTCAATGAAACCTTTGAGGATATCGTAGTAACCGCTTGGCAGGATTGAAAAACCATAGTCATCTGTTCCATTGCCATCTTTGCTCCAACCACTTTTAGCTGCAAGTTTTTTTGTTGTACCAACAAAAATCAAAAGATCATCCCAATCTTTTTGTGTAGGTAAAGACCAACCTTTAGGACAGGCTATATTTGCTTCTTTAAAACTATACAAACGACCATATCTCTTGCAATTTTCTGGTTCATTATCATAACACTTGCTATCACCGACTTCGCAGGCTAAATTCTCTGCCATCCAAATTTGATTTCCAATTTTAACATACTTGTACGTTTTGTTATCACGAGAATCACAAAATTGTGTTTGAGGATCATATTCACTATCCCCACACTTATCCATAATGTCATTTCCGACACAGAACTTAATGTCAGGATTATACTCCTTGCCATTACATTTTTCTTTAACTTTGCTATTGTTGTAGCAAAATTGAAATTTTGGATCGTATTTCTTGCCATCGCATTTTTCAGAACAAGAAAAGATGAATGCCAAGGCAAGCGTAAAGATTGCCACGAAAGTGAACTTTGAAAAAGTGATTTTCATTGTGTTTCTCCTATGTTTTCCCTTTTAGTTGCCACTTCAAACCCCTAGGGAGTCGGTGTTTGGGTGGGTTTAGTGTCTTCACTAATTTCTAGTACATTTTTGTTTCTTTAAGTTTCCCATTATTGTAATATTCCTCATATTTTCCATCTCGCTTACCATCTTTAAAATTTACTCTTTTCCAAAGTTTCCCATTCTCGTAAAACTCCTCATATTTTCCATCTTGCTTGCCATCTTTAAAATTTGCTTTTTTCCAAAGTTTTCCTTCCTTGTAATATTCCTCATATTTTCCATCTTGCTTACCATCTTTAAAATTTACTCTTCTCCCAAGTTGCCCACTCTCGTAATACAGCTCATATTTTCCATCTTCTTTGTCATCTTTATAATTTGTAATTTCCCAAAGGTTTCCATTTCTATGGTAAATTTCCCATTTCCCAGTTTTTTCTCCATCTTTGTAATTTCCTACCATCCTAAGTTTTCCATTTTCATGATACAATTCATATAATCCTTGTTTTGCTTTTGCAAAGTTGCCAACGTTGTACAAGTATGGAAAACCGCCATTCTCATTTGAATTAATTTCCCAAATACTAACAAAATTCCAATCTTTGTAAATGGTTTGTTTTTTTATTTGCTCCTCTGTTCTTGTGCCAGATGTCATAGTGATTGTGCCTCCATCGTTTTTTCCAACCAGCATATCGGCAGCACCAACCAAGAAATAGCAATTTTCAATTAAACCTCTATTCTCCCCTGCAATTCCACCAACTATTTTTCCGTTTACGTTTCCCAAAGCGTAGCTATTATATATTCTGCTACCCTTTTCATTTTTGCCCACCAAACCACCGACATAAGAATCGGAGCCAGTAGCAAAAACATTGCCCGTTGCAGATGAATTGATAATTGTTATTGTTCCACTGCCCACCAAGCCACCTGAATAAGAGCTACCAGAAGCAGAAACATTACCTGTTGCAGATGAATTGTTTATTGTTATTGCTTTTCCATTTCCCACTAATCCACCAGAATAACTACCTCCAGAAATACTACCCATTGCGTATGAATTGCTTATTGTTATTTCTTCACTATTTCCAACCAATCCACCAGAATAATTACCTCCAGAAACATTACCAATCGTGTAAACATTGTTTATTGTTATTGCTCTTCCACTTCCAACCAATCCACCAGAATAATTACCTCCAGAAATATTACCTGTTGTGTAAACATTGTTTATTGTTATTGTTCTTCCCCCTCCCACCAAACCTCCAGAATAAGAATCAGAACCAGTAGCAAAACTGCTGCCTGTTGCGTAGGAATCCACTATTGTTATTGCTTCGTTCCCATTTCCAACCAACCCACCTGAATAATAATCACTGGAAATATTGCCCGTTGCATAAGAATGGCTTATTATTGCACTTCCACTTCCTACCAAGCCACCAGAATATGAATTAGAACCAATAGCAGAAACATCGCCCGTTGCATAAGAATGGCTTATTGTTATTTCACTTCCGCTTCCTACCAAACCCCCTGCTTTGGCTTTGTAAGACCAATCGGAAGATACAGCAGAAACATCGCCCGTTGTATAAGAATGGCTTATTATTGCACTTCCGCTTCCTACCAAGCCACCAGAATATGAATATTTAAAAGCAGAAACTTTGCCAGTCGTATAGGAATTATTTATTGTTATTGTTGTTCCTTTGTTGCTTCCTACCAAGCCACCGGAATAAGAATAAGAATCAGAAGCGTAAATACTATCCCTTATATTTACTCCACAATTTTCTATTGCTTTTTTGGAAGCGTAAACCCCCGCTAATCCTCCGGCATAATTTCCGTCTTTTGTATTAGCAATTATTTTTGTAACATTCACAACAAGGTTTTTAACTTGCCCACTATCGCCAACATATCCAAAAAAACCAGCATATTGAACGCCAGATACCGAAAGTCCATATATAGATTTTCCGCCACCGTCAAAAGTTCCTTTGAACTGATTTTTTTCATTCCCAATAGGCTTCCACTCGCTTGCAAGTTCAATATCTGCACCAAGCGTAATTGTTTTGCCTTTAAAGTCGTTCCCATAATCAACCCAATGCAGCAATTCTTTTAACTGTGCTTCGGTTGTTACCGTAATATTGTTTGCACTCCAATCAACTTGAGCCCACGCACCAGCAATGATAACTAATGCCGCTAAAGTGAGTTTTGAAAACGTTATTTTCATTGTGTTTCTCCTATGTTTTCCCTTTTGGTTGCCACTCCAAACCCCTAGGGAGTCGGGGTTTGGGTGGATTAGTACCTTTTAACCTTTTACATATTTACCATCTACATCTTTAAACTTGCCACATATAATCATTATTAAGTCAAAGAGAGTCCAAACTCCAGCTATAGGAAGGATAACGAAACCGATAAAGATAACAGTCGTTAATACTCCAACAACAAAAAGTCCAGCTTTTAAGATGCCAGTCCAAATTTTGCCGGCATAAAAGCGGTCGAAACCCAAATAACCAAAAAAGATTGACAGCAAAAGCAATGCCACCCAAGAGCGTCCAGACTTCTCATTCACATCGTTAGTTATTACTTCTGACATATGAAACCTCCTTCCTCATAGCTGAGCTTGGAAAAAATGTGAATGCCATGGTAAGAGAAAAGCCTACCGCCTAAAAGAACATGTTTGTTGTTCATCTTTAACTCCATTTTCCCCGTCTTTTGTTTTCCTCGCCAAATCATCGGGAACACAAGATTTGTATAGGTTCGCACCACTGTGGAGCAAATTATTTTAATGACATTTTTATAACTACAGACAACTAAAAGTCTCCTAATAAAAATCATAGGCTATAGTAAAACCAATCGCAATAGGAGAATTAAACGTACCATACCTATCAAATTTTGTCCAATTGTAAATAAATCTTCCCCCCAAACTGAAGTTATCATATTGCGAACCAAATCCTAAAACAATAGCCTGATCCATTTTCTGCCTATATTTGTTAAATACTCTTTCATCATTATCAAAATCGTTATATGTGAACAAATTACCTTTTCTTGTCTCTACACTGGAATAAAATGGAAATCCCCACTGATAGCCACATTCAAAATAATAACCTGTTTTTTTCCCAAATCTAAGTAAAACCGGAATGCTGATTGTATTGTCATTCACAAAGATACTCATAAAATGTTTATCACTATCTTTACAGTCTTCACCATAGCAATAAGTAAAATGCAAGAAATTGTAGTTCAATTCCGTTACAAGGGCCATTACATCAAATGGCCATAAACTTAACGTAAACCCAAAAGCAAAAAATATTCCACCAGATACCCAACTCGTCTCATCCATTTCTTTATAATTTGTATAAACCATATCAAACCATTCCGAAGTTGAGCCACCTGGAGTAGCTGGAAAACCAAACATAGCACGCCACCCAATCTTTACAGGCCGCATAAGCCTCTTCATTTCCTCTGCTTCCCTTTGTTCTATCTCTTGCCTCCGCCGCTTCTCCTCTGCCGTTTCCATTTCTATCCTTCGCTGCTCCGCTATCATATTCAGCCACTCTTGGCTGCTCGGCATAATATGCACATGTTTCACAGTCTCCTTATGTTTTAATTCAATGCCAAGCTTAACCATTTCCCTTCCCAATTCAACATCCGAGCACACGGCAACAGAACCGCTGAAAGGCGTTTCCCCAACGAGCTTTCCATTCACAAAAACCGGTTCGCTAGAAGGTTCTCCATCTCGCTCGGTACTCAAAACCAAACCACCCATCTTAGGCTTTATATGCCCGTATATATCAAAAACCTCATAACTCCCCTTATTTATCCCAACCTCAAAACTTATATCCTCATAACACCTATGACTAAGCTTCACTTGATATTTATTAGGCAATAGCCTGTTCTTCAAAGAATAAAAAACTTTATCATTTATACTCAAATCCCATTGCTCATTTCTGCCCATGCCATCAGAATATGCAGATTTTATCTCCAAAACGCCAAAGTTCGGCTTTAGTTTAACATTCACATTCTGATTATTGCGTTCAATAGAAACTGTTGTGTCTGCAATCTCATATTGTTCCAATACGGCAAGTATGCGAATTTTGCCCTCTGGCAACTCCACTTTACATGGGGATTTAGCGCAACTAGGACTTGGAAGCCCATTGAAACTTAAAGAGGCATCAGAAGGCTCTGTTGTCAAATTAACCAAGTGTCGCTTGCCTGCATTTAGTTCCCAACCACCTCCAACACTTTGCACACCACTAATGCCACCGACAATAGAAGGAATATCTACTCCGGGCATTCTTCTAAACATATCTGGCGCTTTTTCGTCTAAAACAGAAAGCAAGCCGTATATATCCTTGGAAGAGCCGGTAAACGAACTCACTAAAATTCCTTTTTCGCTTTCATAAAGCTCCACTTTAATAGTTAAATTCCCACCAAAACGTCCTATGCGCCCTTGACCAATATAATCAGCAGCTATTTCTCTGCCTATCTTAACTAAACAACCCGCTAATTCATTGCACTTACTCAGCATATCTCCCGGCGTGTCAAAAAGAGAAAGTATGCTTTGTTGATTCATCACGGAATAATTTCTCTGCGATAAAATTTTAATGGCAATCTCACGCAACTTATCAGTCAAATGGTTTAATTCCAAAAAGTCAATAGAAGGTTCTCCGTCATCTTCGGTATTCAGTATAGCAACCGACTTTTGCTCCCCATAAGCGGCAAAAGCGAGAATTAACACCATAAAAAGCATTTTAGCTCTACTCATAATGTTCCCCCTCTAACCGCACTTTCATCCTCTGTAACGCTTTCTCTCCCCCAAACACAGAAAGTGCCTCTAATGGGCATAAAAGCGCGTCTATGGCGATTTCTATATAATAGTAGTAATCGGGG
>Ga0209755_10009284_pt1 | contig 10397 bp, 6 predicted proteins | sample TergutCo191P1_FD_187301 | JGI IMG/M metagenome (GOLD analysis project Ga0209755, IMG submission 187301) | Cornitermes sp. P1 segment gut microbial communities from Petit-Saut dam, French Guiana - Co191P1 (SPAdes) (version 2) | ecosystem: Host-associated > Arthropoda: Insects > Digestive system >...
CGCACATTGAACCAGAGCAATACAACACATGAAATAAATCCACAATTAGTAGCAAACTCCTGAAGATGGCTGTACTAACATTCGAAACATGTTGAGCAGTAAATAGTGAAATAATAAAGCAAGTGACATCAAGTTGGTCTATCTTTATTCAACTATCAAGATGATGCATGGTCCAATAAACATAAAAAAAAAAGATTTAAGTTCATACATGGAAATTTATGAAGAAATGTTGAGACAGGTGTTAATGTATGTGCTTCTGGCTGTGATAATAGAATAATAAATATCTTGAACACTGCCAGCACATTGTCTGCTCTACTGGATTTTAAATGCATGTATTTGAGGTTTTTATAGTGTGTTCAAACTGTTTTAAAAATACTTGGGGACGGGACTATTATTGTACATTCAGCACTTCTTGTTTTTTGTCTGTGAAATTCATTCAAGGATCATAACAGAAAGTTTGGTGGGCCATGTATTGCTTATTACTATGGACAATTGAGGTGTATTCTGACCTTACATACTTATTCCATCTTGTTTAGGATCTTCATTCATTGGTCTCAGAATTCTTGTGATTAAAGCTGTTTAATGTGTTTTGGTATTCTTTCATCCATCATTCTGTCAAGATGACATTTATTTCACTGGAATAATATTTTTCAAGTCCAGCTTATCTCTAGAATTGTTATAATTTTGTGGAAATCACATTTTTAACATGCTGTGCAAATTATATATATTTTTAAAATTCAACCCATTGACTAAAACTGACTAACTTGTATGATGTGACATGTTGTTGCAGTTTGGAGGAGCTGCATCTCAGCCTCAACAACTACAGTAGTGTTGAGCTAGGTGATGAGGCTGATATGCAGACAAATCTTCACAACTACTGCAATGTGAAGAAGCTGCACTTCACGGGGAATCCTGTGGCCACATGGCGTGAGATATGCAAGCTTGGGCTGGCATTCCCTATGTTGGAGGACCTTGTACTGGCTGAGTGTCCATTACAGTCGTTGGACCCAACTGTTGATACAGGGAATAGGTATGTTGTGAATTTACATCCAATCTTCACATAGCACAGAATAAATACAGTCTTTATTGACTTAAAATATGAAACCTTAAAGTGACTATCCTGCAGGCTGGGGACCTAGAGACCTGAGGTTTGAGTCTTGGTAATGGCAGAGATTTATCTCTTGTTGACTGTGTCCAGTCTACCTGTGGGGGTGACTGAACCTCATATCCAATGCATAGTGGGGGCTATTTATCCAGGGGTAAAGCAACTGGGGGATGAATTTGGCCACATACCTCTGTCTGGAGCATTGGATGAGAATGTGCAGAGGTATACTTCCTCAACCCTAATGTATTAATGGTGTGGTGCCTAATTAACTACAGGGATAACTTTACATGTGCTTTTGAAGAATCTTTGTATCAGTTAAAATACAAAAGAGAAGCCTACTCCATAAAGCCACTTGAATTAAACTAATCTTCATCAAATCTCACAAGACAATCTTTATCACCAGTAATCATAATCAGTAGATTAGTGTTATCTAATGGGCACTATAAAGACAACTTCTTTTTATGTGCCTTGACTGAGGATGGAGACACAGCCAGATTCTGAAACATAATCATGTTCATTATCAGGGGACATTACTTCTTCCTCTGTTCTTGGATATAGTAAATCTCTGAAAATTTTAAATTCTTTCCTGAATTGAGAGGGCTGGTTGCCAGAGAAGCTGTTATCGCTTGTAATCACCTTGACATCTTCAAGTATTTTATGATGTGGCATATTTTGTGGGAAGTGGGAACTGCCTCTTTTAAATATTTGGATGAATTTTGTCTTTATGTGACTGAAGCAGGTTTGTCCATTTCCTCCCTAAGTAATTTTGTCAATCTTGCACATATTGTGTGAGGCAGATAGAATGGTAGATTTTTCTTAAATAATTTTTTAATCAATTTAAACTAGTAAGATTGGCAATCAATAAAGTACAGAATGAACATAAATGGTTGTATTATTATTTTGGTCAATCAAGTCAGCTCCTTGCCTTATAAGCCTGTATACATTTTAGCTGCACTTGAAAGTCATGTAAAGCACCTGTCAGCTTCATTGTGTTTGTCCGACAGCATGTGTCAACCTGGTTACCACTGGATGGATTTGTGTGAAATTTGAGATGGAGGCTTTCATTAAAATCTGTTGAGAAAACCCATATTTAATTAATGTCAGATAAGAATATCAGACACCTTACATGAAGACCCAAGTAGGTTTATATTGTTGACAGTGACATGTAGCATGATATTACATTGTTGTTTCCATTGTAACACTTTAGATATTTATATTGTGGACGTACATAGTCCAACATTTCAAAACAAGTACACTGTTGTGATTCTGTGGCATTTACTTGTATATTTGTGTTGACAGTGACATGCAGCTCAACAGTGCAAACAAACCACATTTTTCATTTCCATGGAAACATGTTTAATAATATTCATGCCTTGTTCTGGAGAAAAAGTATGACCAGTTCTATGAACATGCCACAATGTTAAGTGACATGTTTACTGAGTATCTTGTTAGTATGATGTCATTCAATACTTACCAATTGACAGCAGTCCATCAGCAGTGGATACATCTCCAGAGGGACGTACAGAGAGTGAGTGTGAGTGTAACAGTTCCCCAAGCATTGACTCACCCCACAGCTGCTTTAGGAGGCTGAGATTTTTGAACTTGAACAGCACACTGCTGACAACATGGGATGATGTGGAGAGGCTAAGCAGGTTCCCAGCACTGCAGTGTCTGCGACTGCAGGGTTGTCCCCTCTTTGAGGTGAGTAACTTGATTAAGATATCTTCTGAAATCCAGAAAATGATAAGATCATATCTGTAATACAAAACATTAAGTGATTTAAAATGTATACAAGTTATGTGACCATTTGTTTTGTCACCACCAACCAGCCATGCAGTTAGGTCAGTTGGTTAATGCATTTTGGTCGCAGCATTCACATACTCAAGGAGTCTTCTAAGAAGATATCTAAGCCATCATCTTCCTGCTGGGAGATATTTTAAAATTTTATTTGCCCATGTGTGGCTTTCAATTTTGGAGACATTTTGAAGCCACCTACTTGTATATGGAAGGTAAGGTTGTCCCTGTGGCTTTTTAAGCATCATGCTATGAAGATGTGTGGTGGAATGCAGATACAGTGGGACATATTTTTATCTCAGAACTAGGTGGATATGAATACTTAGCTTTATGTCCCATTGATTGTGTCCTTAATACTCACTGTGTAGTCAGTGTGAATGCTGTGTAGATGAGAAAAACTCTTACCCCTGCCAGGAATTAGCTTTATTCCTTGGTTATCTGGCCCACAGCCTAGTCACTATGTGAAATTTTTATCCAAGCAATATATTTCAGTTCTTATAAAATTCCTTCATTTATTTTCTGCTAAAAGAGAATGTTTCCTTCTGTTTGCCATTAAATGTCACCTTCAAGGTGTGTAGTTTTTTTTTTTGTTTCTTTTAATGTCCAGATTTCAGTGCTATAAAGAAGGCTTTGAAGAGCAAATGGCTTATATTGTTTTAATCTTGATGTGTTTTGTAGAAAATTTGGTTTGAAAGCACTGTGTATTTGCAAAAGTTTTTTGATTTGGAATCCATCATTCTGTGCTTGATAATAAATGTCACATCTCAGGTACAGTATACAAAAGTGTTCACTTGTTCTAATATATATTATTTATTTCAAGTTTGCTTCTTTCTGATTCTTCTCCCACAAAAACCACGATTTCAGTGTTCTGGATTAGAATTTTCATGCCAAATCTCTATGCTTATATTCCTATTTATAAATTATCCGTGTGAGTAAGAGATGATAACTTGCTTCTTTGCAAACAGTAGTGTATTCAGTTTTGTGTATCTGAATTCCTTAACTATATTTTTAGGTCACATTGTTTATTTCACATTGCATATTTATCTTTTTTTATTTTTTTACATTCTGGTAGCTGATAAGACTGCTTTCATAACAAAAATATTCATTCCATTAAGCCATTGAAAGGTTACATAATGCTGCCACAGCTGGCAGGACATGGTACTTCAGCAGTATAATCAATCTGAGCTGTAAAATTTGTGTGAACAAGAAGAGAGTACATGCTGTGCACCAGTGCTTCCATTGAACAGAGCAGTATTGGTGGCACTCACTTATAAGTATAATACTGTTTTGTTTGAAATAACAGTACAGTTTTTTTCTCCTTTCATGAATGCATAATTATAGTGTTATAGTTTGAAGTAAAAAACACTACCATTTGTTTGAAAAAAGTGCTTTTGTTTTAGTACCCACAGGAATACACAGAACATGAGCGCCGTCAGCTACTCATTGCAAGGCTTCCAAATGTTCAGACACTGAATGGAGGTGGTGTTATAGGTGAGGAAGAACGGGAGGACGCAGAACGAGTCTTCATCCGATATTACATGGACAAACCAGAGTCTGATCGACCAGACAGGTGAGGTGGCACTGTGATGTAGGTTCCTTTGGTTGTGTAACTGGACTCAAAGGTTATCAAGATATTGTGGTTACTTGAGAATTAAACAAAACTACAATTTGCACAACAAGAACTTGAAAGCATTAAACCATTGACAATAGGTTTGTTTTTAATACAGTGAACAGTTAATGTTGCATTCATTCTAGTAATTTTTTGTTACAGTTTTTCATCAATTAATAGTATTTTACGTTGGTAATTACATCACTGTATTGTCAGTTGACATATATTTCTTTGGCTGTTATAATACAATTAAAAAATTAAGAATTTTTGTATTTTAACTAAGTGCATCATGTTCTGAATCACAAGGTGCATCTTCAGGTTTTGTGCCTACACATACATAAGCTTCTACAGTTTACACATCGTTTAAGATAGTTGAAAAGTATCATTATCTGTGTGCATCAATGAATAACACATTTAACATTTTTCATGCACATGCTCAAAAGTGCCATGATGTCAGTGCTGCAGGTAGTGTGTCTGTGTCAAAGGATTAATCAAGATGGGGAACATTTTAACACTTAGTTTGATCCCATCTCAAAAGTAATTTTTTAAATACGATTTTTAAAAAATAGTCCAAACACTGCAACTTCCCTGTTCCACTGTTGCACAGTGTTGTTACATGGTGGTGTTGCAGGTATGCTGATCTAGTGGCAGTGCATGGGAAGCTGGATCCTCTCGTAAATGTGGACTTGAGTCCTGAGAAGCGTGTTAAAGTTCGATTCACATGTGGGGAGGCAAGTGAGGTTCGCAGCGTGGTTGTGTACCAGACAGTTCAGGAGCTCAAACAAAAGCTTGAGTCATTTGCAGGGATCCCCTCATCACGCATGAAGCTGTTCTATGTGGACCAGGAAATGAAAGACATCACTGGGCCTGAGGAAATGCGTTTCCCTAACAAACGGCTGTACAGTTACAACATCTGTAGTGGTGATGAAATAATAGTGGACTCCAAACAGTAGACATGACCCTGTCCTGTGCAGCTATACACATGTTAATGTATGGAACACATGGCCGAGTTTTCTGTTCCATTTTCTTCCTGAATCTGTGGAGTCTGATCATCAGATTGGTGTATCTTCCATACAAATCTTTCAAGGATCAAGATATGGAAACCTCTGTTATAACAAAACAGAGCTGAAGACAGTGTGTTTTGGTTTCTGTCTGGATCACTGGAGACATGTCTCCAATGTCTTCTAATAATATATTTATTATGTGTGTAACATGACAGAAGCCCATTAAGTATGATCTACCTAGTTTCCATACTAACAGCTAATTGAAACAGGTCGTTCTGATTATAGTGAGTTGCATATCAGATGTTATTAGCATGACAGGCCACTGATTGTATATAGCACACAATAAGTCAGTAGACCAACTAGGTTCTTGTGATATTCATTCTTTTGGGATGCTCGCTGTGTAAAATCCCAGAAGAGCAAGGATCTTCTTTAATACTGCAGTGGAAGCCTGAAATCGTGCATCTAAGTTCTTGTTGGAGACTTGGACACCACTGCGCCGTTTCTTGTTGACTGCTTCTGAGGAACATGGATGACACACAAGTGGCTGTGCAAGCATTCCTTGCCAACACTGCCTGCTCTATATCAAGTGAAGTAGAGATGAAAGTATGACAAATGAACGAATATTCTGCATTCAGAAGTATTTTTGAAATGCACATTTCTTTAAGGAATGACACATTTGAAACATTTGCAGGTTTCAATTTGTGATGTTGCAGTTTTTGCTTATGTTTCATGGTGACGCAACTTTCAAACACCTGAAAACCGAGGCTTGTACTTTTTCTTTTTAATTTAAAAAAGTTTTAATGAAATAATTTCAGGTCTTCAAAAGGACATATTAGTGCATTTTGGCAGATGAAGCTACAGTGGTTACTGTCCTTACATTTTGTTTACAAGTAGCAATAAACACAAAAAGTACCCCAAAACATTTGGGTTAAACTTTATATGTCCATCTGTACTAAACATGTTCAGTAACTAACCAGTGTTTTAGTGGAGGTGGTGGTCCATTGACTGATTTTTAAAGCTGCTATACTTTCACTGCAACTCATTTTGAGTATAAAGACTTGTGGAAAAGCTAACATATTTTCTAGTCTGTGTTAGTGAAATTTATCATTGTTAGCTCTTATTTTAATTTTAATGTTATTTTTTTTTTGTTTTAAATATTTTTCTATATAAGCCATTGTTTTTTAAAGATATTATTTTAATAGTTCTTCTCTTTACAATGTATTTCAGCATCACAGACACATCCATATTTGGCTGTTTGTTGTAGATTCCTTAAAAGGAATGAAATGAGGCTTTCATTGTAAAAAATGTTAGCACACTAAGAGATAATATATTCTACCAGCCACGTTGTAGTTGGCCTCTTTTATCTTGTATCTAAAATGATGATCATGTTTTGTGATGAACTAATGGAATGGAAAGAGTTTCATGTGCATAAAGTGTCTGGAATGATGTCTTCAGGTTACAGGATTGTTTGTTTCAAAACGTAGCAGCTATACATGAATGACTGCAGTAGAGCTTTCTCAGTAAGGTGTCAAGAAGAAATGTGCTGAAGAAAAATATTAGTTATGTGTCAAGAAGAAATGTGCTGAAGAAAAATATTAGTTATGTGTTTAAAGAAGGAAGGGGTACTTTACAACAAAGCAAGGGCTGATTTACATCAAATATTTCATACAAACAACAAAGTTTCTCAGGCAGTAGGCTATATATGAACTGAGAGAAGACTACATGTAACAAACTATGAGTTCAAAGTGGCTGATTAGTGCAAACTGGAAATGAGGCAGATGGTTTCACTTGATCTCATAGGTTGTTAGCAAATACCCCAAATAGGAGACAAAAAAAAGTGCAGACTATGGTAGGAAATGGGCTTGGGGTTGACATATGAGGTTTTCATAGCAGCGAAAAATTGAATTTTGGTCTTCTGGGTTACAATTCAATATAGTTTTGTCTTATGTACTATATCTTATCATATGAGGTAAAAATGTAGAAAATATGCACAAAATTTAATTTGTATCCTTAAATAAAGTAGGCCTTTCACTGCACTTATTTCACAAGACAGACAAGTTTAAATGGCTTTGCATGGGGATATTTCGTCTGCTTTCTTTATCCAAATCAGATAAAAAATTCAGAAAATACTTGTTTAATTTCATTGATGCCCCTAAGGAAAGCATGACTGTCACTGTACAGGTTTTTTCACAAAACTCATGATTTCCGAACAGCATCACATGCTGATCTTCTGTACTGAATCACCCAGATCAGACAAGGAATAAGGAAAGTATGGGTATAAATTTATTTAATTTATGTAGAGGACATCTCATTGTGTTTGAATGAGTTACAAGATAAATAAATTGTTTGTAGCTGCTGTTGAACACAAAAATATATTTGGTTTTTAATTTTCTGTATTTTAGTGGCGAAATGTTTCAGTCTTCTTAACCATTTTCCAGCCATCACACAGAAACTTAAGGTGCATGCAGTGTATTTTATGTAGTATGGGATTCCATAATACTTTAAATTATATTAAAATATATGTAAAGTATTAAAAACTACGTAACATGTAGTAGTTTGTGGCTGTGTAGGATTTAATATTGGTAATTAATCGTTGTTGGTCTTAAATGGAAATTAAAATATATTGCATTTTACATTTAAAAGCTATTGAGTTTTTTCTTGTCACAAGTTTAGCAGTTTTAGTTCTTTTGTTGTTGCTTTTCTTACAAGTAATTTAGATTCCCCCTTTCCCTTTTCTGTATGTTGATATACCAGATGGTGACTGTGGATGTTCTGTAGTTGCTGATCAGAGTTTTTGTTATTGTCGATGGGTATTTGGTTATCATTAATGACGTACACTGTAGTTTTTTGTATCACAATGATGATTGTTGATTTGTTTATGATGCTGAGATACTAGGTGTATATGTGCATACTTGCTGTGCTATTGCTGTGTTACTGCACAAGCAATAACACAGCAAGTGGACTGTAGGTACCTTAAGTTAATTTCTGTGTGATGGTCAAAAAGACTGAAACATGTTGCCACTACAGTAAGGAAAATTAAAAACTAAATATATTATTGTGTTTGATGGTACCTATACACAAATTATTTAAAGCAATTTAAGCCTTTAAGTGTGACTTTTATTGGGCTGATTTTCATGAAACTCGGTGCTTTATTGGCAACCTTTTGTGAGGAACATCTGTAATGAGTTTCATGAAAACCTGACATATGGTTTAGTCACTGATAGTGGGTGATGGCCAGACAGGCATGGATTCTATGAGATGTTTTGAAGTGCTGGAATCAAAGTATTAATGAATGTCGTTTAAAGGTAAGAATATACAATTGAAAAAAGTGAATAGACAATGGAGAAAACTGTGTAATGAGGAATTTAATATTTTGTAACTTGCACCAGATGCTATTAGGGTGTGGAATTGAAGGATGACATGGCTATGTTGTGTAACAGACATGGAAACTGAGAAATGCGTACAAAATATTGGTTAGAAAATCTGAACAGAAGAAACCGCTGGGAGTCCTAAGTGCAGATGAGATGATAATATGAAACTTCATATGAAGTAGAGTGTGAGAACACTGACTAAATTCAAATGGCTCAGCACAGGGTCCTGAGGAAGGATCTTGCGAACATGATAATACCCCCCCCTTTTGGCGTACGATGGTATTTGATGCCTGCGTCTTTTGTAGTTAAGGAAGGAAATCAAACTAAAAATGGACTTCAATTTGTCTATTTTGTCTGATGAATAGTGCCACCTTTTCTTCCAGGGAATTACTCAACTAGATGGGTGACTGTTAGCTTCTCAAGAAGGACTCTGTTCAAGAAGATGGTCCTTTGGTTATGACTGCCATAATGATATCTGAGCACTGAACAGTGTAGTAGAAATACCTTCACATCAACATAGCTGAGAATTACAGGACCTTGTATCCTGCAGACACTGGTTCAATTCTTTCTGAATATAGCATTGTGGCAGGTATAAGTATATGTGGGTTTTGCATACCTTCATTACTTCATTGTCTGCTTCATTGTTCAGATGTTGGAAAGGGGTTTAAATTATTAGCAGGTGGCATTCAAGTCTTGTACGGCTGAAACACAGAAGGATAATATTAAAATGAATATTGTGGAAATGCTTGGTTGGAAAGTGAACTAAGTTGAACTAGCTTGGGATAGGATCTGCTGGCAAGATTTTTGGTTATGTCTTTGAAGTCTGGATTCCATAAACATTACTGAAGACATTTCAGGAGGATGTTAACTTATGGTTTTCTGGTACAGAGGGATGCAAATCATGTGCATTTTAATGCAGATCAATGCTGATCAGGGTAATGGTGATGTGACTACTGTACAAGTAACCCTAGCTTCCGAGATATCTGTTCCCAAGACTGGTCAAAATAACTGAATGTTTGTTTCTCTAGCTCTTCCTGTATGACTACTGATGCTCATTTTGTTACATCATTGGTTTTACTACCCGTAATTTTCAATTAAAAAAATCATACATGGCTGTGTAAACAGGAAATTCTGTTCAGTCAGAATTGTGAAATTTGGGGAATATCTGCTATTTATTCAGCAGCATTTTATGTTCGTGTGACTGTGATTTCTTGTTGCAGTTATTCCTACATTAACACCAGATGGCTGATAATGTCTTGGCTACTAGAAAGCAGCAAACTGTAACATTTGTTACAACACTGTATACTAATTATGGACTGGTCCTTTTTGTTGTATTAATTGTTGTGCAGATTGTTTTACTATGTATTCGTTCACTTAAAATTGTAGTGTCATATACAGTTGGTTTCCTCCATATTATAATTCCATTATACAGTATGTAAATTTTATCTTATCCCTGAGCATGGGAGCTTTATCGCAAAGGAAGTCTGCATCTGCCAGGAACTTACAACCATTCA
>Ga0209755_10009285_pt1 | contig 10396 bp, 5 predicted proteins | sample TergutCo191P1_FD_187301 | JGI IMG/M metagenome (GOLD analysis project Ga0209755, IMG submission 187301) | Cornitermes sp. P1 segment gut microbial communities from Petit-Saut dam, French Guiana - Co191P1 (SPAdes) (version 2) | ecosystem: Host-associated > Arthropoda: Insects > Digestive system >...
ATTCAACTCAATTATCACTTTCCTTACCCTCTTTTTAAAAGTGATTGGTTTGCAGGGGAGAATTCCTAACACTTCTGCCGATAACTGGTTCCAGTGTTGGATGGACCTATTTACAAAAGAATATTTCCCTATATCCATCCTTTGCCTCCTACTCCTAATTTTCCTTTCATGATCTATCCTGCTCAGATAGTGTGGCCGCTGTAATCTGTCACCAACAGGCTTCCACGCGCGTTCCCCAGAGTACGCTTTGAAGAGGGCACATATGCGTGATAACTTTCTACGTGACGCCAAAGTTTCCCAGTTCGGACTGTTCTTATGATGTGCAAATTTGGCCGCTTTCTTTTGCACCCTGTCTAATGCACTTATTTGTCCCTCCTTGTATGGATCCCAGCACGCGGCCCCATATTCAAGAATCGGACATACAAGTGACATGTAGGCTAAACTTTTGGTATTATTATTACTCTTTTATTAGTATTCTCATTGTGAAAAATATTCTCATAAAAAGAAAAGTACCTTATGGTTCCAAGCAGTATGAATGGCTCTACAATTATTCTGACCATCATGGAATCTAAAGTGGGTTATAGTATTAATTTCCTTAACCTTTAAACAGAGGGGCTGGTACTTAAATTTTTTGCCCATTGTTTAAAAAATGTAATCTTTGAATGGAAAAAGATCACAATTATGAAATGAAAGGCATTCTGTGAAAAATAAAACACAGGCTATGCAGCATATCTTTTAGATGCAGTAAATTTTCTTGTTGCCCAAATATATAAAATAAATTTCTAGGGTGTTTTTTCAATGCATTCGCATATGAGAACATATATCTACTGAAGGTTAAAATGCAGTCTGTGACATGGTGTGTGTATGGAGATAAATTAAATAACATTGCATCACTAATATATTTAGTCTAACTGCACTTCCTTTCCTCCCACCTGCCTCTGGAAAATTATGAATGCACTGCGTATTCATAATAATATTAGAAACTAAGTAGCATAGGGGGTGAGGTCTCCTCATATGTAGTCAGCTGAGACCAGAAAATGCCCCTTACAGTTAGTCTTTCACACACATGAAATTTCTACCCTAAGAAATACTGTAACTGTGTTAATGAGAACCAAGTCTGTGCATACAACATTAATTGTATGAGCAACTGAAAGAAATGACACAGGCATGTCAGATGAAAACCATGTTCCTTTGGTAAATGTGTGTTCTGTGGATGTGATCCCAAAGTTCCTTAACAATCTGGCCTAGTGTTTGCAGGGAAACAGACAAATTGTTTTCTCTTTTAGAATTGTGGTCCATGGATATAATCCTTTAAAGTGCAGAGAATTTTTACACATTTTTCCCTAAAAAAAAAATCTGGCTTTGAATATGCAGGAAAATGCAAAATGGGGATGCCCTGTACTTCAGTTCTCAAGACTAATATGATCTAGTGCTTTTGTCCCCATCAGATAATTTCTGAGTGATAGCGTATTTACACAATGACCTTATTTATGTACCTACCTTAGCAACTTCCATGGCTGCCAGTTTCTTGGCAGCATTATCTGTAACATCATTCTTCCACTGTTCCAGTTTAGCATACTTCTTTAAGAGATCTTCTTCCCTGAAAATACACCATATTAACATCACAATATGGCATGTGGACCACTGACTGGCAAGCTAGTGATAATATTCTTCTGGGGAAAACAACAGAATCCTGAGCAAAATATCATGGGCAATTTAAACCACAATATGTGTACGTATCATTCTGATGTGGAGGTGTTTGCTGTAACTTTACTGTATAATTACTTAATATGAAGACAAACTTTGTACAACAATATCCACATTTCTGAGTGTTGGGCAATTCAAGCAAGCACACCACTGTCTACATACTTCATGTTTAAAGTAACTGAACACCTTAATTGGTTCAGGACAGGGTTCTGTGGTAGGATCTTGTGAACAAAGTAACAAAATTTTGGTTCAGTAAAGGTGGGAAAGATCTTTACTGACTATATGACTATCAGCTTCTCAAAAACATCACAGCGTATGTGCTCACCTACAAATACGGCCTGCAAAAACAGTGCACAAAAACTGACATTCATTTTATGTCCCACCTGATGTATGCACCCCTGCTTTGATGGCCAAATGACCTTTAATGATATGCTGGTAGTATCACAGCTAATGGCAGGCATCACATGCTGGACAAGTCAAAGGTAATGGTCCAGACAAAAAGGAATACCCTGATCCTCTAGGTTGGGGGGTTTGATGCCAGCTTATGACTCCATCCAAATTATTATGAAACCAAACAGGTGTAGCCAGACACACATTCTGCAGATGGAAATGCTAATGGAAACGGGCACAAATATGGGATGTGAAACCAAACTCCTGGAATGTACAATTATTACATGCAGCTGAAGCTCTGAAAATGCTAACAGATGAAACATACAGATGTGAGGTAGATACACTGGCTGTTTAAGAAATAAGATTAGAAAAATTAAAAAGAAAAATCATACCATTTTATACAGGTGTGACCACATATATTCTGAAGAAAATGGGCAAGAGAAGAAAAGGGATGTAACCTTTTCAGGGAACAACTTCACAGTATGATGACCCATCCACACATGTCCCTGATGATATTATTCACGAGTACCAAACCTAAGATAAAGCATCCCAACCTCCTTGACCCTTTAATAAAAAATTAATTTGGATTTCACTCATAGTTGTTAATACAAGTCATGCTATCTCAATACAATGATTACAACTGTACAAATATGCATTACAGACTTACTTACTCCATGGAGCAGAGTCCTTCTTGAGAAGCTATCTGGTTCTCAGCTAGTCAAGAAAATCTCCGCATTTTATGGAACCCAAAAGTTCATTACCGCATTCACACGTGCCCGCCAGACTTACTGTTAATAATACAACACGTGTACCAGAACAGGAAATCAGTATTCTGAAATGCACTTAGCTTATGAAAACAAAATATACCTGGCCTTTAATACTGCTTGCTCCTCCTGTTTCTTCTCTTCAACTCTCGCCATGAGTTCTTGGATAGTATACGGATAAGCCACGCTCTCATATTCTTTGATTTCATCTAGATCCTCTCTTGTAGGCCACATTATACCCGGATGAACCCCACTCGCATGGCCATAGCGCCCATACATCTTACGCCTATACTTCACGGTTTCATGAAACCAAGCCACGGGCTCAGAATAGGGCATTTTTCCATGTAATAGATTTTTATGCTGTGGATTCAATCGGGACTTGTTTCTTTTACTTTCAATCTCTTCTTCTATTTTGGCCATAGTATCATCCTCATGCTCGTCAGTCGCAGCACTAGCTTCTTCAATAAGAGCGGTATCAACAGCTTGTGTCTTCAGACATTTAGTGTCCTGGTCAATTTTTTGGAAGATCGGGTGTCCAACGCGCACATTTTTCACACACCCACCACCTTTTATTAAATGTCTATGCACTACATGACAAATACACCTCACTACGCCAGCCATGTTCACTGCCCATCAGGGTGTCCAACACTTGAGTTATTTCGAAAACAACACTAAACGGAAAAAGTAAGCTAACAGTATCTAGTTACGCTTACTTACTTAACTACTTACTCACTAACTAACTTACTCCACGGAGCAGAGTCCTTCTTGAGAAGCTAACAGGTTTTCGGCTAGTCAAGAAATTCCCTGCATATCATGGAACCCGAGGATTCATTACCACATTCAGAAGTATCCACCACCCGGCCCTATCCTGAGCCAGCTCGATCCAGTCCGTACCCCCACATTCTACTTCCTGAATATACATCTTAATTTTATCCTCCCATCTAGGTCTGGGTCTCCCAAGTGGTCTCTTTCCTTCAGGTTTCCCCACCAAAACACCCTGTATACGCCTCTCGTCTCCCCCATACGCGCTACATGCCCCACCCATCTCATTCTACTTGATTTTATCACCCGAACAATATTGGGTGACCGGTACAGATCATTATGCTCCTTATTATGTAGTTTTCTCCACTCCCCTGTCACCTCGTCCCTCTTCGACCCAACACCCTATTCTCAAACACCCTCAAAGTATGTTCCTCCCTCAATGATGGTAGTTAAACTTACAGTTTAGATGTCACAGGGTCACAGAGAGTCAAACCTGTTTACTCCAGATGCTGGGTGTGTTGTGATTTGATGGTAGTGTGACATATGTTACATATACCACAAAGATGGCAGTAATGGTACAGCTTCCACAGGTGCACCCCGCTGAAACTGAGATGAGGTGGGGGAGACAACAAGAAAGTGACATGTATTCTTAATCCACGGTACCAGCGACTGGACTGAGTGGCAGGTGTGTCCTGCCAATAGGAACAGGTGTCATTACAGAAATGAGTCACATGATCTTCTGTGCAGCGGATGGAACCAGTCACAAGATGGTTACTTCACTTAGTTCCGACCCCTGTGTCACTTCAACGGACCCCTGGAAACAAGGGTTTGTGGCGCCACAAGCGGCTGGATGGTCAAGCACAAGTACATTTCAGCTGAAGAACATGACATGCAGACTTTCAGAGCATCCTGAATACGCCGTCCAATTTTCTTTCATAGTGATTTTTGGGCAAGCTATTCAGCATTCTATAATTTCAGCTAAGAGTGACTCATCAACTGTTAAAATGCAATTGAGGAATGCACTTCTCTAATGTTGCAGGTGGGTTGTGGCAAGAAAAAGATGCATGGCTCTTGGGTCATTGATGGGCATATGTGGAATTCACCTTGCACAAACTTCTCATTTCCCCAGGCTGGTGGTGAGGATACCGTAAACACTTGCTGGAGGGATCCTGATTTCTGTAGCAATTGTCATGCATGAGATACTGCGTATATGTTCAAGGACAGATTCCACTTGTTCCACGTGGCATTCGTCTGTCACTGTTGTTGGGGCTCTACTGTGAGGAGAATCAGCTGTCTTTTCCTGGCCATTTTTAGTGGCCTTCATCCATCTACAAACAGTTTCTATGAAGGAGCCCATCACTAAACCTTCCTTCAATGACTTTTAACATTCTAGAGCTCTTTTACCCAACAAAACATGAAATTCTATGAATTCCTCATGTCCGTCCAAGAGAAACTTCTTTGTAGTCTTTCCCTGACTATAGCTAAATAGCATCTAACATCACAAGGACTGTGCACCTTTGTGACAGCCACTGGCATCACAGACATTTTTTGAGTTCAGTCATATGGAGAAATGCATGGTGCTGCCACCATAAACAAAGCACCTGAAATGATCCACGTTCAATGAAATAATGGATGTGTATGCTGATGACATATGACATAAGCTGAAACATGTTTTAGTGTGGAAAGAAAATGGAGACTGTGACAAATGCAATAAAGTTTCCTGTTCCTTCATACATTTTTCATTTCATGTTAACATATGCACATTGCCAAAATCACCTTGGGCTGATATATATAGGTTGCTTGAAATGTCACTTAGAGCACTAGGTGTCACCACATGCCTGGTATACTGTACTTACATCCCAATTATTTCCTGTCTCTCTCTTCTACATATTATGTGATTGTTTTGTTTATACAATAATTAGACAAATCACATGGCTGGGGAATAATATCTCTGACCTAAAATTATTGCTGAATGGCTCTCTTTTCCATGCAAACAAAAAGAAGTTGTATTTGGATCGGAAAAGGAGGCACAACATTCTCTTACCATGGACTAGAACTGCCATCTGTACAAGATACTTGGGCTATACTGAGGCTACAGAAAAAGCCCCATTGATCATGCATATGGTGGTGCTGAAGGCTTATTTGTTACGTTTGCATTGACATTCCCTGCAGCACCCTCTGGTGTAAATCAACCAGTCTGAAGTGCTAATCACTTTGGAGAAGATAAGAGAAGCAGCACAAGAGATAATATACGAGTGAATATGAGTGACATACAGTCTCATTCCAACAAGGATGGAAGTTAGTCTTCACTGCCTGTTTCAAGCCCATGCCATTACAGTGTCACTGAAATTGAGAACAAGACATTTGTAGGGTGAATATTGATGTCAGAAAGTTTCCTGTATGCTTAGACAACAAACTACAATAAATTGAATTAAATTAACTGTTTTATTTTGTTATAAAATAACAGTTTACCCCATAAAAATTTCATAACAAATACATGTTTTTCTCATTTTTTAACACTGTGCATGCCACTGAGTGGCATGCAGTTTTATGCTTTCATTATCACACTCATTTATTTCTTCAGGAACAAACATGTAATATAGCATATTATGTCATTCCTTACATTAGCACTAGAAGCTTCAACATTCATTGACAGTAGTTACATTCTTGTCATAACATAAATGTAGGTACCATATGCACATTTATACCCCACAGTATAAGACTAAAAACCATGGAAAATGATTTCAAACAGATATTAACTTGTTTAGAATGTCTTCAATGAAATAAACAGTCTGTTCCTTACATTTTAGAGATATCAGGAGAGATAATCTTACAAAGATATTAACAGGATTTTTCATATCCTTATAAAATAATTCATCTTCATTCTAATAATGTGGTGAGTCTATGTAGACAAAAAAAAAAAATAATGTTTCTAAATAAATCCATTTTTGTAGATGGTTGAACATTTGCTTTCAAATACAGCTGGCAGCTTGCAGATGGCCAAAAAAAAAAAAAAATACTGACAATGGGAAACACTGCACCTACATTTTGGCGACATCAATTTTGCAAGACTCGAGTTTCTCATACCGGTATAGATGAAGATTCATGACTTCTGTGATATGATGTCTTATCAGCTAGAAAATGCTGTAGTTACTGATGTTTTGGAGAATCTTGCTGCCTTTATCTTCTGGTTCTAAGTATAAATAGTCAACTTTTCTTGGAAAGCCTAGACTCAGATCCTGAAGAAGGAGGCAGCCATCTCATCCAAAATGTAACAATTTACCAGGTGGCATGATGTCACACCACAGATGACTTGACTGTACATCAGTTTTTACTTATACAGGCATACTAACTTGACTAGTGTGTTGCAAATACAGTGCAGGAATTATGTTTGGGAAAATTGTGACTCCTGGAAATCCCATATATTGGATGCAAGTAATTTGGTGGTACTTAAATTAATTGTAAAATGAGACCTCATTACCACATTAATTACAACTTGGAATTATGTGAATGGTCATCTGAATATGAAAAGAAAGTTTTAAGTAACCTTTTACATAAAAAATAGTCACAAGTTTAAATAAAAGAAAACAATATTAAGGAAAATACACTGCAAAGTGGTACAACATTACTAGTCTTGTGATTTAAAGTGAGACACTTCAATGAAAGGTAATTTAAAACTTCCTTTAGTTTTATTGAGTTATATGGGGATGGGGGCACAAAAAAGGCAGCAGGTATACGTCTCATTGTGTAAGTTTCAAGTACATGTAGTTACCATTCTAAAGGCACATCTCTTAATTAGTGCTTCATGGGAATCTGGAAACATGATGATTAATTTTTGGCATGTATTACCGTAGTTTGTCATATCTTTCTGTCTGCATGTCAGCCTGAGAATGGACTTTTTTATCTGGTATTTGGGTGTTTTAATAAATGCTTTCTAATTTTGGTATAACTCAGACTAAAATAATGGACACTTTACACATGCATGTCTGCATATAACTTTAAATTCAATTTATTCAATCCACATTGTCCAATGTGTGACACTGGACATGCCAAACTCAGTTTGCTATCTTGATGATAACTTGGTAAAGAATTCTCAGAGTGAGGAGTGTAGTAAAGAAATGTTGTAGAGAAATATAAAACACTCTAAACCCAAAACATTTTTTTCTCCCCTGTAAGTCATATAGTAATTAGATAAAGACAGTGAGATTGAATTTTGTCAAGAATATAAATATTTAGGAGCTGTTTTTGATACTAGCAGAACAGATGACAAAGAAATAAGATCAAGAGTAATACAAGCAAGAAAATGTATAGCATGTTTAAACGGGATACTGTGGAGTAAAGACATAAGAAAGGAGAGAAAATTGAACATTTATAATGCATTGATTAAAAGCAGTTTATTGTATGGTTCCAAAACATGGAGACTCACAGAAAATAATAGAAGACGGGTCAAAGCTACAGAGATGGATGCCATGTGGAGATCCTCTAGAATATCAAGAAAAGAAAGAATTAGAAATGTAACTATAAGACAACAAATTGGATTAGAGGAACCAATTATAAAATAAATTGAACAGAATCAGTTTACATGGTACGGCCATATTCAAAGAATGGCAGAAGGAAGATAACACAAAATAGCAATGAAGTGGGTGGTGAAACAAAAGAGAGCATGAGGAAGACCGAAGAAAAACTGGATGGAGGGTATAAGTAAGGCCATGAATGAAAGAAACCTAAATGAAGACCAGTGGGAAGATAGGAAGCAATGGAGTCTAGGTGCTGGACAATGTAGAACGACATTTTGAAACCAATATATATAAGTCATACAATTTTTGAGATAATTAAATGAAAGGGAGTGAATGGCCCAGAACTGATGATATTAGTACATTTCCTACTTTGTTATGACTTGCAAAGAGGCACTTCTGCTGCAGGCTTATATGCTGACTGTTTCATACAAGCAACCATATGTTTAGAATCACATTCAGCCAGTTAAATAACGCTCTGAAATGTACTGACTGTGTAAAAACAATATGCTTTGTACAGTTCTGTAGGCTGTTAACTCCAGTTAGGTTATATTACTATTAAATATGCATCAAACACACAGTTATAAACAAATACAACCATCATGGCAAATACAGATGTTGTTACACAGTGATGTAAGTAGTAATTATTAACACTTAACAAAATAATAATATATCATCACATGTCATCAAACATACTTACACACACAGACACACATTTGTCACTTCATATAATTATTTCAGGCCACCTCTTGGGACTAACAGCTGTTGTCCTAAAAATATCCTGTAAGCTGTTCCTGCATGCATGCTGCACCATTGTCCTCAAATGCCCCAGTTTTATTTTTCATACAGACTACTATGTTTTGTGTATTATAAGAAAATATGTATAAATATGTGTTAATATTAAAACAATTATAACCTTTGATACATTTTTTTTCTTTTGGGTAAAAATCTTTCTCAGTTTTTGCGTCATTTTTTTGTTAGTCTCATTTGGTGATCAGTTTTATATGACCTCTATATATACGGCAACATGAAAATCATAACATAATTATTCTCATCTTTATTTTTCTTTCTTCAAGAATAAGAAAACCAGCATAGATTTTATGAAATAATGAGAATTTACCTGAAGTTGTTTCTCTTAATCTTTATATGAATAATACTCACATACATTTCTGTTGAACATTCATGTTTTACATACCTGTTTTCAATTCTTCAGCAGTCTATGATTTGTAATTTAATATAAGCAACAGTATAGTTAAAGGAACCTGGTTCAAACAATTGTTAAAAATTTAATTATCTCTAAAAGCATGTAAAGTGATTTAAGCTGACACAGCAGACTCAGTGTTTCAGTACAACTTAATGTTAGCAGCATGTGCAAGGAAACGTAAATTGCCAAAAAAATGATCAGAGAAAGAATTTTATTTCGTGATATAATTATGACAATAGTCCTGGGCACAGTTTGTACTTATATGTCACCTCTTTTGGGGGTTATCCAAATATTACATTGAATTCTTCTCTGTTATTATACACAGATTTCTTTTATGTAACAGTAAAAATGTAATGTTGTACCAATGCTTAATCATGCACTCTGCCAGGAAGAGTTATTCATAAATTGTGATATTATTTATCTGCTCTGATTGTAGGAAATGTAAAATTTTAAGCACTTTTAGAATGTGAACCTGGGTTGTTCTGTTACTGCCTTAGATATGTTGATTAATTCTTACTGCGCAAGTTCTTTTTATTATGTTATTTAATGACACTTTCAATTGTTGAAATTATATACCATCAGTGACTGATGAATGAATGTATATGGCACATTCATGAAATGATGACAGGGGACAACTGATTTACTTGATAAAAAGCCTGTCCTAATGCTACTTTATCCACCATAAATACCACATGGACTGGCAAAGGATCACAACTGGGCCTCTACTCATACTGTATAGATTAAGAATTGACAGTAACACTGAATGTGCCCAATTAACTAAATAAGCACTAGACCATGAGGCATATGGGGTAGAAGAGGTATGGTTGTATGCATTTTAACCTCAGCGCTAGATTTAGTGTTCAGCTCATGCCCCCAGGTGCTCTATACAGCGGAAAAGAGCACCTGCTATGTACTGCATAGGCAGTTGGGTGGGTCCCAGACCCTCGGCTCTTTGGACAAGAGGAAAATCTATTGCCTCTACAAAGCATTAAATCTAAATTCTGCATCATCCAGCCTGTAGCCCAATCAATATACAGACTATGCTATCCCAGCTC
>Ga0209755_10009286_pt1 | contig 10396 bp, 7 predicted proteins | sample TergutCo191P1_FD_187301 | JGI IMG/M metagenome (GOLD analysis project Ga0209755, IMG submission 187301) | Cornitermes sp. P1 segment gut microbial communities from Petit-Saut dam, French Guiana - Co191P1 (SPAdes) (version 2) | ecosystem: Host-associated > Arthropoda: Insects > Digestive system >...
ATATAAGAATATACCGGGAGAAAGTGCCATTTTAAATCCCTTAACATTGATGGATTGAAAAAGTGAAGAACTTCACAAAATAATTGATGGATTCCAGCCAAAGGACATGTTTAATGTTGATGAAACTGGACTCTACCATAATCTCCAGCCCACTAAGACAGTGACTGACAAAGGTGATTCTTGCTATGGTGGAACAAAATCACAGCAGAGGGTCACTGGTCTGCTGAGTTGCAATGCTGATGTCATGGTGAAATTACCTTCACTGGTGACTGGCAAGTGCAACAAACCCCACTGTTTCATATATGTGAAAAAAAACTCCCTACTAAATACACTGCAAATTCCAGTTTGTGGATGGCTTCAGCCACTTTTGAGGAGTTTCTTGTGTAATTGGATTGCCAGATAGGAGCAAAAAAACAGAAAAGCTTTCTCTTCATTGACCAAAGTGGTACACACCCAGGAGTTACCACTGCTATGAAAAATATTAAAGTTATATTTTCCCCCCATATTGCACAAACCGTTTGCAACCAATGGATGCGGGGATCATCCATGCTTTCAAATGCCTGAAGAGAAAGCAACTCATATGGAATGTGACAGCAACAATTGAAGGAGAATTACTTGGTGATGCAGGATCGTCTGGCTTGCGAGGATGAAGAAGAAGAAGAGGAGGAGGAGGAGGAAGAAGAAAAAGAGGAAGAAGAGCAAGAAGAAGAGGAATAGCAATAGGAGGAAGAGAAAGAAAGTGAAGAGGAAGAAGAAGAAAAGGAAGAAGAAGAAGGAGGAGGACTAGATGTGACAAGAAAATATATCTAGCAATTGAATGTGGAGGATGACATCCTAGTGCATGCAGTAAGCTCCAAAACAAGTTCCATGTATTGAAACATCAAGAAAGACATAAAGAAATAACAATGTGGGACTGGTTAAAAAAATGAAATTTATTCTGTTTTGATTTTGCAAATGATTGCTGTTTCAGTCACTTTATTTTAAACTGTTAATGAAAAAGTGAGTTTTACTGTTTTGAAAGTTTGCAATAAATTAAGCATTATTATGCTGTGTAAACTTGATTTTAATAATGAATAAAACCAAGGCAATGAGAAATACCAGTCTTCTGTTTTTCTTTGTTTTCCCTGATTTTACACTTTCCTTGATTTTCAGTTTTTCAGTAAGGTCTGCATTATGATGTAAAATAGGGGTTTTACTGTATAAAGAATACAGATGTGTTTGAACTGTTTTAATTAACTGGTGTGTATAATGGTTTCTTAATACTACTGTTACTAGGGATCAGATTGCATTTTCTTTCCAGTTGCTTCACTGGTACTCAGTATGGCTCCCATGACAGAGTGATTTTAAGTGCCAAGTGGAATTCTCTTGGTCTTGTTTGGTCAAAACTGAATAGTAAATATAGAAGCCACTAAAATTTGAATATATTACAGGCACGTGAAGCTGTAGAGATGAGAGCCCAGTTGGAGAAAAAACTTGCACAGAAGGAGAAGGAAAAGAAAGAGGAACATTTACGACAACTTGCACAAAAGGCACGTGAGGAACGGGCTGGCATCAGAACTCAAGCAGCTGCTGGTAAGCGTTAAAACCCTCCATAACATCCATTGTTTGTGTTTTTATATTTTTCAATAAGACAGAAACTTTGTATAATAAATTACAGTATGATAATGCTTTTGTTGCATTTTAACCAGTATCTCTGCTTTTAGGTAACTAGCTCATGACCTAACTCTTTAGAGCAGAGTCCTTTTTAAGAAGCTAGTAGTTACTCAGCTAATCAAAAACATCACCACATTTTATGGAACCTGAATGCTCATTACTGTTCTTGCAAGAACCAACTGCTGGTCCCTGTCGTGAGCCAGTTGAATCCATTTGTCACCCATCCATCCTATTTCTTTAAGGTCCACTTTTATGTTATCCTCCTATCTATGCCTAGGTCTTTGAGGCAGGTTGTTTCAGGTTTTTTAATGAAAATTTTGCATGCATTTTTATTTTCATGTCTGTCACGTATCACATCTGTGCCAATCCTCCCTGATTTGATATCCATATTAATGCTTGACAGCACATAAAAATCATGAAGTCGCTCATTTTGCAGTTTTCTTTCAGCCTTTTCTTACTTCCTGCCTGTTAAGTCTAGACATTTTCTTCTGCACTCTGTTTCAGAACACCTAAGGTCAGTGTTTAACAACCTGTTGGTCGTGACCCTAATTTGGGCCATGTAATATTCTGGACAGGTTGTAAATCTGCTTACTTCTAACTCACACTAGTTTGATAAGGGCTTTACAAGCAGTATTTTTTGTAATTGTAATCAGTTATAGTGACCTTGTGGCAATATCAGCTTGACAGTCATTTGATTAGAAAAATGAAGCAGAATATTGACTGCCAGGTTTTCAAGCCTCTCAATAAAAAATTATTTAATCTGCCATATAAAATTATTGTCATTTGACCGAAGTTATTATATGGTTGTCAGAATGTTGTCATTTTAAGGAATGTCTTGTAAAACATGGAAAAATTTAACTTTACAAGACTGAAGATTAGGTCTAGATATAAGAGCCATAATAGGAGTCACGCTCCAAAAATGAGGCAAATGCAGAAGTTTGCAAATGCATATCTGTTTGTCTTCATTTCTTGACATGATTAAAATATCACGTTCATTATATCAATTCATGTTTTCTTGTCACCTATGTTAATTTTTGACTCATGGGGCTGCAGAAGTAAGCTGTTGGCCTCATCTTGGTCATGGTTCAAAAAGGTGAGGCACACAGGTCTTTTCCTCAGTTTGAGAGTCCAGTTTTGACATCCATGTAAAGCAGGACACATAGGGTACATTTGTTTATAAAATACAGTGAAGTGTGCTTAAGTTGTTCCTACTTAAGAAATTTTATCACCTATGCAGTCTGAATAACTTCATACCAAAATTTTTCTATATGATTACTATATATGTTGCCATTTTAATATATTTTCTCTTTACAAGAATTTTGTAGCTAAGAAGTATGAATATTTTTGGACACAACTTATTTTTCACTCTCTTCAATTTGTTGCAAACATACTGTGGTGAAATCACACATTTCATAAGGATTTGACTCCAAGTTCGTTTCCACCACTGATTAGAGGTACTGATAAGCAACTCACTGTTAATCTTTGGAAACAAGTGGTGGGAAATTATGTCATATTCTGACTGCATTGCCACCAATTTACCTACATGCATTTCACACTGTGACACAACATTATGGCCTGTGTGTAAGTTACATCACTAATCCGCATGGACTTAATGGAGTGTGTCGTGTCCATAACTTTTTTACTTTACCTCCAACAGTATGAAGTATCTGTGTGAAAAATTTATGTACTTTTTGTTTTCACTTTCAAATTACTTGTGCATGTACAATTTTCATCCTTCAGAGCCATTAATTATCGAATGACTTGATCAGCAAGCTGCTAGATAAAGAACTGGCTTAAATTGCAAGCTACTCTCAATTCAAGAAGAGCTAAATGTTATAAACATGGTGGTTGCTACTTAAAATTTTTCTTGCAAAAAGGATCATTTAAGAACTTTGCATTTTTGTGTGAACTTCAAATACGGGTTACAATACTCAAACTGTAAGTGAAAAAAAGCGGTTGTGGAAAAATGTGAAAACAGCAAAATATTTTATGTTTATGGAATAGTTCCAGCAAGAACTGACTCTTCATCTACCAGGTGTTTGTAAAAGAAACCTCACATGTGAGAATGTGTTAGAATTGCCAAAGAAGGTAAGACTTGAAGTGTGGTTTGGTGGTTACACTGAATTATTTAATGCAGAATTTGTACAGAGTGTTATTCTAGTGACAGGAATGTTAGTTCAGGTACAAAATAACAAAATACCATGTTTTTCAGGCTTACCCTTTTGAGATGTTTTCCTCCTTAATTTGAAATTTGTTGAATTTTTCCATAAATGTCTTAAGAGCATTTCACTATACACATAATAAAACATGATGTTTATACCTCACAGTTTTATAAAATTTAAAGGACTGACAGGAAGAATTTGTGACCTGATTTTATTCAGATGCTTCATTTCATTTTGTGTAACAGCAGAAACTTCAGATTAATAATTACTCATTTTATATATTTGTGCACACAGTTTGCACTGGTGCAGGTTGTATTTTCCTAATTTTGTCAGATATATCCTCAACATTTCATACCAGTGCTATGTTATATTTGTTAACATATGAAACAGGTCATCAGATGAAAGTATAATTATAGATTTTTATTAGTCACCCAAAGGAACATGAAAATTGCATTTTCTTGAAAGATTTATTACTAGTATTTGAAGATATGTAGTTAGTTGTATGTTTCATATTTCTTGTTTTGTCCTAATCATTGCCAAGCAGTAAGACTCATGTTGCTGCAAAAGCTTGTATATTTGGGGCTCATCTCTGTAGCCCTGTTTCCCATTCATTTCCCTAGTTTTCAGGGTCACAAAGGATCCAGAGTAGCATGATTGGTGTAGTGATTAGGCTATGGGCTGGATGGTCTGGGGTTTGAATCCTGGTAGCTCTTTGGCACACCCCGTTTCCTATTCAGTGGGTGCTGGGGTTCATTCCTGGGGATAAAGCAACCAGGGTGTGAAGTTAACCACTTACCTCCATAAGAATGAGTGGAGCTATACCTCTGCACCCCCTATATGTCTTTATGGCATGAACAAGGAAACTACATTTTTTAGGGCCACAAAGCTGAGTTCTGAACTGTAGGTAGGTGTCACTAAATTGTTTAGTTTATTGTATGGCACTGAGTTTAATTTCATACCGCTTTTGACGTTGACTAGTCCTTGCACAGTATGTAACCCCATGCAGCTGAGGATTGCCAATAACATGGTCATCAAGAAAATATAGAGAGAGCTATATTGTTTGCAATTTGAGTTTTGGCAGTTTTTAGTGACTCCTAAGGAAGCAGTACAGTTTTAATAAATATGAACACTATGTAAAGGTTTCTGCTCAGAATTAATATTCCATCCTCATTTCTTGACTCCCTATGATTATGTCTTGTAGGAGATAAAGATGAAGAGGCTAGGGAGCGTGACCAGATGCGTTATGAGCGCCACAAGGATCGTCAGCGTGAACGCAATATTGCTAGAGCTGCTCCAGACAAGAGGTAAGTCATAAAGTTTTTCATTGTTCCTGTGTTTCAACTACAGTGTTCAGTAGATGTGGTGAACAATTGTCATAATTATAAAAATGAGTCAAACACAGTAACATTGTTGTGATATATGTTCTGCACAGCATATTCTAATGTATGGTTGAAGGTGGAACATGTTGCTCAGTGAATATTGGTATAGAACAAAACAGGAGTTACAAGTAGACTCATATGTTTTTTGTAGGCTTTGCTAATAGTTCTTAACTGCATGAGACCTTCTCAGGTAATCACATGTTGCATTTCAGACTAGACATCCAACATTTTGGAGACTGTCTGTTGCCACCAGCAGGGGATGATATAATAGGTAACCACTGCTGGTTTCATGTGTTTTCTCACATAATTTAAGTACATTCATGCCACAGAATTTGTGTCTGTAAATGCACGTGTGTGCGTGAGTGTATGTGCATGTGTATAAATTGGGTTTGGAAAAAGCCATAAGCTACTTGGTTATGGTCCGCTTCCTAGCCTGTAGCCTAACCTAGCCTGTAGCTATCTACTTAGGAAGCCAAACATTTAAACCCAGGCATCGTTGTAGCCTAGAAACAACATGTAGGCAGTAGAGTTTTGATATCGAATAAGCAAATAATTTGCAAAACTCTACTTGAAGGCCTAAATATATGTTGGGGCTTTTGCCACTTAAGAAAGTTTGACCCATATAGCACTGTCATAACTAGGCATAGGCTGGCCTGAGTGTCATAAATGTAGGTCTGTTGACTACATGAATGGCTTCCACAAAAATATGATATAATGTGTTGGTTCACAAGTGCAAATCATTGAATGTGGGCATCAGATGATTGAAAGTCGAATGACTGAAGGTTCACAATACATTAATATTCCTTCCTACTATTGCAGTAATGTTGTTTTTATAATACTGTAGGAATTATACATACTTTTTGATTGTACTGAATAGAGTAAGGCACCCAGTGGTAATAGTCTCATTGATAGTAACAAATTACTTTTATGATGGATTTTATAAAATGCTTTCAATTTCCTAAAAGTACTGCTAGTATTTATTGAACAGGGGTCAGCGATTTCCACACATGGAATTTGAAAAGCAAAATAATGAATGACAAAAGACTGCCATTGCTGCCTAAAAGTTGCAGGTAGCAGCTGCTCATACTTTGGCAGGCAGGGTATATTGCAAGTAGGAGTACTAGAGTCGGTGAACACAAGAGGGTGGAACATCAGGCAGTGGTGTGTTAACAAGCAATGTGTGGCAGCACTTATCATTATTGTAGTATTATGGCTAAGTAAAAACATTTTGGGTTACATGAGAGCTAGGAGTGGCATCATGCATGTATGAAAACTAGGTGGATATATACAGAGTTTGTGGAAATGTGTACCTGCAGACTGGTGTGATTCCTTGAACGTAGAGACAAAAATGTTGCTTGTTTAGATATCACAAGACATAAATTTTCACTGAAAATTATGAGAATCCAGTTCTTTAAGTTGTGATTCTGTGGTCCAGTGTGCTGATAGCATCTACAGTACATGTGCCAGCAACAAGTGCGTGAATGCCACTGATTGTAAGTTCTTTTTTATTGCTTGCGCTTTAGCTACGTCCACTGTAACTTGTAACTGTCAAGGTTGTCTCTGTGGTCATAGATAATGGTGTGTCCTTAGCCTGACCAGGAAGGAAACAAACTACAGCGACCAAACTCTGGATTTATTCAACATACTCCCCACAAAGCTCAATGCACTTCTTAGCCTGTTGCTCTAACTTTTGCAAGCCACTTAAAAAAAATTCAGAAGGTTGTCCATCCAACCACTTCTCCGTGGCAGCAGCGACCTCTGCGTCAGACAAAAAATGGTGACCTTTCAATTGTTTTTTCAGTCCAGGGAACAGGTGGTAGTCTGATGGGGCCAGATCCAAAAAATAGGGTGGATGATCGAGATATTGGAAGCCCAGGTAGGCCAGTTTCTTCTGGGTTGCAAGTGCCCGGTGAGCTGGGGCATTGTCCTGGAAGAACAAGACGCCCTTGGTGACCTTCCCATGGCGCTTTCATTCCAAATTTCCTTCTGTTGCACCAGCAGAGATGAATAATACACTGTGTTGATAGTTTGGCCCTTTGGAAGATAATCAATGAGGAGATGCTTTCTTGACCAAAAAATTGAGGCAAGAACTTTTCCAGTCGATTTTTGCACTTGGAATTTTTTTGGGCAGGGTGAACCACTATGCTGCCACTCCATTGATTGTTACTTTGTCTCCAGGTCATAGTGATATAACCAGGTTTCGTCCATGGTCACCAATTATGTCAGGAAATCATTTGGATCACGCCGAAAAAATTCCAAAAGTTGCTCAGACTGACACCATTGACGGTTTTGATCCATGTTCAGGCATTTCAGGACCCACTTACGTGAGATGCCCAGTTGCTCAGCTAACGATTTAGACTAAATCTGGCGGTCTTCCAAGATTAGCACATGAATTTGATCAATAATCTCCAGGGTGGTCACTGTTTTGGGTCGTCCAGGAGAGGTGCATCACAGGTTTAAAAACCACCACGTTTATGGGCCACCCAGTTTTTGATGGTGGCATACAATGGTGCATGTCCCCCTAATGTTTCTATCAGAATGGCATGAACTTCCTTCGGTGCTTTGCCTCGCAGGGAAAAAACTTGATAACAGCTTGCATCATAAACATCATGGGTAGAACAAAGAGGGCTATTTCAGATGTATATGGTGAACTGAAAGAGAGAGCAAAAGAAGTTGGGCTTATTATAAATGTAGATAAAATGAAAGCAATGATGCAGAACAGGAGACTTGGAAAGGGAGGAACATTGACTGTTGAGGATCACAAAATTGAAGTGGTCAGGAGATTTAAATACCTAGGGACAGTAATAAATGATAGCAATGATGGAACGGAAGAAATCTGAGCTAGGATCCTGGTAGTTAATAAAGCCTACAGCTCCCTGCAAACCATATTCCGATCTAAACAAATGCATCGAAACAACAAAACAAGATTGTACAAAACATTAATTAAGCCAATATTATGCTATGGAAGTGTGATCTGGACATTAACGCAAACAGCAGAGCAGATGATAAGCATGTTTGAAAGGAAAATATTGTGAAAAATATATGGCCCAACACGGGGGGACGCTGGCATCCCAGATGGAATAGTGAACTCTACAGTTTATACAAGGGGCCAAACATCATGGAGGACATTAATATTAAAGATTAGGATGGGCAGGCTACATAATAAGAATGGAAGAAGAAAGGATTCCAAAAAAGGTTTTAAACAGAAACTTCTACACCATGACCAGTGGGAAGACCAAGAACCAGATGGGTGGATATGGTCCATAGGGATGCATTACAACTGCTGGCAATAAGAGGGTGGAGGAGAAGCACTGAAAATAGGAATGAATGGAGGCATCTTATGAGGGAGGCCAAGGCCTGGAAGGGGCTGTAGCGCCATACAGGGAATGGAATGGAATGGACAGCTTGCGTCTCGATGTTGTTGAAATTGCATGCGTTGCCTGACGTGCTTCCTTTCAGCCTCTGTAACAAGAAAAGACTTGCAGTTCAGCACAGGAACAGACCCCTCTTTCCGACACTATCGATTCCATCCTACGACGGGAAGTAGGTCAGGCTAAGGACTTAACAGCACCCCCTCGTAAATGCTTGTTTGTCTCTCTGTGGAAGCCTCAACTCATGCCTCTTCAGGCACTTAATGTAGAAAAAGGGGAACTGATAATGTAACAAATCAGAAATATATGGATAGTTATTTACTCAAAGAGTCGAACATTTAACAAAAAATTCATTGCATAAAGTATGGTATTGAATTTTGTTTGTAAAATCCGTGTGAATGTATGAGTGTAAATTATGTGAGCAAATGTGGTTCATACATATGGAGATGTACTGGGAAGTGATAGAATTACCAGCAGGTACACAGTGATATATTTCAGTGAAGTGTATTCTGAAAAGAGGATGAATGTCTTTTGCTGGGGCATGTGGTGGCAACATTCCTGCTCGATAAAAACACAAGACTGTAATATTTCATAACTCTTGCCAGTCTTCTCATTCATGTATAAGATTTCTTTATTTCATTATTGTCATGTGTTGTTTATTATCTTGCAGGTCAAAGCTGCAGCGTGAACGAGAAAGAGACATCAGTGAGCAGATTGCACTTGGTTTGCCAGCCAAAAGCATATCTGGTGGGGAGGTTCAGTTTGACCAACGTTTGTTCAATACTACGAAAGGTGTAGACTCTGGTTATGGAGATGAAGAGTCATATAACGTGTATGATAAACCGTGGCGTGAAGGTGGCAGCCTTGGTCAACATATTTATCGTCCTAGTAGAAACTTGGACAAGGATGTGTATGGAGATGATCTTGACAAGCTGATCAAGACCAATAGGTATTATTCTTTTGTCATTACTGTGAATTTTATGCCTGGATCATATCTTTCCTGAGAAGCTAACAGTTTCTGTGTTAATCATTTTTTCCCCCACCTTTTATGGAAGCTGTAATTTCATTACCATATTCACAGCAGCTTGTGACTGGTTCCTATTGTGAGTTGAATCCACATCATGCACTGAAACCTGTTCCTTTAACATCCAGTTTTACAATATCCTGTTTATGCTTAGTTATTTCCAAGTGTTCAAATCAAGATTTTTTTCTGACTCATCTTTCCCTCCATCCTTATTGATTTGATCTCTGTGATAATACTGTATGAAGAGTACAGATTATGAAGGTTTGCATTCGGTTGTCTTCAGCATCCAGCTACTTGTCTGTCTCAGTTCTAAATATTTAGCTCCACAACTTGTTCTTAAATGCCCTTATCTGTGTTCTTCTTCGGGCCTGAGAGACCAAATTTCACACCCATAAAAAAAAAAGGTAAAAAGTACAGTGCTGGCTGTTTTAATCTTTACACATTTTGATTCCAGATGGTTGGATGAAAGATTTTTAACTAAACAACAGCAGGTTTTGGCTTGACTGTGGGTGTTCAGAAATTTCTGGGAGAGATTGTTTTATTGTTTAGCTCCCTCATTTGAAAAGAAGGGGACCGCGGTAGCACAGTGGTTAAGGTGCTGTGCTACAAATCAGAAGGTCGCTGGTTAGATCCCAGCTGGTGTCAGTGGGTTTTTCATTGATATAAAATCCTTCCGATCGCACTATGGCCCTGGGGTCGACTCAGCCTCTAACAGAAATGAGTACTGGGAGTATTTCCTGGGGGTAAAAAGTGACTGGTGCGTAAGGCTGACAACCTTACCACCATCCTGTGCCGTTGTCACGAAAT
>Ga0209755_10009287_pt1 | contig 10396 bp, 9 predicted proteins | sample TergutCo191P1_FD_187301 | JGI IMG/M metagenome (GOLD analysis project Ga0209755, IMG submission 187301) | Cornitermes sp. P1 segment gut microbial communities from Petit-Saut dam, French Guiana - Co191P1 (SPAdes) (version 2) | ecosystem: Host-associated > Arthropoda: Insects > Digestive system >...
AAAAAACTACGCTTTCACTTACCCCTACCAAACACATACATAGTAAAGAACTCATTATAAATAGCAGAAGAAATAGTAAATATGAAAATTAACATACATATGAGACTAATAACCCTTGACATAAAAGACTTATATGTCAATTTACCCATCACTGAGGTTTTACAAGCTACAAAGTACTGGTTAAAAAAAAAGCACCAAACAATTCGGGCACAAACAAATAATCCTACTACTAAAAACCATTATGGAACAAAATTACTTCCAGTATAACAATCAATATTACAAACCACAAAAAGGAGTAACAATGGGTTCACCATCTTGGGAACAATTGCAGAAATTTACTTACAAAAAATTGAAGAAGAATACATTAAACAATGGTTGGACAGCCAAGAAATCAGCTATTATAAACGATATGTAGACGACATAATCATTCTATGTAATCAGAACTTAACCAATGAAATACAGATACTAGAAGCATTCAGTAAAGCAGACAAAAATTTACAGTTCAAAATGACCACCGAAGAGAACAAAAATTACAATTCTTAGACCTAACAATACACAGGGAGGAAAATAACATGAGCATCAATATATACAGAAAGCCAACAGACACAGACACAACAATACATTACCTGTCCAATCATCCGCTCGAACAAAAAATGGCAGCATTCAGGTACCACATAAATAGACTAATAACACTACCCATAACACAAGAAAAGAAAGAAATTGAATGGGCAACAATACAAAAAACAGCAAAAAACAATGGTTTCCCAATAAACATGATAGAGAAGCTAAAAGAAAAACTAGTACACCAAAGGCTAAAACCAACAAACCACAAATGGATACCATTTACGTAATTTAGCCCAGCAGTAAAAAAAAATTACAAACTTATTTAAGGATACCAACATAAAAATAGCCTTTAGATCTTCCAACACGACATAAAACAACTAGCAAAAAAACCCTAACAAAGCACAAAATCCAAGCCGGATCTATAAACTAGTATGCAACACATGCAAAATAGCATATGTAGGGCAGTCCGGTAGAGCCATAAGTGCAACATATAAAGAACACATAAGATATATAAGAACAAACAATCCACAATCAGCATATGCAACTCACATACTACAGAACAAACACGAATTTGGGCCAAAGGAGGAAATACTACAACTGTTGAAGACATGCACAAAAGGTATGAACTGTTGAGAGGCCTTGTTTATTCAGGAATACCACCGAAAGGGTATACTAATCACGGAACAGCAACCGTTTGAACACAACCCACTCTATGATCTCACTCAAGAAACGGACACAGACACGAAAACAGGCAGTGATTCATCAGTACAGAACTAGACCGGGCAAGGAATACATCACCAACACAAAGGAAACATAACCTAAACAATACGCAAGTAAAAAGCAAACAAATTTGCTCTCCTTTTGTGGAATGGATTAAACAATATATTTGACGATATCTCTTTTGATTTATCTTAATATTACGGACATGCTGCTGCATAACTACGTGCAACACAAAAATGTTTACCTTCAGTAACTAAAAACTATGAACTATATCACTCCCTGAAGATGGTCAGTTAAGACCGAAACATGTCGGAGTTTTTAAAAAAATTGGTTTTAACCAAAGTGATTGTTCTAAAGTTTTTTAAAGTTTTAGGGTGTTAAAAACTTAAAAACACAGTGAAAAAATGCAAATAGTTAGTTATGTAAACACAAATAAGGATAGAGGAAGACGGTTTATTCGGAACCGAATGATAGCAGACATTACCAAAATGTAAACTCCTACGGATTTATAAATGCTTGCAATTTTGATTTTTGGCGTCATTCCTTAATATTTGAAATACGAATGGTTGTCATTTCATTACCCAGCAGACTCTGAATGTAGAGAGTTTGTAACACCTGTTGCCATTCAAACATATTGGATATTTGTTACTCAGTAACAGTCGTATATACACCTCAGTTTTCAATCATACATGAAGATATATGAAAAATACTGGAGGCGAGAAAAATGAAACGTGGAGCTGAAAAGCGGCCAAATGAACCACAAACGGCCCTAATGAGAGATAGAGAGAGAGAGATAGAGATATAGAGAGAGAGCAGTGACACATCAGGATGAAGAAATGCTTGTGGCACCAACCGAAAGCAACACCACGCTTCGTGTATTAACTGAAGCATAAAGTATAAATGGACTTTACTGGCCCATATACATTTTTATTCCCTATTCATGATTGTTTAGGACATTAAAAATTCTTATATACGTTATAAATAGGGACACTGGCATGTACTTTAGTGTTTAGAGCCTGATTAGCGCGTACTGTTTTCTTATTCGCATTGCAAGCTAATTAGTCCACCAAAGTCTAAAGAACTACTCCCCCACTCGGTTCTCCGGGGGGGAGTGTTTCCAGGGGGAGCATTGCGCAGAAGGCCCAAGATAGGGACAGGTGGCGTACGCTTTTGAGTGCGGTAATGAACCTTTGGGTTCCGTGAAATGCGGGGTATTTCTTGACTAGCTGTAAACCAGTCAGCTGCTCAGGAAGGACTCTGCACCATGGAGTAAGTATGGAGTAAAGTCCAAAGAACACAAACGAAGTCTTTATCAAATAAGCACAGTACGCACACCTTTGGACAGTACCAGAAGTATTTTACAAAATGTCCGCACGAAACTAGATCCAGTAATATATATATATAAAATGAACTAGCTCGATATATGCCCTTTTTAATTTATAATCAATGTGAACACAATGATTGCATCGTCGATATAACATTATTTTTTATTTCTGAATTTGACTGTATGACTGCTACATGTATGTGACCTTTCTAGGTACTTTCTAGGCGCGTTTGCAAAGTCGCGAAAGGCGCTTATTAGCTTCGCTTTGTTCGTCCGTGTGTTAAGATTTATCAGCGCGGTTCCCATGGGGCGCAATTCCGTGAAATTTGATATTAGAGACCAAAAATTTGGTTAAAATGGAGCAAACGCATTCGTGCTTTACATGAAGACTAAGTACGTGTTGTTGTTGCCGACGACATTAAATCGGCGTAAAAGCGCTTTTCTTGATTGAAATGGTATCAGGCTGTTAAGATAGCCGAGGAGGTATAAGTTTTACGCGAACACGCCACAGTGTTAGGTTATACGTATATTGCATGTTTCTAATTTGTTGTTTTAAATTAAGCATATTTCAATCGTGTTTTTTTACATGTACCACCATGGGATCCTGTAGTTGTGCAACCAATATGATGTATGGCATTAAACTTTCATGCAGGTCTACAATGCCTAAATCGTGACGGATAATGGTAATGATGATTATATTTTGTTTTGTTTGTGAGAGCTACCTGAAAATGGCCACATAGAATGACTGTAAGGTGTAGCAGACAATGTGATTACTGTTTATATTGATTAAAACGAATGTACGGTTGAGGACGTGATAAATGCGGACGAAATGTCGGTGTACAAAAAATGCCCAGATGTGGGCGAAACGTCAAGAAGGCTGAGAGATATTAACTTTCACACCCACACAGAGGTTATGCCAACGGCAGATATATTTTCGTGCACAAACTATTATGTTTTTAAAAAATACCAAATGTATTTGGAAGTAAGTGTTTTAGAATCGTCTAAAAGACGCAGCCTGTTTTGCCGTTGGAATGATTATACTGAACGACCCGAACAGACTAACTGGTCTGTTTTGCAAGACATTCGTGAAAGATGATGGTGATAGTGGTGTGCCGCGCACACAGCGGCACGTCACTGATTTCTGGAATTCAACACACGATAACCTTCACATACCCTGCCCGGTTGTTTGCAGGTAGATATTGTCATTGTTTAATAGACAGGTAAATCATGAAGAATGTAAGTTTGTTTATGTGAGCAGGGTTGGACAAATTATGACCGCGGACAGGAAGCGGCGAGTAGAAATATTTTTAATGCGGCCATATTTTGCTGTTCATTAGTGTTACTACGGTATTTGCAAATTTTTATTTTTCTCACAGAAGGAAGATTGTTATTACAACAAGAAGAATCGACATTTTCACGTAATTTTTAGTTTATGGGTCTGTGTAGTACATCTGAAGATTACGATCTTCTGGGATGTGACGCCATGTGATTAGCTGATAGGTACGAACATTTGGAGGAACATGCTGCCTCAGTATTTTACCATTCCAATGATAGGACAGGTAGTTCCTCGGCGCTGTTTCGCATCTACTAAACTAGACGTCACTTCCTAGAACACCACAGTCTTCATATCGTTACCGTGAGAACCTCAAATATTAACATAGTAGAAGTACATGTTGTATTGCAATAGGAATTCGAGATTTGATTTGACTGGACTTACGAAAACCGATCACACTTTCGAATTATTTATTCATAATGCTGTTCTGTCTCTCCTGGTGTATACCTATATGCTACAAGACGTCTGTATAGAACATTTAACGGTTTCTTAAGTAAATCACCTCTTTGCTTTTTTGTCAGGGATGCACTTTTAGCGAATATTTCAAAATATCATTCGCCCCACTCCCAGTACAAGCAGCGCTGTAAAGTTTCAGTCCGTGCCGCCGCGCACACACAGTTTTTACCTTGGTATTATGAATGATTCAGGACATGTTTTATTCATCTTGCTGAGAATGGAGAAATCCGAGAGTCCTTATGCGAGACCTTTCTGCTTAGTTTTGCGTCGCCTAGCAGCGCTGGAATGCGACGCATGCTAAGTTGCCTGTTGTGAGTCATATAAAGCAGGTGGTTATTTGGTGTGAGAATATTTTCTGTTGAGCAAGGTGTCTTTATGTGCAGCAGTTTTACAAAGTGCATGTGTGTCATGGAAAAATATCGCGAAAGTATCATCAGTGGTGTGTAGAAAGACGGGATGCAGAATAGTGTAAAAATATCGAATTGCAGTTCAGTGCTGGATAAAAATTCAACAAGAAAACTAATTTATATTTTTATTGCAAAATTTGTGTTTTACAGGTAAGTAGTAACCTAAGCAGCCAGAATAGCAGGTGTTGGTTTGACGAAGATCTCCATAGAGTTCGCGAACTTTCATTCACATGATCTCACAATGTAGTGAATGCTGGAAACATCATAGAGTCAGTGTGTTTAGTCGAAACAAATTGCGACCTTCACGTTAAATTATTCATGACCCCAACATGCAGGAAATTAACAAAGACCAGAAACAGTAGGACAGTTAACATTCTTTGCAAGAACTGAAAGAGAAATTGATAGTATTTCGAGACAGAAGAGCTCTGTCTTCTGTCTCGGAATACTTTCAAAGTGTAAGACCTGCTGACGGGCTCGAGATCAGCCCGTGGAGACTTATATGAAATAATTGGATTTACAAACACTACCAGCGCCAACGAATGCACAATTCTATATATTGTATATTTTATTCTTAATTTTACTTCTAAATGTTGCGGTGAAATTTTCATCGTCAGGGAGTTTACACCAATTTTATGTTTTTTGAAGCGTGTTTTGTGATATACCTATGCAATAAGAACCAACAAAATGCACGCTTTTTACATCAATGTTTTAATTTAATTATAGTGTCTTTGACATGTTCTGAACATCCAAGTATTTGTCCTCAGGAAGACTTGTACATGCAGTTTCATGCTCTTTCTTTCATGCATCCACATAATTTGTAGCGATGGCAGGATGTGCTTCATACTTACGCCAATGTTGTTAAAACTGCGCCGAAACATGTAGGAGCAAATTAATAATAAAATCCATAATATATAGAATTGTGCTTTTGTTGGTGCTGGTAGTGAATGTAAATCAATTCACAGTGCTTGGAATGAACAGTATGAAAATTAGATGAAGTAAGTTGAACTGTAGGAGGATTACGGATTATAAACTCTGGACGGAACGCAGTTTAAATCTGAACGTTACACATATTTACACGTATGGTACTGTGAAGTTGAGATGTCAAATACTTGAAAATGAAATATATTATTGTGTTCATGTGATAGTGTTACTGTATGTATTTTACATCGGCTGATGAAGGCTTTTCAAAAAGCCGAACCGTGTTTCAGGATTGTATACAGTAAATTAACACAAACATATTTGTGACTGTTCCTGTTTCTCCATTGTCAGTTCGGGATACCCATTAATTTCCTGCAAATAGTCTGAACGTTATCTAATTCTTTCCATGCTTCACTAAATCCCCACATCTCATTTTCATACATGATCTTCAATTCATGTGCCATTGCATATACAGTGCGTTCCAAAAGTTTTAGGACTGATTTTTTAAAAATCGAAGACAAATGAGGAAGACACATGTATTTTTTAATTCAAAATAAGCTCCATTGGCGTATGTACAGGCTTTTGCGCCGTCGTACAATTTCTGAAAAGCTGCCGAAAATTTCCCCTTTTTGACCTTCTTTAATTCATCACTTACGGCTCCTTGGAACTCAGCAACATCCGCAAAGTAGAATCCTTTTAACTTCATTTTCAACTTGGGGAACAGAAAACAGTCTGGCGGAGATAAATCTGGAGAGTACGAGGGGTGATGAAGGGTTGTAACATTTTTTGGGGTTAAAAATTGGCAAACACTTGCACCTTTGTGGGCGGGCGCATTATCGTGCAACAAAAAAAAATCTCTAGAGCAGAACACAGTTGGACGAACCCGTTGAATGTGCTTCAGGAGGCGATCCATTACTCCTTTATAAAATTCTGCGTTTACTGTTTTTCCCTCTGGTACGAATTCTCTGTGCAGTACGCGTTGAGAGTCGAAAAAAATTATCAATATGGTCTTGATGCGAGACCTTTGGAATTTCAGTTTCTTTGGCCGAGGGGATGTGTCACCAACCCATTGAGAACTCTGTCGCTTTGTTTCGGGGTCACAGGCAAAACACCAGGTCTCATCTCCTGTAGTAATTTTGTTAAAAAAAATTTTGTCTTCATCGGCCATCGCGATAATGTCTTGGAAAGATGTGACTCGATCTTCCCTTTGCTCAGGTGTCAGGGGGTGTGGAACGAAACGTGCACACAACTTTCTCTTTCCCGAATCCTCTTTCAGAATCCGAAGAACTACAGCCTTGGGGATGTTCAAAGATTCTGCTATCATTCTTGATGCGATTCGACGGTAATTTTTGACAATATCAGCAACAGGAGCAATGTTTACCTCAGTTCGAGTCGATTTTGCACCGCCATCTCTCTCGTCATCTTCTACCAACCCCGTTCCCTCTCGAAATCGAGAATACCACCTAAAACGTTTGATTGGTTCAGGGCCTCATTACCATAAGCCTTTTGTACCAATACTAGTGTTTCTACCGTAGATAGACCGGCTTTGAAACAAAATTTTATGGCAACTCTGTGCTCATTTCCGCCATCCATGACGCATACAGGAAACTGACTTTACAGAACAAGTTATAACTTGTACACTGTCGCAGATAAACAAACGAAACTCAGTATGTGAACGGATGTTGGTTGATAGTACGTAGTTAGTGGGTTGGCCGATAGATCGCTCTAGTTCTGTTATTTAAAAAAAAAACCAGTCCTTAAACTTATTGATCGCACTGTGTATATTCTCCAACATCTGCATTTATATACCGGGGGTTACTGATACACATTTGTCTGAAACTACAGAAGCTTGATATCCTTTGGTTTTCAGATTTTATACCTTTTTTCGAACGTTACTCGTAGATAATTAAATTATCTACTATCTAGATGTTATGCTCATTAATTCTACATCTCTCAGTTGTCTTTAATTTTTCGTCCTTCTTAAACACCATTATTGTATATTAGTTCAAGTCACATTTCAGATTCCAGTTTTTATAAAATTTTTCTATTCAGTTTTCTTTTGTAGCATATAATTTGTAAAAGATTCTATAGCCAAATCGTCTGCAAAAAATGGTCTCGGTATTCCTAACCCATTTATTACCTAAATGTATTCCTTTCATATAGATATATTCTATAACGTCATTTAGAAAGATATTAAATGAATATGGACTCAAACCACAACCTTGGCGGGCCCATTTTGTTTGCTATGGACAACTGGATATTTGGTTCTGTCCACACTTACACCAACTTTTATATCTTGATACATTACCTTCATACAATCGGTAACATTCTCACTTACTTAAATTTTTCTCATTTAAACCACACAGTTTCCCAATTAATGACGTAAAATTCCCTCTCGAAGTCTACAAATCACAATATAGCCCACTTATTTTTGGTCTCAAATATTTATGAATTCATGTTTAGATTTTTACATTATTATCTGCTGTTCTTTCTATAATCAACCCCGTCTGAAAAAAGGTCAGTATTGTAGGCGCGTTCGTAAAATTGCGAAAAGCGGCTACTAGCTTCGTCATGTCCATCTGTCCGTCCTTATGATAAAACTCGGCTACCACGGGACAGATTTTCACGAAATTTTGTAGTTGAGTATTTTTCGAAAAACGGTCGAGAAACTTGAAGATTTATTAAAATCTGACAAGGGTAACGGGTACTTTACATGAAACATATGTACATTTATGATCATATCTCGCTGAATACTCCTTAGAATTAGAATTTTCCAGAAAAAAGCTGTAGAGAAAACTTTTCATCGTTTTTAGGCGCGTTCGGAAAATTGCGGAAAGGACTGTTGGCTTTTTCATGTCTCTTTGTCCGTCTGCCCTTCCGCATGGAACAGCTGGGCTCCCATTGCACGGATTTTCATAAAATCCGATTTTAAACGTTTTTCCAAAGCCTGTCGAGGAAATTCAACTTTCATTAAAGTCTGACAAGAATGACAGATACTTTACTTGAAGACCAATATACATTTTTGACCATATCTCGCTCAGATCTTCTTCGCATAAGAAACACTTCAGACAAAAGTTGATAAGGAAATCAGAACACACGTTTCATGTTCAATCATTTTTTTCCCCCCCGAAAGTCATGCTATTCATGAGATAATGTGGAAAAATATCGTATAGTCGGACAGTCCAGAGATAAGAATATGACCCATGCTCATTGCATGTTGGATAACTAAAGCTGCAAACACTCAGTCAGAACAGACCTCTGTGTAATACTTATCGTTCTTACACAACAACAGTGTTTGAACGAATGCGTCTCAGTGTTACGTTTATACGTACATTGCCTGTTTTATTCTTTTTATATTCTTTCATTACCGTTTTAACTCAACTTCTCTTTACTTTACATTACACATCATACCATTAATCCCATTCTTTGAATTTGTAGTTTTGGTTTCCATTTATTTCCTCTCGTTGTGCCACATAATAAGTTTACTGTTTCATCTACTCTGTCTTTAGTAATTTCTTCGATACCACACACACATAGATTCTCCTTACAGTGCCATTTAGTCTCTCAATAGAAGAATATTTATATTTATGGTTCGATTTGTATCTTATTGATTATCTAATTGTGTATGACAAGTAACACTGGTATTATAAATTGTATATTCTATTATATTTTTTAATTCCAATAATAGCGGCGTGTGATTAGTAATTATCTCTGTTCCACTCTTAAAGTTTAATATGCGTGAGTATTATTAATTATACCTTCAGAAGTAGTATCACGTTACTACCCAATTTATTAATAAAAGTGAGTTCCCTCTTGTATCAAATCCAAATTTCTTTTATAATTTTGACATTATTACTTTCATACAAATCCGTCAATTTTTCTTCTTCTGCGTTAAAGCTCAAGTCCTTCTAACTTATGTTTTCGGCAAAATTATAGCTTTCAACGTTCCATTTTTCCCAAACATAAAAAAATGAGCGGCAGTTGTAATTGTCTCCTTCCTGTTCTACAATTAAAATCACCCTTTATTAAAATATTCAGGATTAGAATTTCTGTCTCTAACCTATTTGTTTCCTCGCTCAAATCCCTTATAAAAATTTAGATTGAACGTTTTGTATTCCCCGATGGGCAATATAAAAACCAATACACAAACTGGTACTTGTAGCTTCTGTGTCTTTTAATTCCAGTACATATAATTTTCTTCATCTCTTGTTACAATTTCCCCAACGTTACTGATCAGTAATTTTTTAACGTACACAAAAAAACCTTCCTGGGATTCCCTCTATCTTATAGATCTACATTATTTAAAGCTCTTTTAACCCGTAATTTCATATCTGTGTAACCCAGTCTAACGTTCTACCATACCCAACATTTTGCACTTTAGTCCGACAGGTATAAAAAAATCCAATTTTGTAGTTCACTCTATAAGCCTCAGTATTTATAGAACCTACCCTGAGTGTTCCTGCCGCCTTTTTCACGATCCTTTGTTGTTCTGCTTATGTCCCGCATCCCTCTTCCCTCACTAATTATCTTCTTTCCCAGTTGTCAGCCAGCGTTTGTAACATCTTTCGACTGATGTGTTGGCAACTCGGTATTGTTGATGTCATCTGTCTGTTGAGGTAGACTGCTCGTCACTAACCAGTTTATTATTGTGTGTCAGCTGTTGGCTTTAACTGC
>Ga0209755_10009288_pt1 | contig 10396 bp, 6 predicted proteins | sample TergutCo191P1_FD_187301 | JGI IMG/M metagenome (GOLD analysis project Ga0209755, IMG submission 187301) | Cornitermes sp. P1 segment gut microbial communities from Petit-Saut dam, French Guiana - Co191P1 (SPAdes) (version 2) | ecosystem: Host-associated > Arthropoda: Insects > Digestive system >...
AACGTCAGTTACCTAGAACGTTATACGAAATTGGGACTAAATGGTTATGAATATAAAATAGAATAAATGTAAATATAGGAATATAAAATAACAGGAAAAAGGACTAAAACCTTCTATATAATCTTGGTGCCCTTAAAATGGCCTAGCTTAGATAGGGGTGAGGTAAGAGAGTAGAAAGATTAGGTTGCTGGCTGCAAGGACACCATATAGTATCCATCAGGCAGGGAAGAGGAATGCAGAGTATATGGGTGTGGTACTGCAAAGGACCATGGGCATTTAATCACTTTCCATTCCACAATTCACTGGTCAGACCTCACCTATTTATACCCACTACATCTGAAGCCTAGGAATACATGCCTTCAGTGCTGAGAATCACTCAACTTACAATGCAGCATAACATCTTAGAAGACTGAATCCTCAATTACACAACTCAAAACTTGCATTTTACATTTTTAAATATTTTCTTCACAATGTATTCTGACTTAAAATTAACTCACAGACCAGGTGGACCAGATTTACCACCTAAGGGTTCAGAGTTTATGAATGGCAACATGCAAGGTGTCCACAGCATAGTATTACCTGCTGCCCAACAACACTAATTAGCGCTGACTTGTTCAGATAGTGGCACTCAAGAGGTAACATCTCCATGTCACACTGTCGCTTCACTGCAATGAAAAGAACAGTCAGTACTCAAACTGCTGTCTTGACAACATATGCCCTCTCCCTGTCCTGATAAGTCACATGTGCAGCACTTAAAGAGATTCACTTTTGTAACCAGTTCATACTGGTGGTACAAAGTGCTACAATATCAAATGTCCCTGCAATCAAACGGCACCTTTTTTCTCAGAAATACAAAAGTATGTACAAATATATGTAAGTGTACTGGTTAACGTTACTATTCATTATATCAACAAGGTCAGTACATCAAAACATCAAGCATACACCAGGTGTTATGGTTAAGCAGAGTGAAGTAAAGTAAATGAAAGTTGTCTCTGTTAAGGCCATGAAGCTGTATGGAGGAGTGAGGGTCTAACTCCACGTGTTCTTAACCTCGGCATTAAGAGAGGCGTCAATGGGCAGCTTTCAGGTCTAGCTGCAACACAGCCGGGGAAAACGTCCCTGATACTTACTAACAGGCTGAGTGGGACCTTGAGACAGACTGAATACTTCAGAAGAATAAAATCTTTTGGCTGTGTTGGAAATCCAACCACGACTCCTCGGACATCCAATCCGTAGCCTAGTCACTATAATGAATAGGCTACCCCACCTCCTAAACATACACCAAACATACTAGCCACTCAAAAATATACTTCTCAGAAATATGATAATGCATTATCCTACCATCGCCTTACCAAGTTTCCTCAGGTCATTAACTAAGTCTGAGAATATGCGCCTATTTTCATCAACATCACCGATGTCAGTATTTAGAGATCCCGTACGTGGAAGAGTCTTCATCATTTCTGCCAACATTGACACCCACTGTTCACTGTCAACCTGAGCAACTTCCAAGATTTCCTCTAGCTCGGTATGCCACTACAAAAAATAAATTAACAATAATACTTCTGATTCGTAACACAGGTTGCTGCAGTACAGCTAATAATTTCACTTCTGCATTAGACAAACAAGGGTTACATGCTAGAATTTGCTGACACCACTTATTCCAGAACACTGTGCCCACATTTCCTTGTAATTCATATGCAAACTGTTCAATTTCACTTCAATTCACTATCAAACTTGTTCCAAAACACCGCCCCTCCAAGCACACTCACAACCTTCGTGATTATGTATATACATAGTAAACAAACCTCCTCAACGTTCCTCCTCGGGATGTGGAAAAATGACAGCAATAATTTTAGCTTAACTTGTGTTTGAAGATCCGGAAAACAATCTTTGATATTCCTGAGTACTTCAGCATTGAGTTGTGAACAAATGGAACCACCTGTCCACGAATCATTCGACGTGCCAAGCTTATTGTGTAGCCATAACGACGTATCACTATCCCTAACATTCGCCATATTAAATGGGATGTTATGGTATTGTTCCGATAGAGCACGCACATGCTGTCGTCGCGGGCGTAATCAAACCCTGCATGCTATTTAGAGGTTAATTTTAAAGCTACGACGTAAGATAATACAAGAGAAATGCCCATACACAAGTGACACAATCACAAAATCAGTGTTTCCAAGTAAATGTTTTTACTTTATATCCATTCACATATATTAAGACAAATAAAGTTAAGTGAAATAATATATGAAAGCAGCACATATGTATACGAATGATTATTACCTCAGGTATATAATAAAACGTCTGAATGTCATGTAATAGTACAAACCTACAGGAAATAGCTCCAAAAATTAGGAAACTGATCTGCTTTATGAGGAATTCCCATATTTTCAAGTTATTACCTTATCAATTACGATATACCCCCATGTTTCCAAGGTTGTGGTTACCATGGTGATACCAGTAATCCATGTAACAAGGGCCTGGAACTGTCCTAAAAATGCCTAATAAGTAGTGAATTATAACTGAAAAGTATATAAGAATGTATAATTCTGGGGTAACGTTTTTGATAACTGACAGTTCTCTGCATGAATCTTACAATTTCAGAAATGACTCTCTGATCTGATACTTAATAGGGGTATAGAGAGCTTATGAGATACCTCATCAGGAAAACTTTCAGTTGACTACAGATACTTAAAATGATTGACTGTGAAAATGCATATTGCAGTAACGAGCTCTGTCAGACCCACAGTTCAATTACAGGTTTAGATTTGCAGGATGAAGAAAGAGAAGTACCTATTCCAGGAGATGACTCATACCTCGACGTCAGTCGAAAGAACTTGAAAGAATTCCCGACATACCTTTATGCAAAGTGTTTGCATGTGAAGGTAAGATGTAATCAATTCTTATGGGAATGGAAGCATATTACCAATTATGCTGTTTGAAGCTGGAAATATTTCCTTCCCTTTACAGCACCTGTACCTAGAAGGCAACTTACTTCAGGAACTCAGCAGCTGCTTCTTCCCCTCTCTGCCATGTCTCCAATGGCTGGATCTGAGGAACAATCTCTTAAGAAATCTACCTAAATCAGTTGCCAACCATCAAAACCTAGAGGTGCTTCTTCTTCAGGGAAACCAAATACTGGCCCTGCCATTGGAATTAGGTATAGAATAAACTAATTGTGGTTAGGCAGTGAATAAGGGCCATATTATGACAAGTGACTCACATATTCTGTAACTACATCATACAGAAAGCGTATGAATACCTGTTACCAGGTTGCTCTTGACAAGTTAGTACCCTCTGTGTGAAGTGCTATCAAAAATTCTTTTTTCAGGGCTTGTACCCAAACTGAGAAGCATTCAGTTGTTGGAAAATCCCATCACATTTCCTCCACGTGAAGTGCTGGAACAGGGTGTCCACAGCATAATATCATTTCTACAGGAGGAGCATAACATTCAAGCTCCATCACCATCAACAATTCGACCAATAGCAGAGCCCTTCTATAAAGGAGTTGGAGGTATGTAATGTGCTTCACATAGTGTTAAAGGCAAAGGTAAAGTCCACCCTAGAACGGGCCATGAAGGCCAAGAAAGGGAATAGAGGTATAGCGGTACTCTTTCTTTAACCTCGGCGCCAGATGGGGGCGGCTAGTCAATGCCATGCCCTGGCCACTTTAGGCCTTGGGAAAGAGACTTAATACCCATGGCTTCTTACAGTGTTAGGCAAACATATATCAGAAAAATAACAGAACAATAGGATGACCAACAATAACAAATAAACAGCAGCAGCAGCACCACCACCACCACCATTAATACAACAACAACAATTTTATACTAACAGTATCATGTTGTTCTGAACATCAGTGGTCACTCTTGTGCTAATACATACAAAGGCATAGTGTGTAACATTGTTTCAAAGTGCTTATCATCTGAAGAGGCAGTAGAGTACAAAAACATTTATGTCATCAAATGCTGTATCCTTTACATAAGATACTTGTTGCATTGTATTTTGTTATCTACAGAAGAAAGAGGAGTGAAGTTACTGTATGTTGATTTGGAAGTGTTACTTTATGCTTCCACACTAATGAATGAATGTGATAATAGACATAGCCAAGATCACAATTAATCCCATAGAATGTGACCATACATGCTGCAAAAACTGCACCAAGTGATCTCTCTTACAGAGGGCTTGCTGTCACGGAAATTCAAATCCAAGTCTGGAACTGTCAGCAAGAGAAGACAGTCCCCTGTAACACACAAAAGGTCATCTTCATCAAACCTCCCAGTGCTAACGGCGAAGAGTTGCAAGAAACCAGAGCTGGAGCCGGATCCATCAAGGCCAAGATCTTCTGTCCCCATATCTAAGTACAAACTGTTGGTATGTGACATTATGCAGACTAACACACCAACTATGACCTCTTTGCCACTGCATATTGCATTATATATGAATCCATCTGAATGTTGATAGCAGTACTCCCTCCTCACCAGACTCTTTAAATATATCATGATATTTAAGTTTCTGGAGATAGTGTGGTTGAGGATTCAAGTCTTCTGAGATGTAATGCTATGTTGTTGGGGAATGGCTCCTATCATACTGAAGGAAAACACTGCATTAATCTTAACTTCTCAAGCAGTCAGGAAGAATGAAACATTCACCTACTGTCACACAGCATCACATCTAAAAAAACTTTAACCCTAGTTAAATATTTATAACTAGCAAAAACTTCATCTGAAATTCTACATGTTTGATGACAAAGACAAAATCATAACTTATAACACTTACTTTAATTGAAACATTTCAGTCTATATGGTGAGGCAAACAACAGCAATCAACTAATAATTATACAAGCCAGCTATATATTTCTGTAAATAATTTCCACTACTGCAGATACATGCTATGTTAAATTTGCGCAATATACAGTAATACTGTAATGTAATACTATTTAGTTTCTGGTTCCTAATATGTAAATATTTTATACATACTTTTTTCACACATTTATAATTTGCCTTAATACAAGGTTTCACTTGCCTAGCTACAACTGTTTATTAAAAAATGTCATCAAAAGGGAAACGAAAATACAAATATTTAACAGCCTTCATGTTATTGCTTTACATCTGTATAAGGTAAAGTTTACCCTGTAACATGTCATGAAGGTACAGAGTGAATTTGACGTTCAGGTGACCGTGCATCATGGTAAATTCTTATAATAAAAGCAACTAGATGCACTAATTTCTCAAATTTATTTTTGGAATAAAATTTGCTGACAGCTCACAAGCTGTCAGCAAACCTGTATGACATATACCATTGCTGTGTGTAGAGTGAAAAACTCCTTATGATGGACACTGGTACTGTCCGAAACATGTAGAATTTTATTCCAAAAATAAGTTTGAGAAATTAGTGCATCTAGTTGGTTTTATTTATAAGTACAGAGTGAAGTGTAGAGGTATAGCTCTACTCATTCACAACCTGTGGCTAGAATGTCGCTGTTGGTCAAAGCTACACTCCAGCCACTTTACCCTCTAGAAAAACAGCCAGTATGCAGGATGCTTGGTGGGCCACAGGGGGGATCTGCACAGAGGCTGAAAATCTAACACCCACCGGGGTTTGAACCCCAGACTGTGCAGCCTGTGGCATGTCACTATATTGACTATATTATCCCAGGTGCCTTTGCATTTATATAAAACATGTACTATACAAACTGCCCTACTTCACAAGGACATTATACAAAATTCCAGAGCACTGTGAGAATGTGCAGGAGTGTCAATAAAATATCAATATAGGCCGTGGTCTTCAGGGTTGTGACACCATGCAGTTAGGCATGCAGATACCAGTGTTCCTCCAATATGTTGGTATTGAAGACTACATGGTGTCACAACAAAGAAGACACAACTTTCTCAGATACTGCCCATCACTCAACACTGACTGCCAGTGGGCTGCGGATGATTGAATCCATAGCCACACAATCCATTACCATGTCACTCAGTCTTGATCTATCAATTGGCTTCTTTCCTGGAAAAACCCTAGAAAACTCCGTAACAATTTATTGTACTTGTCTCAACTAGTTACAAAGACATGTTTTGTTTCAGGACACTCTGCCACCAGAAGAGCTCTTACTGAAAGACGCTGAAGACTGGCCAAATGTCTCAAACAGAATGCAGAGTGTTACCAGTAAGATCCTTCAGTCACAACACAACATAGCTCTCAACACTGGAAGGTTAGCACACCTACTGTACCAACAACACCAATCAAACGACAATACAGAAAAAGCCACGGACACATTTAACCCAATTTATTGACATTAATACTGCAGTCTTTGTTACATGTTGCTGTGTAGTTTTGTCAATGATTTTGGAGGAATCTGGTACTTCCATCTTCAAAGTAAAAGTCAATAGGACATTCTACTCTGAAGATGCAGATTGTATCCACTTTCTAAATACTCCTACCTATCTAACATACAACAGGGTGTCACATCCTAAAGACTACAAACCTCTGCAAAAGTTCATATCTGTTATAATTACAGGAGCAGGAATGAAGGAAAGATCTACTACAACCTGCTAAAGGAGTTGTTCATGATGAGGATCAGATCAGTGCTGGCAAAGCAGGCTTCCATCATACAGAGAAAAAAGTAAGCACTCTTAAATCTAAGGATCTCAGTATGGTGAATACAACCCTTCAGATGCAGAACGTAACATCAGTTATAACCTCAATTATAAGGGTAGGTCACATAAGGGTCCTCATCTAACGGCGCATAGTGCAGATTTCTTGAAAACAGCGATAGACAGATACATACTGCAGCATTGGTATTAGACACTAATACTGCAGCCAGCTAAGCAAACACTGAAATATATGTGATAAACACGTTCAATAGAAGTGGAATATTCCAGTTTTGCTTACAAAAATAAATCTTTTGTGTAATGGTGTAAGAGTTTTCTCCTGAAAGACATCTGGTTAAAAATGTAAATCTGTGTCACGTAAGATACCAGCAATCAAAGCATTATATGGCTACTTATTTCAAAGAACAACATATCAAATGTGCTGGTTAAGAAAAAGTTGTGAAAATGATCAAGTCATTAAAGGTGAATAGGGTAAAGTTTGGGACACACATCATACCTTACAAGATATTGACTCACAAGACAGATCTAGTCAAAATCAGTCAAAATAACCAACTACTGTCAGTCACAAAGACTAGTCAATACATACATATAATCAATTGCACCAGCTATAACAAGGATGCAGATGGGTTTTTTTTATCCCATTAATTAAATTAAGAATTTTATTAATCTGTTTTGTGAGTTAGGTGCACACTGTTACCCATATTTCCCATATTTAAAGTTTCACTTTTACCTTGCAGGCAACATATATCATCTAATTACGAAACCCAATCTATTAATTGTGTGCAGGAAATTAATCTCACTTGGCATTGGGTATTGTACAAAGCGGGTAAATACATTCTGCAGGCAGAATTTTGGGTTTTAGAATATGAATCTTATGGTAAATATAGTGACCACTGGGCTATAAAAGGTGAAGATTATATAGTTCTGGGATGTGATATTGTGTATTTTGGTAGACAGGTGCCAACACTTTGGAGCCAGGAGGTTCCCATACATGCAGGTCATATCTAACAAACTACATGGCATCACACACCACAAGACCTTAATGTCAAAGGAAGCACCGAGTTGGACATCATACTCTGATAGTTAATTTTATTTTATTTCTTAATACAGAGACAAGGAGATACTAGAGAAGTGGAGACAGAATGGTGCACACATGAATCATAAGCTAGGTATGTGATATGCATGGTTATGGGATGCTTTCACTACACGCTTGTAACACTAATTATCATTCGTATGTGCTGCTGATAAGACAGTGAGTCACAGTATCAGTTCTTAGGAGCTTCACTGCCAATCTTCTCTTGGCTGAACTCAGAAGTGCTGATTATACATTTTATAACAAAACTGGTAATAATAATTTTTGTGACAGAAAAATAAACATTTAACTTCAGATTCATTTACATCTGGATTGCCATAGTACATACGTGTATGTGTTTAAACTATGTTCATTATATTTACTGATTAATGATTTATTAACACAATATCCAACTGTCTAGTGTCAAATGGTAGAATCAGTAGTGCATAATCAACTGGAAAGGATGTGGAAGGAGGCAGCCCTGGCTTAATTTGAGGTAGTATCTTGGCACTTATCTTCAGTGACTGAGAATATCACAGTATCTCTAGGATTACTGGTACCCTGGCCAGATCTGAACTCCCAAGTAAAAGTCAGAAATGTTGCCATTTTGGTCAACTCAGTCCATTTTCCTCTCTTAAAAATAGAAATTACTTTCACACACACATAAAACACAAGTAATAGTTTAAATGTTATGTGCATACAGTTCATATTTTAAACAATTAGACAACTAAATAAGCCATCAAATACAAAAGAATAAATGTGTCTACTGAACATATCCCTGACATGTTTTATCAATCAGGTTGTCAATATACAACTCCTTCATCTTTCTCCCTGACCACACATCACAACTGCACAGCACATACAAAAATTATACAGCCAGTGTCCTGAACAGCAAAGCTGGATGCCCCATTGTTTTCAGTATAACAAACTGACTTTGAACTAAATATGTGATACAGATTTTGTTATCAGTCATATATACAAGGTGTTAATTCTAACAGTTTTTTGTATGAAACACTCTGACTTCTGCAATTACACAACAGTTACTGATTTAAAGTGATCCCACTTGAGGATGACTGTTTGGTTGAAACGTGTGCTTGTGTTAATGGGTTTATTCAGTAGATGCATATATTAATGTTGTTTGATGGTCCACTTATTTTGCTCATCCTTTATATTTTGATCTTTATGTTCCTAGAAGCAGATATGAAGACAAAAGGTTCTGAACCCAATGCTAGCAAGTTTTCTGACTTTAATCTGCCTTAATTTGTGAGATTTGAGGTTCTCTGATTAGTGCTGCTGAAGGTTTCAGTTTTCTGCTCATGAATGCAGTTTCGATTTCTTATTGTCCTTCCCAGATATGGGGTGTTCATTTTATCATGTTTTTGCACAGCAGCCATGATGGAAGACATATTGCAAAGGAAGCATTCATCCACATGGAAATTAGAGTTGGTTTTACACTGCAGGTCACCTTATCTTGTATCATACAGGCGATGTTTCTAAGTGCTCTAAATTTCCCATGGATGTTGGCTTCCTGTGATAAAGCTACCATACTCAGGGATATAATAAAATGGATGTTCTGTATTTGAAGTTCACATTTTCAAAGCATGTATTCTCTGTCTGTATTATCATTACTGCATTTTGGCCTGCAATCTAGTGACAAGACATGAACATATACATTGTTTTCTCCGTGCTTACTCCTAGACCAAACCTCTTGATAGTACCTAATAATGTATCTTGGTTTCAGAATATGATATTTATGTTCTCATGCAACAAATTATCAAGACAGATCAGAATAACATGTGTCCCAATCAACTCCAGTCCCTCCCACTTTTACTGGACCTAGCTAATGGCAAATTCTAAAGCAGTCACACCCTACAAAAATGTGCCTCAGAATTCACATGAAGATGTCAAAATTTTGCAGAATCTGGGGAACTACCATATGATACTGACCCAAACTACATGACTATACTGTCAAGAATTGAACTGCAGAACTCAAAGATGGCGTGGCAACAGCAAAATAAAGAAGACCAGACCAAGGCTCACAAGTGGGTGCCAGTTGTTACTTCTCACCATGGTCACATGACTAAGTTTTTTGTATTACTTTATTATTAAGCTACTTTAATCTTGGACTCTGAACAGGCACCTAGCATTCTCAAATTCCTCTTGTTCCAAGATGATTTCAGATATTAAAATAATTGTATCTTTCATGACATTTACTACCCTGGTCCCAATGGTGGTGGGGTGCCTCCACCTGTAAAAATTTGAGATGCGGAATATATTGTCATTCTGAGTCATATCTGTAGCCTTTAGTGTTAGTAAGCAGTGACAAGACTAAACAAAGGATTAAATATGACTTGTGTCATTGCAGGACTGTTGCTGAAGAGATGTCAGAAATCTTCACATCTCTCCAGGAACTTGAGAATTCCAGGACAGCCACTGCCCTTTCCCCTCACACTGAGAAGAGAAAAATCAGCAATGAAATTCAGATGGTATAAGCAAACTTTAGGGCATTCATTAGTAGAAAGAATCATCAGTTTCCCAAAAACCAGCTACAATTTATCTCAGCACATAATGCATGCTAGTCCAGCAGTGTGAGGATGAATAATAGCACCTTCGAGAGGGTGGAAGAGTTTAAATATTTGGGAACAACTTTAACAAATCAAAATGCTATTCAGGAAGAAATTAAGAGCAGATTGAGGTCAGGAAATGCGTG
>Ga0209755_10009289_pt1 | contig 10396 bp, 9 predicted proteins | sample TergutCo191P1_FD_187301 | JGI IMG/M metagenome (GOLD analysis project Ga0209755, IMG submission 187301) | Cornitermes sp. P1 segment gut microbial communities from Petit-Saut dam, French Guiana - Co191P1 (SPAdes) (version 2) | ecosystem: Host-associated > Arthropoda: Insects > Digestive system >...
TGGGTGCTGTGACACCCGAAACATGTAGAGTGACTTTGCAGTAAATAAATATCTGCATACTGTTGTATCTGGTTGGATTTTTATTAACATTGAATTACGGTGCACGGAACCATGAGCTTGAAAAATAATACAGTTGGGTTTACCTAGTGTGCAACATAATTGCAACACGGCGAGTTATGGTTCAGTAATAGCGCGCAGCATTGTATGCTTGTGTATATATATTGGACACTTTAAACTCGTAACAATCTTTGTTCTTTATGTTTTCCCCAGTGATCCAATATACTTTCACAATACCGCACAACAAACATATTAATTAAAAAAAAAACTACTAGAAATTCGTAACTACAAGAACGGGCAAAACAAAAAAGTTCAAAATCAGAATCTGATAAAAATATAAATTAATAAATTAAAATACAATAACTATAGCATGTGAACAAAAAGCAACGCTTAAACCTTGGAATTTAATCTTCACACCAATGTTCATAATGATGTGTTAATTTTAAAGACCTAAATAAAAATAAATGTAATAATATTCACAGTTGAACCTCATAAATATATTTATCGAATTACATTACACATATCGACATGTCAGACCGACTCTGAGGTCATCATCATCATCATCATCATCATCATCGTCAGCTTCGTATACCTTGACAAGTTACATGCCATTAACTAGTTAAAATATATTTCTCCAGGTGCAAATGTATTCTTATAGAGTAGGCAGTATTAAGTAGCAAGGAAGCTAGTATGGTTGTTAATTCTGAAACTGCAGCGATGCAGTTACGTCAGAACCGCAGAATATATATGTGAAATCGTTATTGTGTCCATTTCGAAAATACAATATTTGAGATTTTTAGAATGCCCCTTTCGAAGATACAGGCATGCCAGTCCGGTCTTAATTTGCTGCTGTGTAGAGGTAGAATGTATTGATTATTGTTGTATAACAGTGCGTGGTTTCAGCAGTGTGCAACAGAAGATCCTGTCTGGACGAATGTGTTGCTGTACTGAATGATACCGCGTCTACTGAATTTTGTAATAGTGCAAAATCTGTCGCGTTTGGACGTATTTCAGTGCATGAAAAGGGTGGTGTTGTGGTTTTTCAAAATTTTAACAATATTTACATTGTGGCAATTAAAGATAACGTAGAATAAATGTCGCTGAACAGTGGTGTGTACGAGTATACGGTATACATAAGAGATAACAGACCTGTTGTAACAAAATGCTGAACTCATGATATTTAAATGTGAAGTAAAGAGAGCTTACAGAGTTGTACCGACGACGACAAATTACACACTACATATTCTACAGTAAGACCACTTATAATATGCCGGAAATGTAGTGGCATGATGATAGCAGGATTACAGCAGATATGCCTTCTGGCCGTATCTTTGACGGTAGGGTCTCTTTATACTCTCGATCAGTCTTATGACAGTCACACTGACGTGTCGACACGAAAAGAGCTAAAATGATCCGCATTTAATGTCAGGATATAAATTAAACTGAACAGTCGTCAAAGATATTGAACATGTCGAATATTTTACTCTTTCTTTTAAGGAAATGTAAACAAATCTTGACATTTAGTTTTGTACACTCCAGTGAAACTCACTGTGGTTAATCCAATTTAATTAATGATGTACCGTTGATATCCCTTATTACTTCGCGATATCTTGTAATTATTTCAATAACAATACATATTCAATAGCCTCAAGTAACAAACAGCGAAAAACTGAAATTATTTAATTTGTTGGCGAATTTTTCCATCTAGTGTCATCAAACCATTTTCAGGAATGCAGGCTTGAAGACAAAATTTCATTTCATCTCTGCTGTTATTATCAATAAGCAATGTTATAATCGTTCATTAGAAATGCAAATTTAGATCACATAAACACCGTCACAACACAGCTCTTGTGTACTCAGAACATGTAGTGTTTAACTGTCAGTCCTCAACATGTTTCAGCAAACTAATTGTCTGTTGTCCTGGTTGGATTGGATTTCCAATCCAACCAGGACGACATACGAGTACAGTCATCTAAAGAGAATTATAAGTAACAATTGTTGTATACATACGATTTACCTCGTGATGATGGGCCTAGACACGCCCGAAGCATGTAGAGGTTGACGAAATATACTAAGAATAGGTAGTGCATGAAGTTTGTTCTTCTTTACACGATTGTATCGAGATGCACGATCAACAAAACATAAAATTAGATACTTTCGCATTATTCAAAGTTTACAATACAGATGAATAATGACTTGACAGTTTCGATATAATTTGTTCTTATTACTAACAAATTAGAATGGGAATCTTCGACGAATTTACTCATTAGGAATGTGCATGCTGCCAGTCCCATGCATTTGTTAATGTTGTTTTGTCACTTGGTAGGTCTACAGAGTTAAATGACGAACTCACCTTCGGCTGACACCGTGTTTGATAGTGCATGGTCTGAAATAGAAACAAAATAAGAAGTAAAAAAGGCTAGACAGTGAAAATACGAAACAGGGCGAGAGTTTAAACTGAAAATAGAACGGCAGAATAATGTTCTAATGGAGAAAACCCTCGGCCGACCTACAACGAGATGCATGAAGATTGGATGCAGCGGCCCATGTTTAAGGTGTGGTCGACACGCTCTGATTATGAATGTGTGAATTCGTTTAAAGTAATCGTTGTTGAATGAGCTTAAACTTCAGTACGTTATTTATAATTGTGCTCATTTTACAGCGCCTCGTATATAAAGTGTTTATTTTGTTACCATGTAGAACACACATTATGTCTATTGAATTGTGTCAATGACCCGACCCGTTTCGATTCAAATTATAGATCATCCGCACGTGTGTTCTGTAGAAATGGTTTTGTTAAGGGTAATATATGTGTTATCATTCAGTTACATTATCAGTATGATATGGCACGAAATTATTACTATGTGTCTTGAAAATAACTTACAAATTTTTAAATTTATCAAAACTTTGTCCTCACATTAGGTATTTCCGTATAGGGTACTGGACCAAGTCGTTGCAAAATGTCATGTTTTTAAAGTATATGATAAAAATGCACAACAAATGGTAACCCTTTATATGATATATGAATGATTTCTCTGATGATGGCCGAGGACGGACCGGCGCATGTTGTAAATAACATTGTAAACAAATTAACGAAGAACTAATACAGTTTTCTAATTTACAGATATGGCATTTCATTGACAACATAAGTATAGTAAAATGTTATCTGTTGTAGGCGTGCCTGTGTTTTCTTCTGATTGTGTTTGTAATGTCAAAATAATTAAAATTATATTTACAGACTTATAACTACATTGATTACGTGAAACTGGTGAACCGTGCCCTTTTCAGTTGCAGCACGTGCGTTGATTGTGTGGTTTTTAAATTCGTGGCGATCTTCCTTGAGGTATGGGATGCAGCGTGGATGTAGTTTCTGAAATAGACATATATACGTTTCCTCATTTGTTTTATCGTAACGTAAATAGTGCAGTTTTATGTAGAGATATATAAAGCAACAGACTGGTCATTAACAGCAGCTGAAGATCGTGATGTTAGTACGTTGTGTAGCGACGGGTTTCGTTAAAAAAGTTCACAGAAAAACGTCGGTTGCAACCATTTTAATATACGAGTATACGTGTTAGTACTTCACTATTTTATTCCAACTAAACCCACATAAAATGTTAAGTACATATATTTATCACCTGCATTAGTTTTGAACAGTTTATATTTAGTGTTCCTATAGTTGTCAGTTAACTTTGCTTGTTGAGCATCGATTATTTGGAAGTTTTCCACACAGTCAATTCTTGCAGTCAGTAATGCCATTTTATTCCAACTAAACGCACAAAATGTGATAAATATGTGTATGAAACATATGTGCATTTAGTGGGAATAAAAAGTAGTGACTTACCGCAAGAATGCACGGCGTGGAAAGCTTCAAAATATCTTACGCCTGAAGAATCGGCCGCGGAGGCGGTGGCAGATCACCAGGGACCCCGCTCTGAGAGCCGAGGTCAACCGCCTGCAGAGGCCGGTGACCCACCGGCTCAACGAGTGGAGAAACGACCAGTGGATTGCGACACTCGAATCCCTCGATCCCGAAAACCAGTCGCTGTGGAGGATAACCAAACGGGTGATGAGAGTTCCTACTCCATCTCCTCCCCTGGTCACCCCGGGGGTAATCGCTCTCTCAGACTCTGAGAAAGCCGAAACCCTTGCCGACAGTCTGAAGACTCAGTTTCAGCCGTTGACCGATCCTTCGGTCCCGGCAGTTATTGAGATGGTTGACGTGGCGCTGATGTCTTACTTTCTGACTCCTGCCGGCGAACCCAAGTTAACCAACCCTGACAAGGTTCACGAAGCCATCAGGTGTCTCAAGTTCAGCAAGGCTCCGGGCTCGAACAGTATCCCGAACACGGTCTTGAAGCATCTTCACCAGCTAACGGTTTCCTTCCTGGCCCAGATCTTCAATGCGGTTCTCCACACCCATCACTTTCCCCAAGTGTGGAAGCACGCTCGAATGATCTATATCCTTAAACCGGGGAAGGGTCCGGCAACGCGCTCTTCCTATCGGCCCATTAGCCTCTTGGACACGATTGGTAAACTATTTTAAAAGATCGTACTAGCTATGATCCTACATGTAGTGAGCGAACGCGGACTGATGCGAGACGAGCAGTTTGGGTGTAGACCCAGGCATAACACGTCCTTGCAGCTGGCCCACCTCGTTGAAACGAGAACCAGGAAGTTCGGTGAAAAGAGGCTAACAGGTGCAGTTTTCCTCGACGTGGCCAAAGCCTTCGATACCGTATGGATCGATGGCCTCCTCTACAAGCTAACGCTCCTAAACTTCCGTCTTACATAGTTCATACAATCTCATCCTACCTCAGCGGTCGGACGATCGAAGTGTCCTTCCAGACGGCCACGTCAACTCGTCGAGGCATGCGGACCGGGGTAGCTCAGGGTGGATTGATCTCCCCTGTTCTCTTCAGTCTGTATGTCAACGACATGCCCTCACCCTCGCACCACGTCGAGTTGGCCCTCTAAGCGGACGACACGGCCATCACAGCCGCGTTCCGCAAGCCGACGCTGTTCGTCAGCTACCTGGAGTTATACCTCAACGATCTTCAACGGTGGTCGAGTGAATGGAGAATCGTCATTAATGTCTCTAAGAGCACCGCGATAATCTTAGTGCATGTCGGACGACGCTTCATCCAGCTCCAACCAGTAACACTCTTCGGGGAACCAATCAAATGGGTCGATACAACTCGTTATCTGGTGGTGACCCTAGATACACGACTCACCTGGTCGCCTCACATCGATCAGGTCAGGAAGAGGGCTACTCAAAGGATGGGTATGCTGGGTCACCTCCTGAATAGGAAGAGTGATCTCTCCGTCATGAACGGAATCCTGCTATATAAGGAGCTCATTCGCCCCATGATTTACTATGCGTGCCCCGCGTGGAGGACCGCTGCTCGCACCCATGTCCGGAGGCTACAGGTATTGCAATCCAAGTGTCCTCGCCTCGCTACTGGTGCCCCCTGGTACGTAAGTAACAGGCAGATACACGAGGATCTGGGCGTTCAGCTGTTTGCCGACCACATCAGAGCCCTGACTGAGAGCTTTGACTCAAAGTTAGCTGATGTAGGAAACTCCCTAGTACGGCAACTCGGCAGATACTTACACTGACCGAGGATTGACCCCATCGCCTGACGCGAAAGCCAAGGGCGGCAGGGGCTAGCAGGCCAGTCGAGGCCATCGCCCACGATGGCCAAGTCGAATAAACGAACCGCATTCGACGCTGATCAGCCGAGCGCCCTTCGGTTACCCTGAATGAGGCTTTTTCGTGATTTTTCCTCAGTTGTAAGGTAAATGCCAGGGTATACGATGCAAAGTTGGGGCACGGTCAGGATTCCCTTTCCCCAGGCGCGGCGGTTTCACCTAAGCGCCTGACAAAATCGCGTAACTCCAATTGGCGACTGAGCCAGTCTGGGCTCAGAATCCAGACAGCCACCCAACCAAAGTTTATCCCTCCCATAATTAGTCCAGGGTAATTTAGGCCCTAGTCTTTTGGCATGATCAGTCAAGGCCCTCAGCCTGACTTTTAAATCGTTAGCGTAAGCTTATCCCCATGTTAGAGTTAAGGTGTTTATTATAGAGCCCAGCGATGCGGTCAAACGCAGGAATGGCTAACAGACAGGGGGACGTCGCTTCAAAATAGTGTTCGAAAATGTTGGCTTTGTTTCCGTGTGACAGGTTTCAGTTTCTGCAGTGTACGTAAACATTGGAATAAGCTAGCCATGTTAACAAACACATTGTGTATTCTAGACGCTAATTAAATTATTTATTGCCGTGGCAAGTTTCATCAATTTATAAAGGATACTGGGGTAAGTTGATGAAAATGCGGTGTTTCATTACATATACGTTCCCTGGCAAAAGTAACTTGCGCGTTACTTAGTTAAATAATTGAATTTATTTCGTGTCCCATCATAGAAATACAGTACAAAACTGGAACCTATATACAGCAAATAAATCCTTCTAAAAGTGGCAGCGTTCTGACATTTGTGAACGACAGTAATAAATTAAAGTTACCATCATAAAGAAATTAAAAGCACGTTAAACCCATGTCGTGACTGCTGTATAGATATGTCCAAAATTTTTTGCTCTCCCGTTTGCCGCCTAAGAATGTGAAGATCGAATATACGTAAACGTATATTTGTCTCGTGGTTCGTACGGGTGGAAAACTTGGTCTTTTAGGCCCACATTAATGAGAGAGTGTAGGATGAAAGTGCCTGAGGAAAGGATGCTGAAGAAGATATTTGGGCTTACGGGGATGCAGCAACAGGAGAGTGGAGAAGACTTGTAATGAGCAGCTTCGTGATTTAAGCTCATCACCAAAGTCTAGGGTGATAAAATGAAGCAAAATAAGATGGGTGGAGCATATGACACGTACGGGGCACAAATTCATACAGGGTACGTGGTGGGAAGACCTGAAGGAAAGAGCTACTAGGAAGACCTAGGGGTATATGGAGAGATAATATTAAATTGGATTTTAAGTAAGTAGGCTAGGAAAAGATGGATTGAAATTGCTTTTGCGAAAGCGATAATAAACTTTCAGGCTGAATAAAATGCGGGGAAATTCTTGACTAACCGGGAAACTGTGAGTTTCTTAAGAGTGACTCGACTTCATGTAGTTAGTTATTATCATCACGTCATTGTTTCGACGTTTGTGACGAAAATTTCGAGTATTTCTACAGAAAATTTGCCCCAGGGGACGACACCCTGTCTATTTACGACTGATGTTGCCGAAAATTTGCCTCAGGGGACGACACACTTTCTATTTACGACTGATGTTGAAAATCTACCTCAAGGAATGACGTCCTTTCTACTTACGACCGTTGTGTACGCTGCTGTCGCCTGTCTCAGGATTCTATGGAACAGGTTATTCTCCGCGACTTCATTCAAGCGTTTGCATTTTTCCCCTTTGTATTCTTTAAGATACTACATCCGCAAAAACAATATTGTAATATACTTTTATAAATTAAAAAAAAATACTTTTACAGAAAGTGTTATTTTTATTATACACTAGTGTTATCTTTAAGCCTGATAAATTTCGTTGGTTGATGTCAACTGGTGATAATTTAAAAAGACAGCCGAAGACATTTTGGAACCATTTGTCTTCATCTAGGCTACGAATATCTTAGTCTCTCTGCAGCTTGAGATTTATATTACTTAATTATTTGAACTTTGTTAAGCTGCAGATGCTGTTGCAGGACACCTTCTGCCCCTGCATTTCTCTGTCTTCTGAATGGTTACTTTCAGCTCCTGCTTTTGATTTATGAAGTCCTTAAAAGTCTAAGAACATCCAGATCTTTCAGATTTTATGACATCCCTGATTTTATTATTAGAGATTGTTCTCCATGCCTGTTGCTGAATATGTTTTCATTCTTGGCATATGGCAGAAGTAATTTCTCGCCTTATAGAAACAGCATGCAGCGGTGCTGATATTCTCTTATTTAGCAAATAGTTATTCCTGGTACTATTATTTTATACTTATTTTTATTTTGTACTTTCTTTTTTATTCAAATTCCTTATCAGTAGAGGAGCCAGGATAGTGTAGACAAAGTATGGACTAGGCTACCGGTTGGATAATCAAGGAATCGGGGTTTAATTCTCGGCAGGAGTAAGGGATTTAGCTCTTCTCCAAATTATCCAGACAGGCTCTGGAGCTCACCTAGCTTCCCATCTCTTCCCCTAGGGATATAAAGAATTTGGGGCACAAAGCTGACCAATGACGTCCAAATAGTGACGACAGGCGTGCGCACAAATACCTGTACCTTTGCCTTATCGGGGGCGCTGCTATATTCAATACTTTTATGTATTTTGCTCTTCTTATTTTAAATGTTATTTGTCATTAATTGAATTGCAAGATTTTGCTTTTGTTCCGTCTTGTGTTTTACTCATATTTGATTTTTATTTGTTTACATGTATTATCATTTTTCGTATATTCTTGCCGATTTTGTTCTTGGCCATTCACCTGTTGAGCCAACATATAAACAAACAAATACTGTATTCTTATCACCATCGCCATCACAGTTGTGATTGTTATTGTCATTATATTAGTATTGTTTTCTTTATTACCATCATCACGATTGTTCATACATAGTATAAATTTATAATTACCAACAGCAAAATAGTATCAAAGTGCACCGTTTATTACAGCAACTAAATGAATAGTGTTAATTAATGCATATATTAAAGGAGCAACTGCAGCATGTTACGGTACAAGTGTACCATCTTCAAGGAGAACAAAATGGAAATTTAAAAGATCAATTGCCGCTGGAAAGCTGTTATTTATAACAGCTACAGACTGAAGAACATCATAAATAACAGTTTTCCAGTGGCAATTGATCTTTTAAAATTGGCATTTTGTTCTCCTTGAAGATGGTACACTTGTACCGGAACATTTTGCAGTTGGTCCTTTAATGTGTATATTAATTAAGACTGTTGATTCAGTTGGTGTACTTTGATATAGAAAAATGTATGGAATGGACAATTTTAATATAATGAAATATTAATTTTACACATTTTAGTTTGGTTCAAAACCTCTTACTACATATACACTCACAAACTCAACTTTGATATAGAAAAATGCATGGAATGGACAATTTTAATATAATGAAATATTAATTTTACACATTTTAGTTTGGTTCAAATCCTCTTACTACATAAATACTCACAAACTCAACAAGCTAATCCATAAAGTCAGTCACATATTGTTGATATCTGAACTTGTTTCGTGGAACATTAACAGCACAGAAATTATAGAATTGTGATGTAAATAATATTGAGAAAATTATGATAATATACACAGTATTAAGCTAAGTAATGCTGATAAACATCTATAGGGTTCTATGCTAAATGCCTTTTTTCAACTTCGTAAGTCCAGTGTAGGTTTTTTTGTATATGCAGCAAGTGCTGTCGTGTCCTTAACGTGAAGTAACGATAAAACACAAAGAACTGATGTGTTTTAGATGTTTTGTATGAATTACTTGAAGGTGATTCCTTACGAATTGAAACATGTAGTAGTGTAGAGTGCCATTTATTAAATTGAGTTGCTTTTTACTGGCATATTTTTATTTCTATTTTACGTGAATATTCTAATACAGGGAGATAATTCAGAATAAGTTTTTGTGTTCCCTAAATTAACAGAATACAATTCTGACAGCTTTACAGATGATGTTGTTCAGCCCTGCTTGAAGACTGCAGTACTCTGTCTTCTGCATTCTTGCCTCTTTGCTGCTAAAACTCTGTTCCTACAACATGAGGCTAATGTTTTGAAGATCTGAAACTTTAACAGTGACTGAATGCAAGGAAGCCAGGTGCACAGGGAGAATTTTTCACTGGCAGCAGAGGCGGGAGGGGGTGGGGTGGGATTGCTGACCAAGAGGCTATATATAATTTTTTATTTTAAAAACTGTGTGATAAAAATCATGTCATAACTGTAACATAACACTTTTGCAACTGATTTTATCATGTTAATAGAACTACGTGTTCAACAACTTACCTAATTTAATTTTTTTTTAAATTTCATCTATGATATTCTAAGCTTTTTATTTTAGTTTCCAAAATTTCTGTGTAATTGTAATTGTAATTTTATTCATTTTCCATAAATCCCATTGGGAGTACAATCATTCTTGTGAAGCTGTCCTCATTGTGTGATCTATGTAATGTGATTTGACAGTTCTGTATAAATGTAGCTGAATAATATCAGATATAACATGCCAGGATTTAGGATCAATAACAAGAAAGATATATTTCTGGTATCACAGATTTGTTATGTTCATACTGCAATACCTAGTTTTTTTTTAAGCTTTTCCCTCTTATTTGGAAAGAATAATATGATAAC
>Ga0209755_10009290_pt1 | contig 10394 bp, 5 predicted proteins | sample TergutCo191P1_FD_187301 | JGI IMG/M metagenome (GOLD analysis project Ga0209755, IMG submission 187301) | Cornitermes sp. P1 segment gut microbial communities from Petit-Saut dam, French Guiana - Co191P1 (SPAdes) (version 2) | ecosystem: Host-associated > Arthropoda: Insects > Digestive system >...
ATCCGATTGCAGCCCGTTGTGGTGTTTTTGCTAAAACGGATGTTCAACCGCTTTTAAATGAAGGTGCCAGTCGCGAGAATATTGCTGTTTCAATCTTGCAAGCTGTTGTTGTTCAAACGATTAGCGGACTTGCGTGTGGGCGACCTATTCGTGGGAATATTGCGTTTTTAGGTGGACCATTGTACTTTTTATCAGAGCTACGTGAATGTTTTATTAGAACACTTGATTTAAGTACCGAGCAAGTCATTTTCCCAGATAACTCACAGTTGTATATCGCGATTGGAGCAGCATTATCGGCTGATGATCAAGTACATTCATTGGAAGATTTTATCAAGAAGGTTGATCAAACACAAGAGGGCGGGCAAGCAGATCTTATTCGATTAGAGACCTTGTTTGAAAGTGATGCTGATCGTGCGAGTTTTGAAAGACGGCATAAGAAGAATTCAGTTGGATTTGAGGATTTGATTAGTTATGAGGGGAAGTGTTTTTTGGGTGTTGATGCAGGTTCGACAACGACGAAACTTGTCTTAATTGATGAGGCGGGTAATTTATTATTTACGCATTATGGCTCGAATTTGGGAAATCCATTGGCATCAACGATCGCTGCACTTACAGAATTGTATGAAAAGTTGCCACAAAACGCACAGATTGTCCACTCAGCGGTGACTGGTTACGGGGAGTCATTATTAAAAGAGGCATTGAAAATTGATATTGGGGAAATTGAAACGATTGCTCACTATAAGGCGGCGAATCATTTTTTACCAAATGTTGATTTTATTTTAGATATTGGTGGACAGGATATGAAATGCTTGAAAATCAAGGATGGGAATATTGAGAGCATTATGCTTAACGAGGCGTGTTCATCAGGATGTGGGTCGTTTTTGGATACCTTTGCAAAGGGAATGAATCTCGGGATTGAAGATTTTGTTGAAGCGGCAATGACTTCTACTGGACCTGTTGACCTTGGAACGCGTTGCACAGTATTTATGAATTCTCGTGTAAAACAAGCACAGAAAGAAGGCGCATCTATTGCAGATATCGCCGCGGGATTATCTTATTCAGTCGTGAAAAATGCTTTATATAAAGTCATCAAAATTCGCGACCCTAAAGAACTAGGCGAACGTGTTGTTGTTCAAGGTGGGACTTTCTACAATGATGCTGTTTTGCGTGCTTTTGAACTTTCAACAAAACGCGAAGTTGTTAGGCCAAATATCGCTGGAATGATGGGTGCGTATGGCGTCGCTTTAATCGCAAAAGAACGTTATGCGGGTGCTGAAACGACTTTGCTTAAAGCTGCTGAACTTGGCGTATTCGCAACAAAGACATCATCTGCACGTTGTAAATTATGTGCGAATAACTGTCTTATGACGATTCATCAATTTACAGACGGAAGACGCTTTATCTCAGGCAATCGCTGTGAGCGTGGGGCTGGTAAATCGAAAAAATCAGACTCCGAATTACCAAACTTAGCCGCATACAAAGCTAAGCGCTTATTCGACTATGAAACCCTTGATAAAACGGTTGCAAAACGAGGCACAATCGGAATTCCGCGTGTTTTAAACCTATTTGAAAATTATCCATTCTGGGCAACATTCTTCAAAGAATTAGAGTTCAGCGTCGTATTATCTGATGAATCAAGTAAAAAATTATACGAAAAAGGCATGGAAACCATTCCTTCAGAATCTGTTTGCTACCCCGCTAAAATTGTTCATGGTCACATCATGGATTTAATCGAAAAAGAAGTTGATACCATTTTCTACCCGTCGATTATTTACTCAAATAAAGAAGATGAGCAGGCAGCAAATAACTTTAACTGCCCTGTTGTAACCTCTTATCCAGAGGTTATCAGATTAAATATCGATGAGATCCGTGAAAAAAATATTCACTATATGAGCCCATTTCTACCTTTTACCGAAATCAAAAAACTTGCGACAAGATTATCCGAAGAATTCCAGGCATTTGGTATTAGCAAACCTGAAATTACCAAAGCCGTCCATTTAGCTTGGGCTGAACAAGAAAAAGTGCGAGTAGATATCCAGAAAAAAGGGGAAGAAACGTTGTTACACATTCGTGAAAAAGGCATTAAAGGCATTGTTTTAGCAGGGAGACCTTATCACGTTGATGCTCATATAAATCATGGGATTCCGGAGATGATTAATTCACTCGGAATGGCTGTTTTAACCGAGGATTCAGTCGCTCATTTAGGCGAAGTTAAACGCCCCTTGCGCATTATGGATCAATGGGTATATCACACGCGATTGTATGCAGCAGCGAATTTTGTTGCAACACAGGATGATTTAGAATTAGTACAGTTAAATTCTTTCGGTTGTGGACTCGACGCTGTAACAACAGATCAAGTTCAAGAGATTATGGAGAGTCATTCGAAAATTTATACAACATTGAAAATTGATGAAGGAGATAATTTAGGGGCAGCCCGAATCAGGTTACGATCTTTACAAGCGACAATGGTTGAACGCGCGCGTAATCAATTTGAACGCAAAGTGGTCGATAATAGCTATCAAACACATTCATTTACCAAAGAGATGCGAAAAAATCACACGATTCTTTGTCCGCAAATGTCACCGATGAATTTTGATTTTTTACAAGCTGCCTTTGAATATTCAGGTTATAACATGGTTGTTTTGCCTTCCAATGATGCCTTTGCGACTGAAACAGGATTGAAATATGTGAATAATGATGCTTGTTTTCCAGCGATTTTAGTTGTCGGTCAGGTCATTGCAGCACTTGAATCTGGTGAATATGATCTTGAGAATACGTCTGTTATTATGAGTCAAACAGGTGGTGGTTGTCGCGCGAGTTGTTATATCGGTTTTTTCCGTAAAGCACTTCGTGATGCTGGTTTTGAACGTGTTCCAGTTATTTCGCTTTCAGCACAGGGATTTGAGAAAAATCCTGGCTTTAAGATTGGCTTGCCAATTTTAAACCGTGCAGCGATGGCACTTGTATATGGTGATTTATTTATGAATATCCTGTATCGTACACGCCCGTATGAAGTTACTCGTGGTTCTGCTGATGCATTGTATGAGAAATGGCGTAGTGCGTGTATGAAGTCTTTGAAAGCTGCTAGATTTTCTGAGTTTAAACGGTTGATAAAAGAAATTGTGAAAGAATTTGATGAATTGCCACAACATGCTATTGTTAAACCTCGCGTTGGGTTAGTTGGTGAAATTTTAGTTAAATTCCATCCGACTGCTAATAATGATGTGGTCAAAGTTGTTGAATCCGAAGGTGCTGAGGCAGTGATGCCTGGTTTAATTGATTTCATCCTATATGCTGCTTATGCGGCAGATCGAGATATTATGAAACGCGGTTTAAAGTTAAGAGTTGCAGGTGATACTTTGGTCGCTGTGATTGAAAGATATCGTAAGCCGATGAAGGATGCTCTTGAGGCGAGTAGTCGCTTTACACCACCAATGTCAATTGATAAAATTGCTGCTGCTGCCGAAAAAGTCGTTTCTTTAGGACATAAAACGGGTGAGGGTTGGCTTTTGACCGGTGAAATGGTAGAATTAATTGAAATGGGAGTTCCGAATGTTGTTTGTATGCAACCTTTTGCATGTTTACCAAATCATATTGTTGGTAAAGGGGTTATTAAAGAACTTCGCAGGCAATTTCCATTAGCAAATGTTGTTCCTGTGGATTATGATCCAGGAGCGAGTGAGGTTAATCAATTGAATCGGATTAAATTGATGATTGCTACTGCATTTGAAAATTTAGAAAAACAGGGATAAGACAGGTTGCATAGCCAATCTGTTTTTTTGTCTCTTAAATTCTGCAAAAATCGCGAAAAAGATACCCAATTGCATAAAATCGAGTAAAAAATCAAAAAATTTTCAATTTCACAAAAGATTTTTTAGATTTATGCGTATATATTTATTAAGGGGGATAAATTAACGCGAGGTGTTTACCCATGGAAAATTTTAAGACAGAAAAATTATTGCAACAGTATTTCGGATATTCATCATTTCGAGTAGGTCAAAAACAAGTGATCGATCATGTTCTCTCTGGACATAATACGCTATGCATCATGCCAACAGGAGGCGGAAAATCGATCTGCTACCAAATTCCAGCCCTTGTTTTAGAAGGAACAACGTTAGTCATATCTCCTTTGATTTCATTAATGAAAGATCAAGTCGATGTGCTTTTACAAGTAGGCATTTCTGCAACATATATTAACAGTTCTCTAAGCTACGATGAAAGCATTAGTCGAATAGAAAAGGTGCGTAAAGGGGAATTTAAGCTCTTGTATGTCGCTCCTGAACGGTTAGAAGATGTAACCTTTATCGAAGTGTTAAAACAAATAACCATTCCTTTAATTGTGTTGATGAAGCGCATTGTATTTCACAGTGGGGGCATGATTTTAGACCAAGTTACCGTTATATCAAAAATGTGATCAATGAATTACAAACAGATCCAGTTATTCTTGCTTTAACTGCAACAGCGACAACGCAAGTTAGAGCAGATATTTGCCAACAACTGGCTATTCCAACAGCAAATAAAATCATGACTTCTTTTGCGCGACCTAACTTGGCATTCAAAGTCTTAAAAAATGAAGATAGTGACCGATTTCTAAAGGACTACATTAGCAAAAATCAAAATGAAGTCGGAATTATTTATGCAGCCACCAGAAAAAATGTCGAGCAAATCTATAAACAGTTAAAACAAGCCAATTTTGAAGTCGCTAAATACCATGCCGGTTTAGATAATGATGAACGACACCACTACCAAGAAGCCTTTTTACACGATAGAGTGAATGTCATTATTGCGACTTCTGCTTTTGGAATGGGGATTGATAAATCGAATGTCCGCTATGTTATTCATTATCAGATGCCTAAAAATATGGAAAGCTATTATCAAGAGGCAGGACGTGCAGGACGCGATGGTCTAGATGGCGAATGTATTTTATTTTATCGCCCGCAAGATGTCCAAGTTCAACGTTATTTACTCGAACAATCCGTTCATCAAGATCGCCTAGCAAGTGAATTAGAAAAATTACAAGCGATGACCGATTACTGTCATATGGAAAGCTGTTTACAAGCGTCGATCCTAAACTATTTTGGTGAGCATCAAGCAACACTTTGTGGTCAATGTGCAAACTGCATCGATACAAGAGAAAAGGCTGATATTACAACCGACGCCCAAAAAGTTCTCTCTTGCGTTATCCGTATGAATCAACGCTTTGGTAAAATCATGATTGCCCAAGTTTTAACAGGCTCAACGAATAAAAAAGTACTCAACTTGGGATTTGAAAAACTTAAAACTTACGGTGTTCTTGCTCATAAAACGTTAAAAGAAACGAATTTATTTATTGAATTTTTAATCTCAGAAAACTACTTAACGGTCGAGCAAGGAGAATACCCCATTATCAAAGTAACTGAAAAAGGCAATCAAGTTTTATTAGGAAGTATGCAAGTTTTTCGAAAGGAGCAAACTCAAACCACACAAATCGTTGTAGAACACCCCTTGTTTGAAGATTTACGACAGTGGCGACGAAAAGTAGCTGTTACTGAGAACTTGCCACCCTTTGTTATTTTCTCAGATCAGACTTTACGAGACATCTGTATCAAAATGCCAAAAACTTTAGATGAATTATTAACAGTCAAAGGAATTGGAGAGCAAAAAAAGACAAGATATGGGCTCGGCTTATTAAAAGTGATTGGGCAACATTGCGACGAAGATACAGAATTAGCCATACAAGAACTTAAAAAACCTAGTTATCTTATTACATTAGAATTATATCAAGCAGGAAAGAGCATTAAAGAAATCGCAACAGCAAGGGCACTTAGCCCTAACAGCATTGAAGATCATTTAATTCGCTGTGCGGAAGAAGGCTTAGTAAGTTTAAAGAAATATGTACCAAACGAATTCAAAAAAAGTCTGAGGGAGGCATCGAAAAGCTATTATGAAGAAGGTTTGAAACATATGCGAGCACAACTACCAGATGAGGTTTCTTATTTTATGATCAAGGCTTTTTTAGCTGAAAATCCTATAACTGGAAAAACTGATGATGAGTAACAACTTTTCGGTAGTAGGTAAATATAAGTAGGTAAATATAAGTAGGTAAATATAACTTGCCTTTACTCTGAACGATGTGGTATAATCGCTTGGTAATTATATTGCATCGGTGATGAGACACATAATAATAAACAAAATGCATGTTATTACTATTTTCATAATGATTATATTAATCGGGCGAACTGACATTTTCGATTCGCCACTTTAGTGCGTTACGATCGTTAATTGAGTTTGCCTGTGAAAGGTGAATGCCCAATGAAAATGATAACAGTAACAGATGAACGAGGTAATAAACTTGCTCCAACTTATCCTAAACGTGCAAAGTATTTAATTAAACATGGTCGCGCTATGGCTGCTGGCGAAGATGCAATTATTCTAATGACCGTACCAAAAAATGTAGATATCAAACAGTATGAACTTGATTTTCTTGATTATTTAACCGAAAAGAAACGCGCACAAAAGACAATTGATGATTTTATGCAACAATTTAATGAATTTTGCAACATTCCGCCTGTTCCCGAATTAATTGGTGAATTTGCATGGCGTAAAGGTGGTGTGACGCATGTTAAGCCGACCTATTCTTTTCTTGATGAATTCATCAACTTTTGTAAAGAGCATGGTGATGAAATTGAACTCGCCTTATTTGCTGATGCAATCCGTGTGCATATTCTTGATTATTTCGAAGGCGAAGCATGGAAGGCAGTGACAAAGTATAAGAACGCCATTGTACCAATACCAAAAGAAACGCACATTGATCCACAACACCTCAATGGACTAACAAATGAACAATATGTCAAAGCGTTTGGTGAATTACAACAATTAATTTATGGTTTTTATGAAGCAATCGAACAATCATCGCCATTTGATTGGGGTTGGCCTGATTGGCGCGGATTGATGGTCTATGGCGTTGACCACAATCGTGTGATGCGAACGTTACTCGCGTTATCTGATAGTGAATTGATAAATAATGTCATAATTGTTGAAAAGAAAACATTCTACTGTTACGATTTCAATAAGCCACAAGCAAATGTCAATATGTTGCTTGAAGAGATGTCAAAAAATGGCTTGATAATTGAAGGGATTGATGATAAAAAATCCAAAACATTCACAGTATCCTATCCCAAGAATCCGAATGTTATCCGTGTGTTGTACTTTTATTTCCAAAATCGAATTAGTGGGTGCAGTGACTGTAATGAAAATTGTGATAATAAGGAATGTTGGAAATTTTGGTCACACCGATATGCCCGAATTTTATCGCATCGTTTTGTTGAAATTCTTCCTACTGATATGAAGTCATCAGTATCACCATGGTCAAATCAAGTTGAAAATCATTTAGCCTTCTTAGCTAAAACAGATGCATTACCTGAGCATTTGCGCGAAATACATGATGCAATGTATAAAGATGCTCATTATCTGGATATTTGGGTCGAGCCATTTTATGATATGTTTGCCGATGCCATCGTCTACGCCAAAGGCACATGGAAATCGCACAAGCGACTAATATTCTGGAATAGCGGCGAGATTAAAGTAAAATTGGAACGCGTTTTCAATAAGCATCCTGAGAAAAAGGCAGAATTTGATGCACGATTTCCTAATATTGTAATTGACTGTGAGGACTGTAATGATTGTAAACTCAAAACACTTTCCATATCAACCCCTGAGCTAGAAACAACTGCCATATCACTTAGCTGTGATGGTTATGTATTCCCTAATATTTCATTTGAGAATGCGATATACATTTGGGAATTATTTAAGATTGAGTGTAATGTGAAATCAGCCAAACGAGATTAATTAATATCGTAGCGTAATTTAAGATTAGGTACTATCAAGCTACGGGCACCTTCATAACTGAGGGTGTCTTTTTTCATATTTAAAACTTTTATGGTTTCTACTTTCGAGAGAATAGTGAAACTAGACGAAAAACATGTTGACATTTAAAAGCGATTTGTGTATAATTTTGAGAAAGCGATATACTAGCTTGTAAAACTGCTATATGGCTAAATGTAGTAATTCAGTACACAGCAATAAATAATCAAAAAAATCTAAAATTTTGGAGGTAAGAAGTATGAAAAAAGCATTGGTTTTTCAAGGTGGATGGGACGGTCATCAACCTGAGCTTGTATCAAAAAGATTCGCAGATATTTTAGAAAAAGAAGGTTTCAGCGTTACAATTTCTGATACGTTAGATTGTTTAAAGGATTTAGACGCATTACTAGAACTTGATCTCATCGTGTCATGTTGGACTATGGGAGAGATTCCAGGAGAATGTACAGAAAATATCGGTAAAGCAGTTGCTAATGGTGTCGGGTTAGCAGGTTGTCATGGTGGTATGTGTGATTCATTCCGTAACGATACACAATGGCAATTTATCACAGGTGGTCAATGGGTAAGCCATCCAGGTGGCGATGGCGTTGAGTATATGGTAAATATTTCATCTCCATCTAACCCAATTACAGAAGGATTAAGTGATTTCCCAGTTTCTAGTGAGCATTACTATTTACATGTTGACCCAGCAATTGAAGTATTAGCGACAACACGATTCCCGCATCCAGATGTCCCATATTATCATATCTCTAATAAACCGATTGATATGCCTGTTATCTGGACAAAAATGTGGGGTCTAGGGCGTGTATTCTATAATTCCCTTGGACACCAAGACAATGTTTTCGATAATTCACCGAATGCACAAGAGTTAATGCGCCGTGGTATGTTATGGGCAGCAGAAGGTAAAGCCTTTGTTAAAGAGAATGGCTTAACAACTGATCGCTTTGAAAATACTGCAAAAATGTACTAAGGAGGTCACAAAAATGACTAAAACTAAAATTGGTATCGTTGGGTGTGGTGCTATCTCTGGCATCTACCTGAAAAATTTAACGAAAGTATTTGCATATACAGAAATTATCGGTGTATGTGATCTAATCGACGAACGTGCCCAAAAAGCTGTCGATGAATATAACATTCCGAAAAAATACAAAGATATGCATGAACTTTTTGCAGACCCAGAAGTAGATATTGTATTAAATTTAACACGCCCGTATGAGCATTTTGAAGTTAACATGGCAGCCATTGCAGCAGGTAAACATGTCTATGTCGAAAAGCCACTCGGTGCAACCCTAGAAGAAGGAATTAAAACACGCGAAGCTGCTAAAGAAAAAGGTGTAATGCTTGGTGGTGCTCCAGATACTTTCCTTGGTGCAGGGATTCAAACCTGTCGTAAGCTAATTGATGATGGCTTTATTGGAAAGCCAATTGCTGCAACGGCATTTATGGTCGGTCGTGGACATGAAACATGGCATCCAGATCCAGAATTTTACTATCAATTTGGTGGTGGTCCAATGATGGATATGGGACCGTACTATATTAGTGCATTAGTTAACTTAATGGGTGCAGTAGAATCTGTTAGTGGTGTAACGAAGAAATCTTTTGAAACACGTCGTATTACAAGTCAGCCTCATTTTGGCAAAATTGTTGATGTAGAAGTAGATACACATATTACTGGACAAATGATTTTTGAAAATGGTGCAGTTGGTAATATTATTCAATCATTTGATGTTTATGCACACAACTTACCGATTATTGAAATCTATGGAACAGAAGGAACACTATCTGTACCAGATCCAAATACATTTGGTGGCCCTGTTCGACTATTTAGACCAGAACAAGGTGAATTTATGGATATCCCATTAATGTTTGATTACCCAGAAGACAGTCGCGGATTAGGTCTTGCAGATATGGCGAAAGCCATTGCAACAGGCGTAAAACCGCGCGCTGGTGTAGATTTGACATTCCATGTATTAGAAGTGATGACTGCCTTTGGACGTTCTAGTGAAGCGAAAGCGCAAGTTGAAATCTCATCTAGACCGGAAAAACCAGAACCAATGCAGTCTAGATTATTACCTGGAACTGTTTAAATTATTTATATGATAAGTATGTAGTACTCCTTGTAGTGCTGCATATTTTTTTGGCATGAACAAAGTTTACTTATGAAGAATTGTTGAAAGACCAGATAAAAAGTACAACCCTGATTCATTAAGATAGTTTTTTTCAAATGCTTCAGAATAAATAATCATTTGACGCATAAAATTTTAATTTTCGTCAAAAATAACCATGTAATAGAAAATTGAAAGGAAGATTCAAATGAAGAAAATGTTTTTAATTACACTGTTTTTTAGTGCATTATTAGTCGGGTGCGGTGATTCAGACATGGCGAATAATAATGTGAATAATACTGTTGGGAGAAGAAACCCAAGCGCGGCATCTAACTATTATCCAGTTTATGATGAAGAATCGGTAATTGATTATAAGGCTTATCAATCAGATACTCATAGAGATAATCGAAGTGATAATCGTACTACTAG
>Ga0209755_10009291_pt1 | contig 10393 bp, 7 predicted proteins | sample TergutCo191P1_FD_187301 | JGI IMG/M metagenome (GOLD analysis project Ga0209755, IMG submission 187301) | Cornitermes sp. P1 segment gut microbial communities from Petit-Saut dam, French Guiana - Co191P1 (SPAdes) (version 2) | ecosystem: Host-associated > Arthropoda: Insects > Digestive system >...
CCAAGTCATAAGAATGACCTTTGCTCATGTAATCGGCTACTTTATCGACGGCTATTTGACCGTTTTGTGCGGTGTCGATGTGCAGCCCCGTGCCGTCCAACAACGCGCAAAAAATCTCCGAATTAATTTCTATGTCCTCGACAACCAATACCTTTTTGCCCGGGAAGGGATGCGGCGCGTCAAGGTCGTCGTGGGGCGGGGCAAGCGCCCGGCTATCCGCTTCGGCGGGGGCTTCCGGCATTACCTCGAATAAAAAACGCGACCCCTGACCTAATTCAGATTCTACCCAAATATGGCCGTTCATCTTCTCTACAATGCGTTTAGAAATGGCAAGCCCCAGCCCCGTACTGCCAAAATGGGCGGCGGCGCGGCGCACTTGTTCATAGGCGTCAAATAAAATTTCTTGCTGTTCCATATCCATGCCCGGCCCGTTGTCGCACACTTCGACACGCAGCTGCCCCGTGGGCAGTTGCCGGGCGGACAGCGTTATCTTGCCGCCTTCGGGGGTAAATTTGACGGCATTGCTCAGCAAATTGATAATCACCTGCGCCAACCGAAGCTCATCCGACACAACCACCGCGGGGATGGACGCATCTACACACACCGAAAAGTCAATCCGCTTTTCTTCCGCACGGACACCCATAATATTGGTCGCATCATTTATCATTTTAGCAAAATCGAAGGCATGAATATGCAATTCAAATTTCTCTGCTTCGATTTTCGACATATCTAAAATCTGATTGACTACCCCCAGCAGGTGATAGGAAGCGTCGTTTATTTTATTTATATATTCATCTTTTTTGGCAAAATCCGTTGATTGTTTTGCCACATTTGCCACGCCGATGATGGCATTCATGGGCGTGCGTATCTCATGGCTCATGTGGGAAAGGTAATTGCTTTTGGCAAGGTTGCTTGCCTGTGCCTTTGCCACTTCCTTCCGCGCGTTAATCAGTTTAATTTGATTGTGTACCCGCAGTTTTACAATGGCGTCGCTAAAGGGCTTGCTGATATAATCCGCCGCGCCCAAGGAAAGCCCCTTCGCTTCTTCGTCGTTACTGCTTAGCCCGGTGATGAAAATAACCGGGATGTCCTTGGTTGCGGGCGTGCTTTTCAACACCTCCAGCACGGCGTACCCATCTTGGTCGGGCAAAATAATATCCAGCAAAATGATGCTGGGCAGGTGCTGCGCCGCCATTACCAAGGCAGATTGTCCGTCTTTGGCGGCGTACAGGGTGTAGTCGTCACCCAATGACCGCTCCAGCAAAGCGATATTCGGCGTTTCGTCATCAACGAGCAGTATGCTGTATTTTTTCATAACAGGCATCCTATCTTTATTTTTTTTCTTTTAAATATTCAATTTCGCGCAGGGCGTTGACAATTTTTAACTGGTTGCGAATGCGTAGCTTTACGCTGGTACCGTTGAAGGGCTTGCTGATATAATCCGCCGCGTCCAACGCCAGCCCCCGCGCTTCGTCTTGGTCGCTGTCCAGCCCGGTGATGATAATCACGGGGATATTTTGGGTTTCCCGCGTGGCTTTTAATTCTGCCAGCACCGCGTAGCCGTTCATTTCCGGCATAAGGATATCCAGCAGAATAAGGTCGGGCAGGTGCTTGGTGGCGATGTTTATGGCCGTTGGCCCGTTTTTTGCCGCATATATCGTATACGCATTGCCCAACAGATTGCTTAACGCGGCAATATTGGATGCGGTATCATCTACAATTAATATGCTGTTCTTGATATCATTCACAAGGTTACGTCCTTCCGTTTACCATTTGCGCAAGGGCCTGGGCGGCCTCCGGCGCGTTAAAATTGTCCATATGTGCCACCAACGCCGCGCAATCCGGCTGGTGGCGCAGTTGGTCGGTGTATTCCATATAGGAGATGTTTCCGGACTCCAGCAAGGGCGCAATTTCCGCCAGTATGGCAAGCAGTGCCTCCCGGTTCAGGGGCGGGGCGTCCGCTTGTTGGCGCTTTTCTTCCGCCGCTTTTTCTTCGGCGGTTACGTTGTCCATGATTTCGCGCACTATTGTGGTGAAGTGTGGTGCAAGTATTTGCAGCAGCGGGGTGTCGGCGTTGTTTGCCGCGGTTTCCAGCGCGGCGGCGTAGGTGGAATACCCCCCCTGCCCAATATTGCCAAGGGCACTTTTCATGGCATGTGCCTGTAAAGCGATACCCTCCAGCGCACCCTCGGAAAATGCGCCGTCTTGCGTCAGCGGCGCTAACACCTCAAGGGCATTGCGGGCGTCTGCCAAAAATGACCCGGCAAGGGAAATGCGCGGCTTGGCACTGTCCCCGGGCTCGGCCGCCGGGGCCGTTTCTGCCGGTCTGTTACCGCGCACATAGCGTATTAAATAGGAATTAAGTAGACTAAAATCGACCGGCTTTGAAATAAACCCGGAAAATCCATTATTCAAGAACATTTCATCTACGCCCTTAAAGGTATTGGCGGTAAGGGCGATAATCGGGCGGTCATAGCCCAAGTCCCGTATCATTTTTGTGGCTTTGATACCGTCCATGCCCGGCATCATGTGGTCCATAAAAATAATATCATATACTTCGTTTGATTTCACCTTTTCAATGGCTTCTTGGCCGCTGGTGACGGTATGCACCGTAAGTTTATACGGCATGAGGAAATTCTTGGCCACATATAAATTAGATTCGACATCGTCTACCACCAGCACCCGCCCATAGGGCATAGGCTCGCGGGTAAATTTGGTGATATTTTTCAACGCGCGTTGGTTTACTTCTAAGTTTTGCAAATTTTCAATCGTTTCTTGGGCAAGTGTTTGTGCGCTGTGCCGCTTTTGGGGAATGCGCACGGTGAATACCGACCCCTTGCCCACTTCGCTTTCTACCAAAATGTCGCCGCCCATCATTTTTACGAGCTGATGGCTAATCATCATCCCCAAGCCGCTGCCCTCGATGGCGCGGTTGCTGTGCAGATTAAATCGGGTAAACTCAATTTCAAAAAGACGGTTAATTTGTTCTTGGGTCATGCCTTGTCCGGTGTCGCGCACGCTAACCACCAGCACGGCGTCCTCATCTCCCGCCTCTTCTGCGCGGAAGGACAGGGTCACTTGGCCGGACAGCGTATACTTAAACGCATTGGAAAGCAAATTGTTAAAGATTTGCTTGTTGCGCAGCTCGTCGCCAATTAAATAGGCGGGAATACCCGGGTCTATCTCCAATTTAAAGTCAATATTTTTACTGCCGATTTGCATCAGGTTAAGCTGGGTGGTGTCCACAATTAAACTGGCTACTTCATATAAATCGGGGACGACTTCCATTTTTTCGGCTTCGATTTTTGACAAATCAAGTATGTCATTAATAATCGTCAGCAATAAATTGGACGAGCTGTAAATGCGTAAAAAAGCCTCTTCCGTTTCGGGCGGGTGTTTGCCGTTTTGCAGTTGAATTTCGGTAATGCCCAGTACCGCGTTCATGGGCGTGCGGATTTCGTGGCTCATGCGGGCCAGGAAGCGGGTTTTGGCGCGGTTTTCTTCGTCGGCGCGGCGTTCTTTTTCCCCGGCGTCGCGTTCTCGCGCCATGGCTGCTTTAACTTCCCGCAATATGTAAATAGTGCCCACCACACTGAAGGCGGCAAACAACACCGTAGCCCCGCTGGCCAGCGTGCCGTACAATTTTGCGTTGCGGGTGGCGGTGTCCATGATTGCCTGGGTGCGCGCGGTAATTAAATCATCCAATTTGTTAAATACATGGGTAAAATTTAAGTCATATTGAACGAATACTGGCTCATAAATAATATCCATTGCCCGCTGGTGTTCTCCGGCGGCCAATGCCTGAAACGCGCGGGCGTCCCTATCGCGCAAGGCATATTGGTATACCATGGCAAGCTGTAAAAGCGCGATTTCTTCCTGGGTGGGGTTGGCGGAAAAAAAAGCGTCCCACGCTGTTTGGAAATACGCCCGCTCTTCTTCATAAGATAAGTAATGTTCCGGTTCTTTGTGTACAACGTAGAAGCGCCCCATTCGGGTCATATTGGCAGAACCAATGCGCATCCCAAAAATGGCGGTTTCGATATTGTTTTTTTGTATGTACACGTCATACATTTCATCCACCGCCCGGCTGGACATGGTGGAAAAAAACACATTAACCCCCGCCAACACGGCAAAGAGTACAATAAACAGCTTAATCAGTACGGTGACACGCATTTACTTCACACCTTGCTTTGCGCGCAATTGCGCAAGGGTGCGCATTACGTTGACAATTTTAATTTGGTTGCGCACACGAAGTTTAACAATCGTGTCGCTAAAGGGCTTGCTGATATAATCCGCCGCGCCCATGTCAAGCCCTTTTTCCTCGTCCCCGCTGTCGCTAAGCCCCGTGATAAATATAACGGGGATGAAGGTGGTTTCGGGGAATTTTTTTAATTGCGAAAACACATCGTATCCGTTTATATCCGGCAATACAATGTCCAGTAAAATGAGGTCGGGTTGGTGCTGTTTTGCCATGTTGATGGCGGTTTGGCCGTCTTTTGCCGCGTAGATGGTGTAATCGGCGGACAACAACCGCCAAAGCAAGGCAATGTTGGGGGTTTCGTCATCTACTACCAAAATGCTGTTTGGCTTGTTTTCCATGACAATCACGTCCAATGTTGTTTTATGTGTGCAATGGCAGCTACGGCCTCCGGGGCGTTAAAGTTTTCCATGTGGGCCACCAGTTCTTCGCATTCCGGCTGGTTGCGCAGTCTGTCAACGTAGTTAATGTAGGCGATATTGCCCGATTCTAGCAGGGGCAGGATGTGTGCCAGTATGTCTGAAAGGGCTGCCTTGTCTACGGGGATTACTTCGGTTGGCGTTGCTTCGGCGGCATGGGCTACAATGGGTTGCAACTCTTCAATGACCCGTTCCAGTTCTACCCGCAATTTTTCCATGTCGGCGGGGTTTAGGCGGTTTACCCCGTTTACCAAAGCACTTTCCACGGCGAAGGCAATGCGTTGCAGGGCCGGTTTTTCGATGATGCCGGCGTGATTTTTCAAATTGTGGGCAAGGCGGTAGGCCTTGGGAATGTTGCCGACGGCAATTTCGGATTCAATTTCGGCGCAGATGTTTTGGTTGTTGGCGATAAACTGTTTTATCATGCGCAATTTGAATTTCTCTTCTTCTTCCCTAATTTTGGCAGCATCTTCGTTAAGCCAGTCTACCGGGGTAAAGTAGCGAAGCAGGCAGCGCCATAATACCTGGGTCGTAAAGGGCTTGCTGACGGTTTCTTTCATGCCGCTGGCTTTGTAGGAGGCTTGGTCGCTTATCATTACATTGGCGGTCATGGCGACGATGGGCGTATTTACGTTCAGCTTGCCGATAATGGTGGCGGCTTCGATGCCGTCCATTACGGGCATGTGAATGTCCATAAAAATCAGGTCGAAGGGTTTTTCTTTTTTCCTTCGGCGTTCTTGTACCATTTCCACGCCTTCCAAGCCGTTGTTTGCCAAAATGGGGACAAGGCCTACTTTGTCCAAATGGTCGCAGATAACGCCTTGGTTCATTACATTATCCTCGCACACCAATACTTCGCCGTTAAACAGGGGCTTGGGAATATTGCCCAAAATCGTTTCGCTGTAGGTTTTGCCCTCGGGGGCGTCGATGGATTTGAAGGTGACGGAAAAGCTGAACATGCTGCCTATTTTGGGCACGGACTCTACATGCAACTCGCCGCCCATGGCTTCTACCAGGCTGCGGGTAATGGGCAAGCCCAGCCCCGTGCCGCCGTATCGGCGGGTGTAGCTTACGTCGCTTTGCACAAAGGGTATGAAGATTCTGTCAATTTCGTCTTTTGCCATGCCGATGCCGCTGTCGCGCACCTCGAAGCGCAGGGTGTAGCTGTCCGCTGTTTCTGTTTCGATAATGGCCGATATTTTCACCATGCCGGAATGGGTAAACTTGACCGCGTTAGAAAGCAAATTGACCAACGCCTGCGTAAGGCGGGTGGGGTCGCCCACCAGCAATTTATCCACCGTGGGCTCGGCGTAGAAATGCAGCATGAGGTTCTTTTCCTGTGCCATGGGCATAATGGTGGTGTGGCAATGAGAGAATATCTCATGTATGTCAAAGGGGATGTCCTCCAGCTCCAATGTGCCTGCCTCGATTTTAGAAATGTCTAAAATATTGTTGATGATATGCAGCAGCAATTTTGAGTTGTCCAGTATCATGCTGATGTATTCGCGGGTTTTCATGGGGGTGTTGCTGTCGTCTAATGCCAGCTCTGAATAGCCAATGATGCTGTTCATGGGGGTGCGTATCTCGTGGCTGGTGTTGGCCACAAAAGTGGATTTTGCCACGGATGCGGCCTGGGCGGCTTCTGCCGCTTTGCGCAGTTCCTCTTCGTATACGGCTTGGTTTTCTTTGTTTTGCCGTAATTCCGTTACGTCGGTAAGAATGTGGAACAGCACAAAAGAACCATCCACCCAGCGAATGACAGAGAAACGCGAATTAAGCCATTTGCCCAGCCGTTCTTCCCAAAACTCCTCGCCTTCGTGCAGGATGGCAAGTTTGTCGCTTGGGGGCTCGGGGGTGTAGCAAAAGGTGCAGGGTTGTTTGCGTCCTTTTAATAGGTCGTAGCATTTTTTGTTGGCGGTATGTTCGAGGCCGTAGGCTTGGGTCATGCTTTTGTTCATGAACACCACATCGTGATTTTTATCCACCACGTAAATCATCGTGTCTAAATGGTCCATGATGGTAACGGTTTTATTCATTTCCAAAATAGAATCCACCATGTCGGCTACATTGTTGGCAAGGTTGCCAATTTCGTCCTTTTGGGGGGAACGGATGGGGTACGCAAAATTGCCGCCGGCAATTTGCGCGGCGGCGGTTTGCAATTTTTGAATAGGTATTCTAATTAATGCGGAAACGATGACCAAAAATAAAAATGTTACCACGGCGGTGGCGAGCAAAACCGCCAAAATAATATTCATGGCGCGGCCGGCGTAGGCGTACACATCGGCCGACACCCATTCTGCCCGCAGATTGACCAAATCTAACACTTGCCGCAGGTAATGCATAATCGACGTGCCCAAGGGCAGTATCCGGGAATAAATATCATAAATTTCCCCGCCGTCGTTCATGGCTGCTGCTAAAAGGGCATTGGCAAGCACGGCGTATTCCGCGTACAGCTCGCCGATGCTGTTTAAAATATCAAGGCGCAGCTGTATTTCCCCTTGGTACATGCGGCCATACGCCTCCAGCAGCAATGCCCGGTAGGACGCCAGCCCCGCGAAGAATGCCTGTTCATGCAGGGCATACACGGGTGCTTCGTCTGCCATGGGTAAGGCGGCATAATGCGAACGAATTACCCGCTCGGAATTAATAAGGCGAATCATGGTGAATGATTCGCTCGCGGTTATTACGTAGGCGCGCCGTTCTAACGTATTGGAAATTAATTCGTTGTAGCGCACCACCACCGAATCAAACCGACGTATGCCAAAAACCGTTGCAGAGGACGTAGCCAGCATCACCACAGCAAAAATAACGAACAGCTTGCCCCGAATGTTTAATCCGGAAAACCAATTCATGCCCTCGCCTCCACACTATCCTATGTATGGCGCGGATTATATCATGATAATGATTATTTTAATAGACCATCCAGCCATTCATACCCATCGGGGTAGGCGGTATTTATTGCCTTTAGCAACCAGTCTTTTTGCGCGGCGGACAAAAGCGGCATAATCGCCGCGAAGTCGGCTTCCGTTCGGGGGCGTGCGTAGGCGCTTTCCATGGACGCTTTGCCGGTTTTGTACAATAGAGTGACTTCCGGCGCCAGATAGGGTATGCCGTTGCGGAACATAATGGCGTTATCCATCGGCAGGGCTATTTTGGGGTTGGCCCGTGCTATATATTCGCCGTTTTCCCGGGTGTCGAAGCCAATTTCGATAAATTCAATTTCATCTTGCACATGCCATTTGCGGGTTTGATAGGTGTACACATCCCCTTGTATGCGGTCGATTTTTTGCAGCACCTGCGGCAAGCAGTCCGGCTTGATTGCCCAAAAATTGGGGCAGTCATCCCAAAAGCTATCGGTGAGGTCGTTTACCTTATAAAACAAGTATTGCCAAACCGCCCCATGCTCGCCAAATCGGCCGAAAAGAAGCCAGCCGTTGTCCAGCATAAACTGCGCGGCGCGGCGCTTATCCTCGTCAAATACCAAAATGTCAAAATCGCCATGTTCCCGAATTACTTGGTTGGCGAACATATCCAGCCCATAACCGCCGCAGATGGCGTAGTCAAAGCCCGCTGTTTTAAATAAGTCGTGGGCTTGCAAAATGATTTTATCCATTTAACGCAGCTCCTCTAATATGAATGCCTCCAATACCTTGCCGAACATTTCCTCTTGCCCTGTATGGCGAAACCCCAGCTTTTTAATTACGTTGATAGACGCAGCATTTTCGGGGTATGACAGGGCAATAAGCGGGCGAAAGGGGTGCTGCGCCAGTACCGCTTTCGCGGCTTCGGTGGCGTAGCCTTTGCCCCAGGCGGCTTCGGCAAAGGCGTACAAAATTTCTCTGCGCCCGCAGGGCAGGCCGCGCACCCCGCAATGCCCCAGCAGCTTGCCGCTTGCCTGCTCAACTACGGCATATACCCCCAGCCCATGGCCGAAGGTGCTGCTCCATGTCATGATTGTCCGCGCAATGGCCGCTGGCGGAATGGGCTGCCCTGTTCCCAAGTAGCGGTAGACGTTTGGGTTTGTCATGATGTCGGCGTAGGCTTGCTCGTCTTGGTTTGTGAATTTTCTTAGTAGTAGCCGTTCGGTTGTTAGCATGGGGTGTCTGCCTCCTTTTACTCCTTCGTCTCGCGTAGCAGGGTTTTTATTTCATCTTCGGCGAAGATTTTGCCATGCACCTTACAGCTTGCCAGTACCTGCTGCATTTCGGCCGGGGTAATGGTTTTGTCTACCGACAGCGCCCCCACCACGCGGATATTAACCCGCGCGTTGAAGGTAATCAAACTTTCGATAAACGCCCGGTTCAGGCGGTAAATCCCCAGCCCGCCAAAGTAGCGCAAGCGCTCGGTTTCGGGCAGGGTGGGCGCCAGAAACTGGCTAATATCCCCCGCGTGGGGCTCCATCTGCTTGCGGATAGCCAACCGAATAAAATCCGAGCGGTTGGTATAAAGCCCACGCTCAACGAGGTAGTCTATCTGCCCAACCTCCGTAGGGCTCAAATTAATCGTAAGCTTTTCTGTCTTAGCTTTGCGAAGTCTCTTCATACCAAGCCGCTCCTTTTTAGCCAAAAAAATAAAGTTTGGGTCAAGCCTTTTTAAAGGCTTGCGGGGTTTGGGGCAGCGCCTCAAGGTTTTAATCCTTTGACTTATAAATACATAACCTTCCCATTATTAACCCGCGATTCCTCCGCCTTGAAGCACAGCTGATGATTCAACGCAGATACACGCACCTCGGACACCTGTGCGCCGGTTAGCTCGCCGCGCAGGTACTGGCAGAACGCCTTCATCATGCCGTCGTCGCCGCCGTCGTGGCCGCCGATTGCCTCGGCAATGGGAATTTCCTGCTCTTCGCGGGTAATGAAATTGGTGTAGTGGATGGTGGGTTGGGCGGTGTGCGCCTTAATTTGCCCGCGCGTGCCCATTATTTTGAAGGAACGGCTGATTTCCGGCGTGAAGGACGTCATGGAAAACACCGCCGTGATACCCTTCTCGAATTGGAAATTGACTACCTGATGGTCAACCACGTCGTTGTCGCATTGGAACACACAGCGGCCGTATGGGCCGGTTTTTAACGCTGCTTCGACGGCGTCGTTGGTGGGGTTGGCGTGCCCGGCTGCCACAGCGCGAAACCACTCGTTGTCACTTTGTAGGTATAATTTGCGCGCGTCGTAGGGGCAGTCTACGGTGCAGCCGTCGGTACAGCGGGGCGGTGCGGCGGCGGGCTTGTAGGTTTCGGTGAAAAATTTCAGCGAACCGAAGGAGGACAGGGCGGTGACGCGCTCGCCCACCAGCCATTGCATGATGTCCAAATCATGGCAGGATTTTGCCAGAATCATGGGGCTGGATTCTTGCGTGTTGCGCCAATTGCCCCGGCAGAAGCTGTGGGCATGGTGGGTATCGCCCACGTTCTCGTTATGCACGAAGGTGACGATGTCGCCAATCATGCCGTCGGTTATCATTTTTTTGACTTGGGAGAAGAGGGGTGTGTAGCGCAGCACATGGCAGACGACAATTTTCACGCCTTTTTTTTCGGCGGCGTCGGCAATTTCCATGCATTCGCGCTCCGTGGGGGCGATGGGCTTTTCCAGCAGAATGTCATAGCCTTGGGCGATGGCTTGCATTACGGGCTCGTAGTGCATGGTGTCCTGGGTGCAGAGGAGAATGGCGTCGGCCCATTTCTCCCGCGTGAATACGTCTTGCCAGTTTTCTAGGCAAACGT
>Ga0209755_10009292_pt1 | contig 10392 bp, 5 predicted proteins | sample TergutCo191P1_FD_187301 | JGI IMG/M metagenome (GOLD analysis project Ga0209755, IMG submission 187301) | Cornitermes sp. P1 segment gut microbial communities from Petit-Saut dam, French Guiana - Co191P1 (SPAdes) (version 2) | ecosystem: Host-associated > Arthropoda: Insects > Digestive system >...
TAATGAGTTGCAGACTGATGGCTGTACAACAGCAGGACGTATAACTGAGCGTATTGTGAGGTGCTGTAGCTCAGTAATGAGTTGCAGACTGATGGCTGTACAACAGCAGGACGTATAACTGAGCGTACTGTGAGGTGCTGTAGCTGAGTAATCTTTTAACTTTAGTAAATTATTGTCTGCTCGTAAAGGTAAAAGAAGCTAATATTCACCCTGTAACAGGCCCTGAAGTCCAGAGGCGGAGTGAAGGATCAGCTCTACTCTTTCTGCAACCTATTCGCTCGAAGGGTTGGCGGTCTAGGCCACACGCAGACCGCTTTTTCTCTCCTTGAATGAGACTGACCAGTGTGGACGATGGATGAAAACATTGCCTCTTCTTCGTCAAGATCCCCGAAAAGACCAACCGGTAGAAAGTCGCTTTATCTACTGAGCTAATCTAACCAGGCTCTCCTACCATATATTGTCTGCTAGTGTGGCTCAGTAACGATAAACGAACAATAAATATATCTGTGATTTATTTCTGCCAGTAGAGACATTCGTTCCTGAAGTTATCAGACGTCGTCAGAGTTTAGCTCAAGCCGTGTGCTTGCAGTTTAGCACAACAGTATTGTTTGGAAGTTTCTTGCTTTGTGGAATTCGTTACGCTCAGCTGCACTGACCCGTCGAAGTAGGGTCCTTCTACTGGTGACTTAAGGGCAATGCAATGAAGGTACATAAATTTGTCTTTCACTTCGTACTTTCTACCTAAAGAAAATTTTGTATTTTTACTTCATTCCATATTCACTTGTATTTTATACTGGCTTACATTTCATGCACAATATCATGCACGTATTTTACAGTCATATATTTCATTATATATCGCTTTTCTCTACAAAGCCTCAATTCACACTATATACTGCTGCACTTTGTACAGATCCCGTAATGTGCAAGTCCTCTGTCAAAACCCCAAATGTCTCATCGTAGAAGCACATTTTTTAAAATTACATTAATTATTATCGATCATCTTTGTGGGTAAAATTCAGTTTTTTAGGAAGAAGCAAATAACACAATTGTATTTATTTTCAACCAGTTGCAATTCTGTCGTTTAAAATTTGAGTTATTGTTTCTCCGACATGTTTCGGCTAATAATCATATTCTCCATCAGGGATACCTTAGAATAGTGGAAGCATTGGAGCTTGCTCGCTGGTGTCTACGATCTCCCTGAGGAAGTATATTACTATTAGCAGAATCTTTTCACAGAATTTAATTTCACTCTTTTAAGGAATGAAGAAAGAATAGAATATTATACACATGAAATATTAGCTAAAGAAGAAGTATAGGCAAATGGGAACTGAAATGGTTACAGAAAAAGTGTAGGTTTTAATCGTAATGACTGCTAAAGTATAACTTGGGAAGGAAAAAGTGGTAAAATGATGTCTCACTGTAAGAGGGTCGTTAAATGAGAAGGACTGAGATAAAGTACAGAGAAAGAATGCAGTGCAAATGGATGAATTAATAATTCGAAAAAAGGAAGAGTATATTGTGCTTCATGAATTTGGGAAGATTTTAAATATGAATAATGTCACGTAAAAATTTTTAAGAATGATTTATTTGGTGTAAGGTGGAGGAAGACCTAATGGGTTGTAAACTGGGAATATTAACAAGATGGGTGAATTACATTATCAACTTGCTTAATGGGATTATTAAAGAAAATTTTAATACTAACGCAGCTGTGAGTATAGAGATAATAAATGGTGCCAACAGTTGATAGCACCACCAACAAATCTGATGAAGTGAAGGGAGTGATAATGGGCATGAAAACTAATGAACCTGCAAGTACAGACCGTCTCTAGTGAGAGAGGGTTAAATATGGTGGGAATGAGATAAGAAAATATGAAGCAAAACTTGAACAAAATGTGGGAGGGAGAAGAGATTATAAAGGGTTTATCTGTGGGCTGTGTAGGGAGGGAGAGAAAATGGATTGCAGAATGTTGTAGGGGTTACTACATGTACTGTTGCTTACTAAACGCTGTCCGGAATCGTATATAATAGATATTGAGATTATGTGGAAATTAAGAATTAAGAGCACCAGCGTGTGTTGCATTAAGGCATACCAACTGTAAGTCAGTTCTGCATACTTACACAAATTACATCTTCTTACGATAACACACAGAACAGTGAGCTGCACCAAGCAATGGAAACAAGTACTGCACCAAATAAATTAACTAGGAGAGTGAGGAAACTAATAGAATTTATATAAACATATGTATTTTATACTAATGTATACAAAATTAGCTAGAAATTTGGAACTTGCTGATGTGAAACTTGGTACCGTATGTTTTACAAACAAATCTCCAGGAATATGATATTACAAAAAGAAAGAATTATTGGAAAGACAAAAAACGGCTGTTCATTCGAGAGCCTGTGCCACGTTGTTGGTTCTGTGCTGTTAAATGTCCGGAAGGTTGGCTGATTGGTTGAGAAGTTGTGAAAGAATTTTGAAGTATTTCTTGTAGAAATACACAAACACACTAAGATAAATTAGACGATAATATCTGTGGATTTTTAGATAAAATATGTTACAGTTTGTGAATGTGATTGGCTTTTATTTTTATTCTATTACTTTTACAGCTTTTATGTCATGAATAAATTTTTAATTATTTGAACATATTGCGATGCATTGAAGTGTCGTTCTTTAGACAGCGATGGATACTATCCAGTTGCGCACAGCAGACACCCTGGCGTAAACTCCTGGGAATTCCGGACGGGCACATCCCACTCCCCAAGACACAATACCAACAAGTTTTCCTGTATTATCGTCAACCAATGGTCCACCAGAATCACCCTACAATAAAACATACATACAGTAAAATACACAATACATAATACTATTGCCCTTTGACACGTTACAAGGAATTCAGAGTCAGATGAACCATACGGACTGAAATACAACAAAAATTATCACACGAAATCCAAACTACATCAGTGTCTGTTAATTTGTGACAGTTTCTTTAGAGTTAAAATATTTTTACAGTACGTCTTAATTAAATGATATGTTCGAATTGTAAGTTAATCTGATGCAATAATTTTCATTTGCCTACTATATATTATTTTGGAAATAATCGTGGGAATAATAAATAAAGAGTTTCGAAGTTATTAAATCTGTAAAATGTTTATTCTTATCCAGATAAAATGTCTTCCTGCATGTCGTAAGCCGTTTTTTATATATTTGCAAAGTGGTTGCAAAAAGTGACTACTAAATCTGTTATTACTTCGCATGTTCAAATTTAACTTTTGGACTGGCAAAGGATGTTTTTTTGTGAAATTACTATCCAGTATCTTTACTGAACTATATCGGAAAATCCTGATATTGATTAGGATTGGAGAAAAAGTATAGAAATTGTAAACGAATTGTACACTTTAGTGACAGTATATCGCTTTCTTTTTCTTTACAATTTTACATTTTTGTATTTGTGGGTTTTGAATAAGGCCGAAGAATCAGTTGATGATCTAAACATAAAAACTGAGACAAGGTTTTTCTGACTTTGCGATATTGAAGATAAAATTGTTTAGAGCCTTTTGTGCCTAACACAATTGACTGCAAACCATTGCTAAAGTCATGATGCGTGAAAAATGCCGGTGTGTTCTGTGATATATCAACTGACACAGCTGTCACCAGACAGTGACTGTTAGCCATGTCCTGTCTGTCTGCGTGAAGCAAAGTGACCGGCAGCTTTATTCATAAAAATACTTACGAATAACAGAAACATTAACAGAGCAGACATGTTGCAACTGTACTTCATGTTGGGTGATACCAATTTTGTTATACTGCGTTTTTCTATATAGTTTTGATATCAAGGTTTGTGAATAGAAAGATGAAATCTATACGAATTTTTCCTCATTTCAAACTTTGGAAAACTGCTTAGTTTCGTATTTTAAATATAAGGTCCAATATTAACGCTAAATTTAAATGATTGCAACAACAACAACATCAACAATCAAAACAAAACTTTACTATAGACAACAGAGTAGCACAATATAAAATAAAGGTTTGTTAAGCTACTGATGTCAGACACTAAAAGCAAACATTCGTATTGATTTTAGAATTAGCTGTAAGCAGCAAATAATATTGAATTTTTGTTGAAAACTATGGCTATGCATTGGAGTCCAAATTATTATCGTAAAATCCAACAGTCTGGTCCAATTAATTTTTGAGAAATTTTCGGATCCTCTAATTTCAAATCCAACAATTCGATGACCAAAGTGAACTTAGGATAAATAAAGAAAGCACTGTTGATTGCAACTCGACTTTGGACCGATAATATTTCAAACAGTCTTCACAGTGATAATAAAAGAGCTGTGATGTGTTTGTAGCAAAAACGAAATGTTCACTTATAATTATACTTATCATGACCCTGTTACCTGGCATGCGTCTCTTCCCCCACCAGGAACTGAAGCACAGATCATACTTGCAGTGATGCCTCCATGAGCAGCATAGGCACTGTTGCATTCTTCATCGCATTTGATTTGTACAGTCACCTCACGTAGAGTGGTGCTGGCAGGGCCTCCTTCCTGAAAAGCAATAACTAAGTGCAGTCACTTCCGGTAACTTCTAAAACAGTGTCTCTGATCTTTCTTGTAAGACCACCGAAACAATAAAACACACAAATTTTGGTTGAAAACCATAAAATACAGAGAAATTGCTGTTAGGAATATAGCAGGCTGCACAGTGGGTAATTAATGCTAGAATTTCTCTGTGTGTGGGGTTACATTTGCTACCTCAGAATCTGAGGGCTCCAGGAGGCTGAGTTTCCCAGAGTATCTAGACAGCTGGTAGATGAAGTTGGTAAGGTTGTCAGTCCTACACAAACTTCTGCTTTATTCGCAGCAGAAAAACCTGGCTTTTATTTCTGTTAGTTGCTGGGTCGATCGAAGGACAACATTGTTGTTGGAAGATCAAGTCAAAGAAAATTTCAAATATCATCACCGTTAAATGACCTCGCTTATTTCCCGTTTGAAGGGCAGTGCCTCAACCAAATGCGCCATCACGTGCCGCCCTTCAATATACGTATAACTGGTCTTTACGTGATAATATATATTTAAATGTGAATGTGAATCTCTCTCAAACCATCAAACACTGAAACGCAAATTGATGACACACACACAAACATATATATAAATGTATCAGTTTTACAGAACAGGAGCGACCTTTACGTCAGACCAGACCGTTTTTGAGTTGCTGTCTTGTGTGTGAAAGTGCTGTTGAAGTGGAACATGGGGGAAATGTTGCAAAGTGTCCTGGTTCATAACGGTGACACATTGCAGGATATGTACTGTGATGTTTGTGCTGTTTACTGACTGCGTAAATAACAAAGTTGTGCCTGCAGTGGGGAAACGGCATGCATAATTAACAGTGCGCAATGCAACATCATTCAGGTACTGTCTGTGGTCCACAGAGGGGTATGTGATAAGTATTTTTGGCCAGATGCAAGTTTTTTTTTAATATCACTACATCATTTACTGGTTGGTGCAGAATATCTTTCCAGAAGGCATGCATCTACAGACGCAAAGATATCAAATACATTCTAAAAAATAATTCTAGTCACTCAATACACATTAAACCATTTCATTCTGCATTTATAACCAAGTGAGAACCATATTCTGTTTAGTGTCTTCTGACATATTTCGGCCAAACCCTTTTTCATTATCTTTAACACAATGCTATATGTTCCAAGTCCCTGTTGATCACTGTGTTTAATATTTTTGCAAAGGTGAATATTTACTTTGTGTTTTATGTAAATTATGCAGTCTTCTCTTATTTCTGCCTCTTAAACACAAATATTCTAACCACCCTACACACAGATATCCTCACTGTATACACTTCCCTGATGAAGTCAGAACAAACCCAATGTGCATTTTGATAAAGAACACAGCTTTATTTGAAGAAACGTTGTGAGGTTGGGTGACTGTTAAAGTAGAATGTTTTGTGCTGCTGTGTTACAATATTTGTTGCTAGGCTGAACATTAATTAACGAAATGCCTTACTGAAGTGGCTCCCCATCCGGTAACAGTAACATTGGTTCCAACGGCTACTTCGCCACTCTCCAATTCGATGGGTCGTCTGACGTTGTTTAATTGGAAGGGAGGGTTCACCTGAAATATAACATTAATATTCCGTGAATTTCCAAGTCTGAAAGACTCCATGATGTTTTTCTATATTTGACATTTTCTTCAGAGTTTGGACATTCGATTTTAATTTTTATTTTGTTCATGTAGGGTAAAAAGGACATTGTGTTTCAATGTTATCTGCATTTTGTGAACAGAAAGCAGACTGTCTAAATTTTAAGCACTCTCCTTATTTATTGTTTCTTAAGACAGCGGAATTTTATCGAATGTTGTGAACTGGCAGTTATGTTGTGCGTAGGCTTGGGGAGAGTTTTGTTTCAAGATTTTACTGAATTCATAAAATATGTAAAACATAAAACATTATGTTAATCAATTCAAAATTTATGGTCTGAGAATACTCTTAACAGCATTTCGACATTTTTTCTGCACCCTTATGTAAACCATTAAGGATATTTAACCTGTGTACAGTGTTTAATATCTTGTGATGTTGGAATGGGATTGAATAATTCTTGAAACTCTTATTTTGTGTGATCTCTGTCGATCTGTTTTACAGTACCTTACAGCTGTAGGCGAGTTGAATTAGACTGAAATAACAAATTGAGGAGTAAGAGGACAATATTCAGAAAACGTATCTCACGTTGTGCACTTTTGCAAGGTTCCAGTCGAAACTAAAATCCCATAATCCGATCTGCCTATAAGTGTCATATAAAACACTGCATTTAAAACTTCTGTACAAATTTTGTCCCCTTACACCAAGTAAGTTGTATAGTTACTGATACGGTCACCAGGTGGCAATAGCTGCGTAAAACTGTACTTGTAAAGTAATGGAGAGTTACTTAGGGATTGCAGGTTACATTATGCTCCAACATATTCAATAAAACTAATTCCATGTGTAGATCCTGCTTACATAATGAGTGAAATCATGGTTTCAAAGATTCGGTGTATAAAAGTGGAATAATTGAAAGTTTATCGTTAGATGTAATAGCCAGAGATTGGAACTGCCTATTGATTCCCGCGATATATATGGGAGCATTTAGTTACTGCTAAGTACAGAATGTTGGTAATGTGAAATTTTATAGGAATATTAAAGAAAAAAAATTCAGAAAATTGTGCCCCTTTACCCGCCACGTTTTCATATACCTAAACACCACTTATGTTAAATTTAAAATGCTTAAATGATATTCGAAGAAATTTTAAATTTAAATTTTGATTCTATGGTCAAAATGTGTGACATGCAATGACATTCTGAATTATGGTTTAGAAGAACTGCATTTTACAGAGGAGTAGCGTGAGATAAAGCTGGTTATCACAGCAGTACGTAATACACATTTCACTGTATATTGACACATTGAAGGAAATACTGACCCGCACAAGAGCGACGTCAAAGTCCAAGGTGTTGCTATTGTAATTTGGATGAATGAAAATTCCGTTAACATTATGAGTAGTTCCACCAGAATTGGAGAAAGTGGAGCCAGCCCTCACAGAATATAAGAAGTTAATAGGCCTGTAGATAACAAAATATAGATGTTTTCTTTAAGAAAATAGGTAAAAGAATATTATATAATATTAAACTCCATACGAAGTTCAAAAATGAATATTATGTGTGTTTATATATACACAGCGTGATTAAAAATTTGTAACATTTACTGTAGGAGATGAATTCTTAAACTTCTGTGAACAAACTTTGATACAATCTTGTCCGGTATTTAAAAGTTACGTGATGGTAACCGCTTGCAAACTAGAAAAAATTTAAGAACATTTTGAAAATATTTTGAATTGAAATAAGTAACGAACACATTACGTGATAAATTTGAAAACCAAATTTCACTTCATAACACATACTGCTTTTATTTCACAATGACCTCTCCTTAAAACAGCTTTTACGAAGTTTCCACGAGGTGTGTCGGACCGTTCACAAAATTTGTTTACAGGAACTAAAAATTGTTAACCATAAACACTGATAATTTAACCCATATGCTACAGAAATATCCACAATTCACGAATCACACTGCATACTGCTGTGTGTGTGAAAATATTTCTAATGCCACGTTTGTTGAACTGTTAAATAAAACTTCACCCTTCACAGTCAGGGTGTCACAGATGTGGGGTTGCTGGAGAAAATATTTGGCTGTAACTGTGAGGATATAATGGGAAACTGGAGAAAATTGTATAAAGAATAGCATCACAATATGTGCACTGGTTAATTATTAGGGTGGAAAAACATAGAGGCTGAACTGTGCGATAGGTCTGGTACATATGTCAGAGTTGAGGTGCCCACTTAATTCTCTGACCAGAAGACGTGAGTGGGGCAGGTCACGTAAAACATTTTTTGACTGTAGAAAAATATTGGAATAGACCGAAATATATGTGTAGAGGGATGTAACGAGGATTTATTTGTCTCAGAATAGGGGCAGTGGCTGAATTGTGAGCACGGGAGTGAGATTTTGGGCTCGGTGAAATTCGGATAGCATGCTGATTTAATGGAGATTTTCAGCATTTTAAGAAAGAAAGTACTTAATACTGTCAGTGGATGGGTTTTCAAGAAATTAGATATGAATAGAATGAACTTTTTTGCATTATATGAATACCTGTCGCGAACATTAAAGTTTCGTAAAATCTCACAATAATAACGGTGAATTTACAATAAGCTGTTTGTGCATTTATTCTGATATCTGACAGAATTCGTCTTAGAACGAGAAATGCTTCACCGAAATTCTTAGAGGATATCAAAACACTTATTTTCTTTTGAATAGATCTTTTTCTGAAAATCGTGCCTTCCATGAAAGTGTGTGTGTGGAACGTATGGTAAATCGGTACAGGCTACAGACGGCAGTACAGTACTGCGCGTGGTCTGTGCATGTTGGATAACTAAGACTGCAAACACACACAAATTATGTAATATTTACAGCTTTTTACAGCAAAATTTGCTACACAAACGCACCTAACCGTTACGCTACATGCACACTGAATAAGTTGCTGCTAGTTAGGTTTCAGGAGGGTGGAGGTACAAAATATTTTAAAATTAATTCCATGAAGAATTCCCAGCATTTAACCAGCTGTACCTTGTAAATATGAAACTGGCATTTCGCAATGGACACGGATATTTGAAATTCTTCGTTTAATTTAGAACATGTATAGTTGGTTTTGTGCGGTTGTGTTTTGTGACTTGTGAAATAAATATCAAATTGTGATTTCATATTTACAGCACTTAATACGTTCGAGTGACGTGATGTTTGATAACTAAAATTTACAGACAACTTTCTGCGGAACCAACTTACAACAAAATGCAGTGTGCCGCTGTCACCACCAAGTTCGCACTGATGATGGAGCCACCGCAACTGTGTGATCCCAAAAACCGCAGTGACACCTGAAATTCAAATATGCATTATCACTGAACAGAAATGCGCTTAACGACTGAATTTATTTGAATTTTTCACCAAATCAGTGGTAAAAATTATACAGAATATTCCGTAAAATCTCAAGAAAAAGGGGCGTGTTAGCGGGATTAATGTAGTGTAAATATTATGCCAACGTGCGTCTGACTGTCAGTCTTTATGTAGCGATTGGTGAGGGTTGGTGAACTGGAACGAAAAGCGGTGGCTGAACTGGACAGTTTAATTATTTAGCTAATTAACTCTTGCCATTTTTATTCTATTATTTAAATATTATCATTTTGTGTTTGGCATGATATCCCGTAAGTTTGCTTTTCATTTCTACTAATTTTGGAACGAAACCTGTTGCTTAGACTTTTAACTAACTATTTTACCTAAGTTCTGTTTTTCACGATAAATGATAGTGCCATATATTCCCGGAAGGAAAAGTAGAAGACAGTGCGGATTGGTGCCTGGGCAGACCGGTACTCTGGTCTTCCACTACCAACACAGCTATATATATATATATATATATATATATATATATATATAGCAGTGACATGGGTAATGCATTACTTGCCAACAGATAATGTGTGTTAATTTTACATAAATCATTTGAGACCAGTTGTTCAAATGGTTTTATTTCAGCCGAACTCAAATGACAATTTCACACAACAATTACACTAACACCGTCGTTTTGTATCCACGTATTTAGCCTGCCCAGCGGAGGAACGACTTTGAAAACAGTTGGTTTCTCCTTCTGCAGGAAATTGAAGTAATTCAGCTGTTTGCTGTTAAACAATTCGAAGTAATAACCCGATGTGAAATGAAACTGCGATGCAGTTGATGAAGCAACAAATAACAGAACACAATCACCAGTTTTCTTCTGTTCAGCCAACGATACCTCCGCTGCTGCACA
>Ga0209755_10009293_pt1 | contig 10391 bp, 6 predicted proteins | sample TergutCo191P1_FD_187301 | JGI IMG/M metagenome (GOLD analysis project Ga0209755, IMG submission 187301) | Cornitermes sp. P1 segment gut microbial communities from Petit-Saut dam, French Guiana - Co191P1 (SPAdes) (version 2) | ecosystem: Host-associated > Arthropoda: Insects > Digestive system >...
CTTTGGAGTGGTCATGTTTTTAATGGCAGGAATGATAGGTGTAGATATGGGAACACATACAGAGCCCGAATTGGCATATATGTGGCAAGAACAAAAAAGGTGAGTTCAAAGAAGGTCTATGGAGGACATGGTGATTGTCATTTCTTACGGATAGCATTAATAGTGCTATTGGTCATGGAAGAAGTGGACATTAATCCTGGCCCTCCATCAGAACAAAATAAAATAGACCAAATAGTACTGTAATGTGAAAAACCAGGAGATTGAAAGTAAAGTTAAGTAGGCACTTTTGGAAACCCATATCAAGAGGTTAGTGGTATGAAGAAGGAAACCCAAGACTTTAAATGGAAGCTTGAGCAAATAAGAAAAGCAGTAAAAGGAGTGACTGCAGTTGCATAACTAGGGATTTTGGTGCCCGGGGAGAGTAATCGCTGTAGCTGCCACCAATGGAAAATATGAACTTCAAACAAATTATATTTATTGAATTTTGTTTTATGCAGCTCAGGAATTTAAAATTTGTTGAGCCCAGAATATATAGGCTTTTTTATTTAAGACATTGATATTTGCATCCACATTACACACATACACATACATTTCATCAATCCATGACAGCCAGAAAACAAACTGGCTGTTGTACATGAAACAACTGATCTGTCTGCCTGGGGTGACCACACCATTCATAGAAAGCTTTTTTCCAAATCCAGCAGTGCCAATATACTCATCCCCCAATTGTCTCTTTGTCGGATGTGGTTTTGAATCCAGAAACGCCTTCTGGGCTTCTTCCATCAACTGTGCTTATCATCCAGGATCCCACAGAGCATTGTTATGACTTTTATGAAAAATTGTGGAATAAATGGATGAACATTTTGAAATAATGCGAAAAATTTGAAATGTCCCTGGATGTGTCACTGAAATTTTTTGTCCTTCAGTTGGCACTATTGGGGTAATATCCATGCATACGGGGTACTTGTGTGTTTTTGTGTTTGCCAGTGTGTCTTTGAGGTTATATCTAGTTTAGCCTCTTTCCATAGGTAGGGTTCATTTGGATATGGATAGTTATATAAGGGATCTCATGAGATAAGTTTGGGAAACTAGTCTAATGAAAAATTGAAGCAAAATGTTGTGGAATCTGGCCCTGTTTCTGTCATGTGATGAGGTCGGGAAATAGCAGCCACTTAAATGGATTGGCGAGAGAATTATAGTAATTATGTGCCTTCCGAAATGTTGTGTTGGAATTGTACGTTAGACAAAGGACGAAGAACAAAAGAAAAGTGTTTGTGAATGTCATACACCATTGTCAAAACCCTATAGAACTGAAAAATTTTAATTCAACATGCAAAATTTGGAAGTGTATGCCTACTAGTAACTTGTTTTAAATACGTGCCAATAGGGTACTGGTATGATGGCCATTGGCTATATGGAAATTTTGAAATGTAGTCAGTGCTAGCCTTGTTCAGTGCAGGATCACTGCATTCTGTGTGGGCACACAACTTTGATAATGCATATTACAGTCTTGATGTATGAGACAATGTAATGGTATGACAGGCAGTGAAAACATAGATTTTGGGTTATTATGGATTGTTACACCATCCAGTCTTGCAGGTTGTACCATTGTGTTTGATGACCATGGTATTTCCATCTTCAAGATCAAAGTGAAGTGCTTTCTCTGCATAAATGATATTGATATAGGATTTCAGGTTTTCATGGTGGTGAGTGAGTGTTCAGACTTTTGTTTTCCTGTTTGTGACGCCATGTAGACTTGTAGATGGATACAGAAATTTTGGAGGAACAACGTGCCTTTGTCTTCAAATCTTGTATTATGCCTCGTGGTGAAGCAGCTCTGCATTTCTGCCCTGAAAGTGCAGGCAGTTTGATCCCCCTGAACACTGGTAAGCATCTACCACATTACGTGACATAGACTTAATATTCACCGTCATAAAGCTCAAATGTCGTACACATAAAATTGTTATATTCCACCACTTCAGAAACTTGCTATAATATTTTGTAAATATTTTTTCTATTTTTGTCCAGTTTCATTAGGTATTTAGTCTAATTTTGGGCTCCAATGGTTTATTAACCTGTGTTTTTGACAAAAAAAACTCTGTCAATAAAACACATAACACACTCATACTCACTGATTTTTTCACACAGAATTGCTTATTCACTTAGTTCCATAATTGGGGACCTACCAAATTGTCATTGTTGCAGTTGCTAAAAATATCAATGCAATTTTGTAAGTTTTCATGTTTTTAGGATTTTATTTTAACACGTTTTGAATTTTTTTCTATCCCATTTGTATATGTAAATGGACAGAACAAAAATTAATCAACATGTGAAAATGTGCATGATGCATCGTTTTTAGACATGCCATAAGTCATGGCATATGCTTCAGAACAATATTCCCTTCTTTGGGGCACAATCATGCAGAAGGGTGAGTCCATTTGGTCATATGTACAAGAGAAGTGAAAGCAGGTCATTGAGCTTGTTTCCAACATGGATAGATGTCATGGCTGATGAATTATAAGAGTCTTATCCATGATGGTTTTTTACTAGTTATGAAGAGGACACTGGAAAAGTTGGATGTTCAGTGATTCTAATTGAGAGGTCTCAACTTGCAGGAATGTAAGTTTGCATGGCAGGGAGTATACAGGTGGTGGTCTACTGGTTGTGACACCCATTGTTTTGCAGGTGGATACCAATGTATTGTAGCAACAATCTGTCTGCGTGGGCTGTCATAAGTTGGGCTTCCCCTCTTCTCAATTCCCACCCAATCTGATCCTGAAAAGGGCTGATTTTCTTTCTCCATTTTCTCCCTGGATGATGCAGTCTGCCTTATTTCAAACTCCCACTCACTTTAGCCCTACACAGGATAATATTGTCTCACTCTTTTGTTTCATGCCTGCATAAACATTGGAGCCCTGAAAAGGGTCCATTTTATTTCTTGGTTGTGTATTCCCTTGTTAGCTTGGATCATTTTCAGTCCTCTCTCCACACCTTCTCTGGTTTTGATTGGCCACTAGCATGCATATATACTGTAATTATTTCTTATCCTTACTCTGCTGACTTAGACCCTGAAGATGGAGACAGTGTGTTCTTTTACAGTGTTGGTATCCATGTACATTACTACATGGTATCATGAACCGTAAGACCATGCATGAATAAATGGACCAGTGATGATAAACACATCATAAGTTTAAGTATATTCCAACACCTGTTTTTAGATTTAGTATAACATTGGTCATGTGCATGCATTCAGTTTCACATTCACTCTTAGGCCTGTTATGTCTAGAACATTTCACTGAGCTTCCACAGTATGTTGTCTATTTTTCTTTAAAGTAAATGTCTGTTTATGTACTAACATTTATCTACACCAAGTCACATACCTGTTTTTGAAGCTTGACTCTTAAATTTGCAATTACAATTTTATTCATATATTTTCAATAATAAGCCTTACAAAAGCAAGACATTCAGTTTTAGATCTCTAAAAATGAAAGAAATATAAACCCGAGGGTCACATTTTTAGCAGAATAACAGTGATTTCAATAACCCATAAAGTACATGGTGTATAGCCACATGTTCAACTTCTGAATGTGCATTATTTACAAAACAGAAATTCAACAGCTAATAATTATAACAATATCATGTTTTTTTTATAAGTTCTTGTCATATTTACACCGAAACATTAACCCAAAGTTATTGTCTGAGAGATTAACTGTAAAACATGGGAACACACCTAATATTTAATCACAATTCTAGTGAAATTAAATTTTTCTAAACATAAAACATCTTATCAGCAATATTTGCCTAATTTTTGTATTACACATTTAACCATAACATGAGTCCTACGAATTGTCTTATCTGCAAACACTGGCTACTAGCTACAACTTCAGTGTTCCATGTATAACACCCAGGAGCAGTGGAGGCAAAATGTTTAGTCCGTTTGTTATATTACAAGAAAATGTTTGATTATTACAGTTACGTTCCTGTGAAACTTGACAGTTTGTAGTTTGATAGATGGGTATCATCATTCTTGAGAAAATTGCTACCTGTATGTTCAGGGCAGAAGATGGGGGGTAGCAGTTCCCTCTGAAACACTGTCTGTTTATCGTACTAGATGTCATATCCCAGAAATTCATGGCAGGTTGTATATGAGTGCTGGGTTGAATGGTACAGGACTGATGTGTTTATTCAGAATTAGGCTGTGGAAGAGGAGCAGGCCAATAAGAACCATAGACCTTGAAAAGAGCAACAAAACTTGCAACTTGGCATACTTCTGCCCTGAAGTTGGTGGCAGTTTATTCATCTGAAACATTTGTAATTGCTTGCCCAACTACTTTGTGTTGTAACCCAGCAATCTTCATTGGTGTGAAAACCTCAAATTGTCTACATTTTTGTGTTGTTTAGCATTTCACTAAGTGCAGTGCATTTCCCACAGCAGATTTACTGAAATTGTGACTGAAATTCTGAGAATCATTCTACCAGGTTGGACAGTTGCCAGACACTGATGACGCTCAGAAATACAGTTAGAGTGTTATACATGTTTTATGTTGAAGTGAAGGAACAGACAAGTTAAACTAAATATTTTTGATTTTGCAACTTAACATTATGGGCACAAGAATACATAATATTTATTTGCTATGACATAACCTTATATGTAGAACATATGGTCTATCAGATTATCAACAAATTCAGTGGGACACACACATTAAAATTTCATCTCCCTGTTTCGTGATACTTTATGTACAGAATTTGGTTTCAGTAGGCCCTTTAGTATTGCTTAAATTGGACAATAACTTGAAAATACATAGGAACCATCTGGTTATTCTCTACCTTGAATTATTTTTTTTAATCTGTCTGCATATGCTTCTTATATTAGACTCTCAAATCAAGCAGTTCAACCTGAACTGTGTCTGTATAAACATTTACTGTGTGAATGAAGTGTAATTGGTTGCCAATCTCCTTGTTCTGTGGCAGTATACATTGGTACTGTACAACATCACTGTTCTGATTGTTCAAAGTACAATAGCTTCTGCTATATCTTGAACATTAACAACTGTGCTTTCCCCCCAGAGGGTATTTATTTGTTTCGTATGATGCTCACAGTGAACAGTGATTCGTTTTCCTAAACTGCATTATAGTGGTGATGCAGTGTGTTTACTGTGAGTTAGGGTCTTAGTTTTCAAACATGATTTACAGTAAATGGAACAAAACAGAAAATATGATCACCAACAAAGTTGGGTAAACCATTAAGACAGAGTGACTGATGAGGTAATACTAAAATGGGTTTTGTGTCAATGGAAAGGACAGTGAGATTGAGGAACATGGAAAAGGTGAAAAGACTATGTGAAGTCAGGACAGGCTTGCTTGCCTCTGCTGTGAAGCAAAGAAAGTGAAAATTTTAGATGAATTTTCTAATTTAATGGGTTAAAAAAAAACTCTCACAAAATATTTACACACTGACAGCCTTTTTGTTTCATTGGTTTAAATTTTATTAGAAAATGTATTACCCTTCTCTTTTTTTTACTTCTATTCCTTTCAGTACTATTATTATGAATAACAAATGGACTGTCTAAAACCTTCCAGCATATGTTATATCATAAAATTATTTGAGGCTGATGCATATTAATATGCTAATGGGAAATGTGCACAAACAGTAATAATTGGTCTTCTTGATTGTGACATTGTGTAGTCTCCTGGGTGGATACCAATAGTACCCTGCTTCCTTCTCATCTTCACTGTAAAAGTTCACCCTGCAGGTGAAGGCACAGTGTCACAACCTGAGAGAGACAACCTAAACATACACTACCATGACCATCTAAAATGCCACATAGCACTACCATTTGATGTCTGCATGAGTATTTAATCCATAATGAATATTACTGCTGAAGAAATGGATTTCCATCATATATGATGTATTGAAAGTTTATGAAGTTATAAAATAAGGAGTCGCAGCATGTAAGTTTAGGTAAAGGTTTGCAGCAATGTTTGCAGTAATATTACAAAATCACATAATTTCAAATGATATTAATGGTACTGTAATATTTACACAGTAAAACATCAGACCATCGCATAAATGATTTCAAGGTGAAGCAAAAATAAATATCACTCAGTTTCATTTCATTATGTATGTAAGAAATTTATACTTTTGGCATTTTTGTCAGTTAACTAGTTTTTGTGCATAATAATCAATACTGACGACTTTAGTCTAATGTAACAAATACTGAGCAGTTGTATCACTGAATGTGGGGTAGGTGAATATGGTTCTTACAAGTGGAAACAGGTAAATACAAATTAGTAGCATTCCTGAATCTCCATTAAGAGAGTAAAATATATTTTGAAGATTTGTATTAAAATTTCTGTAGTTGATGAAATTAAAAGTAGTGTGTTTAAGGGTACAAAAATATGATATTCTTCCTAGATCCTTTCAAAATAACTCCTTGTAGGAACAAGTAACAGTGAAATGAATGTTCAGTGTTAACTTCTGAAAATATGTGATAAATTGAGCTTACTATTACTACCACTAAAGGCTAATTTAGCAGTAAAATATTCTCTTCTTCTACATGAACTCAACTGCTGCATGTATCAAATATCACGGTTAGTGCCAGCATTTTTCACCAGTGATAATGACATATTTCACATACCTGTGTTTATGGAGAAAGGATTTAAAAAGTATCATGCCTGCCTTCAAGTATGTCAGGTCATGTGCAGCTTCAGTAATGTGATCTGGCAATATTAGAATCATATTTTCTGTCCCATTTTTTATGGTGATGCACACACAGATACCCAGTTCCAGGACCTTTAGTTGAGTGATGAATGTGTCCCTGGCCTGGTGCATACAGAACTAATAAACACAGTTGGTTATGAGATATACAATATATACAGTTGATTCAAAGCAAAATACTGGAGCTGTCATTGTGGGAGAATATAAATTATTCATTCTTTATCTCCCCAGTTTTAGTTGTCTAGCAGTGTAATGCAAACCACACTAAAGAGATGAGGTTTTTGTAATGCAGAATTTAAGTAATTTCTTGACTAATGTTAGTACAAAGTGCCCTGTGAGCATTTTTTAAGGTTTAATTTTTTGTAGAGAAACTGCATAAATGTGAGTGATGCAGTTTCAGGGAGGGGGTTAGGGTATGCAATTCCTAGTAACAAAGCTGAAGTATGTGTGCAGCTGTATTCAATCTTAATTCTGTCCACTACTTAAAAGTTTCTTACTTGCTCAAGAGTGATGTTTATGTAAATGCTTTGTCCTTACATTGATGTTCAATGGAACCTTCAATATAGTGACTAAGCTACAGACCAGACAATTTGGAAATCAGGGATCAGTTCCTGTTATGATGAGGGATACTTGACAAAAACATCCAAACTGGCTAGGGTCCCACCCAGCCTTGCATCCAATAGGTATCAAGGGCTGTTCTCTTGGGGTAAAACTGCCAGGGTTGGAGGTGGTCACTGTGTATCTCCTGCCAAGTTTAAGAATGCATGGAGCTAAAATATACTCCCCCATGTGCCTGAATTGTGTGGTGCTTAATTATGCATGGGGACAGCTTTAATGTTTTAATTTGTTTGTGCCCAAAAACCATAGGAGCCATAAGAATATAGGAAAGGCTATTTGAAATGGTGGCAAAATTAGTGTTTGAGTGCAACAGGAACATTAAAATTAGTGTTTTGGTATGGCAGTAGCATCAAAATTACAATCCAAGCATTGTGCTTGCTAAAGCTTGCTGTTTGTAATACAACGAACACTGAAGCATCGACCCTAACATTCTATATCTTGGACCATGTCTGGAGGAACTGAGAATAATGACAGAAAACCATGGGCAGGGTGTCTCAGCTGAGATTCAAATCTCCAAAAGAAAAGTGTTCAGTATCACCATTGTGCTAACCTCCAATACCCCAGTAAACCACAGTCTTAAATACAGCTGAATTCCATTAATTGACTCACATGGGCCTGAAAGGTGCCAAATTATTGAATATTGCATATTATCAGATGGTACCTATTCTGTCCTAAGTTCTTATAAGTAATTGTTTGTTATTACTTCTGTATTTGGGCTGTACAACTAATCAAAGGAATATTCTGTTTTGATATCTTTTTGATCTCCTGGTTCAGAATCATCAGGGTCCTCTTCTTTGTTCTCTGGATTCTTCATAGCTGAAGAATCTGTTTGGTTAGGAGACAAAGGGTCAGAATATATCACAGTGGTTGAATGGCTGATGTACAGACATTCTTGGAGGCATTTTTGAATGTGCCCCTGAGGTCTGCCTGTTGCATTAATAAAGCTGTTCTTGTGGCAAAAAAGAAAACCTTTGGTCTTGGGACTGCTCAAGTCCTGGATCATCAGGATTTCCAAGTTATTAGATGTGTTATTAAAGGACTTTTGCTCTATCGTAATCTTGTACCTTTTCTTTTTTTTCTGTTATTTGTCACATAATAGTATTACAAGTTTAGGAGGGGAGCAGATCCTCTGGAGTGAGTATCTATGTGTGCATTATGGAACCTTCCAAAGAAACTGACCATAAGGCTTTTTTGGCTATACACCCATTTTTATTTCAATTAACAACTAGTATCACTTCCCTTAATTCTCTTTTAGGACATTTAATAGTTTCTAATCATTGCTATAAATTGAACTAATTGCCCTGTCATCATGGCTATATGAGTGTTTCCATGTACTGTGTTCTGACATGTTATATGCACCATATTGCTACCTTCTTTTCAAAATGTGAACTGCTGGATTATTTATTGTAACAACATTAAATTTGCGACTCTGCAGACTTATTGCACTCTGTTTATCACATTGCAACCTCCTTTAACTTGCAGGCTGTACAGTGTTGTACATATGAAGTTGTTGCAGTGTGTAAACTGTTTTCGTATATTTTACAGTTTTCATCTGTACTTGAGTTAAGTTCAAATTCCGTATTTGAAAACACTTTTTATAATGAAAACTATCTATAAATAATGTCATTGAACTAATGAAGAAAACATTAATGTTTTTGGCTCACAACAATTTCAGTGACAGAAATTTGCATAAAAATTTGTGCCATTTAATCAAAAACACTTCCTCAACTGTGCCTTTAATCAACATATCTGTGATTTTGTGTGATTGATAATGAATGTTGTGTTTGATTTTGCACAGTTTAACAGTACATTAATACAGTAAATACTTATCACTATGAATATTATGTTTACTGACCAGTAACTTTCTTGTAACATTTAGCCAGACAAATTAGTTTCATGGAAAAATTTCTCATACATGTATTCATGCATGAATTCTTATAACATATGAGAAAGTCTTCACTCAGAACACTGATGTTTAATGAGAAGAGGTACCTTATTTGAGCATGCAGTTGCCAACTTAGAAGTTACAGGTATTTGGCTTAGAGCTATACTACTATTGATGAATTTAAATGTATGCTTTTTAGGTTCCCATGGCGGTAAATGTACAGCTCTCAGGGATGTGCGGTCTGGTAGAAAGGTATCAACTATTTGGAGGAATCTTCTAAAGCAGCAGGTTTTGCTGTAATGCCATTACCTGTCTACCAGTCTACCAACCTGCATGATGTCACATCCCACACAGTTGTAATCTTAATTCAAATATATTTTGGGGTTTCATACATGTACCACTAACATATAGTTTTTCTTAACCATTATTAAAATTGTACTTAATTTTTTCAGATATTGCTGATATTGTGCTTTTGTGTTAAACATCGTTGATGACAAATATCACTCACTTTTGTAATGTTATAACATACAGTGCTGTAGATGAATACTGACATTTTAGGAAAACCTTCAATGCCCATTGTTGCCTTGCTGAGAGAGGAATCAGGTTCCTTTACATTGTTGTTCACCTTCTCCCATAGTACACAGCTTCTTGTCCCAGAAGACAGAAGTCTACAGTTTTATCTCATTGCAGACTTTTTCTGCCATTAATGAATTTTCCATCCAATTGTTTGATAGTGTGGCTGTTATCATTTTTGTATATCTTTGCACAAAGTACAGAAATTATATCATACTTCATGTTTTGTTTGATTGCCGTACCATAATTTTCACTTCAGTTATCAATTTGTGTGAGTTCTCATGTTTTGTTCCATTTTTAAGTGCACACAGTATTTATTTCATCTGCAGTATGGTTATTATTATAAAAGTTATTTATAAAAGGAACAAAATATATTAGGATCCGATCTGATATTGGTGTAATCACATCTTAAATGATTTAAGTAACTGCAGGTCTGTAGCATTAATTTTGTATATGCTATCAACAGTCCATTTGTGATCAAGACTGGTCGTCTGGGATGTGATTCTGTGTAATCTGATAGCTGGTCACCAACATTCTCAGCACTAAAGATGGAAGTAGTATGCCCCTCAGAATCCTTGGTAGTTTCCTACCAGACAT
>Ga0209755_10009294_pt1 | contig 10391 bp, 8 predicted proteins | sample TergutCo191P1_FD_187301 | JGI IMG/M metagenome (GOLD analysis project Ga0209755, IMG submission 187301) | Cornitermes sp. P1 segment gut microbial communities from Petit-Saut dam, French Guiana - Co191P1 (SPAdes) (version 2) | ecosystem: Host-associated > Arthropoda: Insects > Digestive system >...
GGGGTGGGCGCGGGGGTTGGGGTGGGTGTCGGCAACGGCGTGGGCGATGGGGCGGGCGTCGGGGGCGGCGAAGGCGCGACAAAATCCCACAAGGGCGCAGCATCGCCCGCGGAGGGCGACGCCCCCACGCAAGCGCTAAACGCCAGCAACAAAAAAAGCAAGGCCGCGGCTAGCCTTCCTTTTCGCTCCATGGCGTCACCCCCCTTGCGTATGTACACTGCCCAAAATTATAGCTCCTTCGCCAAAAAAGGACAAGCCCCGCCTAACCCAACTATTTATATTTTTCTATATGGTCACAAAATTTAGTAAAGCCAACATACGCAAAAAAATTAAAGGTCGGCAACGTTGCAATAACGATTCTTTTCTCATCGCGCACGTATAGGTGACATACGGCGTGGGGATGGAGTCTAGCGATATGGGTAATTTGCGAATAAGGTATAATTTTCTCCTTCCTCCCCCGCGTCAGCACGAGGTAATCCTTATAAAAATCAGCCGTACACGGAGCTTGCGCCACGGTACAAGCAATGTGCGTAATTAATAATACGCCTCCGATGTAAATAAACCCAATAATAAATCCTGCCGGTTGGCTATCATTAAAAAAGCCTCTGATTGCCAGCTCCATTGCCAATAAATGAGAAAGTGCTTCATACAAATACGCCAAATACGCAAGCCCCACGGTAAGGATGAAACTAAAAATACCGCGATACAAACTTGCGCATCTAAACTTGTATCTAATGACTTTATTTTTCATACCGTTCCCCCAAGCACTATCATGAAATAAAGTATACCATGGTCGGTACAGGGTGCAAAACTCACGTTTTGCGTGAGAAACTCGCGTAAAACGTGAGTTTTGGCGCGTGGCTGCGCTTACATAAAATGCCCGCAAAGCGCATAAATATAAGCATTCTCGTTAATGGGAGCAGCGAAATGCTAAATTATTTATGGGGCGGCATGATTTTAGTGGCCATTGTGGTGGCCATATTCACCGGAAACATGGCGGCGCTAACTAACGCCGCCATCGACTCCGCCCGCGAGGCGATTGCCCTGTGCATCACCATGCTGGGGGTTTTGTCCATGTGGACGGGGCTAATGACCGTGGCGGAAAAAGCGGGCCTAATCTCCGCCCTCGCCCGCCGCGCGAAGCCCATGCTGCGCTACCTATTCCCCGCCCTTGGCCGTCACCACAAGGCGCACGAGCCCATCGCCACCAATTTCATCGCCAACATTTTGGGCCTCGGCTGGGCCGCCACCCCCAGCGGCCTAAAGGCCATGGAAATCATGCAAAAAGACAACCCCACGCCCGACACCGCCACGCCCTCTATGCGCATGTTCATGGTCATCAACATGTCCAGCCTACAGCTCGTCACCATAAGCGTAGTAGCCTACCGCCTACAGTACGGCTCGGCCAATCCATCAGAAATAATAGGCCCGGGCCTGCTAATAACGATTATTACCACCATCTTCGCCGTGGCGTTTTGTAAGGTACTGGAAAGATTCGAGCGGTTGCGGAATTAATATGAAAGTCAAAAGAGTAAAACCGTGGGGCGCTGCCCCACGGTTTTAATCTTTAAAACCAACTGTAAACTCTTTCCACTATAATGCCGATAAATAGGTAAAATGTTTCTATCGGAGGGAATTATATGAATATTAATACTAATTTTAACGCGGGCGCGCCCCCTATGATGCTGGCTGGGCTTAGTGGTCGCTCGTTGATGACGCGTTCTAATAGCTTTCAGGCGGGCCGTAATCAGGCACAGACCGGGCCGGCCTTCCGTGACGCGATGCTGGACATCCGGCAGACGGCGGACGCACTGCGCGGCGCAATGCGGGATATGATGGGGTTGGGTCAGAACCAAAATTCGCCGTTCGGGTCAATGTTCGCGGTTTCCGGCGACACGGATATACTTACTATCGGTAATAGTGGTCGCTTCATCGGCGACCCGAACCAGGCCATGTCGGTAGAGGTACTGCAACTGGCCACCCAACAGCGCAACGAGGGCACAGCGCGCACGGCCAACGCGGCTACGCCGCTGGGCGTGGGCAACCACCAGCTTTCCTTGACCGTGGGCAATCAGACGTTTGATATCAATTTCCAAGTCGGCGCGAACGATACAAACGCCGACGTAAACCGCCGCATTGCCGACGCGGTAAACGCGCGCAACATTGGCGTAACCGCCTCCGTAGCCACCGAAGGCACGGGCGACGCACGCACCAGCGCCTTGGTGCTGCAATCGCGGGAGACGGCCACCAGCTTCACCGCAGGGGGCAACGCCGCAGCCGCACTGGGCGTAAACACCGTAACGCAGGAAGCCCAGCAAGCCCAATTTAGGGTAAACCGCGGCGAGCTAACGGGCGCATTACAAACCGCCAACACCAACAACGTGAATTTAGGCTTCGGCACAACGGCTACATTGCAAGCCACCGGCACAGCCAACATCACCCGCGAACGGGACGAGCTGGGCCAAATCAACGCCATACGCAACATGGTCAATCTGTTTAACGACTTGGTAGAAGTAGCGCAAGACAACCGCGCCGGTGCAAACGGCGGCCGGCTCGAGCGCGATTTGCGCAGTATGATACACACCAGCCAATCGCAGTTGGCGCGGGTGGGCATTACCACCAACGCCCACGGCTTCTTGGATATTAACGAAGAGCGTATGCGTGAAGCGGCCGCCTCTGGCGCGTTGGAAACCTTCGCCCAACCCGGTGGCGCACAATCCGGCTTCTTGGGTCGGGTCGAGCGCATGGCCGACCGTGTAGGCCGCAACGCCCCCAACTTCGTAGGCGCAACGCCCATGAACAACGCCGACTTCGACTTCGCCAACATGAGCGCCAACTGGAACAACCAATTTAATAACTGGATGAACGCCGGTATGCTGTTCGATTCCATGTTCTAAATAAATTCGTTCTAAATAAATTCACCGGGAAGGATGTGCCCCTATGCGCATCACTTTTGCTGATGGCTATTCCTCGTCTGTTAATGCCCTCCACCACCGTGGGGAAGGGCTTTTCTCCCGTCGGCGCGAACGCTCCGCTTTAATGCGCGAACGCCGAGCCGAGCGTGAGATGCAACTGCAAGAAGCGGAAAACAAACGCATCGCCCAAATCAGCAAGCGGATGGAACGCATCCAAAACCGCGAAGTTGACCCTGCCTACAGCCATGAAGACCAACAAAAAATACGCGAGCAACGGGCCAATATGCTGGAAATGCTGGCAAAACAAATTGCCCGCATACACGAAGTCCGCGCCGACCGCCTAAACGCCCATGCTGAATTTGACGCCCGCGAAATGCAAGCCCAATTAGAAGAAAACATCCGCGAGCGGGAAGAACGGGCCGAAGAAATGGCCGAGCGCCAACCCGACCGCCCCCAACCGCGCGAAGAAGCCGACCAAGCCCACGCGCGTGATTTAATCAGCAACTTCGCGCGGCATGATATTAACCGCGAGGTCATGCACGGGCTGGCACAGGTACGCGCCGCCCGTTCCGCCGAGGCAACCTTACTGCGCCAAGCCCAAGAGGCGATTAACGGCCAAAGCCCCTTCCTGTACAAAACCCGTGTTGACGGCGTACCTATTACAGGGGTTGCGCCCCGCGCCGCCGTTGCCCCCACCGACTTTATTTCCACGCACCTGCGCGCGCTGGACGAAGGCATTGCCCGCCTGGACGAAACCATGATGCAGCGCGTCATTACGATGTACCGCCAAAGCGTGCAAGACGGTGAGGATTTAAAAAACGAAGCGTTATATAATGAAGAAACTCCTCAACCGTGAAACGATTACCTATTTAATCGTTGGCGTATGCACCACGCTGGTTAGCTTTGGCGCGTACTGGCTGTACTCGCGGGTGTTTGGCGTCGCCAATGAACATGTTGCCAAGTTTCTGTCCACGCTAACGGCCATGCTGTTCGCCTTCTACCCCAACAAAGTATGGGTATTTCAATCCCGTAAAAACGACGCAAAATCCCTGTTTCATGAAGCGCTGACCTTCTTTAGTACCCGGGCGGTGTCATCCTTCATCATCGAACAGGGGTTATTTTTTATTTTCATTGAAATAGTGCAGCTGTACGACCTGCTGGCAAACGCCATTGTCGTATGCATCGTGGTAATCTTAAATTATATTGCCGCGAAATTTATTGTATTTCGCAAGGCGGTATAATATAGTGCTACCTATGAAAAAATTATTATGGCTGGGCCTTTTTTTTATGGGGCTGTTGACCGCCTGCGGCGGTACACCCGCGGGGGATTTTCCCGCGCTGCATTTCACCACGCGCTACGACCCCTTTGCCGTGGCGCGCACTTTTTGGCATGATGCCCACCTCCGCGTGGAAAACCCTGACGGCGTGGTAGCCTTCGGTGCAGCCGTGCGCCTGCGCGGGCGCGGCAATTCCACCTGGGAACATGGCGCGGAGAAGCGCCCGTTGCGGATTCGCTTTGCCGCGCCGCGTCCTTTCTTGGACGCCCCCCACGCCGCGCAGGACTGGGTGCTAATTGCCAATTTATTTGACCCTGCGTTGATGCGCACCCACCTTGCCTTCGACCTCGGCCGGCGTTTGGACGGGCTGTATTGGACGCCCTTCTCCCAATTTGTGCATGTGTATTTTAACGGCGAATATCAGGGCGTATTCCAGCTGGCCGACGAGCGCGACATTGGCCCGGGGCGCGCGCAGCTGCAAGCCGACCCCGACCCTGCCCGCAGTGAATTCCTGCTGGAAATAAGCGGGTCGTCCCCTACCCGCGACCGCCTCCTGTACGAAGGCCAAATCGAGAACATCGATTTCACCTTCGTCAACGGCTGGGTCATTGATGTCCGCTATCCCCACGCCCGCGACCGCGACGGCCATCTCAATTATCTCCAGGCTTTTCTATACCGCGTTGACGCCGCCATTCAATCCGGCAACCTCGAAGCCGTGGCCGCCTTAGTTGACTTGCCCTCCCTCATCGATTTCTACCTAGTCCAAGAGTGGTTCAAGGATATCGACGTATCCGACCGCAGCATTTTCATGCAAATTAAGGGCCAAGGCGAGAACCGCCGCCTGCATTTCGGCCCGCTGTGGGATTTCGACCGTTCGGCAGGCAATATGTCCGCCTGGCACAGCCCCCATTACCTATTCGCCGGCCATTACAACGACTGGTTCGCCGCGCTACTGCGCATACCCGCTTTCCACGACCTAACCGCCGCACGCTGGCAGCAAATACGCCACACCGCCATCCCCGCCACCCTAACCTACGCCCAGCACCTCCTAACCCACTACGAACAAGCCTTCAACCGAAACTTCACCCACCACCACCACATCTTCAACCACCCGCCCCACGACCCGCCCGCCTGGTTCAACATGGTAGGCCCGCCCCTACGCGGCCTACGAACCTTCCGCGAACAGGCGGAGTACATGATAGCCTGGTTGGAAACAAGGGCCTATTGGCTGGATGGGTTTTTCGGAGAATAAGGTCAAAAGATGAAAACCGTGGGGCGCTGCCCCACAGGCACTAGATATATGTAACAGGCGGATACTCACAAATTGAGATGTCGATAATATCAAAAAGTATGGGGATAGCAGAAATAAGCGACATAGCATTTATGAAACGATTTTCCGGATGTAATAAATGGCTGGAGTGGATGCTAAGCAAACAAAGCCCCAAAGCAATAACCGCATACAAAAGTCCAAAAGCGTTAGAAAACTATGAGATAGTAGCAAGGGTTGGCTGCTACTAGCCGACCGCATATACGGAACCTTAACGGGGATAGAACACTGTCTAAAGTAACACGCAAATTTCATACTAAGACTTAAATAGAACGCATTCAAACTATACACAAAAGGCGGCAGCAAATTAAATTTGCTGAAAATCCTATGTACAGCAACAAGCGAAAGCGCAATAAACATAGCCGCCTGTGCCAACCTACACCCACCCTGGGAACAACGAAGCTACGAATATGCGCCATCCGTATACCGGACGATAAACAACCGTGCGTTGAAGCCAGAAACAAAAGGAAAGCGTCAAAAAAACAAAAATCCCTATCCGGCGAAGCACTAATTATGAGTAAATATGTAGTAGTAATAACGGCATTGCCCGACGAAATAAGCGCAGATGAAATAATCAAACGCTATCAGCTAAGATGGCAAGTGGAGCTATATTTCAAACGATTAAAATCCATAGTTGATTTTGGCAATATCCCGCTAAAAAAGGAAGAACGCATATTAACTTGGTTGAATGGAAAGCTTTTGGTATTATTGCTGATAGAGCAGATGTTATCCGAAATCTCTTTTTCCTCCTAACGCCCCTGCCCTGTGCAGTGTTTGGCGCGAGGTACAGTTTTTGTTTCGATTAATTCAAAAAAACATCCTGTCCCTTGGCACTGTTCTTACCCAATTTGCAAAAATTTCATATGCTTTTACTGTGGAAAAACGCAAAAAGCCCCGATGCTTGCAAATGCATTCTCTCGAGGCTTTTAAGTTAATGCTTGTGGGGCAGCGCCCCACACCCCGCGAGGGACAAGCCCCTCGACCCCATTTTGCTTTGCTTGGGTTGACGGGTGATGCAATTTGTTGCGGACATTTTCTTAGAGAATGTAACAAGGTGTATGATAAAATACCCGCAGGTCAAGAGAAGTACCCCTGACGTACTACACCGCAGCGGCTCTTTTCGCGCCAAAGGCTCATTACCTCCCTGCCGGACTACCCGTGTTCGCCGTGACCTGTTACGGATGGATTACCGCCCTCACGACCCAAAACCGGATGCGTAACAGCACCGCGTTGTTAAAATCATATGCCTGTGCATTAATGAAAGCGCGCAGCATGGGTATGTGGTTTGCCCCTTTCAACGATGTGCGATGAAACATCCAACCGCGGATGCGTCCGCTGCCGTCCATATAACATGCGGGGAAACCCCGGGCAACCCAGCCCCTTGCAAGCGCATGTTGTATGGAACAAACGGGAGAAGAGGCGAAGCGGATAACACAAAACAATGATAACGCAAACACGCAGCCGCGTGTGCGTGCTATTTCATTACAATGCGAAGCCCCATAAAACAACCATGGCGTGGTTGTTTTATGGGGCTTTTTTTAATACCCTCAACTCACTTATCGGTTTGCCGACTTCATATTTGCTTGCAATAAATATCGTTTCAATAGCCATATACGAAGCCGTTCCTATTAGCTTATCGGCAAAAATTTTTGGTGTTTCCTCAATGCTGATTACTTCATTTTGCGTACAGAGGTATGAACCGGCTGGAATAAGCCTAATATCAGCAGTATCGTTACATTCTTCCAATTCTACAAAGGCGTACCGTTCGACCTTGTTGGGCGAAAATACACACATAAGCCCAAACTCAACCAATTCCCCCGCATAATCCGAATCGCCATACTTAAACCCCAAAAACGACTTGACCATTTCAAGCGGATTAGCACTGTCAAAGGGCTTGTCGTAGGGTATGACGTAAAAAATTTTTTCGTCTATATCCCGTGCGTATATTTTTTGCTCCTGTTGGTATTTTTCGGCAAGGGTGATTTTTTGCTCCATGGTATCAATAAACCTCATGCCTCTGTGAATACGTTGCAACTTGCTATTGGCTATCTTTTTTCCATAAGCTAACAGGGATAGATAGTCTATAACCCCTGTATCGTCAGCAAATTGCAACAATTCTTTCAAGGGAATACCCAACTCAACACAAACCTTAATTACTTGGATATGGAAAATTTGCTCGAAGGCATAATAACGATAACCCGAATCCATATCTATGTGGGCGGGCTTTAAAATTTTTATCTTCTCATAATACCGAAGCGAAATAATGCTTGCTCCTGTTAGTTTTGCGACTTCCCCGATTGGTAAAAAATTATTTCTCTTCACTTGAAGCCCTCCTCTTGACTCTATCACTATGCTAGATATTACAATGAAAGTATAACAAAATCAGCAAGTAGCTTCAAGGAGGATTTGTGATGAAAATTAAACTTGACCACCTGGGGCAGTTTTATGGTGCGGTAAACGGCGAAAAGAACCCCGGCACGTTCAGCGTTGGGGTACACCTCAAAGAGCCTTTAGCGCCGAAAATACTCCAAAGAGCCGTGAACGACCTAATGAAACGGCTACCGCACATGAATGTACGGAAGCATAGCGGATTTTTTCATTATTACAATGTGACAATGGATACGCCTGTGAAAATCAAAAAAGAGGGCAAAAATACCGAGCCGTGCCGTTACTTCAAAAAGGGAAGCCGCCTACTGCGAATACTTTATGGCGAACGCCATTTTACACTTGAAGTGTTGCACTCGGTCTGTGATGGGCGTAGCCTTGCAATGGCTGCCAGCTCCCTATTGATTAGATATTTTGAAATGATGGAAATAAAAGTCAATAAAGAGGGCTTTATTGACTGCAACAGCAAGGGAATAGCAGAGGAAGTCGAAGATGCCTACGCACGCCATGCCGATATGAAAAGCAAGTATAAATCGGGCAAAAATGAAGATGCTTATATACCCAAGCACCAAACTGCAAAATCACGAACCATTACACACAAATTTGACCTTGCCGAATTAAAGGCAAACGCCCACGGTATAACATTGTCGGCGTATATCATGGCACATATTTTCAGCGAGTTTACGAAGCAAAGAACAAAAGAAGGCGTTAAAAAAGGCATTACTTGTAATGTTCCCATAGATTGCAGGGGCTTTTTCCCCTCAAAATCATTGCGTAACTTTGTTACCGGTAAAATGGTGAAAATGCCCGAATCGGTAGGCTTTACCGAAATGGCACAGGGCATAAAAAAGCAGTTGGCGGAAATTACCCCCGACTACATTCAAGACAAAATTAGCGAAATGGAAAAAATGATACACGTTGGGCGATTTGTTCCGCTATTCATCAAAAAGTGGATTATACGGCATGTGGGGCATGGTGCAAGTGCGGGTTGTTCGACTGGCTTTTCAAACTTGGGGCTTATAAAGCTACCCGCTGAAATTCAAGAAAAGGTTGATATGTACACATTCGCACTCGGAGCAGAACCAAATATGCCGTATCAATTCGCTTGTGTCGCTACCGGCAATACGTTGACACTAACGACCACCACCACAGCAAAAGATACCGCAATTATTGACCGCATAAGCAAGGCTTTAATAGCTGAATAACAGCTAAAATGCAAAAAATTAAACCCCGCGCCAACCGGCGCGGGGTTTCGTCATTACACTACACAACCCGCTAGTCCAAATCAAAGTTTGGGTCAAGCCTTTTTAAAGGCTTGCGGGGGTTTGGGGGCAGCGCCCCCAAGGTTTTAATCTTTTGACCTTACTCTTTTGACCTTCACTCCACCAGCGCGCGTAATGCTTCGATGAACGCACCATTATTCGCGGCTATTAGTTCTAGGTTTTGGGCGCGGGCTGCTTCTTCCAGGGCGCGGGCGTCTTCGGATAGGGCGGCGTTGCCTAGTTGCAGTAGCGCGTGCTTCATGGCGTGGGCGTGTAGGATGTAGTCGCCCAGTTGGTCGTAGTGCTGCATCCCGGTGATGGCGCGCCGTGCGTCTTGGGCGAAGTAGCTTTGTAATTGCTTGGCTACGGCGCGGTTGGCGGGGTTAATGTCGCGCACGTAGCGCTTTAGGGTACTGTCCAGGCGGTGCAGGTCAACGGGCTTGCCGAGTACCGCATCAAAACCGCTGGAGAGGAACAAATCCTCTGTGCCGGCAACGGTGTTTGCCGTCAGGGCAATAATGGGCGCAGTGTAATGCCGCGCGCGGATACGGCGCGTGGCTTCAATGCCGTCCATGTCGGGCATCATATGGTCCATGAAAATGATATCGTAGGACGCATCCTGCTCGATTTTTTTAAGCGCCTCCGCGCCGGACATCGCCGTTTCTACCTGAATTTGATAGTTTTGCAACAGCCCGCGTATCACGAAGAGGTTTACCTCCACGTCGTCTACGACCAAAATACGGCCGTAGGGCATGGGCTCGTAGGTGACAAGCGCCACTTTCTTTAGCGAACGCTGGATGGTGTCCACATCGGTTAAGGTGCTGACGGCGTCTGCGCCCAGTACCCGGTCGCCTTCGATGCGCTGGGGTATGCGCACGATGAAGGACGTGCCGCTGCCCGGCTCGCTATGCACAATTATTTTACCGCCCATGCTCTGTATCAGCAGGTAGGTGATATTCATGCCCAGCCCGCTGCCCTCGATAACCCGGTTAGACTGCTCGTTAAACCGGGTAAAATCCCCCGCGAATATCTGGTCAACCTCTTCCCGGTTCATGCCGCGCCCGGTGTCGGTAACGCGTATCACCAGCATGGTTTCATCCCCCGGGGCTTGCGCCGCCTGCTCCACATGCAAGGATAACGCCACCGACCCTTCTTGGGTATATTTAAACGCGTTGGATAATAAATTATTTAAAATTTGTTTCAGCCGCCGCTCGTCGCCTATCAG
>Ga0209755_10009295_pt1 | contig 10390 bp, 9 predicted proteins | sample TergutCo191P1_FD_187301 | JGI IMG/M metagenome (GOLD analysis project Ga0209755, IMG submission 187301) | Cornitermes sp. P1 segment gut microbial communities from Petit-Saut dam, French Guiana - Co191P1 (SPAdes) (version 2) | ecosystem: Host-associated > Arthropoda: Insects > Digestive system >...
GGTTAACAGCAGCAGAATCTGCAAAGAAAAAGCGACTTCCTGCCCCCCTTGAGGGTTGCGCACAGTAAGATCGATAAACGGAATCGCAGGCGGCTGAGGAGGCGTCTGTATCCGCGTCGTCCCCTGCACCGACATATCGGGAAACAGCTCTTCCTGCGCGAACGCGCCAACAGGCAGTAAAAGCAATGCAGCCGCGGACAAGATCAAAAGTGATACAAATTTCGCTCTCTTATCACTGCAAATTGATAACCGCTCTCCGCTGATTGCTCCCTGCTCCCTGTTAATTGCTAATTGTTCATTGTTCATTGTTCACAGCCCCTTGAGCCTTTCGCGGCGTTTACGGATATCATCCGCGCCCGGAGTATTGGTTTGGGCCCGCACTCCAAGGCGGCGCAGCATCGACATAAAGTCGGCTAAACGGCCCGGAGCCTGTTCAATCTTTCTTGAGTCATCAAGCAGCATCGCGTCAATAATCTCTTTATCTTCTATTTCGCTGATAAGGTTCACGCCGCCTTCACTTGACCCCACAAGCCACGCTTTTGCCCCAACGGAAATAATGTGCGCATAACGATTCGCGCCAAGATGCGTATTGGCAAGGATTTTAAGATAGGGATCGGTATTAGGAGTCTGCTTTGTAGCTTTCCTGAATAAAAAGACAATACCGTAAATAGCGGCAGCCACAAGCGCCAGCGCCAGTATCATCCTGATTACCGACCATACCGACGGGCCTGAAACCTGCGCAACAGGAGTGTCTTCCCCGAATATCAAAGATTGTTCATCGATTCTGGATTGCTCAACAATCCTTAAAGAATCATCTGCAGGCTGCCGATCAGCAAGCTGCTCTGCAGCTTCTTCCTGTGACAGCGGAACATTTTCCTGAGCTGAGATTGTTGGTATGTTAATTAAGAAACTAATGCCCAATACGAGCAGCGCAGCCTTCCGATGGAAAGCGGCTTTCCAAAGGAAAGCTAATGTGTTTATTTTCAGTTCTCCCCTCCCAAGTGCAAACTTACTCAACATTAATATATACTATTTACGCAATTATTACAAGAGAAAACATAAAAAATATTAACTTTTTTTAAAAAAAATTTATGTCACTATTGCGATTAAAATAAAAAAGGCTCAACCACCCCAGCGGTTAAGCCCTTTCCCGGTTGTTATTCTATCTAATGGCGGCTCACGCGTACCCCATATCGTTAATTCTCTCCATCGGAGACACAATCTCAGTTACGCGCACGCCGAAGTTTTCGTCGATAACTACAACCTCGCCTTTGGCGATAAGTTTGTGGTTGACAAGAATGTCAACTGGCTCTCCTGCAAGTTTATCCAGCTCGATAATGGTACCTTCGCCCATGCCTAAAATCTCTTTGATAAGTTTACGGGTGCGGCCAAGTTCTACGGTCATTTCCATGGAAACGTCCATGATAAGACCGATGTTTCCGGCTTCGTGCGGACCAAGTTTAGGCTGCATCAAGTTGGGGAATTGAACGGATTGTACATTGGTCGGACCGAGGTTTGGATTCATACCCATACCTTGCATTCCCATGGGCATTCCCATTCCCGGCATTCCCATGCCTTGCATTCCCATACCCGGCATTCCCATGCCCTGCATTTGCATTCCCGGCATACCCATACCCGGCATACCCATTCCCATACCTTGCCCCATGCCCGGCATTCCCATACCTGGCATTCCCATGCCTGGCATTCCCATGCCTGGCATTCCCATGCCTTGCATTTGCCCGCTTTGTCCGCCGCCGGCTTGCGCTCCATGAGCTTTTCCGGTTAATCCCGCGGAAATATCCGCAGCAGGGGCAGGACCGAGTATTTCCCACATCTGGTGGCCTGGTCCGTCGCCAAGATCGAGGCTGTATCCCATAACGGCAAATTCGCCTGAGGGAAGCGCCGCGACAGCTTTAGCGACATTTGCCGCCGTTGGGGACGCGCTCGCTATGGATTTATTCCCGGTCTTGTCCGTAAGGGAGGTAATCTGCGTACCTACCATCTGCGAGACAACTTCCCCGATTACCGACATCGCCATTTCATCAAGCTGGATGTCTTCTTCCTTGGTCATTAAGCTTGCGATTGACTTGGCTGACTCTTCCGGAAGGATAAATATATGTTCACCGGGAAAACCGGAAGTATAATTCGCGTTAATGACAGTAACCATGCCGGGAAGCTGGGCAAGAAAATTTTCACGGTTAGAGGCGGAAACTTCCGGTCCTACAAGGGTTACGGAAGCGCCCGTAAGAGCCGCTAGGTTCGCGGAAAGCGCGTTTGTAGTTGACGCGAAGAACTGCTCCAGCGCCGCGATATTAAAGTTGGCTGCCTGCGCGGGAGACGCCATAGTAGCCGCAGGAGCGCTGCTTGATGAATCCGAAGATCCTGATAACAATGCGTCTATTTCATCCTGGGAAAGTGAGCCGTCACTCATCATAATAACCTCTCTTTAGCACAGCCGGCTGGCTGCGCGTTTAAATCGAATATAATACGAAGTATTATAATTCTTCTCCTTCTGACACAAGCTCTTCAAATTCTTCCTGTCCAAGCTCGTCGATCTTTTGGGTTATCTGTACCGCTATTTTCTTCCCGATAATGCCGGGGCGGCACAGAAACTTTCTTCGGGAGCCGATATTAAGCGAATAGGGATCGCCGATGCGGGTGTTATAAAGCCGGATTACATCCCCAATCTGCAAGGAAAGAACGTCCCTGACAGGCACATTAATCTTTCCAATTTCGGCCGTTACATTAACATCGACCGTTGAGAGCTTATCCTTTAGAACATTAAGATTTTCTGTTGTAGCATTGCGCCGAACCGAAGAATACCAGAACTGAGCGGATAATTTGCCGATAATCGGCTCTATGGTCAGGTAAGGAATACAGAAGTTCATCATGCCTTCCACTTCGCCTACCTTGGTTTCAAGCGTTACAAGAACGACCATTTCGGTCGGGGGTACTATCTGCGCGAACTGCGGATTGGTATCAATCTGCCCAAGACGCGGGCGCAGGTCGATAACCGTAGTCCACGCTTCGCGCATATTGCCTAAAATACGGACGATAATGCCTTCCATTACGGACTGCTCGATATCCGTCAATTCATGCTGGGATTTCGTTCCTTCGCCCGTTCCGCCGAAAAGACGATCAATTATCGAAAAGGTGATCGCGGGGTCAATTTCTAATATGGCGTTTCCCTTTAAAGGGTCCATATTGATGATTGCCAGCGTTGTCGGCGTAGGAATGGAGCGGATAAATTCTTCGTAGGTTAACTGATCGACGGAAGCGACATGGACATGCACCATGCTTCGGAGCTGCGCGGAAAGGCTCGTCGTTGTAAGACGGGCAAAAGTTTCGTGCATTATCGAAACAGTACGTATCTGTTCCTTGGAAAATTTATCGGGGCGTTTAAAGTCATAGATTTTGATCTTCCGGCTGTCCGCGGCCGGCCTGAAATCCTCAGGCTCGGTATCTCCTGCGTTTATCGCGGTTAATAGCTGGTCTATCTCATCCTGGGACAGAACTTCTGTCATAACCCTTATCGCACCCCTTTGTTTAGTGACTAGTAATCAAGTATTAATCACTAATGATATACTTTTTATATAATCTTGACAAGATTTAATATTCAGTAGCCACATCAAACTGGTTAAACAGAATAATACGCGCTCCTCTTGAATCTAAAAAGCGGGTATTCAAGGTTTCGCGGATCTCGGCTTTTAAAGCCTCCTCCCTATCCGGGGCAAGCTCGGCTGAGGTTTTACCGGCAAAAAAACGGCGGATAAAATCACGCAGCTCATGGCGCCTGCTGGCAAGTTCCTGAGACGCGATTTGATCGCCGTCGTCATAACCGATTATCATATCCACAGTGACAGTTGAGGCGACAGGAAAATCACTTGTCCTGACTGTCATTCTGCCGATGGAGTCATAATACCCGTAAGCAGGACGTTTTCCCACATACGGCGAATTTGGATCAGATATTACAGTTTGATTCTTGCCGCCCTTATTCATTATGTTATAAGTTATAACGGAGACAGTTACAATAAAAACCAATGCCCCAATGCCAATCGCCGCGAACTTGAGAATATTTGGAAGCAAGTTGCCGGCGCCTCCGCTCTTTTTCTTAGAGCCGGTGCTTTCAGCTTCTGCGCCGTCGCCATCCAGAAAATCATCATGATCAGACATTCCCAAAACCTCCCCTAACTACAATATATACGTATTCCTATAGATAATCGGCGTTTTTTGAGCCTAAATAAAGGATTATAATAAAAATAATTAGGTGTTTTCCGTTATGTATGTTAGAATTCAATGATTATACCAACCGGAGGGATAAATGAAACTACTACGGGTAATAAAGGAAACATTTCTCGCGTCTCTTCCGCTTGCTGTGATAATAATCATCGTGTGCTGTTTTGTAGCGCCGATGCGCGATATTTATGACTATATAAAGCTGATAATCGGCTATGCCGGAGTAGTAATCGGGCAGTCAATATTCCTGGTCGGCCTTGATGTCAGTATCCTCCCTATCGGAAAAGCGGTCGGAGAATCGCTTGTCAAACTTAAAAAAGTCATTTTTATTCTGTTTTTTGGGTTTTTATTCGGTTTTTTGGCGGAATCAGCCGAGCCGGCTTTAATGGTTTTTGCCCGTCAGGTAAACCTTGCGATGAATCATATAAATGAACGAGTATTAATAATAGTGATGGCGTCCGGAATCGGCATGTTTGTCGGGTTTGGGCTGTACCGCATTTTAAAAGACATCAGCATAAAAGTTGTATTCGCGGCATGTTACATCGCGATTTTTCTGCTTGCGGTTTTCACCCCGGTTGAATTTATCGGCATTGCCTTTGACGGATCAGGCGCGACAACCGGCGACATTTCAGTGCCGTTCATGCTTGCCCTTGGCATCGGCGTCGCCGCTACAATGTCCAGGCATAAATCAAATGACGATATTTTCGGCATAATCGGGCTTGCGTCGGTGGGGCCGATACTGACGGTATTTCTTTACGGAATTGTTTTTAAAGCAACCCACGGCGGAGTTGTTCCCCCGCCCAATTTTGATTACAATCCCGGAGGAGCGGAAAGCTTTACCCATACAGCCGCATTCAATCTGCGCGGCGTTACGCTTGCTTTGGTTCCCATAGTGATAGTTTTTCTGCCGTTTCAAATCTTCCTGATCAAGCTTTATAAAAAAGATTTTGTCAAAATACTGCTGGGGATAATCCCCGTCTTCGCGGGGCTTTTGATCTTCCTTACTTGCGTCGATTTCGGTTTTGCCTACGCCGGGCAGCATATCGGCAGCGCGTTTTTCGCCGGCAGCCGGCCGGAGTGGTTCAAGTGGCTTGTGCTGGTGGTAGGTTTCATCCTGGGCGGCGCGATAACACTATCAGAGCCTGCAGTCACAGTCCTCGGTCATCAGCTTGAAGATATTACCAACGGCCACATCAAACAAATGACAATCCGCCTGACGCTCGCGATTGGCCTTGGCGTCGCCTCAGTTCTTTCAATTATAAAAATAATGACGCAGATCAACCTGCTCTTCTTTTTAATTCCCCTCTACGCGACAGCATTGATCATGATGAAATTTTCGTCCAAGATGTTTGTAGGGCTTGCTTTTGATTCCGGAGGAGTTACAGCCGGCGGTCTGACCAGCGCGTTTTTAACCCCTTTTGCCCTGGGGATCGCGCAGGCGGTCAGAAACAGCGCCGAGGCGGCAGGAGGAACGCCGCAGTCGATTCTGACAAACGGGTTTGGCATTATCGCGTTTATGTCGGTAATGCCGCTGATTGCCGTTCAAACTTTGGGCATAATTTACGATTTGCGGTTCAAACGGCTAATGAAGGAAGAGGACGAGCATGAGCTTGAGGAATTAGACGCGCTATCAAATCTAATTCCCAGCAACACAACGGAGGAACATAATGGCTGATGACAGCGGGACACCCCCGAACAAATTACAGTACATGGTCGTGATAGCGGGGCGCGGCATGAAGGAACAAATCTTAAGCGCGATGTCCGAGAAGGGCTGCCATGTCATCAATGTTTTTTACGGCAAAGGCGCCGGCAACGCTGACGCGCTTATAGACGCCTTCGGTCTTTCCATTGAAGAAAATAAAATCTTAATCACATGCTTAATTTTAAACACAAAAGCCGAAATCATTTTTGACATGCTGATATCGGACTTTAATTTTAACAAACCAAACACAGGTATCGCCTATGTGATCCCTGTAGAAAAACTTCTATATTAATCGGAGGATCAGAAAATGGAAACAGGCTCTGAAATGAAGGCATTACATATCATAGTTAACGCAGGCCACACCGATGAAATCATGGAAATAATACGCCAGGCAGGCGCCGCAATCAATTCCCCCTGTGCCTCCGGCGGCACAATCATCCATGCCAGAGGCGAAGGATCACGCCACAGATCGTTCCTGGGCATCACCCTCGATCATGAACAGGAAGTAATCATCAGCATTGTCGATAAAAATTTAGCAGATCAAATCATGACGGATATCAAAGAAAAAGCCGGCTGGAAAACCGAGGTACGCGGACTATGCTACTCAATGCCGGTCGACAAGGTAATTGGGATAAACCAGGTTGAATGAAGAACCCCGCAAATCCTTCTGTGCCCCACTCCGTGTGAAATTCTTTAGATAACTATGAAGTTTTTGCTTTATCCCGTTCTCTTTCTTCCAATTCGCGGAAATTTACCTTCCCGACATTAGTCATCGGCATTTTGTCTAAAAATTCGATAACACGCGGGCGGGCGTACGGCATAAGATCGTTTTTACAGCTGTCGATTATTTCCTGCTTTAACTCTTCGGTTCCTTCAATGCCTTTGTTAAGCTGGATGAACGCTTTGCAGTCTTCTCCTCTGCTTTCATTGGGGATGCCGATGACACAGGAGAGGCGGACAGACGGATGTTTGTTAAGAGCGTTTTCGACATGAGAGGGATAGACTGCTATGCCGGATGTTTTAATAACGCGTTTGGCGCGCTGCTTAAAATAAAAGAAGCCGTCTTCATCCATGCAGCCGATATCGCCTGAATGAACCCATGAACGGCCGTCCTTGTGTTTCTTTATGGTTTTGGCGGTTGCCTCGCTGTCATTTAAATAACCTAGCATGACTGTCGGGCCTGAAATGCAGATCTCGCCGTCTTCCATGGGAGCGCATTCCTCTTCTGTGCCGGGTTTTACAACTTTCATCCAGTTGTCGGGGCTGGGAATGCCGAATGAATTTTCATGGTATTCATCACGGGGTACAATGGCGCTGCCGGTTACGGTTTCCGTCAAACCGTAGCCTTCACGCAGCATGACGCGTCCGCCGCATTTTTTAATAACAGCGTCAAACCGTTTTTTAATTTCCGGGCTTAACGAATCGCCGCCGCAGAAAATGCCTTTAAAAGAATCCAGTTTGATTTTTAAGAAATTTTTGTCAACGGTGAGCGCGTCGTATAAAGAGGGGACTCCCGCCATAAACTGCGGTTTGTATTTTTTTATCAGGGCCGCAAGGGTATCCGCTTTAAATTTGGGGATTAGAATACATGTGCTTGAGTTTATCTGCATAGAGTGAATGCCGACAGCCAGGCCGAACCCGTGAAAAACAGGAAGAATCGACAACATTCTGTCACCGGGAGAGGTTGGGCCGCCTACCGCGTTCATCTGCATGGCAAGGGCGTTTAAATTTTTGTTTGACAGCATAATCGCCTTGGGCTCTCCGGTGCTGCCGCCCGAAAAGAGAATAAGCGCCATCTCGTCCGCGCCTATAGGATCGGGTTTTTCAAGTTCCTCAGGCTGCCCGCCCGCTTTCAATTCAAGGTCTGTCCATTTTAATATTGTATCTGAGTACGGAACAGGCTTTATTTTTCTGCCCACAGTAAGATGAAAACCTATTTTTGTAAGAGCGCCCATTTCGGACTTAAGAGAACAGACAATTATTTTATCAAATTTGGTTTTTTCAAGAACTGCGGCAAAACGCGGAAAAAACCCGTCAAGGGTAATCGCGGCTTTCGCGGAAACAAGCTTCGCGTATCCTTCAATTTCAGCGGGAGCGGAAAGAGGGTGTATGGGAGCGGGAACAGCGCCGAGCCTGTTGAGCGCGTATAACGACACGACAGCCTGCGGGATATTCGGGAGGCATACGATAACCGTATCGTTTTTTCTTATGCCAATCGCCGCGAATTGCCGGCTCATATGCTCAACCTGTTTTAACAACAGCGATTTTGACGTCCTTTTGTTAAAAAAGATAAGCCCGTCCAAATCCGGATATTGATTTACGTTATCCCTGAACACCGCGAACATTGAAAGCGGCGGATAATCAATATTCGCGGGTGTCGCGCCGAAATGTTTTAACCACGGTTGATTTTCATACATGTTTTACACCTCTTTTTTTAGAATTAAAAAGCTTTTATGATGTCCATTCAGTCTTCGCGAGTTTCAGGTAATCAATCTGTTCCTGCGTCAGCTCAAGGGGAATTTCCAGTTTTTCGGGGTGTTCAACCAGGTCTTTTACCATGTCGATGGCCCTGGCGCAGTAAATGCCGTCTGTAATTCTGTCGTCATAAGTATAAGTAATTTTAACCTTATCCCGCTTTTCAATTACCCCGTCTGAGTTAATACAGTTTACTTTTCTGACTTTTCCAATCGCGTTGAAAATACCGCAGTTTCCCAATTCAAAGTTATGATGAAAGGGAGCGTCTATTCCCACGCTGCCGACATTTGTAAAAAAGATTGAACACCAGAACGGCAGCGAAGTAAGTACAGACCTGGGAATTCCGTTGTGGTAATCAAGGTATTTTAAACCCCATACCGCAAACTTGAGGAGGAAGCGCGGCAGTCTGGTAAAAAGCGCGTTGGTTTTTTCCGAATCGGTTTTTTCGCCTTTCTTTACATTTAATATATGATCGTGTATTTTATGGCAAAAACCTTCCAGCGTCAAAAGCGGGGAAAAAGACATCGTTACGTTTACTTCCTCCCCGTCATCGCTCATCTCACGCTTGGCGACAAAATTAAACGAAATGCGGTTCCGCTGATAATACCTGTGCCCCGAAACAAAGCGGTTCATTTTCGGCCTTAGCGCCATAGCCCTGACAGAAGCGTACAGGATAAGATAAAACAGACTGACTTGATAGGCGCAGCCGCTCTTTCTTTTTTCCCTGATGTATTTAAGCGTATCTGTAACATCATATTCGGTTTCAAAGTAGATAACGGCTTCCGATCTTGTCGGCATCAGAAATGGGAGCATTTGTGTAAAAAAGTGCAGGTTCCTTAAATATGTCCCGTCATGGCGTTTTTTGGTAAACATAAGTAATATAATGGTAGAAAAATTAACGTTAGTCAAGGGACAGAAAAACAGGGGATTTTTCTTTTTTTGAATATTTAACATTGATTTCCACTTGTCAATAACCCAAAAATGGTATAAAATTCCAATAAGATAACACCGGCGCCGTAATTATAGGAGAAAGTCCCTATTGGCAGCCTAATTTAAGGAGATGTTATGAAAAATAGTTTTACCCTGATTTTATTGGCAGTGTTTATAGCTGCCTTCGCCGTTAATGCGGCAGCCCAACAATCCGGATCGGTAATTATAACTGAGGCGGAAGCAAAAGCTATGACCGATGCTGAAAAAAAAGAGATAGAAGAATTAATAGCCAGGCTAAGAGCCAGAATTGCTGAAGCTGAATCCACCGGCGGTATTGCCGCTATGAGGGCCAGATTAGCCGGAACTGATGCGAACAACTCTGAATCTGATCTTGCCGCCATGAGGGCCAGATTAGCCGAGGCGGAGGCTAAAGAAGCCGCTGACACCGCCGCCAGAGCCAAGTTAGAAGAAGATGCGAAACAAGCGGAGGCCGCCGCTGCTGCTGCCAGATTGAAAGCCAGAATGGCTGAAAATGAAGCGTCAAACGCGGAAGCCGAAGCAAATGCCGCCAGACTTAGAGCCAGATTAGCCGAAACTGAGGCGGAACAAGCTGACACCAATGCCGCCGGCATCAGAGCCAGATTAGCCGGAAATGATTCAACATCGTCAATAAGCGCCATGAGAGATCGTTTAACTTCCCAGCCGCAGCAAGAATCGGAAACATCGTCAATAAGCGCTATGAGGGATCGTTTAACCTCCCAATCCCAGCAAGATAACTCGTCAATAAGTGCCATGAGGGAACGTCTAATGGGCGGAGGGAAAACCGCAAAGGATTACATAGAGGAAGGAAAAGCTTTCGCGATGGAAGGCGAGTTTGAAAGTGCAAATATTTTATTCTCCGAAGCAATCAAATTAGACCCCAACAATCCGGAAATATATATATTGAGGGCGAGAGTAATATTCGCAAGCGCTTCAGAAGTTACTAAAATTGAAGATGACTTTAGCGGGATTACCTACACAGCAGGCAGCGGACACGCTTCTAAAGAG
>Ga0209755_10009296_pt1 | contig 10390 bp, 6 predicted proteins | sample TergutCo191P1_FD_187301 | JGI IMG/M metagenome (GOLD analysis project Ga0209755, IMG submission 187301) | Cornitermes sp. P1 segment gut microbial communities from Petit-Saut dam, French Guiana - Co191P1 (SPAdes) (version 2) | ecosystem: Host-associated > Arthropoda: Insects > Digestive system >...
AAAGACTTGTCATTCTTACCAGCCTTGGCGCGAGTGCAGGAGCAAATCTACCGTGAATGAATTCATCGCCATCGATTTTGAAACGGGCATGTATTCGCCCAACAGCGCGGTGTCTATTGGCCTTGTGAAATACAGGGGTGGCGAGGCAATCGACGCTTTTTACTCGCTTATTTGCCCTCCGCAACTGTACGTGCGCCCCGATTTTACGGAGATTCACGGTCTAACCGTCGATGATGTAAGGGACGCGCCGGATTTTAGGCAAATATGGGAAGATGAAATATGCGAATTTATTGGCGATCTTCCTTTGGCCGCGCATAATGCGGCGTTTGACATGAAAGTGCTTCGCGCGACGCTTGCCCATTACAATGTTCCCCTGCCAAACCTTGAATACTTTTGCTCGCTTTCGTTTGCGCGGCGCGTGTGGCCCAAATTGCCATCACATGCCTTGACCGCGCTTGGCAGGGAATTCAATATCAAGTATGATGCGCATAATGCCATGGCGGACGCGGAAACCTGCGGAAAGATTATCATGCTGTGCATAGCGGAAGTGTCCGAAAAAAAGGGCAGGGAAAAGCCGCTGGCAATTATGGATGCCCTGTTGGAAGCAGGGGTCAAAATGAAAAGCCTAAATTGGGAATGACGCAAACAGCGGCAAACAAAGGGAAAGGGTATGCAAGACTACAAAAAAACTTGGAAAACATTGATAGCCGATGCGCTAAACGAAGTGGTAAAAGAAGCGGGGATTGAAGCGGATCTAAACCTCGCACAACTCTCCGCCGAGAACCCACCCAATCCCGAGATGGGGGACATAGGCTTTCCCATGTTTGCCTATGCAAAAACGCTTCGCAAGGGGCCGCCTGCCATCGCGCAAATGGTTTGCGAAAAACTTGCCGCACAGGAAAGCGCGAAAGAAAACGGCACTTGTGAAGCGCAGGGCCCTTACATAAACATCAGGTTGAATCGCGCGGCTGTGGCGAAAAATGTTCTCGCGCAAATCCTTGAAAGCGCGGCTGGCGATTTTTCTTTTGGCAGGCCCAACACCCTTGCGGGAAAAAGAATCGTGGTGGAGTTTTCCAGCCCCAACACCAACAAGCCTTTGCATTTGGGCCATTTGCGCAACGATGTGCTGGGCGAAAGCATCTCGCGCATTCTTGCGGCTTGCGGCGCGGATCTGCGCAAACTTTGCATAATCAATGACAGAGGCATACATATTTGCAAATCGATGCTTGCCTACCAAGAACACGGGCAAGGCAAAACGCCAGAATCCGAAGGCATAAAAAGCGATCATTTTGTCGGCGAATGGTACGTGTGTTTCAGCAAAGCGCTGAAACAGGAAACGGAAGAGTTGATTCAGGCAGGGGTAAAAAAAGAAGAAGCCGAGGCGCGTACTTCGCTAATGACACGCGCGCAAGAACTTTTGCGAAAATGGGAAGCCGGAGACCATGAAACCGTGGAACTTTGGAAGACCATGAATTCCTGGGCCATCGAGGGCATGAAGAAAACCTACGCGCGAACCGGCATTTCCTTTGACAAATTTGATTTTGAAAGCGACATTTGGCTTTTGGGCAAAGAGGAAGTGCTCAAGGGTCTTGAAAGGGGTATTTTCTACCGCAGGGACGATGGGGCAATCGCCGTTGATTTGACCGAGGAAAAGCTTGACAAAAAAGTCCTTCTCCGCAGCGACGGCACATCGATTTACATTACCCAAGATTTTGGCACGGCAATCAACCGCCACAATGAATGGCCTTTCGACAAAATGATTTATGTGGTCGGTTCCGAGCAGCAGTATCACTTTAAAGTGTTGTTCGTATTGCTAAACAAGCTTGGCTACCCGTGGGCAAAAGATCTTTACCATCTTTCCTATGGCATGGTGAACCTTCCCGAAGGCAAAATGAAAAGCCGCGAAGGAACGGTGATCGATGCCGACGATTTGATCGACAGCCTTAGAGACATGGCGCTTGCCGAAATAAAAGAAAAAGAGCGCGAGGAAAAAGTGGGTGACCCAATGAAAGTTGCGGAAAATATCGCATTGGGTGCCTTGCATTATTATCTGCTGCAAGTAAGCCCATCAAGAGACATGCTTTTCGATTCTGCGGAATCGCTTTCTTTTAACGGCAACACGGGGCCATATTTGCAATACATGGGCGCGCGCATTTCGTCGCTGCTGCGAATGAGCGGCGAGCAATCGGAAATTGGCAAAAAGGCAAGCGGAAATGAATTTGCGCTGCTCGTTTCGGATCCAGAATGGGAATTGCTGAAAACGCTTGCCGCCTATCCAAAAGCCGTAAGCGAAGCCGCCGCAGACCTTGACCCATCGCGCCTTGCCGCCTATCTTTACGAACTTTCCAAGGAGTTCAGTCGTTTTTACCATGACTGCCCAATTCTAAGCACGGGCAATCAGGAACTTTCATTCGCGCGGCTTGAGCTTTCGCGGGCTGTATTGCGCGTATTGCAAGACGCGCTAAACCTGATCTGCGTGCCTTTCCTGGAAGTGATGTAGACGGCCTTCTTGAGATGACGCATAATAAGGACGCACATCAAAAAGAAAGCCGCTATATTCCTTCTTTCATATTTTTGTTCGCCGCCCCTGCGGTGACGGCCCCTTACCTTCCCATATTGCTGTGGGATTTGGGTTACAGTCCCGTTTGGATAGGGATACTTCTCGGTGTCTTTACGGGCGCGGGCATAGTGGGGCCTTTTGCGTTTGGCTACTGGGTCGATAGGGTCGGTTATTACAAGCATGCGATGATCGCTTCGGTCTTGCTTCCCGTTATTGCCGCGCTTCCCTTGGTGCTGTGGGTTCATCCCCTTTTTAGCGCTGTTTTTCTCGCGCTTATTGCTTTCGGCCTTCGATCTACGGGCCCGCTTCTTGACGCGATAACCACCATCCAGATCGGGAAAACAGGCAACTATGGCAGGGTGCGTGTTTGGGGCTCTGTCAGTTTTGTTTTTGTCACCCTGTTTCTTCAAGCGACTCCTTTTTTAAGACCCGACAATGCTTGGAACATAGCCCTGTGGTTTATTTTGTTTTCCACTGTGTCAATTGTTCCGCTTCTCATTCTGCCCAAGACCGCTCTTAGCGCTTCGGTGGCGACTCCCAAGACTAGCGTAAAGGCCGAGGAAAAAGGGATACCGATTTTTTCAGCATATGTCCTTGGGGGGCTGGGAATTATTTTTGCGCTTTCTTTTTCAATGTCGGCTTTCCTAAGCCATTTCCCGCTTTTTATGACCGAGGTGATGCGTTGGGATGCGGTTGGCCTGATGTTTGCAATTGGCGCGGCATCGGAACTTCCCTTTATCTTTTTTTCCGCCAGGCTGATTCGGCGTTTTGGCCCCATTTTCCTGTTGGCAATGTCCGCTGCGGGGGCTATGGCGCGCCTTTTGATTTGGGCATTCTTGCCATTTAGGCCTTTTGTCCTTGCTTCGCAGCTTCTTCACTCCCTGTGTTTTGGCGCCTTTCTTCCTGCGCTGGTGTATTTTGTCGCCAGCGTTTTCCCTCCAAAAAACCGCGGTAAAGGCATGTCGCTGTTTCTCGCCTTTGGCACTGGCCTGCCCACGCTAATCGGCACTATTCTTGGAGGCGTGATTCTGGAGGCTATACCAGGCGCCGAAGGTTTTCGCACGCTTTTCATCCTGTATGCCGCCGTTGCGGGGCTGGGAGTTCTTATCTACGTTGCCATGCGTTTAGGTCGTACTTGGGAAGAACGCCGAGGGTGAACGGCTCATTCAAAGAAGTCTCGCCCACAGCGCTTCAAGGGAAATCTCAAAGCCCTCAAGCACGGCAACGGGAATGCGGTCATTATCGTTATAGGTGGCGCTGATGTAACGGCCGCTCTCATATAGATGGACATTCACAATCTTCAATTCTGGGTCAACCACCCAGTATTCGCGTACTTTGGCCTTTAGGTAATAATTGAATTTGCGAAACAATTCACTGTGGGTGTTTGAAGGGGAGGCTATCTCGATTATCAAATCTGGGGCGCCGTTTACCGAGCCTTTGTCGAGCTTGCTTTTGTCGCAAACCACCAGCAAATCGGGCTGTACGACTGTCTTGTCTGAATTGTCCTCTTTGGGAAACAGGCGCACATCCAGCGGGGCTCCAAGTGCCCTGCAAGGCTTCCCGCGAAGCCAGATAACAAAATCCGCCAATAATTCACTTTGGAGTACTTGATGTGCCACCGAAGGCGAAGACATCATAAAGGCTTCCCCGTCGATAAGCTCATAACGCTCTGGGCCTTTCCACTCAAGGTAATCGGCGTAAGTGTAGCGGCGTTTTTCCTGGAGCTCTTCACCAGCTCCTTCGGCATCGGACATCGGACTTCTCCTGTAAACAGTGTAAGGAATTGCGGCGCGATAGGCAATGCCGCGCGATACGGCAGGCATTTTGCAACTGCTAGCTGTCAAGCCTCAAAACGGGAATTACGGGATCGGTCAATTCTATGGCGGCGGGGAAATCTCCTTTTTGAAGCAGGACGGCCTCACCGTCCGTTTGCGCCAGAATTGGATAGCTGCCAGAAAATTCGACCTTTTGCGCGTTGAACAACGTCGCTTCGGGCGTATCGACATGCCCGCCGCTCGAAAAAAGGCCCTTGAGGGTGAGTTTGCGCAGCAGCGGCATTTGTTTAAGGGCGCATACGTTTCTTTCGTCGGGCAAAATTTTCTTTTGGGAGCCGTAGGTTCTGCGGCCGGAAATGCCAACGGCAATCAGCAGAATTTTTTCGCGGAACGATGCGGCTTCGTTGCCCTGCTCGTCCAGAGCCTTCACGTCAAGAAAGCCCACGGTGTAGAGTTTGTCATAGAAAAGCGCGGCTATGTCCACCCAAAGCTTGTAGAAATCTCCTGGGGATTTTTTCTTCATTTTGTTGGTCATGTGGGTAACGAAGGCATCGAGGCCGACGGAAAGAATATTGAAGGCAAGAAAGGGGCCTTGTTTCGCGAGCTGACCGCGTGGCGCGGTAAGCAGGCGCAGGGCCGGGGTAAACTCGACGCACGATGGTTTTATCAAAAGGCGAAGAGCGCCGTCAAGCTCGGGCGAGTCGGCGCCGTCGTTGCCGGTTCCCATTGGCAGGCGCAGAACCGCCATGTTTGTGCGTAACGCCTCGGGGGCGTGGAACAGGACGGAAAGAACTTCAAGACTGGTGCCGTCGCCGCCAGCGACAATGACTAGATAGAAATGCGCGGCTTGCCGATCCGCGCATTTGCCCGAGTCGGCGGCCTCGCTCACAAGCGCGTTTGCGATTTCCGCGCCGGAGCCAGCCCTTTTGGTCGTGACGAACCCGCAGGCGGCAAGGTCTGGCAGAGAATCGAAAAGCGCGGCGGTTTTCGCGGGGCCGCAGTCGCCGCGCAATTGGCCCAAGCCTGCCTGGGCCGCGCATTTCTCCAGGGCTTGAAGGTGTTTTTGCCAGCGCGATCTTAGCTTAAAACCCCCAGCCGTTGTGTTGGCAATAATTATCCACCGCAGCGGCCTTCCAGGAGCGACTTGCGTCCTTGCGCATATCGACGCAAGGGCCTCGGCAAAAATCTTTGCCCTTTTCAGCGTTGCCGGTTTCATGCCAGAGCGGGAAGCGCGTTCAGTCTTGGCACCCACTGTCATCTCCTTTGGCGAGCAGTTCCGGAAGCGTGTACACGTCTTCCGCGCCGTTCACGAGAATTCCGCCCATGCCCAGTTCCAAAGGAAGGGCAATGTCGATGTCGTAGCGATCCCCTGCGGAAACGCATTCCTCCAGCTTTGCGCCGCAGAGGGCCGCCGCCTTCATGAAAGGCGCTTCGTGCGGCTTGGAAACGCCGCAGGTATCAAGGCCGACAACCGCGCGGAACATGTCGGCTGCACCGAGTGCGTCAAGGGTTCTTTCGGCGAGGCACATCGGATTGTTTGTAACCACTGCCAACACAAAACTTTGCGCAAGCCGTTCCAGAGCGGATCGGAGCTGTGCGTCCTTGGCGAGATAGTTTTCAGGCCAGAGAAGCTCGTTTCGCCACTTAACGCTTTCCTCGATGCTGATGCCAAAATCGACAAAAACGTTGGCAAGGCTTATGTTGCGTCCGTCGTTTTCCCGTGCCCATTTTTTTCTGTAGGCCGCAATTTCCGCGTTCATTTCGTCAAAACTTTTTCCCTTTAGCCGAGCAAGCCGCTCAATGGGAAGATCGCTTTGCGCCCGCGCATATTCCGCGTTCGTGTAGAGCGTGGAATCCATATCAAAAAGAATTGCGCGGATCCGCTTGGGAACGCGGAATATTTTCATACGCTTTGCTGAAAAGGAAACTCGTGCTGCGGCGGTTCCCTTGCCCCGCCCAAAAGCCCCTGGATAATTTCGCGATTGTCCAAAAGGCCCGACACGGAAAGCCCGTTGTGCAGCCTGGAAATTACCTGCGCAAAAAGCTTGGAAATGCTAACGCTGATGTACCATTCGCGCTTCAGCGCCTCTTCCTGGTAAACCGCGTTGGTTCCAATGATTCTGTAAAACAGCCCTTCCTCGTAGGCTTTGTCAAAGTAGGAAACCGCGTCGCCGGAAAAAAGCGGCAGGCTGACCGAGCAAATGACTCTGCGCGCGCCGTTCTTTTTGAGCAAATCCATTCCCTTTAGAAGGCTTCCTCCCGTTCCAAGTATGTCGTCTGCCATAAACACGGTTTTGTCTTTCACGTTGCCCAAAAGCCGCAATTGCGCGATGTTGCTTTCCGACGCGCTTTTGCATATTTTGGAATAGTCGCGCTCTTTGTACAAAAGCGCGAGCGGTTTTTTTAGCGTCAGCGCGAAAAATTTGTTGCGGTCAACCGCGCCTGTGTCTGGCGAGACGACCACAAAGTCGTCGTCGAGAATGCCATCCAATCTGGAAAGCGCCCTTATAATTTGGTAGCTTGCGTGCAGATTTTCCAGGCGCATGTGCGTGAAGGAATTCATTATGTCGCGCGAATGAATATCCAAAGTGATTACGTGGCAGACCCCAAGGTTTTCGAACATTTTCCCGACGCGGCTTGCGGTAAGCCCTTCCCTACCCTTGGCCTTGTGCTGCCTGGCGTATGGGTATGCGGGAATGACCAGCGTTATCCGACGCGCGCCTGCCTGCCCAGCCGCATCGATTGTGACAAAAAGCGTCATCAAGTGATCGTTAATCGAAAGCACCCTGCCTTCCTCGCATCCGTGGAAACGCACGGGGTAGCGGTTTTCCACGTCCTGAAAAATGTAAACGTCTTTGCCCCTAATCGATTCCTCGATTTCCGCCTTGATTTCCCCGTTGGCAAAGCAGGTGAACCTTGTTGGCGTTTTAAACCTGGGAACGGGGCACCTGCCTTTCTCGGAATGCATGCGCGGGCCCGGAGAGACAATCTCGTTGATAAAATTAATTCGCTCGATTATTTCCTCGGGGGACTGGTCGTAGCGTTTTGCAAGCTCCGCCGCAGTCCGCTCGTTGTTGCGGCGATAGAGTTTTCCAAGGTGAGCGATAACGCTGTCGGCAAACATTTCGCCGCCGGGACAGGCTATGATAGCAAGGTTTGCTGGGTTTGCGTATTTCAAGAAAAAGACCTCCGCTCCGCTAAAGGTGACTCCAAAGCCGCGCGATGGAAAGTCGGCATCGTACGGCTGGTTTTTATGCCAATCGCGGCCTTGGTTTTCAGTTCGCGCATTTGCCCTGTGCTCGACGCGCTTCTCCTTTGCCGCTACAATATATCAGCTATCGAGGCATTGGAAAAGCCCCGCATTGCCTGGAGCAAACGCGCGGGCGTCCAGCGCCAGCCGCGCAAAAGGCAACTGGCAGCGTCCGCCGTTAGCCTTCCAGCCCTGTTTTCGTTTGGGCTACAAATACTTCCTCAATTTTTCGAACACGATTCGCATGTCGATGGGCTTGCCGATGTGGTCGTCCATGCCGGCGGCAATGCAGCGCTCGATGTCGTCCGTAAAAACATTTGCCGTCATCGCGATAATGGGCAGCTCCCCGCCGCGGTTTGCCGGCAGGATTCTTATTTTCTGCGTCGCCTCGATTCCGTCCATTTCGGGCATCTGCATGTCCATAAACACCAAATCGTAAGCCCCCCCGTTCGCCGCGATCATTTCGACCGCTTCTCTGCCGTTTTGCGCGATGTCGATCGACAGCCCCGATCCATCAAGCTGCGCGATAAGTATTTCGCGGTTGATTTCCACGTCCTCGACAAGCAGCAGCCTTTTGCCGGTAAATTGCGCTTCCGTCGCTGGCTCGGTGTCGCTGCTGTCGCCGAAAGGCCCCAAATATTCGGCGGCGGAGGTTTCTGACTCGCGCTTTTTGGCTTCTCTGGCGCGTTCGAGTTTTACGGTAAAAATAAACTGCGAGCCTTTGCCAAGCTCGGATTCGACGGCTATGTCGCCGCCCATGAGTTCAACAAGGCTCTTCGATATTGCAAGGCCAAGCCCCGTGCCGCCGAATTGGCGATTTCTGCCGCCCTCCGCCTGCTCGAACATTTCGAATAGCCGCTGCTGATGTTCTTCCGATATTCCTATGCCGCTGTCGGCCACCTCGAAGCGCAATTCGCAGATTCCGTCTTCCTCTTTCACCAGGGATACGGAAAAAGCGATCTTGCCTTCCTCCGGGGTATAGATGACCGCGTTCGCCAGCAAATTTGTTATTATTTGCGTCAGCCGAAGCTCGTCGCCGATGTAAAACGAAGGCACGGCGCTGTCCACGTTCATGAAAAACTTCTGGAGCTTGTCCTCCATGCGGAACTCGATGAACGAAACTGTCTTTTGCAGCATCTTTCTTAAATCAAACTCCGACTGCTGAAGCTCCAGTTTGTTCGCCTCGATTTTCGACATGTCGAGCACGTCGTTGATAATGCCCAGCAGATGATGCGCGGCTTTCTCGACCTTGTTCAGCGCAGACTGTTTGCGCTCGCCGTCGGCCAAGTTTTTCGCTATCGCCGTCATGCCGATAATCGCGTTCATTGGGGTGCGCATTTCATGGCTCATTGCCGAAAGGAAATCGCCTTTTGCGCGGCTGGCGGAAATGGCCTGCTTAAGCGCGTCTCCAAGCTTCGCGTTGGCTTCGGCAATTCTTTCGGTCTGCATGTTCCTGTTAAAGACGCTGGCAAACATCAAGCCCGCCGAGGCGAGCACGTTCATTTCGTCGTCCGTGAAGACGCGCTCCTTCGCGCAGTCGTCGATGCTGAAGAAGCCAATTAGCTCCTTGTTCAGAAACAGCGGCAAATTCACGATGGATACCATCTCGTACTGGCCAAGGAAAGCCGCGTCCCTCTGGGGCAGCTTCGAAATGGGCGTGTTCATGCTTTTTCCCCGGGAAAACATTTCGAGCCATTCGGGCCTGTCGGAGTATGAACCGCTCAGGCCGATGGGGACTTCGATTTTTTTCTTCCCAAGTTCGCTTAGCCATTCGTACCTCATTACGAAATGCAGCTCCCCGTGTATGATCTCGTTGCGCCAAATTTGAACGCGATCCGCGTCAAGGCATCTTCCCACGATTTCCATGCCGGCCATGAGCGCCTTCATCGTGTCTTTTTCATTGGAGGTAAGCAGGATTTCCGCCGCGCGGCTTAGCGCGTTCAGCATCCTTTCGCGGTAGCGCAAAGCTTGCCGCGCCTCCCTCTCTTTTTTTTCGACGTCCTTGACTTCGCGCAAATCCCTTGTGAACGATACCAGCATGTGTTTGCCGTTGCGCGTAAAGCGCTTAAATACGCACTCGCTTGGAATGAGCTCGCCGTTTGCGCCTTTGTGCATCCAGTCGAACCTGGAATAGCCTTCTTTGAACGCTCTGCCGATGTCCTCGGCAGCCTTTATCGGCGTGGGAGTGCCGCAGGGTTGGAGTTTGGGTGAAATAGTGAAAAGCTCGTCAACAATTATCTGTGGATTCGGAACCCCGAACATTTCCCTGGACTGGCTGCTGACGAAAACGGGCTTGCCGAATTCATCCCACAAGGCAATGACATACGGCGCGGTGTCAATAAGCATTTTGTTTAGCTCGAATGCCTCGTGCTCCGCCTCACGCGCCGCCTTTATTTCAGCATCCTGTTCCATGCGGCGGCAAGCGCTGGCTATTATAAGGCTCGCCGAACGCATTATGTCCATTTCGTCGTCCAGAAGGGTGCGTTCGTTCACGCAGTCGTCTAAAATAAGAAATCCCCACAGGCTTTCCAGCAAAGTCGCAGGGAGCACGACGATCGATTTTACCGAATCGGCGGAGCTGATAAACTCGTGCTCCTCTGGAGGCAGGCTGGACACGGGGCCGTTGAAGCATTCGCCCTGGAGAAACATTTTTTCCCACTTTGGCAGGGTCCCGAATAACACCTTTTGATTCGGGGCGAGTTGCGGCATAAGCCCGCCAAGTTCCGAAACCCACTGGCTGCTGAGGGAAGAGGATATTCCGTCGCTGTCGAGCGTTATGCGCCAAAGCTGCACGCGATCCATTGC
>Ga0209755_10009297_pt1 | contig 10390 bp, 5 predicted proteins | sample TergutCo191P1_FD_187301 | JGI IMG/M metagenome (GOLD analysis project Ga0209755, IMG submission 187301) | Cornitermes sp. P1 segment gut microbial communities from Petit-Saut dam, French Guiana - Co191P1 (SPAdes) (version 2) | ecosystem: Host-associated > Arthropoda: Insects > Digestive system >...
TTCAAATGTGAACTGGATAGATTTACTTGCTGCAACTTCTTCAAAATTGATGAAGACATATTCGGCGAATTTTACAAAATCGTCGTAAGAAATTTTCAATTTTTCGCCTCCCATCTCTAATTTACGAAAATCTAATAACTGGTTAATCAAGCCCAGCATATCTTCTGAATTTTTGTGGATAGATGAAAGTTTTTGCTTCAAATTTTCGTCGGTTACTTGCTTAATAAGCCGACTTAACGGTGTCATAATCAGTGTTAAAGGAGTGCGAAATTCATGGCTGATATTTGTAAAAAAGCGGAATTTCATCTGGTCGATTTCTTCTTTTTGCCTTTCACGTTCAAGAGCTTCCTGTTTGGCTCGTTCTTCCTGTGTTTTTATTTGAAAAAACCTTAAAACAAAAAACATAACGATGGCAAACAGGACAAAATAAAATATATAAGCATAAGTAGTAGCCCAAAGCGGAGGAGTAATAATTACAGATATTTCAGCAGGGACATCACTCCAGACTTTATCGTTATTTGCCGTATATACTACAAGTTTATATTTCCCCGGCGGCAAACCTGTATATGATGCGATACCGGCTCCGCTACTTTGTATTTCATTCCAGTTATAATCGTAATCTTCAAGCCTGTAGCGATAATATGTACGCGAAGGATTGACATAATTAAGCCCTGAAAATTCTAAAGTAATAAAATTTTCATTGTAATTAAATTTAATTTCTGTGGTATTATTTATTGGTTTTTGAAGGATTTTACGTCCTTGATATTCGGTGTTTTCATCAATCAACGAATTAAAAAGCCTTAATGATGTAAATATCGGCTTCTTTTTAGACATATTAAAATTAATTTGGGAAGGATTGAAAGTATTAAACCCGTTATATCCTCCAAAGTAAAGATCTCCATTTCTTGCTTTTAACGAAGATTGTTCGAAAAATTTACCGTTTTGTAATCCGTCTTGTGCCTCAAAATTAAATAAAGCAAACACATATCCGTTTTTTCCTTTTTCTGAGATTTCAATTCTCGTGATACCATTTGCTGTGGCAACCCAAACAACGCCATTATCGTCTTCTTTCATCGATTCGACAAAATTATTTGACAGTCCCGTTTTTGTATCAACGATATATGCTTTCTTGTCTTCTTCGTCCCAAATATGTATTCCCTGTTCCGTCCCAAACCATTCTAACGAACGGCTATCTTTCATCACACAATTGTAACAAATATTGGGGCTCGCAAACTTGGGATTTTCCGGATCGTGAATTTCGGGAATAAACGTTTTATCGTTTTTAGTGTCATAATAATAGATGCCGCTTTCTCCAAAAGTTGCGAATGTGTGGTCATCGGCTGCATAGAAGCCGAAATTTTTCCTGTGGAATCCGATTTCGGGATGTTTATCGCGCAACATAGTGATTTTACCCGATTGAAGGTCTAATTCGCCCACTCCTTGATTTGCAACACTCACCCAATAGCGTCCGTTTGCATCTTCGTAGATTGCCCTCGACATATTCTGATTAGTGAAATCCATATCGCGAAACGCCGACCGGTTATAAATTTTAATGTTTTTTCCATCAATGCAATAAAAACCGTCTAAGAATGTTCCTACCCATAACCGCTTCTTACTGTCGCGATAAAGGGAAAGTATCAATCCTTCGGAAAGTATCCCTTTGAATGCTTTACTTATTTTCTTCGTTGTGGGGTCGTAGCGTAAAACTCCTTCATACAAAGTTCCTAATAGAATTGTACCGTCGTCATCCTCCAAAAAACAACGTATTGATTCATTTGTAATCAAAGTTTCTTTTTGTATTGTTTGAATAAGGTTAAATTTTTTCATACTCGGATGATAATAGCAGATGCCTTGCCATAAAGTTCCTACCCATAACCCGTTGTCTTCATCAAAGAAAATACACTCTATATCATTCTCCAAAATCCCTCCGTTATTTAGTTTTAAGCCGGAAATTATTTCCACTTCGAAAGTTTGAGCGTCGATTTTTCGCAAACCCGACCAGGATGTTCCAACCCAGGCATTTCCATCTTTATCCAAATCAAGGCAGGTGAAAAAATTTGAAGAACCTGTAATAGTAGCAATTTCTTTCCATGTTTGGTCGGTGCGGTTATAAAACGAAACAGCATTATTATACATCAACCATAAATCGCCGGTTGCCGTCGGATGAATGCATAAGAAATTACTTGCATCGGATATTTTCCCGATAAAAGAAGTATTTTGCATAATAAATTCTCCGGAAGAGCTATCCCAGCAACGAAGCAAGCCGCCGGAATACATTATCCAGTATAAATTTTTGTATTGAGCCAATTCATAAGGTATTCCGAATTGCCGGACGAAGCCGGAATCTCCATCATCAACCGTAAATAATTCCTTCTTTGAAATATCATAAAATAAAAATTTATTTTCATCGGTTAAAAACCAATAGTTTTTACTGTCGTCGATAAACATATTGATAATTTTCCGGTCAATTCCTAAAGACTTCAATTCATTGTCAATTTCGTAAACAAACCGGTTATTTTTAAGATCAAATAAAGACAGATAATCAGGCGCTTTCATCCAAATGCGCCCTTTTATATCACAATAATCTTTGAAGACATACCGCTCTTTTAAAAATCTATTGAAATTCCATTTATAATCTTTTCTCCTGTCCTGATAAATATGTTCGTATGAAGCGCCGTTATAGATATTCAACATAGTCATTGTTCGGATAGCCATTCTACCGTCTGATGTTTGCGTAATACTTCTTATTTGATTGTCCGATATTCCATCTTCAATATCAAAATGGCGAAATACATATTGAGAGTATATTTCGGAATTAAATATAAGAATAAATAGTAATACGCTTAAATAATTAAGAGTTCTCATGGCTTGCCTTCAGGTAAAAAATACAAAAATTTTCAGAAAAAAATGTATTAAATATCAAATGCAAAGATAATAAAAAAATGAATATTCAAAATATTTTGTATTTTTATTAAAACTTTTATATCTTTGTACGTTATATAATTTTGACGTAATTATTTACTTTATGAAAACAATTTGTTTTTATTTTCAGATCCACCAACCCTTCCGGTTAAAACGTTACCGTTTTTTTGATATTGGAAGCGACCATTATTACTATGATGATTTTTCTAATGAAGATATCATACGAGGAATTGCTAATCGGACTTTGTTGCCGGCTAATGCTATGTTGCTTGATTTAATTAAGGAATATAAAGGAAAGTTTAAAGTTGCATTCTCTATTTCCGGAGTTGTTTTAGAACAATTAGAAATATATGTACCGGAAGCTGTTGACGGCTTTAAGGAGTTAGCAAAAACAGGCAGTGTAGAATTTATTGCCGAAACATATAATCATTCAATTGCCTCTTTGAAAGATCCCGAAGAGTTTAAGAATCAGGTGAAAGCTCATTCTGAAAAGATTCAATTACTTTTCGGGAAAACGCCGAAAGTGTTTAGAAATACAGAGTTAATTTATTCCGATGAGATTGCCGAATTGGTAAACGAAATGGGATATAAAGCCATGATGATTGAAGGGGCAAAGCACGTGTTAGGATGGAAAAGTCCAAACTATTTATATGCTTCTGCCGCCTGTCCTAAATTGAAACTTTTGGTGCGTAATATGAAATACAGTGATGATATTTCATTCCGTTTTTCAAATTACGACTGGAGTGAATATCCGCTGGTTTCTGAAAAATTAGTAAATTGGGTTGCCTCTTCACCGGAATCGGAACAAATCATCAATATTTGGATGAACTATGAAGTATTAGGAAGCCTTCAGCCTTATGAAACGGGCATTTTCGAATTTTTCAAGGCAATTCCACGTTTTGCTCTTGCTAAAGGAATAGGGTTTTCTACGCCTTCTGAAGTAGCAAATATGTTAAAACCAATTGGTGAATTAGCTACACCTTATCCCTGTTCATGGGCTGGTGAAGAAAAAGATGTTTCAGCCTGGAATGGCAACAGGCTTCAGCAAGAGGCTGTATTAAAACTATATGGAATCGGAGAAAGAGTGAGAATGGTGCGCGACCGCAGGCTGCGTCAGGATTGGAATTACCTGCAAGCAAGTGATCATTTTAATTTTATGAGTACAAAACTTTTCCCCGGCCCAAGTGTCTATAGTCCTTACGAAAATGCTTACGATGCTTTTAATAATTACATGAATGTACTCAGCGATTTTATCGACCGAGTGAACAGACAATTTCCTGCAAATATTGAGAATGAAGAATTAAATGCGCTTTTAACCACTATTCTCAATCAGGAAGAAGAAATCAAGCAATTAAAAGATGAACTTGCAGCAATAAAGAAGAAAACAAAGAAAAAAGCAGCCGAGTGATTAACGGCTTGCTTTCATTGCTTTAACTATAGCTGCGGAGAAGCCGTTGGCTTCTAATTCATTTAATCCTTTAATAGTAATTCCTCCGGGAGTTGTAACTTTATCTATTTCTGTTTCCGGATTCTGTCCTGTTGCTTTCAGTAATTCGGCAGCGCCGAGCATCGTGTTCACAATCATTTCCTGAGCTTGCTTAGCGTAAAAACCCATTTCGACGCCGGCTAAAGTTGCCGCCCTCACATACCTGAAAAAATAAGCAATTCCGCAAGATGTCAAAGCCGTACCTGCAACTATTTTACTCTCATCCAATAAAACGGCACTACCCATTTCATTGAATATTTTTAGCATCAAATTATCCTGTTCCTCTGTAGCCCATTTGGAAGAAATCAATGTCATACTTTGCTTGACGGCAATAGCAGTATTGGGGATTACGCGAAAAATTGCCGGAAAATCGTAGTTATCAGGATATTTTGTCAGTAAATTTTCAATATTTTCAATAGTCACGCCGGCAGCGATGGATATTAAGATCTGGCGGCTATAATCCATTGAAAATTTTATATCTGTAATTACATCCTGAATAAGCCAAGGCTTTACAGCTAAAAGTATTATATCAGCTGCCGAAACAGAATCAAAATTAGATAATGCAACGTTCAAAGTTGAAAAATCTTTTTTTAAAGCATCTAAAGGAGCTTGTTGAACATCAATTACCGTAATGTCTTCCGGCTTGAAAACGCTTCCTTGAATTAATCCGCGGACGATAGCGTTTCCCATATTTCCGCTTCCAATAACTGTAAGTTTCATAGTATTAATTTTTTAAACCGTGTTAAAAATTCGTTTGCTTCTTCCATGCTCACGCAAAGCGGAGGCAACAATCGAAAAATATGAGTTCCTGTTGAGCCTGTAAATACTTTACCCTCAAACAATAATCTGTCGCGAATCGGTTTTATAGGCGTTTCAAATTCCATTCCAATCATAAGTCCATAACCGCGAACTTCTTTTATCTGAGGTATTTTCTTCAATTCATCTATTAAATATTTCCCGACTTTAGCTGCATTTTCTATCAAATTTTCTTTTTTCATCACATCAATCACAGCATTAGCGGCAGCACAAGCAAGAAAACCTCCTCCAAACGTAGTGCCGAGTTGCCCGGAAACCGCTTTGAACATCGGCGAAATCATTACTCCAGAAACAGGAAAACCATTGCCCATGCCTTTAGCAATCGTTATAATGTCGGGGCGAATTCCGGCATATTGATGGGCAAAAAATTTACCGGAGCGCCCGTAACCCGATTGTATTTCATCGAGTATCAAAACAGTACCTGTTTTTTTACATAATTCGCTCAATTCCTGAAGGAAAACAGGCTCCGGAATATTTATACCTCCAATTCCCTGTATTCCTTCTATAATAACGCTTGACACATCATTCCTGTTCAACTGTTCTCTAAAAGCTTCTATATCATTGAAAGGCAGAAAACTGACATTCATATTTTCGTTGATTGGAGCCAAATATCCGGGTATATCCGTTACTTTGACTGCAGCAAAAGTGCGTCCATGAAATGCTTTGCGGAAAGAAACAACTTTTTTTCGTCCATTGTAGAACGAAGCTAATTTCAATGCATTTTCGTTAGCTTCCGCACCCGAATTGACCATAAAAAGCGAATAATCTTCATACCCTGATAATTCACCAAGTTTTTCCGCATATTCATCTTGCAACGAATTAAGTACGGCATTAGAATAAAAACCGAGTTGATTCAATTGCTTTGTTATTGCTTCTACATAATAAGGATGCGAATGGCCTATGGAAATCACAGCATGCCCGCCATAGAAATCCAAATATTCCGTTCCATTTTTGTCGTATATTTTACAACCGTTTCCTCTGACCGGCTCAATAGCCCAGCGGGAATAAACATCGAATGGTTTCAATTTAATTAAGAATTAAAAATTAATAGTAAAACACAGATTTGCGGGTACAAAAGTAATTTTTTTTATTGAAAAAATAACAATGCAAGCAATATATGAAAATAATTTAAAAACAAATTGTATTTTTGTGTAAAATTAGTAAAATGTCATAAATAATGGAGACTAAAACGATAATATTTAAAGCTGAAGTGTCAGATGTGCTGTTTTATTATGCAGGGCAACGAAATGACAGAAGCATTCGAACTCGCCTGCAACTTGATGGAGAACTAAACCTTGATATATTGATTCAAGCTTTCAACAAATCTATAGATCTTGTACCTGTACTCAAATCAAAATGGGTAGTTGGAAGATTCTATTATCACTGGGAATTGATTCAAGATTTTGATATAAGAGATTATATGACTGTCACATACGACTTTGATGAGGCAGAAAATTTTTTGATTGAAAAAATAGAATGTGAAAAAGGTCCACAAATTAAAGTTTTGATATACAGAAATAATGGAAAAGACACTATACAAATAACAATTACTCATTTATGCCTTGACGGTATTGCTTTTAAACATTTTTACATGTTACTTTCTCAATATTATACAGGGCTAAAGCGGGATGAAAATTTTGTTTTTAACGATTTAACAGATCACGACAGAAATTTATGGCTGATTTTTAAAAATTTTTCACTAAAACAAAGACTAAAATTTGCCATTTCCCCAGCTAATTTATTTAATGTAAACAATGCTAAATATATTAACATAGATGACAAATCCGTTGAGAGAAAAAAGATTTTTTTAAAAAACAAGATTGAAGGAAACGTCTTACAAAAACTCATAAGTAAATCTAAAAAATCCGGAGTGACGGTTAATGACGTATTTATGGCTGCTCTCACAAAAGTAGTTTTCGATATTTCCAAAATAGAGCCGTCTTCTCATGAAATAAGTACTACTTTCAATCTTAGGAACCATATAAAGGAGAAAAAAAAAATAGATTTTACAAACAAAGTTTCAGCAGTATCCATTATTATTCGTAAAATAGAAGGGGAAAGTTTTGAAGAACTCTTATATCGAGTTGGCGAACAAATGAAAAATAACAAAAAAAAATATTCCAGTTTGTTTAAACAAGAATTCTTGCGTTTAATTCCTTTTGTATTAAGTATACCATTATTAAAAAAGTTATTAGCTAAATTTTGCGCTGGTACAGATACGTTTGGAATTTCAAACATAGGGATAGTTTCAAATGACGATTTCAACTTTGCAAACCTTAATATTGAAGATTTTTTTCTTAATGGCGCTCTTCGAAATAAAGTATTACCAACACTGTTTTTTTGTTCTGTCAATAACCATATTAACGTCACTTGCGCGATGCGAGGTTCGGAAAAGGAAATAGAACAGATAAGAAAAATCATTGAAATGCTTATATCAAACATAGAAAAGTATGTCGAATAATTCCAAATATAAAAAACCTGAGGTAAATGTGATTTCTTAATCAATAAAATTAATTTTATCGACAAAATGTGAGGTTTTTCGAAAATATATTGTACTTTTGTGCGCATTATTAGAAAAATAGTCACGCAATAAAATATGAAAAAACACAAAACTAAAATTAAAGCCGCAATTTGGGACGAGTTGTATTATTCTTGGAGGAAAAGTTTCGACCAAGCTATACGTGCAGATATACAATTTGGTGGTGAATTAGACATAAATATTCTTATTGACGCGTTCAATGAAACCATTGAACTTGTGCCGGTAGTCAAATCGAAATGGATAAATAAACCAGTCCGTAGTTATTGGGAGATAATACAAAATTTTAATATAAGAGACTATTTTACTGTTACAGAAGATTTAGAGGACGCAGAGAATTTTATGCTTGAAAGTATAGACTGTGAAGCCTGCGCACAAATTAAGGTTTTGATATACAGACATAAAGGGAAAGATAATTTACGCATTGTGTTATCGCATATGTGCTTCGACGGTTCATCTTTTATGGATTTCCTCGAATTGCTTTCTCGATATTATTCAGGGTTAAAGCAAAATAGCGACTTTAAAATTACTGATTTTGTTAATGGTGAAAGAGATGTTTGGCAATTATTTAAAAATTTCACATTGAAAGAAAGACTGAATTTTGCCTTAAAAAAAATCAAACATAGTAAAATTTCGCAGAATATAAGACTTAATATACCTTGCGATAAAGATGCTTCAGAGAAAACTAAAGTTATACAGAAAAAAATTATTGAAGAAGAGCTTTTATTAAAACTTATAGAAAAATCTAAGAAATCAGGGCAGAAACTAAATGACATTTTTATTGCTGCTTTTGGAAGATCTTTATTCGATATTTCTATTGCTAACCACTCGCCAATGCCAATTGCTTTCTCTATTGATTTGAGAATTTTTATGAAAGAGAAAAAAACTGCAGGACTTACAAATATGTCAACGGCATTATTTATTCCTTTTGATAAAATCGAAGGAGAAAGTTTTGAAGAAAGCGTGAATCGTACCAGCACACATATTAATGAAGTAAAAAATAATAACAGCGCCATGTTTAATAAGGAATTGTTAAGGCTGCTTGTCTTTTCATTTTATTTGCCTGTCTCTAAGGAAAAAATACTTAAATCTTTTCTGGGGGGCGGTTCTGCCGTAACGGGTATTTCAAATGTAGGTGTCATAAAACCGGAAGTAGTGAGTTTCTCTGGACTAAAAGTTGAGGAATTTTTTATGATTGGTTCAGTTAAATTTACTCCTTTTCCAGCCTTGTTTATAAACACTTTCAATAATCGAATTTATCTCTCAACAGCATCTCTTGGCTCGAAAATGGAAATCGAACTGGAAAAACGCGTTTTAGATTTATTTGAGTCATACTTAATAAATTATGTTGAATAATAAAATATAGTCATTTTTAAATACACACACACTTAAGAATGGAAAAGCAAATAAAAAAAATAAAGGCTGCTGTCTATGATGTATTGTTTTATTATTCGGGGGCTCAAAATGACAGAGGAAGCCGCTCTGTGCTGCAACTTAATGGAGAATTGGATATTGATATATTGATAAAAGCTTTGAATAAATCAATTGAACTCGTGCCTGTCGTAAAATCCAAATGGGTAGTAGAACGATATTATTATCATTGGGAAGTGATTCAAGACTTTGACATAAGAGACTACATAACTGTTACTTGTAATTCTGAAGACGCTGATAATTTCTTACTTGAAAGTATCGATTGTGAAACAAGTCCTCAAATCAAGGTTATGGTATACAGAAACAATGGAAAAGATACATTACAAATTTTGTTCACTCATTTATGTTTTGACGGAACATCTATCAAAAATTTTCACACCTTAATTTCTAAATATTATACTGGATATACACATGATGAGAATTTTGTTATAAAAGATTCTATTGATTTCAACAGGGATTTATGGCCATTATTTAAAAATTTTCCATTAAAACAAAGGCTAAAACTTGCACTTACGGAAACCAAACCCTCAAAATTTGACTACACAAAATGGACTTATTTGGATAGTGATTCTGTTGAGAGGAAAAAGGTTTTGCTAAAAGACGTAATTGAAGAAGATGTTTTTCAAAAACTTTTAGAAAAATCGAAAAAAAACGGAGTGAAGATTAATGATGTTTTTGTGGCATCATTGGCAAAAGTATTTTTAGATAATTCCAATGTAAACAATTCTCCTCTTAAAATTAGTTGTTCTTTAGACTTGAGAACCTATATAAAGGGTGAAAGAAAGTTGGATTTTACAAATAAGGTATCAAAACTAATAATTGATATTGATAAAATTGAAGGTGAAAGTTTTGAGGAACTATTGTATCGAGTAAGCAAACAGACGAAAGCTGATAAAGATAACTATTCCGGTTTGTTTGGAGTAGAAACCTCACGATTACTTCCTTTTTTTTTAAGAATACCGCAACTGAAAAAAGGCATTTCCAAAACATACCTTGGCAGCAGTACTTTTAATATTTCAAACCTCGGTGTTTTTTCAAAAGATATTTTTAAATTCGATGAACTTATTGTAGAGGATTTTTTCTTAACGGGGTCATTGAGATACCAAGCGCTCACCGCACTGTTTTTATGCACTATGAATAACAGGGTAACAATTACCTCAATTTTTCAAGGTTCGGAAAAGGAAATCGAACACGTTAAA
>Ga0209755_10009298_pt1 | contig 10389 bp, 8 predicted proteins | sample TergutCo191P1_FD_187301 | JGI IMG/M metagenome (GOLD analysis project Ga0209755, IMG submission 187301) | Cornitermes sp. P1 segment gut microbial communities from Petit-Saut dam, French Guiana - Co191P1 (SPAdes) (version 2) | ecosystem: Host-associated > Arthropoda: Insects > Digestive system >...
CACCATCGTCCACAATCAGTTGAGGCCCTTTTCCACCCGGAAACGCCAACGCTTGATTGGTACACCACCAATATTCTTCCAAGGTTTCGCCTTTCCAAGCAAACACTGGAATTCCTGCCGCAGCAACCGCCGCAGCCGCATGGTCTTGTGTTGAAAAAATGTTGCAACTGCACCAACGCACATCCGCGCCAAGCTCAACCAGCGTTTCAATCAAAACCGCCGTTTGAATCGTCATGTGCAACGAACCCATAATTCGCACATCCTTTAATGGTTTTTCTTTGCCATATTTGGTTCGCAAACTCATCAAACCAGGCATTTCTTTCTCTGCAATCGCAATCTCTTTGCGACCAAATTCCGCCAAATTAATATCGGCAACTTTGTACTTTAAATTGTAATCTGTCATATTTTTTTTCGTGTTTTTTTGTGCAAAGGTACAAAAAAAATTTGGATTTGTCATTTTTTTTTCTTATCTTTGCGGACTGAATAAATTATAAAACCGCGAAATGAGCGTAGGAAGATATAGTTTGATTGTATTCGTGCAGATTGTCATTCTGACGGGTTTGTACGGGCAACAAACACCACAGATTTCGCATTATATGTTTAATATGCAGATGTACAACCCGGCGAGTGCAGGATTCACTAACAGTATTGTTGCCAGCGGTATTCACCGCCAGCAGTGGTATGGTATGGACGGTAATCCGCAAACGACCATCTTCTCTGTTGATGCGCCAATAAGAGCCATCAATAGCGGTGTTGGGTTGAATTTCATCAATGACCGTATCGGTTTTTTCAGCTCTACAACGATCCAACTGGCTTACAACTACCAAATGCCGTTTTTGGATGGCAGGCTTGGCATGGGTATTCATCTCGGAATGAACAACATGGGCATTCAGATGACTGAAATGCGACCGCCAAGTGGAGGTTCTGGTCCAGGGAGTGACGCGACTTTGCAAGGTTTGGATGACGTATCTGGTTTCTTGTTTGATTTTGGTTTAGGCTTGTTTTACAGCGTTGCCGACCAGTATGAAATTGGAATTTCGCTCGGACATATCAATCAACCACGTTTCGACGGAAGCGATGGTCGTCCAGAAGTTTTCAGACAACGACGCGTATTAAACATCTCAGGAAATTACAATTTCTCGTTGAGCATGTTTCCACGCATTGATTTTGTGCCATCTACACTTATCAAAACCGATTTTACAACCATGCAAATCGATTTATCCGTGATGGGCGTGTTTGACAGACGATTTTGGGGCGGATTGTCTTACCGCTGGGGCGATGCAATTGTCGTGTTTGGCGGCTTGCATTTGCAGCAATTTCCACTGCAACTGGGCATTGCTTACGACATTGCAACAAACTGGATGTCAAGAGCATCAAGCATTGGAGGCGGATTTGAGATTTTTGCTCGTTATTCCTTTAATTTGGCTGTGGACAGAGTGCCTCAGAGCCATCGAAATTCCAGATTTTTGTAACTTTTTATCAAAACATGCGTATAAATAATAGATAACCATAAATTGCAAACAAAATTAAATAATAAAATATGAAAATTGTGAAACAACATGTTAGTAAATTAATCATCCTGATTCTTGTGTTAGCAATGGCAAGTTGTCAAAGGAACACGGGTCATGGACAGTTGACTGGTGTCCCAAATCGCAACCAAACGGTGGTTCCGATGCCACATGGAATGGTTTACATTCCGGCCGGATTTTTCACAATGGGTGTTGGTAGTGACGACCCGTCGTTCTCGTTTACGCACAGTCCAAGAGTAGTTAGTATCTCAGCCTTCTACATGGATGAAACGGAAATCACAAACAATCAGTATCGTCAATTTGTTCAGTGGGTTGTAGATTCTATCAGACTTCGCCTTCTTTCGGAAGTTGACCCGATGTTTTTGATAGAAGACGATGAAGATGATTATTTTGGTGGTGTCTCTCGCCTCAACTGGGAGCATCGTCCAAGACGATGGACACCTGAAATGGAAGAAGCCGTTCAGCAATTGTACGTTCCTCACGAAGAGCGTTTTCACCGTCGTAGAGAAATCGATGTGCGTTTGCTCAATTTTGAATTTACAACATTCGACTATCACGCTGCAGCGCGTAGGTCAACTGGCGATATCGACTCGCGTTTCGATGGCGTTCACATGGGTATGTTCCAAACGCGTCCTGCGTCTACAAGAAGTCGTGCAGGATTTGTACGTCGCGAAGTTGTAAATGTTTATCCAGATACACTTGTTTGGCTTGTGGATTTTGCGTTTTCTTACAACGACCCAATGGTTCGTTCGTATTTCAGCAGTCCGATGTTCGACAATTATCCAGTTGTTGGTGTAAATTGGCATCAAGCCCGTGCATTTGCTGCATGGCGAACGATGTTGCATCACGCCGAATTGTCGCGCAGAGGTTTGCCAATGCTTGAGCATTACCGTTTACCAACGGAAGCTGAATGGGAGTTTGCCGCTCGTGGCGGATTGGAATTCAATCCATTCCCGTGGGGTGGTCCTTATGCATTGAACATGAATGGTTGCTTCCTTGGAAATTTCAACCCACAACGTGGTCGCCATTCGCTTGATGGTGGTGTTCTTACCATGATTACAGGGCATTTCCCGCCAAATGATTTTGGTTTGTTTGATATGATGGGTAATGTTGCAGAATGGTGTATTGATGCTTGGCAAGATTCGTATCAAGGTTTGATGAATTTCAACCCAGTTTTCATTCACAATGCAACGCCAGAATGTCCTCCAGCGATGAGACGTAAGGTTATCAGAGGTGGTTCTTTCAAGGATTTTGCAGAAAACACAAAGGTTTATGCACGTTGGTTCGAATATCAAGATACCGCGAAATCATACGTTGGTTTCCGTACAGTTATGTCGAGCTTAAGCTCTGGAAGAGACGGCAGAAGAACAACTTCTAATGTTCACAGACGCTAATTTTTCACTATCACACATTAATTAACAACGAATATTAATAAAAAAATCAATAAATAACAATGGGAGGAGTTAAAAAAAATCCGGAAGAAATGGGCTGGTTTGCCAGGATATTAGCAAGTAATGGTTTCAAGCAATTTATGGCAAAGACCTACGGTATTGGTGCAGCGATTGTACTTGTAGGGGCTATGTTCAAGATTAATCACTTTCCAGGAGCAAATGTCATGCTTATCTTGGGATTGGGCGTAGAAGCATTTATTTTCTTTATGTCTGCTTTTGAAGCACTTCCAGAGGAAGTTGATTGGACCTTAGTGTATCCAGAACTTGCAGGTGGTGAAGCTGTTGCAGGTGTAGCAGCAGGTGCAGCAGTGAGCAGAATTGCAGCAGCACCAAGAAGTTATACGGGCGAAGAAGAGCACATGCTTAGCGAAAAGTTAGATGTGATGCTACAATCCGCTAATATTGATGCCAAACTGATGAATAGTCTCAGTGCGGGATTGACCAAACTGAGTGAAACCGCCGAAAACATGAATAAATCTGCGGATATTATTGGTGCAAACGCAAACTATGCCAACGAGTTGGGTAAACTTACTGAAAGCATGGAGCGTTTGAACAACTATTATATCCAGCAAGCTGAGGCTGCGTCGTTGCAAATGGAAGCTGCTGCAAAAACGCATGAAAACATGAATCGTATCGCGGAAGCGTTGGCAGGAACATTGGAAACATCTGCTAAGTCGATTAACGAAATCAATCAGTTGTCAGAAAAAGTTCAGTCGTTGAATAAAGTTTATAGCGGTATGCTTAGCGCATTCAAGAGTGTTGGACAAGACAGTTAAGAAAAGCAAAGTTTAACAACTTAATAAAGATAAGACTATGGCAGGTGGTAAACAAACCCCAAGACAAAAACTCGTTAGTTTGATGTATTTGGTTTTCATTACGATGGTTGCACTAAACGTGTCAACCGAAGTTTTGACGTCTTTCGTGATTGTAAACGAAAGTATGGAAAGAACCAATGAAAACCTCGAACAAAACGTGGCGTCTGCATATATGATTTTCGAAAGGGCTTTGCTAGAAAATAGAGAGAGATTTCAAGAAAATTACGATAAAGCGCGAGAGGCTCAACGACTTACGGAAGAACTTCGTGCTGCAATTAGAGATGCAAGAATAACCCTTATATCTATGGCCGAACGCGTCACGCGCGAGGAAGCCGAAGTGCTTAATCCTCGTGATTTTAGACGCCAGGACGATTATAGTACGCCAACTCGACTTTTCATCAACGAAGCACGAGGAACCTACTTAAAAAACCTTATTGATGAGCACGTTATCAACATGTTTAACCTTTTACCGGAAAGCAATCGCGATAATGTGATGTCGCCGTTTGATACAGAAGGCCCGTTTTACAATGCAAGCGGTATGTCCATTTCGTGGCAAATGGCAAACTTCAACGGTGTTGTTATCGTTGCGGCAATTACAATCCTAAACCAATTGGAAAACAACGCACTAAACTTCGAGCTTGAAGTTGTGAACGAACTGTTTCGTGCGGTTTCTGATGGTGATTTGACGTTTGATAATGTTGTGGCGCGAATTGTACCACGCTCAACATTTGTTGCACTTGGCGAAGATTTTGAGGCTGAAGTATTTTTGGTTGCTTTCGACTCTCGTCAACGCTTGACAGCAAACATTAATGGACGAACACTTGAAAGTAGAGATGGTATCATTCATTTCAGAGCGCCAACCTCAACCGAAGGAACTTTCCCAGTTTCGGGTTGGATTGAGTTTGATGGCGTTAGACATCCACTCCGTACAGAATACGTTGTGGCTGCTCCAGCAGCATCGGTTTCGGCAGATGCGATGAATGTGTTTTTTGTTGGTGTTGATAATCCGATCAGTACAGCCGTTTCGGGTGTTGAACCTGGAAATGTTCAAGTCAGTATTTCGGGCGCTGGCGCAACGCTTACGCCTGTTCCAGGAAGTGCAGGACGTTATATTGTTCGTGCAACAAGACCAAACGAGGAGGCTATTGTAACTGTTTCTGCAAGAGCAGATAACGGCGGATTGCGACAAGTGGGGCAGTTCAGATACCGTGTAAGATCGGTGCCAGATCCTATCGTTATGGTTGCTGGTCACGACGATAGAGCCACACACACTCCTGCAAGTATTTTGGCAGGATCGGGCGGTTTGACGGCGAGAATGCCAGGCTTCGACTTCGAGTTGGCAGTACGTGTAAATTCATTCACAATGATTACAACCGTTGCTGGAGAATTTGTGAGTTTGAATTCTACAACAAACCGTTTTACAGATGCGATGGAAACGCAAATGCGTAACGGCAGACCAGGACAACGCTTTATTTTCGACAATATATATGTGCAAATGCCAACAGGTCCAGAGCGAGCGCGTTCATTTACACTAATCATCCGATAATTAAAAAAACAAGACAATATGAAAAAGTTAGCAATTTTTGGTATCGTTCTTTTGGCACTGTTTTTGCCAGAACGTGCAGAGGCACAAGTGATCGACAATGCACCGCCGCCGGATAGATTCTACACCAGAATCAATCACATCGGTAGAGAGCCACGTCCGTTTGTATATGTTCGTGAATCAGATGTTTACATCAGACGTCGCTTGTGGCGAATGATTGACTTCCGTATTCCGTTCAACCAGTTTTTCTACTTTCCAGTTACGCCAGTACAAGACCGTATTAGCTTTATGACGATGGTTATGCGTGGTATGGAAGAAGGTCAGATCAGAGCGTTTGACCCTATCACTGACGACTTTACGCGTCCGCTAACGTTTGAAGAGTTTATGGCGCAAAACACAACCATTACCACAAGAGAGGTGGAAGATTTGGACAATATCGGACAAATGATTACGCGTACCGATACCGTTACATTCCACACCGGAAACGTGATGATGCTCCGTATGAAAGAAGATTGGTTTATCGATCGCCAGCGCGGTGGACGATACAACCGTGTGCTTGGATTAGCGCCGGTTATTCGTCAGTATCACGCTGAATCGGGCGAATTTGTTGGTAATCAAACGATGTTTTGGTTGCATTACGCAGAATCAAGACCTGTTTTTGCAAATACAGATGCATTTAACCAGCACAACTCTGCTGCACGTTTGTCGTTCGACGATGTGTTTGCGTGGCAACGTTTTTTCAACAGTTTTATTCAAAAAATTGATAACCCGCAAGATAGAATGTTACAAGAATTTCTTCAAGGGTGGCAACTTTTGGCTGAATCCAATCGCATTCAAATCGAATTGCTGAATTTGGAGGAAGACCTTTGGGTATGGTAAAAAAAAAGAAACGGCGGCATTTGTCGCCGTTTTTTCTAACACTTCTTTTTATGTATAATCCAAATGATACCGCGATTCCGAATGGTAATTTTTTCGGCTTTCCGCACACTGTCGCTGATAGCGAAATCGTGCTAATCTCTGTGCCTTGGGATGTTACGGCCTCTTATCGTGCCGGGACTTCAAATGCACCAAAGGCCATCAAAGATGCGTCGTTGCAAATGGATTTTTTCGATTTTGATGTTGAGCGTGCTTGGGAAACCCGCATCGGAACTGAGGTTTTGAGCGAGACTATTGTTGATGCGAATAAGACTTATCGCAAAATTGCTGAAAAAATTATGAGTGACTTGGAGCGTGGTGACTTCGACGGAGTTCATCCTGAGCGAAGTCGAAGGGCTCAACCACCGCCGGGTAGCCGCTCCCTGAGCGGAGCCGAAGGGAGCAATGTCAAAGAGAGCAACTTAGACGCCGTCAACAAAGCCTGCGAAGTGGTCAATAATTACGTGCACAAACTTTGCGAATCGCACTTGAAAAACGGCAAAAAAATCGGTTTGGTTGGTGGCGATCACAGTTCGCCGTTGGGCTATATTCAAGCGCTTTCGGAGGTTTACGACGATTTTGGGATTTTGCATTTGGATGCGCACGCGGATTTACGTAAAGCCTATCAAGGGTTTACGTATTCGCACGCCTCAATCATGTACAATGCGTTGCAATTCAAATCTGTGAAAAAACTTGTGCAAGTCGGCATTCGTGATGTTTGTCAAGATGAAATTGATTTGGCAAACAGCGACGAACGTATCGTGCAGTTCAATGATTTTGCTCTGAAAGAGGCTGAGTTTTCAGGTTATACGTGGCAAGAGCAATGCAATTCCATTATTCAGCAATTGCCCAAAAATGTATATATCAGTTTTGATATTGATGTGCTTTCGCGCGATTTTTGTCCGAACACTGGAACGCCCGTTCCTGGCGGATTATCGTACAATGAGGCGATGTTTTTGCTCAAACTTTTGAAAAATTCCGGACGAAATATCATTGGTTTTGACCTTTGCGAGGTTGGCGATAGTCCGAATGAATGGGACGCTAATGTTGGGGCTCGGGTATTGTATAAACTTTGTTTGATGATGGCATAATTATCGGTTCCCGAAAATTGTACTCCCGATACGAACAATCGTACTCCCCTGCTCCACCGCAATATGAAAATCGTCGGACATTCCCATTGAAATTTCACAAAAATGCGGTTGGTCGGCGAAAAATTTGTCTTTTAGCGTTTGAAAAATCTGTTGTAAATTCTGAAATTCCTTGCGGATTTGGTCTTGGTTGTCTGTGAATGTGGCCATGCCCATTACGCCACAAATACGAACATTCGGCAATGACGTACGGATATCCCCCGCTGGCGGGGGTGTCCCGCAGGGACGGGGGTGGGTTTGTTGAACAATTTGTTCCGCACCCAACAAATCCAACCCAAATTTAGATTCCTCATCGGCAATGTGAAATTCCAACAAACAATCAATAACACGGTTGTTTTTTTCGGCGTGTTTGTTGATTTCGTTCAGCAATTTCAGGCTGTCCACGCCGTGTATCAAATGCACGAATGGTGCGATAAACTTGACCTTGTTGGTTTGCAAATGTCCCACAAAATGCCAACGAATATCTGCAGGCAATAGCGGTTGTTTTTGGATCAACTCCTGCACTTTATTCTCGCCAAAATCCCGTTGTCCCGCGTTATAGGCTGTTTCTATATCTGCTATGGGCTTGGTTTTTGAGATGGCGACGAGCCTCACATTTTCTGGTAGTGAGGATTTGATTGTTTTAAGGTTTTCTGCTATCATAATGCTATTAATTGTCATCCTGAACGTAGTGAAGGATCTGTTGCTGTCTGCGCTATGAGGTCCCTCACTTCGTTCGGGATGACATCTCTTGGCTATCTTTCCTAACGTATCCTAATAACCTATCCGCCTTTTCTGTTTCGCCAGCTCGTATCAACTTGCGTATCTCAGAAGAACTCACTTTTTCCCCATCAAAATATTGCTCTTGGAAAATAGCCGTCGTAAAACCGTGCTTTTTCGCCAAATCCTGCAAGTTTTCAAAATTTCCTTGCCGTTCTTTGCCAAAGTTATGGTTGAATCCCACCAAAATAAACTTTGGCTGAATGTATTTGACCAACATATTTTCAACAAAATCCGTGTACGACAACGCCGAAAATTCTTTGGTAAACGGCAACACAACCACATAATCAATGCCGATTTCGCGCAACAACTCCAATTTTTCGTCCAAGGTTGTCAGCAGAAACACCTCGTTTCCGTAGCGTTCCGGAGCAAGCACTTCGCAAGGATGCTTGTCGAATGTGACCACAACCGATTTTGCGGAAAGCTCCTTTGCTTTGCGTTTCAATTCATCCAAAATTGCACGATGGGCTTGGTGGACGCCGTCGAAAATGCCGACGGTGGCTACTGTTTGTTGGCCTTTTGGGAAGTTTGATATGTTTGTTATTATTTGCACGCGAGTTAAAAGTTAATGATTGGTGCGAACTATCCCCCGCTGGCGGGGGTGTCCCGAAGGGACGGGGGTGGGAATCCCTCCCCCGCTGCTACGCAGCACCCCCTCCAGAGGGGGACACCCTATAAATTAAACGTAGCCCCCAACAAAAAGTTAGTGCCAAACGAACGATAACCAAACCAATGCTGATAACGCTGATTCAGAATATTATTTACCTCCACAAACGCCGACCAACGTCTGTTGAAACGGTATTCCGCACCGAGGCTCCAATCTACGATTGGGCTTAGTCGTTTACGTTCAAAATTAAAGTATTCGTCAAGTGTATTTGTGCGAGCATATCGTCCGATGTTCAGACACAACTGCGTTCGGATAATAATCTTATTCTGAATGTTGTAACGCGCACTTAAACTTCCTTCAAATATCGGCAAATAAAGCACTTGCTCATTATGCTGATACGAATTTATACGTGCCATTGCCGATACGGAAATTCTATCGTCCAACTGATAATTCAAATTCGCTTGCAAACGAAAGATATTTACAGAATCAAATGTTGGAATAAAAAATGGTGCAATAATAACAGGATTAGCCGACAGCAAGAGATTGTCAAAATTCAGCATATTTCTATACGTGATAAAACTTCCTCGCATCGAAAAATCCATTCGCGTGCTCAATGTTGTGATAAAGCCCAAATAATATTCTCTGCGACGTTCAACTTGGTATGGAACGACAAAAGCTGAAAACGGATTGCGTTCAACGATGCGTCGAAGTGTTGAATATTCCGCGTTGCCATCCATTCCCAAGTTCAACGAAAAGATATTGTCGAGCAAGTTTATTCTTGCGTGAACCGTAGGAAAAAACGCTGGACGTGTTTCTGTTTCTCTTTCTAGTACCCAATCTTCTGCCTCTATTTCCTCCTCAAAGATATTTACTCGCAAACCCACCGACAATTCGTGACGTCCCAAGTAGAATTTTCCGTAAGGGCGAAAACTAATCATTGTCGAACTGTGAGGAAATGGTGGGCGTCCTATGTCAAAATTAAGTCTATGCCAATCAGCAGATGCATCAAGTCCCAGTGTAATTCTATCAAGATTTGGACGAAACATCGCAAATGTTTGGTTGATATTTCCAGAAAATCCAAGCGATAATTCTGAATGGTCTATTGCATTCTCACCGAAATTTGGTATAATTCCACTGATATTAAATTTTCCACTATATCTAAAACCAATCACTTCGGTTTGATTATCGGAAAATCCAAAACTTCCGCCAATTGTATTGTAAATCAAACGATATCGACCTTCATCTAAAAAATTATCGGCGAAAGGAGTGCTACCAAAAGCCAGAAACGCACTATCCGCACCAAACGCCGAAAATCGTCGTCTATCGTAGTAAAAATCTGCGGAAAGCAAAACATTTCGACCAAAATGATTTCCAAACAAACGGATGGAATTCTGCGAGTTATCAAACGGTACATAATGCTCGCTGAATTGTCCGCGCGACGAGCGATGCTTGACATGCGCACCGTAGCCCCATCGGAGCGAACGCAGATTTCCGTAAAACAATTCGCCATACCACGTGTTGTAATTTCCAAATCCACCACGGACATAAAGCGGTGTCAGTCGCGACAACGGTTCGCCTGCAACCCTTGCAGGTCTAATGTTATCGAGCGGAAACACCGTTGG
>Ga0209755_10009299_pt1 | contig 10388 bp, 11 predicted proteins | sample TergutCo191P1_FD_187301 | JGI IMG/M metagenome (GOLD analysis project Ga0209755, IMG submission 187301) | Cornitermes sp. P1 segment gut microbial communities from Petit-Saut dam, French Guiana - Co191P1 (SPAdes) (version 2) | ecosystem: Host-associated > Arthropoda: Insects > Digestive system...
ACACGGGCCTGCCAACGCCAACTCGCGCAAACAACAACTTTGAAGGCTGGTTCCTTGACGAAGCACTAACGCAGCCTGTAACCGACATCAGCTCTGTCCAAAGCACAGCGCACACACTCTACGCAAAATGGATAGAAATCATCATCGTCTCGAACCGCACTCCGCAAATAGCCAAAGGCCCCGTAACGGCACACGCAATCGGCAACACCATAGTGCTGCAAAACCTGCCGCAAAACGCAAAAGTGCAAATCTATAGCCTAAACGGCAAACAAATATACTCGGCAAATCCTGAAAATCTCAAAATCCTGGAAATCGGGGTTCAGACAGGAGTTTACATAGTGAAAGTAAACAAACAAATTCTGCGGGTAGCAGTAAAATAGGAGAGTTTATGATTTCTATATTTCCCCTCAAACCTCAACAAAGGAGTTTACAATGAAAAAGATCCTCGTGGTGCTTATAGCATCACTCGCCCTGTTCCTAGCCGCCTGTGGTGGCTCAAGCCCAGAATCCATTGCCGAAGATTACATCAAGGCGCTCTTTAAATTCGACTACGGAAAGATGAAAAAGCTCGCTACCGAAAAAAATAAAGCCGGGCTTGAAAAATCTGAACAGGAAATGGAAAAGTCAATGCAGGAATTGAAAGACAAAGACAAAAAGCAGATGGAAGAGAAAAAGGAACTGTACGCAGCAATGACCGTAACGGGCAGTGAAGAAGCCAAAATCAGCGAAGATGGCAATTCCGCTACCGTAAAGGTTACTGCCGTTGACAAAGACAAAAAAACATCTGACTTCAAAGTACATCTGATCAAAGAAAAGGATGCTTGGAAAGTAGATCAGTTGGGCAAGTAAAGTTGCAAAATAAAATAACGCCTATTCTCTTGGCAGCAGGATTAATCCTGCTGTCTTGCAAAGCAGACAAAGCGGAACACATTGAAACCCTTAGCGAAGAGCAGCTCGCTCTTTTGCGAGAGGGTGATTTTGTGCTGAGGCTTGGCTACGGATTGGTAAGCTATACATTAGAAATGCAAGGCGGCTCGGTTGGTGTTTCCCACATTGGCGTTCTTGTAAAAGACAGCGCAGATTTTGAAGTTATACATTCTATTTCCGGCAGCATGGCAGAGCTGGACGGAGTTCAGAAAATTTCCCTTGAAGACTTTTTACAAGAAGCAAGGCCCAACAGTTTAATTGCAGTTCGCTTTAAAAACTCAAATGAAAAACTGATCACAAACGAGGCTCGCCGCTTGCTTGCCGCACGTGTTCCTTTTGACCTTAGCTTTGACCTCAAAGACACAACAAAGCTCTTTTGCTCCGAGTTCATAGATTTTATTTTGAGAAAAACCCACAACACAACGGTTTTCTCCCCCGAAGAAGATGGCTTTCCGTTTTCCGTTTTTTTAGACACGTCAAAATTTGAAATTCTTGTTGATAACAGAATTCGGTGATTTTCTACATTCTAACCAATGAAAGGAATCCTATTAGCAGGCGGTGCCGGATCGCGGCTTTACCCCCTAAGCGCAGTGGCAAGCAAGCAGTTGCAGCCCGTTTATGACAAACCAATCGTTTATTACCCGCTCTCTGCGCTAATGCTCGGTGGCATAAAAGACATAATGCTCATAAGCACCCCCCTGGACATTCCTCGCTTTCAAAACCTGCTCGGCGACGGAAGCCAATGGGGATTGAACATACAATACGCCGTTCAGCCAAAGCCAGAAGGCATAGCACAGGCATTTTTGATTGCGGAAGATTTTATAAAAGACGATGCCTGCACATTGATTTTGGGCGACAATATCTTTTACGGAGCTTTTGACTTATACGGCATAATGGGCATTTCGCAAGATTTTACCGGAGCCAAAATTCTTGGCTATGCAGTAAACGACCCAGAACGCTACGGAGTTGTTGAATTTGACGCAGCCGGCAAAGCCCTTTCACTTGAAGAAAAACCGGCAAAACCCAAAAGCAATTTTGCCGTACCGGGCTTATACGTTTATGACAAAACCATTCTTGCCAAAGCCAAAGCACTGAAACCAAGCGCACGTGGCGAACTTGAAATCACGGATATAAACAAAATGTATTTGCAAGAAGGAACACTGTTCGTGAAAAAAATAGGGCGTGGCGTTGCATGGCTTGATACCGGTACCCATGCTTCTTTACTTGAAGCCAGCAACTTTGTTTACACTCTGGAATCAAGGCAGGGGCTAAAAATAGCATGCCTAGAAGAAATAGCCGTAGACAAAGGCTTTGTTCCCTGGAGCACAATGAAGGAATATCTGGAAAAAAATATGCCCAAATGCCCATACAGAGACTATATATTCAAGAGGTTTTGCCCATGAGATTGCTCCTATTGCTCCTTTTTATCACCAAAATCGCTTTAGCGCAAGTTCCAACCAATCTATACAGCCAGGCAAATCAGGCAGAAATGAAAAAATGGGTTGACTCCGTTTTTAGCACAATGACTCCAGATGAACGCATAGGCCAGTTGCTAATGCTCACCATTGACCCTGCGAAAAAATACCAGGAACAAACCTTGGAATGGATAAAGAATCAAAAAATCGGCGGCATTTTATTTGCTAAAGGCAGCCTGACCGACCATGCAGAAAGCACAAATATCTACCAGGAAGCCAGCAAAATTCCTCTGTTCATATCATTCGACGGAGAATGGGGCTTGGCCATGCGCTTGCCAAACACGCCACGCTTCCCACGAAACATGGCGCTGGGAGCCATTGAAGACAATGAATTGATCCGCATTTACGGCGAAGAAGTTGGCAGAGAGATGAACGAACTTGGCGTTCACATGAACTTTGCTCCCGTGCTGGATGTCAATGTCAATCCGGGCAATCCGGTTATAGGAAATCGCGCATTTGGAGAACAGAGCAAACTGGTGGCAGAAAAAGGCCTCGCTTACTCCGCAGGGCTGGAGAGCAAAAAGGTTCTAGCTGTTGCAAAGCATTTTCCCGGACACGGCGATACAAAAGGAGACTCGCACAAAACCTTGCCGCTTGTAAAGCACGATAAGCAACGCATGAAAGAGGTAGATTTATACCCATTCGAAGAATTTATCCAAAAAGGGTACTCCGGCATAATGACCGGGCATCTGTATGTTCCGGCTTATGATAAAACCGCAGGTTTGGCCAGCTCGCTCTCTTCTAAAGTTGTGGATGACCTGTTGCAAAAAGAGATGGGATTCACAGGCTTGGTAATTACGGATGCTCTTGTTATGGAAGGAGCTTTGGGAACAAAAATGAATCCATCATTGCAGGCTTTGCTCGCAAACAACGACATATTGCTCAAGCCCGGCGATGTAGTCGCTGCAGTTAAGGCTATAAAAGACGCAGTTGCCGCCGGAACAGTATCCATGGAAACCATTGACGCAAAATGCCGGAAAATTCTCAGCTATAAATACATCACCGGCCTGAATAAATATAAACCCATAGAGATGAAAGGGCTTTCGGAAAGAATAAATACGCAATACGCAAACAACCTGGTAGAAAGAGTGAACCGGGAGGCAATAACCCTGCTGAAAAACAAAGATGATGCGATTCCGTTTAAAAACTTGGAACAAAAAGTAGCCGTGCTTTCCATAGGTGAAAAAGACACTTCGCTATTCCAAAAACATTTAGCGACTCATGGCAATTTTGCGCATTTCTATTTGCCGGAAAAGGCAGATGCGCAAAGAATACAAACCGTATTCAGGGCACTTCAAAAATATGACATAGTTATTTGCGGCATTCATTCCAACCAAAGAAATTACACAGCGGAACTGCAGGCTCTTGCGCAAAATATTAAAACGCATCTGGTTTTCTTTATTTCACCGTATAGCATAAGCAAATATTCCCAGAGCATTGCCCGGGCGCAAACGGTGACTTTGGCTTATGAAACAGGACCGGCTTCGCAAAAAGCAGCGGCCCAAATTATTATGGGCGAGTTCCCCGCAAAAGGGCGCCTCCCTGTGACACTTCCGGGTTTTAAATACGGAAGCGGAATTCAAACCTCTGCTATTCGTAAAGACTCTTTTTGAGCCTTTGAATTTCCAAATTAAAAGGTATTATCTTTTTAATTTTTTTCTCGATCTCTTTGCAGGCGTAGTGAGCAGAACTGTGGTCCCGGTTAAAATATTTTCCGATGTATTCAAAGCTTTTCTTTGATATGCTCCGTATAAGGAACATGGCAACGTGGCGAGCCAACACCGCTTCTTTGCCTCCCCTGCCCTTAAGCTTCAAAGTCTCAATTGAAATACCGTAGTTTGCAGACACAGCCTTTACAATCGTTTCTACGGTAAGAGTTCTTAGAGAATTTGAAATATGGTCTTTTAAAATTTCCGCTGCCATTTCCAAATCCGGAGTTTTGTTCTCCAGCAAGGCCTTGAATTTGAGGTTTTTTGCTATTCCTTCCAAATCACTTGCGGTTCCGCTTGCGTTTTCAGCCAAATAAAATAAAATATTCTCGTTTATTTTAAACCCTACCATCATATCAAATTTCTTTCTCAAAATAGCAAGCCTGTCCACCAAAGTCGGCGCAGGAATTTGAATTGTCAAACCGCCGTTCAAGCGGGAGCGAAGCGACTCATTCAAATTTTCCATATCAGATACGGGAAGCTGCGATGCGGTGATCACAGGCTTGCCCGTAAGCAGCAGGGCATCGAAAATCTGGAGCAATTCGTGCTGCGATTGCGTTTTGCTGCCCTCGGCGATATTTTGAAAATCATCAAGTATAAACACATCAGCATTGCGGTATTTTGCGGCCATCTCAGATATAGGCATCACATGGCCTTCCTTTTTCAACTGTATGTTTTTCACATACTCTTCTGAGAATTCAAGAGCCGTTGCGCAAACCAGTTTTAATCCCGGATTTTTTTGGCGCAATGCGTTTGCTATTGAATGCAGCAAATGCGTTTTTCCAAGCCCGGTTCCGGCTACCAAGACCAAAGGATTGCCATGAAGCACGCCAAAGTCCGCAATAGCCTTGCAAGCCGCATAGGCTAACTTTGAGGATTCTCCTTCTGCAAAGGAGTCAAATCTATATTCTCGGGATATATCCATATTGAGGGAAATAATCTAGAAAATCATTTTCTATATTCCCCTTGTGGATGAAGTTTTTTTATTTGATAAAGCTGCTGAGCTAGGCTCTCTGTGGTGGCTTCCTTTGTTTTTGTGGACTGCTTACTTTTTTTGGTGCCGTTCTTGGGATTATCCCGCAGATTTGGAGAGGCATATTCGCAAGGGCAGACCTTGGCCGTATTTGCCCGTATTTTGGAAAAAGAGGCAATTGATTCGTGCGGTAAGTATTTTGCTGTTGTGGGGCGCAAACATAATTTTCGCTTGCGCTCTGTATTCGCTGCTCCCAATGAAGCACGTTATATTTTTGTTCATAGGGCTGGCAGCAGCCACCTTTGCAGGCACTAAAATCCGTTCTTTTGGAACCAGAAGAATTATCCGATTGCAACAAGACAGGTATTTTCAAATTTACACTCAGATGAAAAACCAAGCTGTATCCAAAGGCTCAGAAATCACAGATGGCGAGCTTTTAGACAAGACTCAGTGGCAACATCAAAACGCCCTTAGGCTGGCAGATAAGCAAGGAAGGCTGATGGTATTTTTGAAGGGAGAAGCTAAGCTGTAATGAGCTGGAAGTACGCAGAGGAAACGCTAGATCGGGTTTCGCGGACCTTTGCGCTTAACATTAAAGTTTTGGGAAAAAAGTTAAGGAGGCCTATTCTCCTAGCATATCTCTATATGCGCATGGCAGACACAATAGAAGATGACCCCGACTTATCTGCAGAAGAAAAATCAGATTTGCTGAAAAAATTTTCGCAAGCTGTGAATAGCGGCAATGCGGATGATTTTGTAAATGCTTTGCCGCAAAGCTGGAAAACCAATGAAGAATCCGATTACTCCCTGTGCTGCAATGCGCACCTCGTGATTCCGTTGCTGCGGGAATATGAGGGAGAGCCCATAAAAAAGGCCGTTGAAGAGATGTGCAATGGAATGGCGGAATTTGCGAAGCGCAAATTTGTCATTGAAAACGAAGCCGACCTTGACAGGTATTGTTATTTTGTGGCGGGGCTTGTGGGTGGCATGCTAACCGAATTGTGGGGCCATAAGGAATTGCGCAAGCTGGCCGTTTCTTTTGGGCTTGCTTTGCAGCTTGTGAATATAATAAAAGACATTCAAAAAGACTCTTTGCGAAAAGTTTGCTTTGTTCCGCAAGAACTTTGCCGGGATCACGGAATAAACTACGCACGGGAATTTTTAATTCAAAAAGCCAAAAGGCACTTGCAAGACGCAAAAGATTATATAAAATCACTGCCCAGATATAAACACAGAGTTCGCCTGTTCTGCCTGTGGCCAAGCTTAATGGCTGTCGCTAACCTGCGCATTCTAAGCGAAGGCGGCAATAAAATAACCAGAGAAACCGTGAAAAAAATAATTCGCCGCACAACCCTTTTCGGATGGAGCAATTCATGGGTAGAAAAAGAATTCTCTTTGCTTTCATAGCCTCATTTCTTTTAATCTCCTGCGCATCCTCAAGCCCAAGGCAACCAATTGATGAAACGGAAAGGCTCTTGGCTTTGGAAACGGCGTATCAAGTCTTGATACGCATTCCGGCTAAAACATCTGCTCCTGACAGCGTTTTACTTTTGCTAACAGACGATTCGCGATTTTGGCTGGAAACCATTGAGCGTGCGGCTCTCAATGAAGACAGTGTTTCCGTTGAGCAAAGGCCTTTCCATGAAATTTTGACCATTATCACTTACCGTTTATTGCTAAGAGAGCATGTGCTTTCCGAATACCCGGATTACAGAATGCTCCGTTTTGCTTTAGGCGAGCAGGGAATTTTGCGCAGATCAAAGGATTTAAAGCTGGGTCCTTTTGAAATAAGAAACGACAGGGGCACACGAGGATTGCAAGACAGCCCAAGGGTTCCAATTATGATTTTCAGGTGGGACGAAATGCGCTGGAAGTTCGATTTGCCGGAAAGCATGACTCTTTTAACACGAGGTCTTGCAACAATATCCGTAAAAAAAGACTGGTCAGACTCCAAAACGGCCTTGACTTTGTTGCAAAGATACTATCACAATATATTCTTCAACATAAACGAAAGCCTGCTGCACCCGGTGCCGAGTATATAGCAAGCAACTATTACTATCTTATTATTTATAATAATCTCTCTGCAAAGGAGGACGCTATGATTATAGCTGTGATGGTATTGGCTACTGCGCTTTATGCACAGAGTTTCACAATAACCCTTGACCAGAACTACACAGGAGCTCCGGGGAATATGGCCGTGCAAACGGACAATTACGGCAACCTCACCGGTGCTATGAATGCTCCTTTGGTTCTGCCGTCTCCCATCAGAGATGGTTACGATTTCAGGGGATGGTTCACGGCATCGGCAGCAACCGGCGGCACTAGGGTGCTATCGGGCGCAAACGGCACGAAATTCACTGCGAACACAACTGTTTACGCAAGATGGACAACTAAAACTGCTAGGAATATAAGCCAGATACCGGAACTGGAGCAAGAACACTTTGATTGGGTTAAGAATGTTCGCAACGTATGCGAGCCAGTTATTACAGGTTCGGGCGGTAGCGCTGGAAACCTCACTTTCCATCAGATTTTCGCAGGCAACGGTTCCATAACTTGGGCAGTAAGATGGGAATCTAACGATACAGTGTCGCTTCAGGAGCGCAGGCGCATTGCAGCAATGCTTTACGATGGAACTAATGAATGGCTTCGCCCTCTCATAGGATATGAAGACTGGCCTTTCGGGGAAATTCCAGTGACTGTGGTTGGCTGGGCTGTTCAGAACGCAGATTTGATACGCGATAGGCAACCTAACGAAACAATATGGGTAAACTCAACTGCTGCTGCACCAAACAGTGGGTACAGCACTGGCTATATGACTTCCGCTCCTAACGCAAGATCAAGATTCATCAATTACAGTGCCATTAATAATACTTCGGGAGGGCACGGTAACTACAGATGGCCAGATTCCATTGGAGGGCTTAATGGCCGTTTTGACAAGTATTTATGGCTTACCAAAGACAAGGAAGGCGGCAATGGCTCAGCAGAAGGCGGCGACTGGGGCTTTCGTTGGGGGCAGCAGGGAGCCGGAAGTGCCGGTTCCGGAACGGCTGCGGCAAATTCTCACGCCAGCAATGGTTTAATCCACGGCACTATGGTGCATGAAATAGGGCACAGCTTTGGTTTTTATGACTGGTACGGTACCGCAACAGGAAATTGCGCAGAATTTGGCCGTAATCCGCCAGGGTACGGAAGCACCAGCAGAACAATGATGCACTACACATATTCTACCTATGCGCCAGGCAGCACAAATACCGCCACGCTCAACCAATACGACCAGTGGCAGATTCGCTACTATTGGAACTGGGTTAGGGATAGATCTCCGGCAGCTCGGTGGAATTATACCCCTGTAGCATGGGTACCAGCCCCAAGCTCCAGCAGTAGCACAATTCCAAGCTCCAGCAGCAACGCAACTCCAAGCTCCAGTAGCAGCCCAAGCAGCAGTTCCAGCAGCGAGGTAACTCATATTGCCGCTTTTGTGCCTGGCGTTCAATTCTTCAATTTGAATAACCGTGGCATTTTCAGCTACAATTTTGATGAAGCAAAATCCGCAAGCTTGAAGATTTACGACTCTCGCGGCAAATTGCTAAAAACAATTTCCTTAAACGGAACTCACGGAGTTGTTGATACGCATCTAGGTTCTTCCATGCGGCTTTTATTTTGGAGGGTAGAAGACAGTGGCAGGCTTATTAGCCAGTCTAAAGGCGTGATTTGGTGAGGTTATTTCGCTGCACGCAAGCAAACCGGCAAATTACCCTGCTGTTTGTGATATGCAACGCATTCGCAGCAAAGGGCATTGCGGTCGCAGTCCTTGCTTTTGCAAGGGCAGCGTTTTTCGTTAACCCCACGGTTTGGGCAATCCATTTTGTTCATAGAGATAATTTAGAAAAAATCAGTCTGCGGATTGAATAACATCAATTCTGCTGCTGCAATTGCCTGCATCTAATATTATACCCAAACTTCTATTTTGTCTGGTTTCATTTTTGCTTGCAAAAAAAATTATTTTCTTCTCGTCCGGTCTATTAATTGTAAACCAAGAACCATTTATTTCTATATACGGAAGTTTTGAGCCATAATATGCAATTGTATTATCCACTTCAATAGTTAAAGGTAACCAAGAGCTTCTGTTCGTAGCTACAGTTACACTATCTATTCCTCCTTCAGCATTAAATAATAGTTCTTTATTTGATAATTCTATTGGAGCCGGACATTGAGCTATTAAAATATCAGCCACACATACATCACTTTTACTTTCAACTTCTTCTATATATATATATTGCCTTCTTGTCTTTTCAGCATTGTTTTGTTTTACCGAAATAAAAATTGCAGTATCGCTTGTTTTTTTTGCTATAACCCATGGGCATTCTATTTTCATTATGAGTTCTTTATTTTCATTGCAGTAATTTTCATTACAATAATTAGGCTCATTTACAGGTTTAATGAATTTACACTCTTCTGTTTCCATAAATTTTTCGGTAAAATACCAAGAAGAAGAGGCATAAACAAATGCACTATCTATTCCTTCTTGTTCATTAAATGAAATTTGCTCGGTTCTTTCTATTAGATCGCATCCATCAAACGGAGACTCAGAATTTTTCTCGCAAGAGCATAAAATCAGGCAAAAAAACAAAAATAAATATTTCATAGCTTGCTCACTTCGCAGATTGGCTGGCTTCAAGGGCATCAATACAATTTCCACCATTCAAATATATACCAAAGTTTCTTTCTTTTCCCGTTTCATTCTTACTTACAGAGAACATTATTTTTTCTCTGTCTAATCTATCAATAGTAAACCACGAACTTTCTATATGTATTACATAATCGTAAGGATCTATTGTAATATAAGAAATAGCATCATAAGCAAAAAACGGTTCAGAAGGCTTGTTAACATTTTCCTTTAACTTATATCTAGGTGGAGGAGGATGATAATATATAATTGTATCTCCTATTGTAATACCATGATCTAAATTTAAAAAACTCGCAGTTACACTATCGATTCCTCCTTCTGCGCTAAAAAATAATTCCTTTTTTGATAAATTTACATCGCAACCGCCAAGACGCACAGTTTGCTCGCAAGAGCACAAAAGCAGGAAAAGAAATAAATGGAGAAGTTTCATGGTTTATACTCACTACTATATTATATTGGTAATTATTCATTAATCAAACTTCGCATCCTTGGGCATCATGCCCAGTTTTCTCTTCATCCAAATTTTCAAGCTCTCAAGCAGGCTGTACACAACAGGAACAACTATGAACGATAGAAGCATTGAGCTTGTCATGCCGCCCATAATAACCCAGCCTATGCCA
>Ga0209755_10009300_pt1 | contig 10388 bp, 6 predicted proteins | sample TergutCo191P1_FD_187301 | JGI IMG/M metagenome (GOLD analysis project Ga0209755, IMG submission 187301) | Cornitermes sp. P1 segment gut microbial communities from Petit-Saut dam, French Guiana - Co191P1 (SPAdes) (version 2) | ecosystem: Host-associated > Arthropoda: Insects > Digestive system >...
CATCGTTGGGATGGGGCTTGACGGCGACGTCGCGCTTATCACCGATGGGCGTTTTTCCGGGGCGACTCGCGGCGCGGCTGTGGGGCACATTTCCCCGGAGGCCGCGGCCGGTGGGCTTATCGCCTACGTCAACGAGGGCGACACGATTAGGATTGACATCGACAACTACTCGCTGGAGTTGCTTGTGGACGATGCGGAACTTGAAAAGCGGCGGGCGACGACCGAGATTAAGAAGAAGGATCCGCCAGCTGGGTATCTGCGGCGATACGCGCGGAACGTGTTGTCCGCGGATAAGGGCGCGGTTATTCCCTAAGCGGACATAGTGAGCTACCTGTACGAGACACATCTACACACAGTTTTCTCTAGTGCCTGTGGACGTTCCAGGGGTTCGGAGTACATAGAGCTGTACCAAGACTTGGGGTACTCTGGCATCATCGTTACCGATCACTTCTACAACGGAAACACTGCCGTGCCGCGTCAGCTTCCCTGGAAGGAATGGGTCAAACAGTTTTGCCGTGGCTACGAGGAGGCCCGAAACGAAGGGGAACGCCGTGGGTTCGACGTTTTCTTTGGCTGGGAGGAAACCTTCAATGAATGCGATGATTACCTGGTCTACGGCCTAGACAAGGATTGGCTTCTTGAACACCCAGAGATGCGAAAGTGGACCCGGGGTGAGCAGTACCGTGCGGTAAAAGCCGCCGGGGGTTGCGTGGTGCAGGCCCATCCGTTCAGGCAACATTACTGGATCAAGCGGGTCGTGCTTTCCAGCGGCTGCGTTGACGCGGTGGAAGCAGGGAACCTGGGAAACATCGAACGCTCCTACGATGCACTTGCCATGCGCTATGCGAGAAAACTCGGTCTGCCCATCACTGCTGGTTCGGATGTACACACCGTGGAGCAGATTTGCAACGGAAACGTTTTCGGCGTTTATGTCGAAGAAAAATTAAAAAGCATCGATGACTTTGTACGCGCGATTCTTGAGAAGAAAATTACTGGCATTAAAACGACCGAAGGACGTTGCGACTGGCATGGCGACGAAAAGGTGATGATCCCTGTCGAGCTACGTGACGACAGGGATCGCATAATCAGAAAAGGCTGGAAGGATTTTTACGACCCTACGGCATAACCCCGTATTCCCGTATAATCTGAATCTCGTTCCGTACCGTCGCCGAATCCATCACCTCGCGGGCAGAATTCATCGCCGCCTCCAACAAACCCTGGGAATTGGTCGCGCCATGCAGGGTAATATTGCCGCCAGAAACCGAGACTTCCAGGAACCGTATCGGGAGTTCCTTCTCGTACAGTATGCGGTGCTTTATCTGATGCCCAAGTAGCATCTCCTTAAGAACGGTTACATTCTGGGCCTCCGCTTCGGGCGAAAACATCTTACCCTTGATTACGCCGACAACTTCCGCGCAATCTGTGGGGCTGAAAGTCCCCGTGTTAAAAGAAAGATGGTAGTTTCCAGGGTGCCTCCACTCGATGTCAAAGAAAGAACGGTAAAAACCAGCGCGATCCCGATCGCTACGTTCGATAATCTGTGCTGCCCGCTTTTCGTCACAGTGAAAATAGCTTTTTACACGTTCAATGCGGATGTCGTTCTGTGACGACAGAAAGATAGAGATGATCGCCGGCGTGTGCTTTAGTATTATGTTCGCCCCCCTGCCGACAATCACGCAGTTTCCATTTTCCGCCTCGGAAAGAATGGCAGTCTGCAGATAGTGCAGGTAGTCGTCCCTGTCCTGGGAAAGCGCCGCAAAAAACGATGGCTTGCGCTCATCGTATTTCTTGAACTTCTTCGCCTCGATACCGAACGACTGTATGCGCTCTTCCAGCGTGTCTTTATCCACAAGGCGAAAGTTTAAAATCTTCGCCAGCTCACGAGCCGTCTCGTCGCCCAAGGCCGCCAGTTCACGGGAAACAGTAATAATAGCCATACTTTACTCCTTGTCGTCTATTATCTGAATATTTGAATCTCGTTTCGTATTATTGCGCCGCTCCCCGCCGCCTCGCGAACCGAATTCACGGCCGAATCCAGCATCGCCTGAGAATTGGTCGCGCCGTACAGTGTAACAACGTTGCCCGAAACGGCTATCTCAAGGAAACGAATGGGAAGTTCCTGTTCGTACAAAATGCGGTGTTTTATCTGGTGCTCAAGCAGCAAGTTTTTCAGAATAGCTCGGTTTTGGGCCTCTGCCCCTGGCGTAAAAACCCGAGACTTGGACGAGTCCACGATCTCCGCGCAGTCCAGAGGGCTGAAAATCCCCGTGTTAAAAGAAAGATGATAGTTTCCAGGGTGCTTCCAGTCAATGTCGAAAAAAGCCCGGTGAAAACCCATGCGATCCCGGTCGCTACGTTCGATAATCTGCTTTGCCCGCTTCTCGTCGCAGTGAAAATAGCTCTTTACCCGCTCCGTGCGAATATCGTCCCGCGTGGACAGAAACATGGAAATAAGGGCCGGCATACTTTTAAGGATTATGTTCGCCCCCCTGCCAACAATCACGCAGTTTCCGTGATCCACCTCGGCAAAAATCGCCTTTCGCAGATAGTGCATATAGTCGTCCCTGTCCTGGGAAAGCGAGGCAAAAAACGAGGGCTTGCGCTCGTCGTATTTTTTGAACTTCTTGGCCTTGATCCCGTACGATTCTATACGTTTTTCCAGCACGTCTTTGTCAACAAGACGGTAGCCCAAAAGATTTGCCAGTTCGCGGGCGGTCTCGTCGCCCAAAGCCGCCAGTTCGCGGGAAACAGTAATGATTGCCATGCTTACGCTCCTTTGGTGTACCGTATCGGGTAAAGCCGAAAACAGGGTTTCGAATAGCCCATAGTTGACTATAAATCAGGCGGGTGAAATTGTCAAAACACTTGGGTAATAAAAAAGCCGCCTTTCGGCGGCTTTCAAAAACCATTAGGCCAGGCGGGGACTAGTAGTCCATTCCCCCCATGCCTCCCATTCCGCCGCCAGGCATCGGCGGGGCTTCTTTCTTCTCTGGAATGTCGGTGATCGCGCATTCGGTGGTCAGAAGAAGGCTGGCGATGGAGGCCGCGTTCTGCAAAGCGGAACGGGTAACCTTGGCCGGATCGATGATACCAGCTTTCATCATGTCCACCCATTCCATCTTGGCGGCATCAAAGCCAACGCCCTTCTGCTCTTTCTTGGCGCGTTCGGCGATAACCGCCCCGTCCAGACCGGCGTTTTCGGCGATCTGGCGAATGGGTTCCTCAAGCGCACGCCTGACGATTTTAAAGCCTACCTTTTCATCGTCGGTAAGGCCAGAAGTGTCGGATTCCTCAAGGGCAAGGGCCGCCTGTATAAGGGCGATTTCGCCGCCGGAAACGATACCTTCGTCGATAGCGGCGCGGGTGGCGGAAAGGGCATCTTCCACGCGGTGTTTTTTCTCTTTCAACTCGACCTCGGTGGCCGCTCCCACGTTGATTACAGCCACACCGCCGGCGAGTTTCGCAAGCCTTTCCTGAAGCTTCTCGCGGTCGTAATCGCTGCTGGTGTCCTCGATCTGGGCCTTGATCTGGGCGATGCGGTCCTGAATGTCCTTCTGGGTGCCGGCACCGTTGATGATCGTGGTGTTGTCCTTGTCGATTTTCACGGTTTTGGCCTTGCCAAGGTGGGAAAGCTCGGTGTTTTCGAGCTTCATGCCCAGTTCCTCGGTAATGACCTGACCGCCGGTAAGAATGCCGATGTCTTCCAGCATGGCTTTGCGCCTATCGCCGAAGCCGGGGGCCTTTACCGCCACGGTCTTGAGCGTCCCGCGCAGACTGTTCAGAACCAGCGTGGAAAGGGCCTCGCCGTCAACGTCCTCCGCCACGATAAGCAGGGGCTTGCCGCTCTGGGCGACTTTTTCCAGCAGGGGAAGCATGTCCTTCATGCTGGAGACCTTCTTGTCGTGAATCAGGATGAACACGTCCTCGTACACCGTGGTCATGGTGTCGCGGTCGGTGACGAAGTATGCGGAAATGTAGCCACGGTCGAACTGCATGCCTTCCACGAAGTCAATCGTGGTGTCCATGGTCTTGGACTCTTCGACGGTAATGACCCCGTCCTTGCCGACTTTTTCCATCGCATCGGCGATGGTTTTGCCGATTTCGGTGTCGTTGTTGGCGGAAACCGAGGCGACGTGGGAAATTTCCTCCTTGTCCTTTATGTCCTTGGAGTTCTTCTTGATTTCCGCGACGGCGATTTCCACCGCCTTGTCGATGCCGCGCTTCAGTTCCAGGGGGGTCATGCCAGCGGCCACGGATTTAAGGCCTTCCTTTACAAGCGAATAGGCCAGCACGGTCGCGGTGGTGGTACCGTCACCAGCCACGTCGTTGGTCTTCGTCGCCACTTCCTTTAGGAGCTGGGCGCCCATGTTTTCGTATGGGTCGGCCAGTTCGATTTCCTTCGCCACCGAAACGCCGTCTTTCGTAACCGTGGGGGCGCCAAATTTCTTGTCCAGAAGGACATTGCGCCCTTTGGGGCCAAGCGTTACTTTGACAGCCTTGGACATCTGCTCCACACCGGCAAGAAGTTTGCGCCGGGCTTCCTCGTTGAACAGTAACTGTTTTGCCATGTTTCTTTACTCCTCTCTTACTTTTTTCCTGGCCCCACCCAAGACCTTGCCCGTGAGGCCAGTATGGTATAATGGATTATGCCCCATTATGCGGGGCCATCTTCAAAATACTAGATTGCTCAAAATTTTGCAAGGGGGATTTCCCCTTATTTTTTGGCCTGCAAGTTGTATTTTATCTACTGTAAGATATGCCAGAAAAATTGCTGCCACAGCTTCTAATCTTGTCCAGTGTCAGCAGTTGCCGATTTCCTAAGCAAACTGTGCCTTTTTTTACCTGCCCATACGTTAACTGCCATCATAACGTTTTCCTTGTCAGCAGGACTGAGTTTTCTGTACGCGTTCATAAGTTTCCGTTCGTCATCGCTCAAGCCTTCTGGCTCGATGCCTGTAATTAAATATTCCACCGATGTCTCAAGCAAATTGGCAATCTCCTGGCCTACCTTTACGTTTGGATATGTCTTTCTTGTCATCCACTTTCTGAATGTGCCAAAAGGAACACCCACCTGCCGCGCAATCCACTCTTGGGTTGTCTTTTTGACCTTTATTTCGTCTTTAACCCTTTTCCAAAAATCCATACACAAATTTAGCAGAAAAAAGAGGCCAGCTTTGCCCTTTTTGTAATAGACAATTAGGCCAATGTGCATCATTGTGAAAAACAATAGGGCAATATAGGAACATTCGCTCTATAAAACTGGGCATATTTGAGCTTAGGCAAATCATGAGGAGAAGGGGGTTTTTCGTATGAAAAACAAATCCAAATTTTTCGGGATTATCGCCATCGGGGCGATGATCGGGCTTTCGGTAATGGCGTGTGATCAGGCAAACGATCCAGGGTCTTCGCAATGGACGGTGACCCTTATTCAAAACCACACGGCAACGGATAACACCACCGTCGCATCGTTCATTCACACCAACGGCAACCAATTCCCTGCAAATGTCGCAACCCCGAGTGTTCGTTCCGGCTGGACGTTTACCGGGTACTGGACAGCGCGCAGTGACGGCACTCAATATTTCGGTGCCGATGGTGTCAGAACTGCGGCGGCTGGTGATCCCCAGACGCTGAACGACGGCTTGCGCCTATACGCCCAATGGAGCCAAGACGAGGTACAGCAACCTGGTAATATTACCTGGACCGCAAGCGCTTACGGCAGCCCAACTACGACGGCGATCAACTTTACCTTCAGCGCGAATCCCACGGAACTGCTGGCATCGGACATCACGATCGCTTCCGCCGGCGGCTCGGCAACGAGAGGCGCTTTAACTGGTACAGGGACAACGCGGTCATTGGCGGTTACAGGAGTGAGTGCAGGAACTGTGTCAGTTTCCATTAATAGGGATGGAATCGCTAGCGGGCCACAGTCGGTTACGCTTGTCGCGGCGGCGGATCCGCCCTCACCAGTCAATATCACCTGGACCGCAGCCGCTTATGGCGATCCGACCACGACCGCGATCAATTTTACCTTCAGCGCGAATCCCACGGGACTGCTGGCGGCGGACATCACGATCGCTTCCGCGGGCGGCTCGGCAACGCGAGGGGCCTTAACGGGTACAGGGACAACGCGGTCATTGGCGGTTACGGATGTAAGCGCTGGAACCGTGTCGGTTTCCATTAATAGGGATGGGATTGCCAGCGGGCCACAGACAGTGACGCTTATTATCCAGGTGCCGCCGCCCGCGCAACCAGATATCTCAACGGTAATTGACCTTGGCCCAATCCCAGGTATTGCCGCATCGGGGCCACCAGTATTTACTTTGGGGACAACATATGGCGGTGAATTTGTGGAACTCCGCATGAGCGGCAGATCGGCGGATTGGCATGCAATGGACATTCAGTTTCCAGAGTTAATCACCGCAGGGTACCTGACTGCCAGCGGTACGTATACCGTTAGAGTAGCAGGGCGTAGTGAAAATTCTGCCGCAGGCGTATTCATGATACAAGGAATTCAGCCTGGCCACAGTTGGGGAACCACGGTTCCGTTAACCGCAAATGTACCTTTCACTCATTCAAGGGATTTTACTATGCAGTCAGGGCCACAACCTTGGGTCGGTGATTCCCGCTGGGCTGGAGCCCGCCTCACAACCGATGGCGCTGGTGAAAATGCGGACATCATCTTTACGAGTATCGAAATAGTGCGTGTCGCTGGGAATGTCGTTGTGTGGAATTTGGCCGATGCGGTTACTGACGATACTGACCCTACACCGCCGCAACTAACAGGCACGGTGAGCATAACCGGAACCACGCAAGTGGGAAACACGCTGACTGCCGACACTGCAAACCTTGGCGGCAGTGGAACTATTTCATTCCAGTGGATGGCGGGAGCCAACAACGTTGGCACGGGTAACACGTTAAACCTGACGACCGCCCATTCGGGTCAGATGATCACTGTCACCGTAACCCGTGCCAATAATTCTGGCAGCGTTACAAGCCCTGCGGTCGGCCCCATCACTGACGGGGTTGACCCTACACCACCGCAACTAACAGGCACGGTGAGCATAACCGGAACCACGCAAGTGGGGAACACGCTGACTGCCGACACTGCTAATCTTGGTGGAAGCGGCACCATTTCATTCCAGTGGATGGCGGGAGCCAACAACGTTGGCACGGGTAACACGTTAAACCTGACGGCCGCCCATTCGGGTCAGATGATCACTGTCACCGTAACCCGCGCCAATAATTCTGGCAGCGTTACAAGCCCTGCGGTCGGTCCTGTAACCGCGGCCCCACAACCGCCGTTAACAGGTACGATAAGCATAATCGGAACACCACAAGTAGGCCAGACCTTGTCGGTAAACACAAACAACCTTGGCGGTACAGGAACCATTTCATTCCAGTGGAGGGCGGGAAACTTCAATATCGGTACGAATAGCACAGTAACATTGCAATCCATCGATGTGGGGGATCTCATCACCGTGACCGTAACCCGCGCCAATAATTCCGGAAGCATTACCAGCCCTGCGGTGGGCCCTGTAACCCCTGCCCCACAACCGCCATTGACAGGCACGGTAAGCATAACCGGAACACCACAAGTAGGCCAGACCTTATCGGTAAACACAATCGGCCTTGGCGGAAGCGGCACCATTTCATTCCAGTGGAGACGGGGAACCACCAATATCGCTGGCGCTACTGGTAGTACGCGAACGCTTGTTGCCGCCGATCAAGGAGCGAATATATCGGTAGTGGTAACCCGAGCCAATAATTCTGGCAGCGTTACCAGCCCCTCAGTCGGCCCAGTAACCGCTGCAGTAACCATACCAAGCGCTCCCACCGGAGTAACGGCAACGGCTACATCCCACAGCGCAATACAGATTTCATGGAATGCTGTTTCTGGCGCAACAAGCTACAGGGTGGAGGTTAGGACAACCTCATTTGGCACATGGAGTACCCTAACTACGGTGTTAGGAACGTCGCATACCCATACCGGCCTTCCAGCTAATACGCAACGGTGGTACAGGGTATTTGCTATCAACAGTGCGGGGACGAGTTCAGCTTCATCGATAGTCAATGCGACAACTGCTCAAGCACCTTTTGGCCTCCAAGAGGCACATGCTGCATTTCTACTAGCAGGCGGGTCTGCTTATGCCAGTGTATTCCCAATAGGTAGCTTTACCTGGAATGCCTCGAACAATACTTTAAGCTTTGCAAGCAATGCACCAGGTACAGGTGCTGCTGGGATACGAGGGTTTGAAGCAACAACAGGTAGCCCTCCTTCGTCTATGCTTTTCTTCATAGAAATGGAAGTTGTGTTTAACGCCAATCGTCAAATTACTACAGTCAGACATAGGTATGTAATTATCCATGCCTTTGCGATAACGGGGTTAAATCCGAGTCACCCGACAAGCGCTAATCCACACCGTACGGCTTGGTTTTCTATCGGTACTACAGTTGGTGACAATATAATTCGACCTGGACTTGTTTTAACCCGAACTGTTGGCCAAGTTATAGGTTTTCCATGGATTTCTGGCAACTGGAGAAGAACCAATTAACTTTTACGAAGCATCTCTGCCAGCCATCGGCATCAGGCATGAATTGTTGACGCGCTGTACTGGCAGAGTATAAACCCTAATGGGCTGTTGAAGAGCAAAACTTCGACAGCCCCAACCTTTCCCAAAGCCAGCTTTCGCATTATACTTACAGGCAATGGACAAAGAAACCGAACCCAACCCGCCGCAAAATGCGACGTACTTTAACCGCGACCTTTCATGGCTGGACTTTAACGAGCGCGTACTGGAGGAAGGCCTACGCAAGGACAAACCGTTGTTCGAGCGATTTCGCTTCCTGGCCATCGTCGCCGCCAACTTCGACGAGTTTTTCATGGTGCGGGTCGCGGCAATCAAACGGGCCAAGCGAGCTGGAAGGGGCGGCGATCCTTCCGGCCTAAGCCCTACGGAACAGTTGGAGGGGGTTGCCAGAAAGGCGAAGTCGATAATTCAGCGGCTGTATGGCTGCCTTATGGGCGAGATTTTTCCCGGCCTAGCCGCTGGCGGTTTGGAACTTGTCCGCCCAGATTCCTATACCGTTCCCCAGATGGACTTTCTGGAATCGTTTTTCCTTGGCGAGGTTTACCCGATTCTTACGCCCCTGCGCATAGAGGCGGACAAACCCCTACCTTTTTTTGAAAATCGCAGCATCAACGTCGCTTTCCTGCTGACCCCCGAGGGGGAACTGGGCAGGGGAGAGGATTCGGGGGAACGCATCGTCATGGTGCAGATTCCGCTTTCCATAAGCCGTATTGTCTGGATGCCATCGGAAGAAGACAAGCCAGATGTGGACGGAAAGCCATTGGGGGGCGATAGGCTTCGTTGGGCGCTGCTTGATGATCTGGTGCTTACCTGGGGTGGGTACCTCTTTGCCGGCTACCGCGTCACGGAAAGTATGCTGTTCAAGGTGAACCGCGACGCGGATTTTTCCGTAGACGAAAGAAGGGACGAAGACTTCGTAGAGGCGATGGGCGAGGTTCTGGAGGAAAGGGAAAGGTCCGAGCCCGTGCGCATGGTTTACTCCCCCGGCAGCGATAGGCTGCGGGACGAGCTGGCAAAGCGGTTTTCCCTAGGAAGCGACGATCTGTACGAGGCCGACGGCCCCTTAAACCCAATCAGCCTAATGGAACTGACCGGTGTTGCGGGCCTGGAGGACTTTCAGGAAAAGCCCTGGAAGGTATACCCCGCGCCAGGCTTTGCCGACGACGTTTCAATATGGGATCGCCTTAGCCACGGCGATGTTATGCTTCACTTTCCATACCAGTCCTTTGATCCGGTTATCCGCTTTTTTCAGGAGGCAGCGTCGGATCCCCATGTCATTTCGATTAAGACCGCATTGTATCGCACAGGTGGGCAACCGCAGGCGGTTTCGCCCATAGTCCGGGCGTTGGAACAGGCCGCGCTGAACGGCAAGCACGTAACCGCGCTTGTCGAGCTAAAGGCCCGTTTTGACGAGGAGCGCAACATCTCCTGGGCTAACAGGCTGGAAAAAGCCGGGGTAATCGTGGTGTACGGGCTTTCGCAGTTGAAGGTTCATGCCAAGGTTACCATGGTGCTGCGGCGCGAGCATGACAGGATCAAACGCTACGTGCATCTTTCCACGGGGAACTACAACGACAAGACGGCGAAAAGCTACGAGGACATCTGCATGTTCACCTGCCGCAATGAAATCGCCTATGACGCGAACCTTATTTTCAACATGATAACCGGCTACTCGTTAAAGCAGCAGATGCGCTTCCTTATGACCGCCCCTTACGACCTGAAGTCCAAGCTGCTTGAGCTTATCGAAAGGGAGGCAAGCCGATCCGACCACAAGTATTCTGGCAAGATTATGATGAAGTG
>Ga0209755_10009301_pt1 | contig 10388 bp, 9 predicted proteins | sample TergutCo191P1_FD_187301 | JGI IMG/M metagenome (GOLD analysis project Ga0209755, IMG submission 187301) | Cornitermes sp. P1 segment gut microbial communities from Petit-Saut dam, French Guiana - Co191P1 (SPAdes) (version 2) | ecosystem: Host-associated > Arthropoda: Insects > Digestive system >...
TTCCCGTTTTCTTACATTGTCGCAAATTTTTATACATAGGCATATGTATTTCAAACTCAGCTAATGCTGTCGCAATCGTGACCAAGCACATTAAGTAAAGTAATTTTCTGTAGTGCACTGTCCCGATTATAGGATGGATACATTCTCTACAGTTCTCTACAACATCAGCAGGTGCAGAGGTGATCAACATCAGTACAAACATAGGAAAGCTATAGATAAATAATTCAGTAACCGAAAAACGTGTACCTTTGTTAAACTGACTCGGTCTTGAATTGATTTATAATAACCGTGGTAAAGGTAACATTGTCCCTGCATGCTCCATGAAAGCATATAATGGGAACAGACTATAGTTGCACTCATTCTTAACCTCAGCATGAGATGAAGGTGATTGGTTAGCATCACGCCCCGGACGCTTTACCCCCGAGGAAACAGCCCCTGATATCTATCGAAGAGGAGGCTGGGTGGGCCCCGAAGCCCATTTGGATGGTTTGGAGAAGAGAAAATATCTTGCCCTTGTTGGAATTTGAAAACAAAAAACAAAATACTCATGTACTTGGTAATTCTTAGTGGAATCAGCACCATCAAAACACACAATACCTGTCTTTATGGAAGCAATCCCTCTGTGTTAACCAACAAACAAACTACACTTATTCTATCAAACACAACACAGGTTTATTTAAAATCGAGTTGCGCCTCTGCATGTATACTACATGTTTCGGCCCTTCCTCAGGCCATCATCAGGCATGTCAATACAAAAATCTAATTAAATTTCAAAATATGTTCCATACATGCAAAGGTGCAACTTGATTTTAAAAAATCCAGTGCTGTTTTTGACAGGAAAAGTGTAGATGATTTGCACAATACCTGTTTTTTCACCCTCCTACATGTTTCAGGTAATCATTTAACCATAATCAGAGAAACACAGAAGTTCATGCACAGAAATAATAAAATGCATGCAGATTATATTTAAGTATAATCTACAGCTTGAAAAATAGAATTGTGTTTTTAATACATAAATCCCTGTAGCAAAATATGTATTTTACAATATTTTGTGATTATTGTTCTTAGTCTTAGGAGTTGTGGCTTATTTCAGGTTATCTAGTAGATTTGTTTTAAGAAGTTTGAATTTATGAAGTACCAGTAGCAATTGTAGCAAAGGTGGTAGTTTTGATAAAAGGGTACATAAACATAACAATAACAATACATAATTTATACAAAATTAAACCGAAGCATACAAAACATACAACCATATGTACAATAATACATAATATAGGAAAGACAATATGAAAGAATGTGATGAATGAAACAACCATACAAGCAACAAACTTCATTTCATCTATATATCTTCTAATAATGATAGTCACCCTGTTATTTGAACCTTCATTCCACTTCACTTCACTTGTCAACACTTCACTTCTTCCATTTAAACTTCACACAACTACGCTTCACTACACTGTCATTTGGCTTAACTCCATTTAAATTTCCTACCACTCCATTTCACCTCACATCACTACACTTCACATCACTTCACTTCATTGCACTTTTAGATGATTTTTGCTACACTTCTATTTCTTTCACTTCATTCACTGGTGGTAAGAGTAACGAACATTTCTTTTTAGCTGGCCTTAGCTGCTGTTCAGACCTTCCGTGGAAGACATCAGTCTCTGTTTGTATATGTAAATACGCTGAAAATTAGAAGGTATCATATGGTGATGGTCATACGGATTAATGGTTATAGTTCAGTTACACACATTAGTGCAGTATACATTTGAACATGGACTGTAATATGAGTAATGAGGTGCAATGGCATACCATGGAATTTTGTTCGAGGGGGTGGGGGTGTTCAACAAATTCAGTTGAGAACAGAGGACATAGAGAACGGAGATCTGGGGGTGGTAGCCCCCTAGTTAGGGGTTCTGGAGGCAGCTGTAATTTGGTACAAGAAGTTTCATTTCATACAGTAAAATTTTCTTAATTTTTGGTGCTTTAAGACTATTTATGATGATAACCAATTTATTTGTCATTACTAATGTAAAACAATTGCGAACTTAGGTAGTTTTAGAATTTTGCTGCCTTTTTTCCAAACATCTTGGAGTGTTGGCGTCCTAAATTCAGCAATTTTTAAGAGTTTTCACAGTTGGGTTGAGTTTGGCACAATTTTGGAGGGTCTTCAGAATTTCGGGGGTGTTTGAACCCCCCAAACTTCCCCTCGGTACGCCACTGATGAGGTGATTACTCTTTTGTTTGAATACAAGTTTTGTGCATGTGCCTCATCATTGGTTTTTCTGCAGTGTACTGTGAAAAAACGCGGCTGTCAGTGACGTTGGTTTTTCAGTGCATAGTGACTGAATTCCTTGTAAAGTAGAAACAGCTCAAATGCAGTGACTGTTATGTGCATGCATTGGTGCTAGGGGTGTCAGAAGTTGGGTGACATGCATTATAGATGAACACAACAGACATATATGAGAGAGTCACAACTTGATGCATGTTGCAAATACAGTGACTTATATCATGACTAATGATGATGAGGAGATCTTCAACCAAGAAATGAAGTGACAACTTGGAGCAGCATGGTGTGCTGTCTCCAAAAAAGAAGGCCAGATTTGCATTGTTGGCTAACATGGTAATGGAATTCTGTGGAATGCATGTTGGTTGATTTTTGGCCTAGAGTGGGAACCATATGCACAGCTTCCTCTACTAGTGTACTGCACAATCTGTCGTGTCTGTTTAATGAAAAAACACATGTTGAAACAGACTCATCGTTCTGTGCCAACTCACAGTCCCACTTTACTGCACTATATGTGCTTGTGACTTCTGGTATGACTTGTACTTCTTACACTAAAATTTATTTATTGTTCATAGTATACTGTAATTTTTTTTTTTTTTTTTGTTGCGCATTGACATTAACAATGGTGCTGTGCTGGGCTGTAAATCTGTGACCATTCTGTGCCCTGAAGGAAATACCACTCTTATAAATTAGGCTCTATTGAACATATTTATATACATTAGTAGAAGTTGTACAAGAGTAAATATTTTGTGGTGTGTGTGTGGTTTTTTAATGCAATATCATTTAAGTAGAACTTAAAATTCAATACACATTATGTTTGCTAGTAAACTTTAGAACATCATGGATGCTGTGAAAAACAATAATTGTCTGAATTTGTCATGTTTGATGATACATGTAGTTATATTTGCTTCATTTATGTGTTGAGAATTGCATATAATTTGGGTGGTTGTGTTGACTGTAGCTTTACATACATATGTAGAACTCCCAACATTGAGCATTTCAGAATGATGTACAGCTTTGAACTTTATTGTATCTTATACTTTCTTGTTTCACTGGAGAAAGTATAAGAAACTGTAAAACAGAAGTGGTGCTAAGCACTGCGGCATTAAACACTGTGTTGATGAAGGACATAATTTGTTATGTGTAATTCAGTTTTTGGGGACCACGGTAGCACAGTGGTTAAGGTTCTGTGCTACGAATTGGAAGGTTGCTGGTTCGATCCCAGCTGGTGTCAGTGGATTTTTCATTGACATAAAATCCTTCCGATTGCACTATGGCCCTGTGTTCGACTCAGCCTCTAACAGAAATGAGTACCAGGAATATTTCCTGGGGGGTAAAGGCGGCCGGTGCGTAAGGCTGACAACCTACCATGTAATCTGGGAACATTAACTTCCTAAGAACCCTCTGAGCCTGTCCAGGCCTGTAATGGGACTGCTCTACCTTTACCTTTTTAAATTCAGTTTTCACACCATGAACAATCCACACTTCTGCCATTTGTGTCTGGAGGTTCTTTACTTCAGGTTTTCACAGTGGTGAAGAAACGTAATGTGGTCTAGGTTATGATGCCATGTGGTCTGGGTAGCTGTGTCTCAGAAAAATATACTGCTTGCATCTACAGGAGGCTGTTTGAAGATGGAGGTAACATGTTTCTTTGGAACAGTATGCATACCAGATTATTTCAGTGCTCTTTGGATTGAAAATGAGGTCATAAAATGGAGGAGGGACAGGGTTTAGTATGGAGAAGTAGTTTTGTCAGTGTGATATACCATACCACATTCTACAGAAATAAGATATCATCAGTCTTTCACACAACTCCTGTTCTTTCTGACAAGACTGGTGGCTATCTTTTGGACAGTAAATTATTAAGAACATGTAGAGTAACTGAAGTTATAATTCCAATATGTATCTGCATGTCATGTTGGCCAAGTATCTGAGATATCATTCTCTTTACAACTCTGTTCGCTTCATGTTGTCTTCTATTAAAATTGTATGTATGACATATGAATTGTTGTTATGGGATTTTTGTATTATTTTTGTAGTAGACTTGTGGAACTAAATGTAATTGTGCAAGCCCAGCACATAAATGGGAAGAAGCATATTAATTCCTATACAAGGAAATGATCAATATAGACTCCTCACAAAACCAATTGTCTGTGTTATGCCCATGGAAATATTTGTAAGTTGTGTGGGTGATTTGACAACAGTTGCAGGGTGGTTGTGACCCTGGTCCATTCTCCCCCTGGTTCCTTTACGTTTTTTTTTTGTCTGCGAGCCCTTGGGGATTAGCAAGTTCTACTCTGGCAGTTCCCTTGAGTTCTGGTCGAGTTGAGTTCCTGGAGAGGTTGTGGTGTGAGCAGGACAGTGATAGCGTGACGCTTGCCATCTGGAAACATACTCGGCAGGAAGGTAAGTGCATTGCCGGTTGAATGTTTATGGTTTACTGATTTCAGTTTACAGATTACAGTTTGCTGTTTGTTTTAATTTGGCACCCTGGACTGGCTACCCCTTCTGCCCCTTTGGAATAGATTAGTATTTGTTTTTTTGGGTAATTTTTTGGTGTGCAACCTCCTTTCTCCTTTTGTGTTTCATTTTACTCATTTTATTTTATTTCATTTTTATTTTGCTACATTTTGTTTGCCTTCTTGCATTATTTTTATTTTGCTGTTGCTAGTAAATTGTAACTTGTAATATGTGTTGGCGTTTTCTTCCTATGGGAGACGTTGCAGTACTCATGTGAAATTAAATGCAAATGTATATTTAATGATGCAATATAAATTTCTCCACGTGCTCTAAAGTTTGCCGTATACACACAACTGTAGTAATGTAAAAGACTACAAGAAATTTTTTTCTTTGTGGAATAGTAGTGGACTGTGTTATAGTGTGTGCTGTGGAGTCATTGATGGTAGCGGTAGGTCTGACAATATCCAAACTCCGTCGCATTAGTGGATGGCAGCACAGCTTACCACGGATTACCATGGCGCATCTTAAAACTAAAACCTTGACGGGTATGATTTTGGGCATGGATTAGAATCCGTTCGAGTAACGATGGCGACCGTTGAGGTAGAGCGGCCTCGCGTAAGTGCCAAATATTTACGTTACTGGTTAATTTAGACCTGAACTGCTAATTCGGTGGTTTCCCATGTTGTTTTAGTTTACCAATGAATGGCTGAATTATCTGGTATGATGTTTCCGCAAAGGAATGTAATGGATGTATGGCCTGTGGTATTTGTTGACAGCCAGCTCGCTGTACTCTGTGAAAGGGCGTTGCGTACATCGTGCGAAGACTTCAGTTTGAACCCTGTTAGCCTTTAAAATTACCATGTAGCTGATGTTACGGTTAACCGATTTTTAGCCTTTAAAATTACAATGTAGCTGATGTTACGGTTAACCGATTTTTCTCCAGAAAGTTTTTCGAGTAGTTAATTTTAAGTGTTCAGGTGTGTAGTAATGTAAGTGGATTATTTCAGTTCGTAATAGTTTTATACAGTCACATTCGTTCAATATGTAATGTATGTACATTACAACAGAGAATAATTAGAATTATGTCCGGTGTAGGAGCTACAAACTCAAATAGAAATCTATTCAAGAAGTCATACATTGTACCTCTATGATGTCTGTATATTTTACCTTTGATGATGTCTGTAGTGGATAATCAGAACAATTTTCAAATTAACTTATCTGTGCATGGGTTGGATATCAGGAGCAAGAATCAGTTGTATTTGCCTTTTGCTAATCTTTCGTGTTTTCAGAGAGGTGTTTCTTACTCTTCTCTGATCTTTAATGTTGTACCAAATAATATTAAGAATGTTAGGAATGACAGGGTGCAGTTTAAAATTGTACTGCGTAAATATGGTCCTTCTCATTAATTTTATTCACTTACACAATTCTTTGAGCATCATACAAATAATACATAAAATTGATGTTTTGAGTTTATAACATGTTTTCAATTTCTAATTTGTATTGTTGTTTGTGTAACTTCTCAAGTATAATAAAAATATCTTTTACAGCTAATATTTATAACATGTAATATTCTGTTATTTATATTTTGCTTTCTTTTTGGGATTGTATTTGTACTGTTTTGGTGTTTTATATTTGTACTATTCTTGTGTTGTGTACTGTGTTGTGTAGTTTATATTTGAGACATGTTTCATATCCAGCTGTTGACAGGTTTTTTGGATTTACAAAATGAATATGTATGTGTGTAAAGTGTCACAAAGTGAATGATATTACAGTTGAATTCTGTTATATTGACCTTGGTTTGTGCGACACCTTGTTCATAATGTTACAGGTTCTGTGGTAGCAACTAATTCCCCATAAGGCACATGTTTTCCTACTTTGCTTATTATGGCATGCAATGACATTGCCAGTTATCAGTTCCAATATAATTTTCCAAGAAGTAAGCTATTTTGAGAATTCTGCCATCTGCTTGTCCTTGCCCTCTACTCTTTCAGGTAGCTGTATAAATTTCAGATGTGTAAAATGGAATAGTAATGGCAAATCACCTTGTGTGTTTAGTTGCCCTGTGCATTTCTATTCCTGCGGTTAACAGGAGGCTTTTAGTGTGACAACATGGCTGCAGTCATGAATAAAGGATGGTTTTGAGTGTCGAGAGAATTGTTCAATTGGTAAAACAAGTAGACAATCGAAAAAAAGGCTGACGTATGTCGGGAATTTGGTGTTATAATATAAATTGTAATATCAAAATGATTTTTAAAAATATAACCAGAATTATTAGTGCTTTTTAACAGAACAGATTGTGACTAAAGTGATTTTTGATGTTGATGAGGTGCTGAGTAAGTGGTTTGAGCAACAGAGAGGTGACACTGTACCAGTGAGCAGTCTTCTTATGATAACTTTATTCTTCACAGATTTTAATTTTAAGTTAATGTATTTTCTATGGTAAACCTGCATGGAAATTTACAATTATAGAAGAGTGATTTTTATTATTTCTAAATTTCAGTTGCAATTTAAATTTGTAATAGATCATAGTCCTAACAGTGAGTTAAATGCCTGAAGGCCTGCATTTTGTCTTGAAATACTTTTCCTTCACTTTTATCATACACTGCACTTACAGTGACATTAATTTATTATGACACAATTTATTCAGTCCCTTTCATCCATTATAACAGAGTTTGACTGTGTCTATGTTTTGTGGTTTTACAATGAAGAATAGTGTAATACTGCAGTGTGTGCACACACTACATCCATGGGAACACTAAGTGAAGTTTGAGATTTTTAGAGCAGAAACTGTTAAGACTGTTGTCTTTGCTATGTGATGCCACATGGGGTGGGGTTAGAAATGTACAGACATTTCATAGGCACTTGCTTCTTACATTGTGAGAACCAGCTCATATTATGTCAGTAAATTTGGGTTGCAGCTTCCTGTAGCCATAGTTTTTGTTACACCATTAGCATATTTTGACATGCATTTATGATGTTCTCGCCATTAAATGTACCAGCATGATAATTCATTAGTGACTGTTTTTCTGCCATACAAAAATCATAGGTAAGATGCATGTAGGTCACAATAAAATTAAGCTGTGATAGTTGTTACGTTTCATAATAGGAAAGCCATAAGAGCAATGGTCACCTTTTCTTTGCCCTGTCTCATTACATATGTACCACCATATTCACATTGTTTTCTTTCATACTGTTTTAGGTTGAGGCTGGTATTCGAACTTTAAAGCTGTCGGGCCATGTTGGTTTTGACAGTTTGCCAGATCAGTTGGTGAATAAGTCTGTGCAGAATGGATTTGTTTTCAACATACTGTGCATTGGTAATTACTGTGTTGTATTGTTTTTGTTTTTTAAACTTTGGCAGATTGTTACACATTTTTCTATGGACAAGGGTATGGGATTGATGAATTAGGGAGAGGATTCTGCATACATATCATATTGGCAGTTATGAGATTTGGAGTTTGTTAGTGATAGGATATATATAATATGTAATGCTAAATGGTAGCAGGTATGACACTGTTCTGAATGTGTGCAGATAAAAGGGGCAGTTCCAAGTACAATGTCTAAAAGGAACTAGAGTGGGTGTTTGATCATTTCTCAAAGTTCTGTATGTAAATTTTGCTGGGGGATTTCTCTGGACGATAAGGAGAGAAGCTGTTTTTACACTGGCAGTTGGGAATGCCAGTTGGCATGAAACTAGATTGTTAACCTTTTAAAGATGAAATGTAGCTGTATTATGTAAGGAATCTGTGCATACGGCACAGCAAGCACTCTTCACCTTGATTGTAAAAACTAATCTTTTAATGTTGTGTAAGGCAAAATTGGCTGTTTGTTCTGAGATCCATACAAAACACACAAATTTCATGTGATGTTAATGTAGGATTTTTGAATGTTAAACCTTGAGGTACATAAAGTTATGGTAAGCTTTAAAAGGTTAATTGTGTTAGTGTAGTAAACTTTGCAATATCCAGAAATCTAGTTGTCCTGAGCACTTTGTTTCCACGTTGAAACATGTATAAATTCACTTGAACCTTCAGTGGAAAGGCTGACATTCAGATTAACCAGGAGATGACATTCAGGTGTAGGTACTTGATATCTGATCTTTCGGAGGTGCTGGGTGTTTACTGATCACTATCAACTGTTTGCAGAGGTTAATGAGAGAATATCAGTAATTAAACGAGAAATGCAGATGTTTATTATGTCTGTATTCTACTTCAAGTAGCTGGGCTTGTGGAATTATTAGCAGAATATCAGCATGTCAGCTAAAAAGAGTTGAGGGAATTGTGAGTAGAAGCAGTATAAAGCATGGTTTGTTGAAGAATGGTCAGAATATGTAGAAAAAGGAAGCAAAGAAAATGAGAGTAGTTACCTGGATCTGAACTATGTTAATGGGGATAATCTGAACAGTGTAAGTTTTGAAACTGGTAGATGTTTCTGGGAGAGGGGGGGGTGTTGTTTGCAGTATGAATGTTCATATAAATGAACTTAAAAAAACGCTTAAAAAAATAATTTTAGAGACTTGTGTAGCAAATTTGCATTAGAATGTACCATTAGGGGGCAACGAGGAGGACTTGAAATTGAATGGTACACATCAGCTTCTAGTTTATGCTGATGATGTTAAAATATATAGGGTGTCCCAGGAGGAATGTGCCAGACTTTGGGAGATTGTTCCTTATGTTAAAGTATACCGATACAACCCAAAACACCTATATCCAAAGTTGATCGGTTACGGAGGTAATGGCCAGAGAAGTTTGAAACTTTGACAGCTGTTACACACTTATCGATTGCCAAATACAAATTAAAACTGGCAGGAATATGTTGTTTCTGTAATGTTAATATCTGTACTTAACATGTAATTAATGTATGAGGGACATAAAGCCATTACACTGAACTACATAAACACTTGCATTAACGCCGTAGTTGTCCTTAGGGTTCCAAGCACTGTACATGGCACATGAATATCCAGCAGTATTGAAGTACTGATTTAACTTTGCTGACTGTGCATTTTGGTGTAAGCCTATTACATAACTGTACTAAAATACAGTACCTGCTTTACAGTAATTGTTCAAAGTGTCCTCCTCCAGTTCCTATACAGTTTTCGGCACGCATCAACAGGGACTGAGTAGCAGAAGCAGTGTTGTCTGGGTGGTTGCGTATATGTTCTGCCGCTGCAAAAATACGATCGCGCAGTGTTGCTCTTGACTCGACCTTAGTTTCATACACTAATGTCTTCATGTGGCCCCAGAGGTAATAATCAAGAGGTGTAAGATCTGGTGACCTCGGTGGCCATGCAATGGGCCCACCATGACCTAACCAGCGGTTAGGGAAGGATTCAGTTAAGTACTTCCTCACGTGCCGAGTGTAATGTGGGGGAGCCCCATCATGTTGGAAGTACATTTGGCTCATTATTGATTGTGTGTCTTCCAACAAACCTGGTAACTGATTCCTCAGGAAGGCTTCATACCTGTTTCCTGTTAAATTTTCGTCAAACGCAAAAGGTCCAATCAACTTGTTACCAAGCACACCACACCATACATTCACTGAGAATCTCCTTTGGAAGTTGGTTACACGTGTCTCATGTGGATTTTCATGGGACCATGTATGCACATTTCGTAAATTATTTATACCGTCCCGGGTAAAAGAC
>Ga0209755_10009302_pt1 | contig 10388 bp, 6 predicted proteins | sample TergutCo191P1_FD_187301 | JGI IMG/M metagenome (GOLD analysis project Ga0209755, IMG submission 187301) | Cornitermes sp. P1 segment gut microbial communities from Petit-Saut dam, French Guiana - Co191P1 (SPAdes) (version 2) | ecosystem: Host-associated > Arthropoda: Insects > Digestive system >...
GACTGTCCGAAACATGTAGAGTTTTATTCCAAAAACAAATTTGAGAAATTAGTGCATCTAATTAGTTTGGTTATAAGAATTTACCATGATGCACAGTCACCTGAACATCACATTAGCTTAGTGAGTGTGCCCACTAGCTGTGTTGAAGCCACCGCACAATTGCTGAATGGGACACAGCCCACTCTGATCTCTGCAGTGCTTATGGTCTCTTATGAGTATCTGAATTTGTAATGATTTCATTCATATGTTTTTAAAGAATGTATATATCTCCTAACAAACAAGTTTATTCAGATATGTAATTTTTATTAACACTTCCTGCAGGGCTGTAACCCTGCTGCCCTTATGGACAAACCACCCCTGATATGAAGGCATATCCAAAGTTCTGTTGAGCCCTTGTGAATGATCCAGTCAGCCACTGGACTCTGATGTTGAGATTTGTTCTTTCATATGGACCTGTTACATCATGTTCCCCATTTTTTATATGAAGACAAGCAGATTCAGCTTCCAGAACAGTGTTTGTAGCATAACACCTACCTGGCACATGTTCAAAATACTAGACCTATAAAATTATGCCCAACAGCCTGTAGTGTACCATACTTCTCAGAAATGGTGCTGTATACAAAATGGAGAGGGATGCTAGTGGTAGCATGGAAGTTGTAGCTGAAAGAGGATGAGATTTGGAAAGAAAATGTACATGCAGAGGAGACATCAGTGATGCAGTACAGGGAGATGGCTGGAAGCTAGAACAGATGAGAGACAGACAAGGAGCAGCACACATGTGTAAATAAAGATAGGTACATATAAGGGGAGAGTCTGTGAAAAGAAAGATAGAAAGTAAGAGAGGTGTAAGACAGAAATTCAGAGAATAATGTTGTGGGATAGTGGACAAGTCAGAGCATTGGAAGGGAAAGATGAACTACGGATCCAGATAATGTTTTGTATTCTGATTACAGAACATGGCTATACTCTGTTTCTTCTGTTCCAGACTGACATGGCTTTTAATGGCACATAATAGAACTGTTCTGAAGGAAATGGTGGGAAAATTTCCTGTTCATTACATTATTTGCTTCAAATGTTATGCTCTCTGGTTCACTGAAGAAACTTTTGTTAAGCAAATTATGTCCAACAGGTGATTAAAATTAAATTAAAGAAATATGGTTTCAGATCCACAGTTAGGTGTAATGGTACGGCATGGATTAAAGGTGTATAGCTGTGTCCGTGACAAATGGCTACTGTTTTGCTGTCGGTCAGCAGAAGAGAAGCAATGTTGGCTGGAAGCCATGGCAGAGGAACGTAGACTTGTAGAGAAAGATCGTCAAGATGGTCTTGAATTCCCTCCAGCAGCTCGCCAGCTTGCAAGAATGGCTGCCCGTTGCCAGAAAAGACCACCCAGCAAACCCAGAAGTATGTAGTCTTTATGATATAGTGACTGAATTCTTTAAAGAATGCACTTTCATCCACATGACATAAAGAATCCTATACTCACTTGGCCTGAGTTAAAGAAAAAAGATATTTTGAGAGACAGACTTGACCATGAACTTCATACAGTCACCCCTCAGGTTATGTAAGTCTTGATTTATGTAAAGTGAACTTTATATATACTTTTCCATAAACCACATATGAACAAATTCAAGGTGCATAATATTGCATAATGCTTGGAATGTAAACTTCCATAATTGGGGAATTACTACATGCCATAACTGAAAAATTGTGTCAAACTAAGATGCCCTCTGTGAAAAATTGTTTCCAGTGACTTATATGCCGCACTGCACACTTAGTTCTGAGGGTTTAACTTCACTCACACTCGTATGTATAGTGTAAATACAAACTCATATGTTTGGTGGGTAATGGGTCAATGTCCAGCATACATAAGAGTGGAGTTACGTAAAGGTTTGTAGAACAAACCCCTTACATAAATCAGGGAGTGACTGTAGTGTAAGAATGATAATGAACCTTGTAATCTATATGTGTAACACCATATCCAGAAAGTTAAACCAACTGTTCTGATAATAAGGACTATATTGTACCTAGTTATGTGCTATTTAATTTTATGTTGGTTCTGTGGTTCACCCTATTAAATGCAGAAGTTGTGCTACATCAAATGAAGTGTAAAAATGGTTGTGAAAAGTGATTGCATGTGGAGAAGGAGAGAGTTTGTTCATTTCATTGCCATTTTTAAAGGGGTGTTTTAGCATTCTGTCAAAAGAAAATGGGAAAATGCTAATAAAATGGATGAATGGACAAACCCGATGTCCCAACTAAATTAAATATAAACCTTCTGAATGTAAGGAAGGCACTTTCATGATTCAAATATACCTGCTATTTATTTAACAGGACAAAAGTAATACCCACAGAATGAAGAATTGGTTTTACAATATTGCCTAACCACAGAAAATAAAATATGACTATCAGAGAGATGTGTGTGATTATTTACTTTCATAAACATTTTACATGAACTGTTTGGAGGTAAGCAAACAAAATATGTTGGTTACCTCACTGGCAAATTCAAACTGTATTTCCACAACATATCTTTCCACAGAATGGAATTTCTACTGTGGAAATTCCAGAAGTAAAGAGTGGACAAAATAAATGCTACAGTGTTAAAAGTGATGTATTTATTAATGGATAAACATAACAGCAAAAATACTAATTACCCATTTTCCTCACCTCCCACAGTAATAGTTCCCACACTTTAGGCACCCAGTCAGGATTGCCCACTACATTACAACCTTTTGAACACATATGCCACGTAAGCTCCAGTTATTGCAACATACCACTCCAGGTGACAAACAGTATGAATTTTTGAAGCTAATGTGTAAGAAGACAAGACATGAGTTTTTGGCCAGTGGTAAATTCAGTAATGAAGCAGTGCACATGGCACACACACACACACACATATGGACTACACCATATAACTTCTGGAAGTGAGGGGAAAAATATAGTTGGTTTTGTTGCTGTATGTATAAGATGTATATAATTCACATTTGAAACTCAGCTTTTGTTTTTGTCTGCTGTGTGTAATATGACACCAAATGTATGAGAGTAAGAGCTACATGAAATGCAGGTAATGCTTATGTTTATCCTTTCCTTAGATAAGAACTATAAGCGAGACTCTGGATATAGCATGAATCCAACTGAAGCAAGATCCAGTCATCATAATCTTAGTGGTTCACAACCAGCACATGGGTCCTCTCACTCACTGGGAATCAAAGTTGGCAACCTGCTTACATTTGTCAGCAGTAAGAAGGGGCGATCCCTAGCACGGACCTCACCACAACATCAGCATACGTGAAGTACGGGTATTTCCAAGATGAAGGTCTTCTGGCAGCAACCTGTTCTAGCTGTTATAAAACAAAACTGAAAATTAAGCAATTTGTTCAAGCTCGAGTTAAACGGAAAAACACTCGACACAGTGGACGTCCACAGTTCAGGACCTGCACAAATCCAGGTGTAAATTTCATACTTTGGTACAAGAAGAGACTGCATAACATGTATGCAACTTGGCTTATACATAGGTCCTTTTGTAGTTATATTTTAATACAGAATGGTATGTAAAGAGTTCAGCATAAGGTACTAGGAACAGAAATTACAATTTGAAATTGACTGTACATAAATATTGAGAATTGTGTGGTCAAATGTTAGAGAATGAAGTCTGTAATATTACCAGTATTATAATGATTAGACCCTGTCCATCAGTTGTTGAGAACATAAGGGACAGAGAGCAATTAAATTCTGACATGAAATGGTCACTGATGTTGATATTCTTCAGTACCTGTTATACCAATCACCACATCCCCAGTAGGCTCAAAAAGTTGCAAAACAGGTTGAATTTTTGAAAATAAAAACATAAGTGTATACATCACGATAATACTGCCTTTACCAGCATTCTTATGTCACTACACCATAATGTTTAAGGCAATAAGTATTGATATTGAAGGGACAGAAATACACAAGACTGAATACTGAGCCTTCCTATAACTGACATGCAAACTGGGTGTTGATTGTGTGACTTCGAGTACTCCTGCTACAGTTAACAAACATACAGCACTTCCATAGCATCCTGTTGAAGCTTTAATGTAACTGCCCATAACCAAATACTGATGAAATCCATTATACATATCAGCTACAAACTGGAATGATGTCCGTATGCTCACATATCCACTGCTGTGATTTACACGCAGCCCCTTAATAAAAAAAAATGTAGTTAATATACAGAGAAAATAAATACCATTGTTGTATTAACAAAAGATAAATCAGCACTATAGCATATATACAGCTGTATAAGTATCAACAACTTTATAATGTAAACTATTAGAAAGAATCTGATTGTCATTTACATAACAGAGACTGCAGTTCTTCCTATCATCATTCCTCACTAATAATGAAAATGTGTGTTACTGCCATGGTATACAGTCACTGAGTTTTTTTTTTAATCTAGAAGAGACAGTGATATCTCAGATTCATCAAATGGCCTAAACTGAGCCAATTTTCCCCTGCTATGATTCTGTTCCTATGGTAATTCCCTATGAGTTACCTTGAGAAAGATCAGTAAGTAAGCCTATGGGAAACCCCATCATTCAAACTTACACAACCTTGTAACAATAAGCTTATAAGGTAATGAAAAATCCGTGATAACATAATGAAGTGGTAAAACATAAATCTGCCTTTGTTGGACTTTCTGACCAGGCCTACAAACTTCACAGAGACGCACATTCTAGAGTCCCAGCTGAGCAGCACAGATGATAACTAAATACAGTTGTTACTTATGTTGGTCGCAACAGTGTTGTTAATATATATGTATATAATTTAAATTGATTGGAGTGTGGAACTGTAAGATTATTTGAAGCTTTGTTCTCCCATGCAGAGCCTCAGAATTTGGAACTGTGGGGATGAAAAATTTGAAAAGTGTAAGAAATAACTGCCTTTAAATTTTACACCTGGAACTCATACTGATTTAATATCCACCATTATATACATACAACCAGTGATACGATGATAATTTGTATAGTACACCTCATTTATGTAATAAATTAGGCCAAATTTTGAGATACCATTTACACAAATTATCTAGTGCAGTGCAGCCAATAACAGGAAGCACAGAAAATATATTTCTGTTGCAAAATACATGTATATACTTTTGCTGTAAATATGTATTGTTATGTATTAGGCTACTGATATTGTACAAATCATGTAACTGTATAATTCCACTAGAGTTAATATTTAAGTGAGTTTTAAGTTGTACTGATGATCTCCTGAAAGCTCCATTGACAATTATTACTGCTGAATGTGTGTCAGTTCTTATACTGTACTAATAAATTTATGGTTGTGTGTTCCTTTCTATACAGGGAGAAATTAAGTTAACTATTAAAGAGAAAGAAGTGTTGCAGAAACAGATGTTACTGTCTGGCAAACAGCATTTTATGAACCATTGTGTATATAAAAACTTTAAAGTTGATCTAAATATACTAATGCAGTAGTTTTGTAAAGTGTGTGTTGATTTGATTTAATACAGTAAGTACTATACTTTCTTTATAAACTTTTTTCCTGTAATTTTGAACATGGACCTCACATTTAATACTGCAGGATAACATTCCCACAGGTACATATTTACGTTATGTTATGCTGTCTACACAACTGTGCATTACAGTTAGATTCAGACTGTACCATTTTATGAGAATACACTTTGTGTTTCCTCCTACTGAATGGGCCTAGGGGGGTTCTTTCCACAGGTGCAATTTAGCTGGGGCATGAAACTCAACACTCACCTCCATCTAGTGGTGAGGTTGAGATTCCCTCAGCTGTTCATGGCAAGCATAACAACATCTTTACTTTGACGTATGGAAAAGTAAAGGGGTTACATTAATATTTCAGTGCTCTACTAACACACAGTGAAGGTCAAACAGCATCCTTCAAAATGACTGTTTCAGAAAAATAATTATACAAATTATTTTCCCATCTTCATATCATCCCATGTTTGTCATTTAAAAGATAAAACAGCTGGTGTGTAAAAAAAAAAAATTGCCACAAAGTGTTGAGGATCCAGAATTGTATGCCAACATCTGTGAACTTTTGGCTCTTTATTTAGGGTAGCTGTAATCTAAATTATATTCCACCTGTTAAGACAGTTGTACCACTTAATCACTGAGGAAAGGTGTGTTGTGTTTATGCCTATTTGAGCACAGTTCTTTTAAAACTTCCCATCATTTCTGGGATGCTACTGTTTGGATAAGGAAACAGAACTCAGATATAGTTAACAGATGAACATTTTAATTTGTTTTGGGTTGGGTATTTTACAAATTATATTAACATAATTTTTGTAAATGTGTGTGCTTGTTAAGGTATGTAATCTGTTATGTATGAATGTAACAGACTACCTGTAGTGAAGTTTTCATGGTATCACCATCTTAAAAATTTATTTCATTGTACAGTGCTGTTCGTTTTGACACTGATGTGTGTATAGCAATGATGCAGCTCAAGAATAATGCAACAGGAAAGAAGAAGAGAAAAGGTAAGTTGGAATTAGAATGCCACAAAAATTGTACAGTTACACAGGCTGGATAAACAGTCACATAAGTTATGGAAAAACAAACTGCCTTTGTGATGTGGTAATTATACATGTTTAAGAAATGTTAACTTTCAAAACTGCAGTAATGATGCCTCTGTCAATTTGAAAAAAATGGTTTACAGGAAATAAACTTCGATAAAACAGACTTCATGTAATTTTCCCCTAACAATAGGACATGCATTGATTTTAATATAGGTTACTGTAATAAAACAAAGAAGTTGTTACAACTAAATTTCATGTCCTGCAGATTTGTGAGGACTCAAGTCAGTAAAGAAAGTATATACTGAATACATTACCCCCATACTAGTGAAATACAAGGTATAAACACAAACTCCACATGCCAATGCTAACTCAGTAGTCACCACAAAGTGTGTAATGTGTAAGAATCAAGGTACACAATGATCTTCCACCTAACATTAAAATCTTTAACCATGACACGAGTATTTCACCCACCACTGAAAGATTATCTCATAGCACATTCTTTCTGTTCTGCATAAGAATTCGTTCCAACTGCAATACTGTAAGAATTGTGCATGCTTAATAAAATTTGGTACATACACCTTACTATATTTTTGGTCTGCATAACATAATATTCTTAGACGATTACTATAAACAGCTCTACAAATCACATATTTCATACTTGTACGTGGTATCATATTCATGCTTTGACTTGCTGCATCAACTACATCACTGAAATGTGCTACATAAATTATTTTCTAATTCTATTTTGTTCCCAGGCTCTGAAATTGTCCCACGTATGTAGATGTGCAAGAACAAATCCACAGGTGTGAAGGCAATAGAGGTGGTGCTCACTTAATATAAACCTCTTAATTCTGTCATGTGCAGTGAGTTATGGGTGCCCGCTGGACAAACCTCAACCACAAACGCATGTGATGGGATAAGGGATACTGCCCTGGAATGTGTTGCGGAGGCTAACACCTGTAATGTAAAAAATACAACTGGGACCACCATTATTAAATCGTCTCAGCGCATAATTTTTTATTTCGTTCTTAGGTGAAATAAGAACCGTTATGTATGCAATTTTCCATTACACGTGAAAATTCAACAGGTTGATCTGGTATTGATACATCTGAAGATTACCATCATGTACGTATCTCATTGTTTTACGTGTGATCTGAAGCTTTCCTCGATAAATTTGTAACAAATGTTTATTACTCCTACGCCGTCACTGACAAGGAACTCGAGTCAATTGCAATCATACGATCCGGTTCTGGGACTGCAGAATGACATTTTGCCCACTTCCAACCTCCTGCCCAATACACTAAGTACGATTCTTACTTTCCATGTTATTGAGTTACTTCTAAAGTCTCAAAAGTAAGTGTAATTTCCTTATTACTTCCCTCAATACCTCTGTACAGGGACTATCTGTAACACGGATTAGCAGCCAGGTGTAACCACCACATTCATGTAGGTTACTCGCAACCTAACCTATCCTTGGTGAAGTGTGATTCAGTTTCGGGCGTTCAGGATATTGAATTTCTGAACAAATTTAATCGTATGTGTACCCAAGTTAATAACATTAATGATTTTTTCAAAACTTTGGGTTATTGATGCTTGAATATATACAAAAATATAATTCACTGAGTTTTGTTTTATTGAACCTAGTGAGTATGGAAATGATGTCAATATTTAAAGATTGTTCGAACATTGTATAACGTAGTCTACAAGGCGAGTGAAAATGGCGTCTGATAATGAAGCATCTTGTGTTTGTGACCCAAATTTTGCAGTTATTTGCTCGTTTTTAGAAAAATTCGGCAAATCATGTGGAATTACATATCCAAATTTCATGGAACTTCAGGAAATGCTGGAAAATTCTCAAGAAGGTTAGCATATATGTTGTCTTATAGAGTACTCACTTTTTGACAAAAGCGTCCTGTACAGACATGCAAGATGTTTGTTTTTGTTTGTCAGAAAGGGTTATCTGCGAATTGTGGCCCATTCGTAAATAAAGACAAAGCAAGACTAATTTATTTTGAATCCCGCGTCGCTTGGATTGTTCGAACTTTGTAAACGGCTTTGAATTGTGTGATGACAGGTGTATTTTGTGAACACCGCAAGAGCATTGGTGCTGCCCTCACTGTACATCACCTAGCATGTTATGTAGCGGGATTTATGAAGTGATTTGCAGTCTGACTTATTAATTAAACTACAGTTGGAATAAGTGGAGGTCGTTTGTTTATTTGAAAATATTTTAATTTTTTGAGGGTTAGTAGATAATTGGACATTTTGGCCTTTTTATTTGGGCTGTGTATGACCACCTCAGTTTACAGCATTTGTTTTAACAGCATAAAGAATTCATTTTTTATGTGAATGGTGCGTGTATTTTTTAAGTTTTTCTGTATTTCATCTCCGTGTTACTAGATACCCTGACTTCAAGGCAGGTATGTATGTAGTACTGGCAGCTACTCACGTTCAGTAATGTATTCAAGGAGCCAATGAAGATGTTCCCATAATCGTTATTCACATTAAAAAAAAAAAAAAGGTAGTTGTATACATTGAACATTGATCTGTAAGAATTGTAGCAGAATGAGATGGTAAGAGGTGTTTAACTGTATCTTGACACTTTTGTATGTCTCTAGTATAAGCAGCATGCCATTGTAGGTCAAGTATCCATTGGCAGATGCGTGTAATTGTTTTAAGGAATTAACAAATCCAAACTGAATGATAAGTTTAAGGTTGTGTTAGTTTAGCTTGGTTTAATTTGCTTAAATGTATCACTTGGTTTGTGTTGAGGCTAGTAAGGGTAACTTAAGCAGCACTTCTATAACATACTTGGCAGTAGTTGATGTAATTTTGGCATGTGATAATATGGTGCTAGTAGATATTCATTATATTTTAAACTTTTCAAATAGTGAAATATACAATCAAAGTTTCAGGTATTTTACGATGCCAAAAATATGTGACATACTCTGTCATACAATTTTTATATCATCATACTCTTTCCTTTTAATATCTTCTTTAGTATTCTGGTTCTCTGAAAGAGATGAATAAAAATGTACTATTGACATGTTGGAGCATGTATGCATGCAAACAGCACAATCCTGTTAGCCCAGGCTTTCCTGCTTGAGGTGTTAGTGAATTTGGTCAACTCTGGTCAAAAATGAAAGTGCAATGAAACAGGTACATGTGACCCTAATTGTATGACACACAGTGACTATATACATGCATATAATAATATAAAAATGCCAACAGTGTATACTAATGGAGTGAAGTCACATTTTTGCTATGTGGTTATGGAAGGAAGGAAGCAGCACAGACTAAAAATAATGGATGATTCAGACACTTGGAAATATCCACTCTCTGTGCTGCAGGCATCCCTGAAATTCATTTAATGATTACTTTTAAATAATTCTTTCAACTTATTTCTTCCTTTGACTTGCTGATGGCAACTGGCTTTGCCATAATCAAGACATTAGACACCCCATATATGGCATCTAACAAAGAAAGCCTCTTCCAAAACAGTTTTGAGTTTATTGCCTTGATTAGCATGTTTCTGTAAAAACATCGCACGTATTGTGGCATTCACTCCATTCTCCATTGGTCAAATTAGAGCAGTCAATCCAGATGGCATGTATTTCACAAGTAATATTGAACTTCTGTTTTCTGGACATTGTCACTTGCTTTTATAAATGCATGATTTAACATAAGTGTAAACATTGTATCACCTTTCAATCTCTGATGCTTGCCTACCTGTGGCATAAAGTTATTATCAGACCACTGTAAACAGCTGGACTGATTTATACATGCTTGACTACAATTAAGGTATATGACAGGCATGTTGGTGCTCTTTACTAGCTTGGAA
>Ga0209755_10009304_pt1 | contig 10387 bp, 4 predicted proteins | sample TergutCo191P1_FD_187301 | JGI IMG/M metagenome (GOLD analysis project Ga0209755, IMG submission 187301) | Cornitermes sp. P1 segment gut microbial communities from Petit-Saut dam, French Guiana - Co191P1 (SPAdes) (version 2) | ecosystem: Host-associated > Arthropoda: Insects > Digestive system >...
ACCCTGGTGTGACTCTGACTTTGGTGTTCTCTGTCACGGTAGACCCTGAGTTAAAGACATCAGTGGTGACATCGCTTAGAAATACAGTTACAGTGGACGGAAGGCCTGAAGGTGAAGTGGAGATCCCAACCGGAGAACCTGGCCTGACAGCCCGCAAGAGCGTAACAGACGCAAATAGGGATAGCCTGGCCTCGCCCGGAGAAGTCCTTACATACACAATCACTGTCAGCAACAGCGGGACTGTAGCTGCGGCTAGTGTTGTAATACAGGACGACCTGTCAGGCTTACTGGATTACATCCTGCCGCCGCAGAGCAGCCCTGTAGCAGTAACAGGATTCAGAGTTGTAGAGGGTGAAGAAGAACCTGTCTTCTTCCCAGAACTGGAAGGGCTGACAGTAGGCGGCTTGATGAGCGGCATAACCGTGCAAAGGCTAGACCCTGGAGTGACCCTTACTTTAGTGTTCTCCGTCACGGTAGACCCTGAGCTAAGCACTGCAGTAGTGACATCGCTGAGAAACACAGTTACTGTGGACGGAAGCCCTGAAGGCGAAGCGGAAATACCTACAGGAGAACCTGGCCTGACAGCACGCAAGAGCGTAACAGATGCAAATAGGGACGGACTGGCCTCACCTGGGGAAGTCCTTACATACACAATCACGGTCACTAACAGCGGCACTGTTGCTGCGGCTAGCATTGTAATACAGGATGACCTGTCAGGCTTACTGGATTACATCCTGCCACCGCAGGGCAGCCCTGTAACAGTAACGGGCTTCAGGGTTGTAGAAGGTGAAGAAGAACCTGTCTTCTTCCCAGAGCTGGAAGGGCTGACCGTAGGCGGCCTGATGAGCGGCATAACAGTACAAAGGCTGGACCCCGGAGTGACCCTTACTTTAGTGTTCTCTGTCACGGTAGACCCTGAGCTAAACACATCAGTAGTGACCTCGCTGAGAAATACAGTTACGGTGGATGGAAGGCCTGAGGGTGAAGTGGATATCCCGACAGGAGAGCCTGAACTGACAGCCCGCAAGAGCGTAACAGACGCAAATAGGGACGGGCTGGCCTCGCCTGGGGAAGCCCTTACATACACAATCACTGTCAGTAATAGCGGCACGGTTGCTGCAACTAGCGTTGTAATACAGGACGACCTATTAGGCTTGCTGGATTATATCCTGCCGCCGCAGGGCAGCCCCGTAACAGTAACGGGATTCAGAGTTGTGGAAGACGGAGAAGAACCTGTCTTCTTCCCGGAGCTGGACGGGCTGACAGTAGGCTCCCTTATGAGCGGCATAACCGTGCAAAGGCTGGATCCTGGAGTGACACTTACTTTGGTGTTCTCTGTCACGGTAGACCCTGAGCTAAGCACTGCAGTAGTGACATCGCTGAGAAACACCGTTACGGTGGATGGAAGGCCTGAAGGTGAAGTGGAAATACCTACAGGAGAACCCGGCCTGACAGCCCGCAAGAGCGTAACAGATGCAAATAGGGACGGCCTGGCCTCACCTGGGGAAGCCTTGACATACACAATCACTGTAAGTAATAGCGGCACTGTAGCTGCGACTAGTGTTGTAATACAGGACGACCTGTCAGGCTTACTGGATTACATCCTGCCACCGCAGGGCAGCCCTGTAACAGTGACGGGATTCAGAGTTGTGGAGGGTGAAGAAGAGCCTGTCTACTTCCCAGAGCTGGACGGGCTGACAATAGGTGCCCTGATGAGCGGCATAACCGTACAAAGGCTAGACCCTGGAGTGACACTGACTTTAGTGTTCTCCGTCACGGTAGACCCTGAGCTAAATACATCAGTTGTGACCTCGCTTAGAAATACAGTTACTGTGGATGGAAGGCCTGAAGGCGAAGTGGAAATACCTACAGGAGAACCTGGCCTGACAGCCCGCAAGAGCGTAACAGACGCAAATAGGGACGGCCTGGCCTCACCCGGTGAAGTCCTTACATACACAATCACTATCAGTAACAGCGGCACTGTAGCTGCAACCAGCATTGTAATACAGGACGACCTGTCAGGCTTACTGGATTACATCCTGCCGCCGCAGGGCAGCCCAGTCACAGTAACGGGCTTCAGAGTTGTGGAAGGCGAAGAAGAACCTGTCTTCTTCCCAGAGTTGGACGGGCTGACAATAGGTGCCCTGATGAGCGGCATAACCGTGCAAAGGCTGGATCCTGGCGTGACCCTTACTTTGGTGTTCTCTGTCACGGTAGACCCTGAGTTAAACACATCAGTTGTGACATCACTGAGAAATACGGTTACGGTGGATGGAAGCCCTGAAGGTGAAGTGGAAATACCGACAGGAGAGCCTGGCCTGACAGCCCGCAAGAGCGTAACAGACGCAAATAGGGACGGACTGGCCTCACCTGGGGAAGCCCTTACATACACAATCACGGTCACTAACAGCGGCACGGTTGCTGCAAGCAGTGTTGTAATACAGGACGACCTGTCAGGCTTACTGGATTACATCCTGCCGCCGCAGAGCAGCCCCGTAACAGTAGCGGGATTCAGAGTTGTAGAGGGTGAAGAAGAACCTGTCTTCTTCCCAGAGCTGGACGGGCTGACAGTAGGCGGCCTGATGAGCGGCATAACCGTGCAAAGGCTAGACCCTGGAGTGACCCTTACTTTAGTGTTCTCCGTCACGGTAGACCCTGAGCTAAACACATCAGTGGTGACATCGCTGAGAAACACCGTTACGGTGGATGGAAGCCCTGAAGGTGAAGTGGAAATACCGACAACATCTCCTCCACCTGCGCCACCACCGCCGCCACCACCACCATCACCGCCATCACCGCCATCACCACCGCAACCACCACAGATAGTAGACATTGACGAGTTGGTGATACCGCTAGTTCTGTTTTCACCAATTCACTACCGTTATCTAATTGGCGACACAGACGGACTCATTCGTCCAACAGACAACATAACACGTGCTGAGGTTGTAACAATCTTCTTCAGACTAATCACAGACGACTTCCGCGAACAAATGTGGGTACAATCAAATCCATATCCGGATGTTATACAACGAAATTGGTTTAACAATGCAGTCTCAACAATGACAAACGCAGGCGTCCTGCGCGGAATGCCAAACGGAACATTTGAACCCAACCGCGCAATTACTCGAGCGGAGTTTGCCGCTATAGTATCTAGATTCATTGAAGGTGAGTACACAGGTGAAGATTACTTCAGAGACATTGAGGGACATTGGGCACAAGCCTACATAAACACGCTTGGAAGCCGAGGATGGGTTATAGGCGTTGGAGATGGAAATTTCGAGCCTAACCGTGAAATCACGAGAGCAGAGGCGGCGACGATAGTGAACAGAATCCTTGTCCGTCACCCCGAGACTGTTGCGGATCTGCTGCCGGGCATGATAACATGGCCTGACAACGCAGATACAACAGCATGGTTCTACCTTGACTTGCAAGAAGCCACGAACTCAAATAGTTACGAGATGAAAGATGACGGGTATCACAAAACATGGATTGAACTGATTCCCGACCCCAACTGGGTAGCTCTTGAAAGACCGGAATCAAGGCCGAGAGATCATCTAATCATCGCAGGATAGTTTCGAATAGAAACTGAAAAACGAATCAATTTAAGAGGAGGGGCATCAAATCGAAAGTTTGATGCGCCCCCCCTCTTTTGCAGAATTCAAAACAGATGGCTGCAATAGCTCCGCTTGATAGATGGTTTACAGCCCTATAATGCCGCTCCTCAAAATTTCTATCATACGAGAAAAACTCACTTCAACAGAAAAAGTTTTCGGCGCAAGGGCATATTTTTGCAGCAACGCCTGTCGAACGCTTAGATGAAGGCAAAACCAAAAAATTGGGTAGTGTAGCAAAACTTTTCGTTTTGATATACACTACCCAATTTCTGTGCATGAACTTCTCAAAGGCCGCAAGGCCTTTTTGCGTTTGCCGATATGCAAGCCGCACTTAGGGACTTATTTTGGCTCTTACGTATTTGCCGAGATCCACTCAAGCATCCAGTCGATATAATTGGTCCAGAATATGGTGTCGTCCCACTTTAGCAGTTCGGGCGGGAGCAGGTGTGCGACTGCGGCGAATGCCTCTGCTTCTGCGGCTTCAAATGCTTCCCGCTCCGCAAGCCACGGGTCAAATAGAGTGCCTAGATGAGTGCGCCATTGGTGCACCATCTCTGCCAGAGTGTAACCGAACACGTCCCTTGCGGCATAGACATCTTGGTACACAATCAAAAAATCTTCCCGGGTGCCCCGCTCCTCAAGCAGGTAGAGGAAGAAGGATGCCGCCGTGTAATGATCCATAAGTTCTGCATAAGGCACACCCGCTTGCAGCGCACCCATAAAGTCATAGCTGTGGGAAAAGAGTTGATGGTGCATCCCATTTAGAGACAGAAACGCCGTCATGTGGAGGTGCTTTATAATCTCCTCTCGTGTGGGAGCTCTACTTTGAGATGGCGGTGCCCATACATCTATGGTCTCACCGCCTGGGAAGTACCGCTCCATCAAAAACTCGTCTGCAAATGCCATAAACTCTTCGGCACTGTCAAATCCACCCGCTTGGCGATAGGCCTCAATCATAGCCATCTGCCGAGCCATAGCCTCGATGGTCTCTTCTTCTATGGTAATATCACCCGCCTGCGCCATATCTACATCTAGCCGCGACAGCATGGGGAAGATAAACATATCAGCGAAGTCCCTTGTCCACCACGCATCACCCACGTCCATCATAAACAGGTATGTCAGCAGCACACACATGCCCTCTTCAAAGGCCAACTGCGAAAAGGTGTTCCACCAGTCGGAGTCCCAATTAAACAAAAACTCAGGCGGCACATCTGCAATGTTACTCCACTCCATGTGGGGTGCCAGATAGAGCAGGGCGTGTACAGCTTCATGGACATGTACCCAAGGTGCAAGGAAAGAACCCACCGGAGCCATTGTATCAATGGTACGCGTCCACCCGTAGTCAGCCCAGTATCGGCCACCGCCACTGCCGAATTCCGCAACAGGTGCATAGGGCGGGGCCTTTTGGACGGATATTAGCACATCATCGTGGTGGTACCCCAGCCAATCACCCACAAAGCGGATGGAGTCTTCGTCGGATTCAATATACGCCATGACCACATCGCGGGGCCAGCCACTTGCCGTATAGAAATACCAGCCGTATTGCGCTAAGGCATTGAAGTCTACGCTTATGATACCCCGGCCGGTAATTTCCATGGAATCGCCGAAGGTATATTGGAAAATAACGTCTTGGACACTAGGCTCACCGCCGGCAAAATCTGCCCAAAGCTCCGCTCTCATTCGCTCTGCCTCCCTGGCCTGTGCTGTACTCCACTGCTCCGCTTCGTACCAAGGCTCTACATCACGCCAATAATGCGAAATCAAACTATCCAGCTGATTGTTCTCGGACAGATGCCGCACGAAGGTATAGGCCACTGCCGCTGCATATGCAGCAAGTGTGTCTTCAATAAAACCGGGTATAAACCACTCATCTGTAAGCCCCGGCAGCCCACGTGAAGAAGCCTGTGCATACCATGACGCAGCATCCGCCGCAGTAAGGTCTTCGGATAAATATGCCTCTACTCCGGCCAAAAGCCAGGCCGGGATGCCATTTTGGTGGCTGAGGATATCTGTGTGTGAAACTAGATTTTCCATGCGCACCGGGTCTGTAGGAGGCGCGGCAGGCGGCGCGACAGACTGTGCCTGAGATGCCTGTACCTCTTGGGTATATCCATCCCCGTCCCCGCCCTCGAATGTAGCGTCATAGGAATCCATATTGCATCCTGCAAGCAATACCAGAAACCCCGCCAGCAACATTGTCGCCATTAATTTTTTCATTCTCTAAACTCCTCTTTCTTGATATTTACAAATGAATCATATCAAAGGGATGGTTAAGAGAAGGTTAAATTTTCATGCCGATGTTCTATTTTCGTAAGCGGCCAAACACACTTACAGGTATGCGGTGCTGTTTGCCTATGCTTGCAGACCCCCTAATACCAGCGTTTCCGAGGGACATGCAAATTATTTTCAAAATGACTACTGAAATAGTCTTGACAAGATGTGACTATCGTGATAGTATGTGTTAACTATTGCAATAGTCGCAAATTGGAGGTGCAGTCATGACAGTAAAAGTTTTTGATTCAGAATTAAAGGTTATGGAAGCCTTGTGGAAAGAGGGTGATTTAACAGCGGGACAGCTTGCCAAGATTTTGAAAGAGCAAATAGGCTGGAACCGCAATACAACATATACCGTCATTGGGAAACTTATCGACAAAGGCGCAATTGAGCGCTATGGCGAAAACTTCTCTTGTAAAGCGGTTATCACAAAAGAACAAGTACGGCAGTATGAAGCCAAAGAAATAGTCGGGAAGCTGTTTGACGGCTCGGCAGAGATGTTCCTATCCGCTTTTTTAAGCGGTAGTGAATTATCTGGTGACGAGATAGAGGGTCTAAAACAACTCGTCGAAAAGCTGAAAATAGGGGAGGGCCTATGAGTCTGGTGCAAATGAGCATATCGGCAGGATTACTTGTTATTGCCATTGTATTAATCAGAGCCGTGGCACTTAACAGGCTCCCAAAAACAACATTCCTTATACTATGGGGTGTGGCACTATTTCGCTTGCTTATCCCTGTGACAATTCCGGCGCGGTTCGGCTTGTATCCAGCGCTTAGGGAACTTTGGGACACTGTTCTGAGCGCAAATACTGTCCCATCCGTTTCTGAAAACACCCTAACCTGGTTCGTTATAAGCGAAACAGCAGCAGGGGTAGCCGTTCAAAACGGGGCGGAACAAGTAATTAGCATACCACCAGCTAATATTTTATGGCTTATAGGCATGGTGACGCTAATTATCTTCTTCGCAGTTTTGTACTTCAAAAGTCACAGACCGTTACGTTTTGCAACGCTCATCTGCGATGATGATTTTGTGAGCGAGTGGCTTGCAACGCATAGGATTATGCGTCCGCTTGCCATCGTACAGTCAGATAGAATTTTAACCCCGCTCGCCGCCGGCCTGATAAAGCCGCGGATTATCTTGCCAAAGTGCATGGACTTAAGTGATAGAGAGCTATTAAGCCACGTGCTAACACATGAGTATTACCATATCAAGCGTTTTGATGCGCTGTGGAAATTACTCTTGGTCCTTGCAGTATGTATACACTGGTTTAACCCACTAGTATGGGTAATGTTTGTACTGGCAAGCCGCGACTTGGAACTTACTTGTGACGAATTGGTTATACGGCATTTCGGAGCGGAAAAGAAAGCGGCCTATGCCTACTCTATAATAGGCATGGCTGAACAACGAAGCAAATTTGCTTCACTACTCTATAACGGCTTTAGCAAAAATGCGGCCGTAGAAAGGATTGAATCTATTATGAAAATGAAAAGAAAATCTATTATAAGTTTGTCAGTAGCTGTTGTTATGGTTACGGTGCTTGCAATTGGCACTTTGACAGCTTTTGCCACTACAACAGACGGGAGCGCAAATGAGCGTTTACAGCCTCAGCCGTTTCCAACCGAGGAGAGAAACTTCACTTTTGAAAACCCTGAAATGCTCGATGAGCTAATTGAGAAGTTCCTAGAAATGCCTTTACAAGAAGGTATGATCAGGCTTATACCCGGCAATCCCGAGGGAATGAGATCTTTTGAATCGCTGGAAGCCCTGAGCGAGTACCTGGGCGTAGATGTGGAATTCACATTTGCTCCCACAGAAGGAATGAGAGGTTTTGAATCACTTGAAGCCCTGCGTGAGTATTTAGATGGAGATGCTGAATTATTTTCACTTGCTCATATAGAAGGTATGAGAAGTTTAAATATTGCGGATTCAGATGCATTTGCGCGCATGAGAGAAGCACTAGATAGTGAGCATGGTATCATAAGAATTTTCCCAGGCGACACAACTGGATTTCAAGGTTTTGAGTCATGGGATGCCCTCTATGAGTATATGGGCGGCGAGCTTACATTTATACCTGCAAACCAGCCCCTGCGCTACAACATCGACGTCGTTGGTGATTTTGTTATCTACTGGCAGAGCGAGCAGATAGACCTGTTAGGCGACCAAGAAATATACGTCATGATACAAGACGGCGCATCAATGGATCAGGTTATGGCTGTTCTCAGGTCACGGTAATGTAAAAAAACAGCTGACAGGCGGCAGGCAAAAGGCATCCTTAAGCAGATAACTTAGTGTGCCTATAGCCGCACATCAGCGGCACATTGGCGGCTTTGATAAATCAAAATCAAAGCCGCCATTTTGCTTGCAAAAAATTAGATTCCGAATAATAGTATTAATTGCTCCCCTGAAACAACTAAGGAGCGCTAAAATGCAGTTACATTTCATCTTCTTGTCACAAAAGCTATTTTCAGTTTGTTATAAGATGTAAGCTCTGCTAAAAAATATAGAGAGGAATTTAATTTCCAAACCCACTTGATTTGCACTATATCGCGATGCCCCGCCGCCAAAATCGTTAGAAGATGGAACTTTTTTTGAAGCGGTGCGTCTAATGAACTAACGAAGGCGAATATGGAATGCTGCTAAGCGGCGGCATATCCGCAAAGAGCTACAGCTGATAAGCCAGCCCCGGTTCGGCAGCTGATTTATCACAGGGGTAACTCCTTCCGAGAAAGTCCAGTACATATAAAACATATGTTTTTGCATATATGTAAAATATGTGTTATGCTGGAGAAGTTCATTATATTTGTTATTGGAGGTACGTTTATTATGAAAAAGATTTTGTCAATGATTTTAGCGCTAGTCTTACTTCTGGCATTTGTCCCCAGTGTCCTTGCATCTGCAAATGCCCCCATATCCGTTTTTATTAACGGACAACGAGTTGTTTTCCCCGATCAAAACCCCGTAGTTATAGACGGACGGACACTTGTGCCTGTCCGCGGCGTGTTTGAGGATTTGAACTTTTTTGTCGATTGGAATCCCAACACAAGGCGGGCAACCTTGACCCGCGGAAGTGATACAATCATTATCACAGTCGGCAGCAATGTTTTTACAACAAACGGAGTCAGCCATACACTTGACGTTGCAGCCCAAACTATAGGCGGCAGGACCATGTTGCCACTTCGGCTTGTGCTGGAAAGTGTCGGCTACACGCTGGACTGGAATTCAGCAACAAGCACTGTTACAATTACATCGCAAGCTCCCCAGCAAGTGACAATATCAACATCTGCATCACCGACCACCGGCGGAACCGTAACGGGCGGCGGTACTGTTAACCACGGTTCAAATGTCACCTTGCGCGCAACACCAAACGCTGGATGGGCATTTTCTGGCTGGTATGAAGGGAACGCAAGAGTTGGCACAAATGCAGTGTGGACTTTTAACGCCACAGCAAACAGAACCCTTCAAGCCCGTTTTAACCAAGTACAGCAATGGACTATCACAACATCCAGCACCACAGGCGGTACAGTTTCAGGCGGCGGTACGTTTGGACACAATGCCCCTGTCACCCTAGTAGCGACACCGCAAAGCGGATGGGTTTTTGCCGGCTGGTATGAAGGTAACACTAGAGTACATACAAATGCAACATGGACTTTTAACGCTACAGCAAATAGAACTCTTCAAGCCCGTTTTAACCAATGGACAATTACGACGACCACACAGGGCGGAGGCACTGCAACAGGCGGTGGCATGTTTAACCAAAACGAAACTGTCACTCTCGTGGCAACACCGCAAGCCGGATGGAATTTCGATGGCTGGTATGAAGGTAACGTAAGGGTAAACACAAGTGCGGTCTGGCAATTTGCCGCTACAGCAAACAGAAATCTTCAGGCAAGGTTTATCCAAGGGCCGCAGCAATGGACTATCACACCCACAGTAGCAGTAAATGCTGGAGGCACTGTAGCGGGCGGCGGACAGGTTAACCACAATGCAAACGCCACAATACAGGCGATTCCAAACTCTGGATGGCAGTTTATGGGCTGGTACGAAAATAACGTAAGGGTCAGCACAGAGGCTACTTGGACATTTGCAGCCACAGCAAACAGAACTCTTGAGGCGAGATTTGCCCAAGTCCAGTGGACGATAACCACCACCACAACCGTCGGCGGCAACGCAACAGGCGGGGGCGTATTTAACCACGGTGCACAAGTCACTTTGATAGCTGCGCCAATCGACGGCTGGACATTTATCGGCTGGTATGAGGGTGATACGCAGGTGAGCCTCAATGCGACACTGACATTTGCCGCCACAGCAAACAGAAGTCTTCAGGCAAGGTTTGTAGTGCCCGGATAAATATCAGCAACAAACTCAAAAAGGCACGCCAAACGCATGAGTAAACAAAATATGAACAAAGCAAAGAGCACTGCAACTCTAAGTGTTTCAAAACGAATACACATACTAGTACATGAGCCCACCCTTCAATCGTTGCAGCAAAACATCCCTG
>Ga0209755_10009305_pt1 | contig 10387 bp, 10 predicted proteins | sample TergutCo191P1_FD_187301 | JGI IMG/M metagenome (GOLD analysis project Ga0209755, IMG submission 187301) | Cornitermes sp. P1 segment gut microbial communities from Petit-Saut dam, French Guiana - Co191P1 (SPAdes) (version 2) | ecosystem: Host-associated > Arthropoda: Insects > Digestive system...
CATAATTGTAGTAACCACTGTGCATACCACTAAATGTAAACAGTCTTGGTACTTGTCTGGGAGTAATGATTTAAACAGTGACAAAATTAAGGTAATACACAAGCAGGTTTCAAACAAGATATAACCTGAATGTAAACACATTATATCACTTAGCTGACATAAATTGGGCCAGATTCCTGATTAATCATCCAGGTTTATTTGTAGATGCTACTTGCTTTGTTATAATTTTCATATAGTAGTTGCATGATGGTTTATACCACCATGTTGGAATAAATGGAAACAATTGTAAGATGAAGAAACTGAAGTCACTGCAAGTTATTTGCTGTCCTTATAGCTGTGTGGCAAATATATAGAACATAAGGCTTCACAAAGTTTGATACCAACGTACAAGTCCCCTATCAAGGAACACTGACATAGGGCTCAACATTTATTGTCTATTTAGTCATTACTGAGTAAAATGTTACATTTTCTGAATGGAGAACTATTTCATATTCTGTGGGTTTTTTGACTGTATATTATTATTTGTTGTATTTATGGGGTAACATGAAATTGTTAAGCATATGTTTTGACTCATTAATTGAAGAGACTTTTGTTCACCTCATTATTGAAGTGTGTAGGTGGGTAACTGAATACCTAAAGTTAGCAATTACATTCACCAGGTATTATGCAAATGGAATATGTCGTGAGGGGGACGCTTGTCGCTATCTACATCAAGGAGAGGCTGGATCAAGCTTGGGCATGTCCTCAAGGATTGATCCTTCAGAGACACTTTGCCGTTACTATCAGCTGGGTGCATGTGCATATGGAACCCGTTGTCGCTTTGTGCATGCTGGTGAAGTCTCCACTTCAAGTACAAACAACAATAGTCACAGTACAAGTGCGGCATCATCATCTGCCACACGGAAAAGTACATTCACTCATGTTAACAAAAATGGTCAAGGAACCAGGTACGGTGTAACTTAACTTTCCAGTTCAGATTTAGCCTTTAAAATATACAAGGAGATTGTTGCCTGCAGTTGTGCATGACCACCCTGGAACCTGGATACTGCAACATTCTTTTCATATCTTGTTTCAGTTTTTTTCATTGTCTGTGTATGCAAAAGGGGCAAACTGAAACAGTGAAGTTTCACACTTGGATTGACTACAGTAGTGTATCTCAGTAATGTGCTGTACTTACAAAAAAGCTGTAATGCGGAAGGTGTATTGTTGTTGCAGTATGACCAAGATTATATGGGTAATTTCAAAAGTAATGAGGCACTTCACTTTTATTCCAAAGAGAATACTTTCATTAACAAAATAAATTTGCAGTCCATTGTAATGTACTGCCTGATGATGATTTGCATCAGTTTATACATCTGCTGGCAGGCCTTCATTGTTGTTGTGTCAGATGTCTCAGTTTACTACTACAGTAAATCCTCTCTTAATGCTTTTGAAACATTCTTCACTGGAAATGGGACTCCTGTCAGGACTGAACTGGCAGAAGGACAAACAGTTCCTGTCACAATGCTTCCCATAAGATTACCTGCAGCCAAGCATGTGGCCATGCATGATAAGACTCCTGTTCACAGGCACATTGGGTCCTGGTGCAGATTTTAATGCAACGGCAGAGGATGTTGACATATCCCTTGCTCTTTAATTTATTTGTGACTGACACAATGTTACCATTCTTGATATTCCTGACTGCAGTCCACTATATTGTTTCCACAATCTTGCATTTTTTTGTGGATCTGAGGTGGGTTCTTGCCATATAAAAGTCCAACTTTCAATGTGTGGTCAGTGATCAATGCGTGATATTCAACCTAAGACATTTTCATTCACCATTTTGCCAAAAAATTATATGGCACCAGTGCAACAAAAAGAGAGATACATTATCGCTCCTACTTGGAAGTGTAGCTTTCACCTGACACTAAAGTCATGAATATTTAACAATTTTACTGCCCCTATGTGGGCATTTTGTGTTACTTATGAAACCATCCTTACAGATATATTACTAAAAAATTGCAACTTGCAATCACATTTCAGTAAGTGTGTCGAGTACAGTATTATAGTAGTCTGCTTGATTTTGATAATTTTGCAAACCTCTGTCTTCGTATCAGTTTGTAATCAGAGAGTATTCATGGGACTGAAGTGTTGATTTCTGTGCTTAGCTCTTTGTGTGGGGATTTTAACATGCCAACTCATTTTTAGGAGCATTCACAAAACATTGTCAAAAATGACTGTTGGCTTTGTAATGTCTGCCCATCTCTTAGTATGTGTACTTTTCCTGCAAAAGTGTTTCTCTGGTACACATTTGAACACACTCCTATTAGAATAATCCTGTGGAATGCAGTAGCATGAATTAATAGAACTAACGTAATAAATTTGTTCATTACTAGTTCTGTGAAGGGTCACTAATTTATTTGCCCTTCAGTATTATATTTTCATTTCTCTTGGTAGTCGGAAAACATCAGTCCTTAAGAAACAGGGAGACAGTTCTGACAGTGGAATTGGGGAAGATTCAGCAGAGAATTGGGTGAATGCACCAGAATTTTTCCCTTCAGGAAAAAATAACATTCCAAAAACAGCAGAGAATGGTAAGTAAATTTCTTGTTTATTAATTCTTAATAATTTGTGTGTGATAATGAGGTAATTCACTTACAGGACCTGAGCCAACCGTAGGCATATCTGCAAGGTTTTCCAGGGGATTGAACAGGGACTGGACGAGTAGAGAAGATGAAGAGTATTGGCAGTCCATTCATGGACCATGGCTGGTTAAGGGCTTTCTTAAAAGACTGTGTTAAAACAGTGGGAGAATTACACAACTTGAGCAGAAACCAACTACACACAATAATGGGGTTAACAGGACACTGTCATTTAAAAGGACATCAGTTTAAACTGGTGCTGGTGAACAATCCCAAGTGTGATAGATGCAAACAGGCATCTGAAACATCTGCACATGTTCTTCATGATTGTGAGACTGGCCACATTGAGAGTCAGGCATCAGGTTCAACTTTTTATGAAACCAGGTGACTTAAAGGACATATATGTCAGGAGGATACTGCTAAACACATGAATACAAGGGCTGCACAAAGGATCAGTTATTATCGAAGTGTACGGGTCACTGCAGTGCCCGCCCTTTTTGTATTCTTTTCCGTTCTACCTAAGTGTTAAATTATTGTTCTGCTGCTTCAAGAAGAAAGTGCATGTGCTTGTTTTGCTGTAACGACAGTCAGTGTGAGAAGCTTTTGCTAGATATTGAGGTCTGAGTATGAAATTGAAACATCCACTATGGTGTTTATGTGCAGCTGTGACAACAATTGTGGTAGTACCCACCATATGACTACATTCTTAAGAAGTTTTGTTACATTAAGTGTTCTGTTGGTGCTGTGTTTTGTTTGTCAAAAATTTAAGAGAAAAAGATTTTCTTCTATCATGAAAGGTTAGAATCAAGGAGGTGAACACTTCTTTGTGGTATTGTAAGGGAATGCCATCTGGTTGAAATATCAGTTAATGGGGGATTTGTTTAATTGCAAAACTGTCCATTATGTTTAGGTCCATAGTCTTTATGGATGTGGTTAGTTGGGACCAATAAAGCTCTCATGGACATCAGAGCCCATTTTCAACTTAAAACAGGTATTTTGTTTCAAAAATTCAACAAGTGCCAGTGATAAAAATTATACAGCAACCTTGAAAGTGATTTGTTGGAACCAGACATGAAAGGTCAGATCAGGAGTGTTAAAAATGGGTGATCACAAAAGGTTGAAATCCTGAAGAGTGAAGTTAATGAACATTGAGGCACTGATGTGTATATTTCTGGCTAGTGACCTTAGGAAAGAAGGTGGGACCATGACGGTCTTTTATCAGAACAACACACAGCAGGTGTGGTGTGTCCCCTTCCTGTTGCTGCATAACAGATGCCCATGTGTAGTGTTTGAGCATGTTGACCTTGCCATAATAGGTGTATGGGTGCCATGTCCACATTCTGAACTGTATTTTTTCTTTGCACTCAACTTATCACTTTGCTTATTTCATGTAAGTGAGCTCTCCTACACATACACATAACTGTAGGCAGCCCTGCACATTGGGAATAAAATGAAAACTTGGAGAGGCTGCATTACCAGTGCCCTGTTTTGGAGAATACTTTTTTTTTTTAATTGAGATGCAGGTTTTGTAATTACAGTATTGTTTATGGTGAAATTATCACTCTGTAATTTTTAGGTGAGACAGTCCAATTGTGTTTTATTGAATGATTAATAGAAAATTGTAATTTAGTCTAATACAACTTAAATTGTTTATATAATACAGTTGTGTTGGACTAAGTTATCTCTCTTTAGTTTATGATATAAAGAATCTGTGCAAATACATTGTTTCCAAGATGACTGGTTTTGAAAGTCCAGCTGTGAGTCCTCTCAGTGCAGTATTACAGTTACACACTTTAAAGAGTTCGTCACTATTATGTTTTATTTAATATATTGCAAGGCTTTTTTTCTCTTTAGGCTGATTAGGTTTCATATCCGCAACATGCATTTTGGATGCTTTTATCTAACAATGAGGAAGGAGCCAACATGTTCCTTCGAAATGTTGGAAATGGAGCCAGCATTAACTTACTGCCATCGCCCAAAGACATAATCATTATTTACAATCCCTGTGAAAGCTTCAGAGCTTGTATTATAGTACAGTCAGTTCAGAATACAGCCTTCTGGCTATTGATAGTAGTCTGTGTTGGTTCATTATGGACAGGGTACAGTGAAACATGGATTTTGTGTTCCTTGAATCCACATTTCCCTTGTGATTCAGCATTTTTTTTTTTATCAGTCGTGCCAAAACTTCCATAAGAACAGTGTTCAATCTTCCATTGAAAATAACTTTGTATTTCCTACCCATATCCTCAGATATATGTTAAAATGGCAGAAATTGGCATGTTGCTATTATTTTAAGTTCTTTAAGTTGGAAATTGTGGGGGGGAGGAGATAATTTTCATTACAATTTTATGTTTTTGCTTTTGTCTTTGTGTTACTGGTTGGTACAGTGGAGTAACCTGGCTCATTTAGCAACACTGATCTGCCCTTACAACATGGTGTTGAGGCCTAGACCATTGTCAGTGGGTCAGCTGGGTTACTCCTGTGTACTCAGCATGTTGCGAAAGTGTCCACTACATGCATAGAGTGTATGTGATGGCTGCTCAAAGTTCCCTTGAGAACAGGGTATGCAAGTTTCAGCAGAAAGCTAAGAGGCAGCAGTGCACCTTAATGGATGTGTGGTAGAAGTGAATTAGATTACATTTTCATGTAATACAGTATTATTTAGTGTATTTAATTTAATGGGTGTATTTTCATTTTTTTTTTATTTTGCATATTGCTTGCTTTTACATGTATTTTAAGTGATCCCTTCAGAAACCTAACACCAAGGTTTTACTGTATTTATTTCTGTGTATCAGAACAGAGGTTGTCATTTTCTCATAGGCAGTAAGTTAGGCTATGCATGGTATGATTTGGTTGTCATGGAACTGCTATCAGTTGTGTCTTTTGAACTTGAACTTACAAAAAAAATTAGAACTTTCTGGTACTTGTGAAGAAAGAATTGAATAATGTGGTTACTTGTTAATGAGATAATATTAATTCTGTTATGTTTTTTATCTTAAAATATGGGCATGACTTGTGTATACATTGGCTTTATTTGCCTAACTATGGTATATTTAGAAAATAAACTGAATGATCATGTTTATGAACAAAAATGGGAGTTTTAGTTTCTTATTTGAAATCAATGTACAGTTTAACAGAGGTGAAGGAATACGTGAAATGTTCACCTAGTGTGTAGATAAATAAGTTTTTTTTTAACAGACTGAAGGCAATGTGACATAAATTTTTGTTTGAAATTGGAACAAATTCCTTAGTACTTGAATAAAGTGATATTTCAGAAAACCTCTTGGAGCTGCAGTGGTGTAAATGTCAACAAACGCATGAAATAAAAAATCTTGACTTCATCAGTAACCCTACCAAAAAATAAGTTGTGAATTGTTAGGTGTATGTAGGTCCATGACATTATGCTTAAGGGCAACTTCAGTTAAATATTTATTAAGCAGCAGTATGAGAAGCATGTTTCTAGCAGTTGACCATATGCTAGTAACATCTGGTACAAATGTAGTGAACTCTGCATAAAAGGTCGTGTTAAATCTGATTTGAAGTGCTGTCCAGATGAGGGTGGCAGTTTGTGGATGCAGGCTCCACATATTAAGATATTGCTCACAAAAGCTAAGTTACGTGTGTTTTATTATGTAGGTGTAAAGAATCGTAAATATTATGTTGTTAATTTTATTGCATTTGCCATTTAACCCTTAACTTCTGGCCATCTTATATTACAGGATGCAGGTAGGAGCCAGAGAAATATATTCTGCATATTTAGGCAACAAGGATACTTATATGTGTACATTGTTTTTCGTGTCACAATTTCTGTTGAACAAGTTCATCAAGTTGTGAAGTGTTTTACCTTTTCTTTTTTTGTTCTCATGGCTTTGATAACCAAACACAGTACATGAACTGTAAACTAAGATTTTTTGGAGTTTTGGCTTTATTGTGTTTTTTGTTTTGTAATTTTACCATTGTAATACAGAACTGTTTGTGAGTGGTATGTGATGTGTTCCTAGTGCCTCCTAAGTCTTATGCTGAAGTGCTGAACCCAATGGCTGGCAAAAAGATTTTATCATCTCAGCTACATTTATCACCAAGCAACAAGAAAAAGCTTTGCCCCTTCCAAGAGGCAGGAGAGTGCAAATATGGCAGCCAGTGTGTATACATTCATGGTGATACATGTGATCTATGTGGTCATGCCTGCTTACACCCACAAGACAAGGAGCAGCGAAAGAAACACATCAATGTGAGTAGTGACATCACTACATTACCTTATTTGACAGCTGTGTTGTGTGCTGTGACAGTGGTTCTTCAGATATACAGGTGCACCTTTTCTGTTAATATACATGGTGTTTTATGACTGTCATTGTTGTAGAGTGCTTCATTCTGAGGTTATTCACAGTCAGAAATGTCATGTAGACAAGTGTCTGATTGTCATTGGTAATGTAATTATAGGTATCTGAATTTCAAGAATGATAGACTGGCTTGGGTCCTGCATATGGTTGTGTCTGCTCATATGTGCATATCATTGCTCAATTTCAAGTAGCAAATGATTGCAAAACAGGTGTGACATCAAACTATAGATGCTTGAAGGAAGGTCACTTACAACATTTGTCATGAAATGAACTGCACAACAGTAAGAACATATTCATGAAAACAGCTTGATTGTGTGCAAATTGCAGATCATTCCTGAACCTCAAATACGTGTATATGCATAATGGCTGAGATTCAGGCATGTACACATGACTTCTGGAGTATGATCCTGAAATACTAACATAAAGTTGTGAAATGCTGTGTGTTGCTGTAGATTGTGTATAGATTGAGGCTTCTCTTTTTAGAAGGGATGCTTTTCTGAATCATAAAAACTATCATGGTAGTGTTAAGAAAATTGTAATTGTTTCCACCATTTAAATTATATCATGGTATTACATTCATTGTTTCAAATTGTACTACTGCTGATAAGGCATTCCATTTTAAACAATACAGCTTGTTTTACATGCTTGTGTGTGTGTGTGTGTATCTTAAAATTATCAACATATATATATATATATATATTTGATAACTTCACAGCCTTAAGGAACAGAAGCAAATACAACAATATTGTGGTGGGTAGTTTGGATCATGTTCATGCATATTGATAGATGTACACATTTTACATTCTGTGGAATTATTCGGTTGACGGCTGGGTGTGGTTAAGTCCAGTAGGAAGGTTTTGAGGTGGAAAAATTTATCACCTTGTGCAGAAGGTAATGTCAGATTTTATAAGCAACTGGGGAAATGTGACAAAAATTCTGCAAATGCTTCAGGTAGTATACAGCAAACAGAGGTTCAGTGATGTTTGTGAGTTTTTGAAAGATGACCTGTGCAGCAGATGTGCACCGTCATGGAATAAAGAACATGTGACACGCGTGCAGGAAGTTGTGTGTTCGGTTGTTGCAGATGGCAGAGATGATTGCAGAAAAGATCAGAATTTTGATTGATAGTTAACACCGTCACCAGTAATGATTTGTAGATGTGTCACATCATAGATAAATGACTTGGAACTGTGGAGTGAAATTGATGAGAGGTACTTATGGGAAGGCAGCAGATGAGGGGAAGCATCTGTCTTGCCAAGATGAGCTAAAGCAGCAGGAACCTATAAAAGGATATCTTGAATTATTTAGGTTCTGTGCTGATTGTTTTCTTAATGTGGCTGTCAGATGTGTAGCACTTTGCCCCTTGTTCAGGAGATCCTTTATGAAGTCTCAGCCCAAGGACCACCCATCATGACTGAAGTTCCTATTCATCTTCTTTAACGCCTTCATGTATGTAAAAAGATGTACTTCAAACTACACTGCCATCAATTTCAACCACCTCCCTTTCAATTCCTTATTTACTAATTATCCCACCTTTACCTTTGCCTGCCATTTGATGCTATGCAGTTAGACCTAATGACAGCAGCTAAGTAAGTCATGTTTATAAATAGAGAACATTCAGAAATACGGAACTAATCTGTTTTTGTATCGTGTGAGAACTAAGGAAACAAGGGGCAAGAAAATATTTTGTTTGCTAAACATTTCAATAGTTCTGTCCTAACAGAAGCCCACAATGAAGAATTGTCCATTACAAGCTGCCTGTATTGTGATACATATTTTGATGATGCTGCATACCACACACCAGATACACATGTAGCACTTGAGGAATACTGGATTTGGTGTTTCAGGAGTGCATCAAACAGCATGAGCGGGATATGGAGTTGTCCTTTGCAGTGGCACGATCCAAAGACAAAACATGTGGAGTGTGTTTTGAAGTGGTGATGGAGAAACCTCCACATGAGCAGCGATTTGGTATCCTGCCAAATTGCAACCACTGCTTCTGTCTCACTTGTATTCGAAAATGGAGACAGGCAAAACAGTTCGAGAATAAAATAATCAGGTTTGCCATTTAATCCCTGTTTGTTAGTGGAGTCCTTCTTCTATACTGTGGAAGTATTGCTATTTCAGAGGTTTGTCAGACTGTGTAACTGTGCAGGGATCATTCAGGAGGTTCTTTGAATTTCAACTGAACTGAATTGAGTTGAACTGAACTGGACTGAACTGATTTTCAGCCTATTTTCTTTTTCAAATAGGAAAAGAGTAGTTTTATGACATCACTGTGCTATGTATGAGGGGTTGCTGATAAGTCCTTAGCCCGACCTACTTCCCGATGACGTAGGACGGAATCGATACTGTCTTTGGAAAGAGGGGTCTGTTTGTGTGCTGAATTGCAAGTCTTTTCTTGTTACAGAGGCCAAAAGGAAGCATGTCAGGCAACGCGCGCGATTTCAACAACATGGAGACACAAGCTGTCCTCAAGTTTTTTTTTTCCTGCAAGGCAAGGTGCTAAAGGAAATTCACGCCATTCTGACAGAAACATTAGGGAAACGTGCACCATTGTATGCCACCATCAAATAATGGGTGGCACAGTTTAAACATTGTGATTTTTCCACCTGTAATGTGCCTTGTCCTGGACGACACAAAACAGTGACCACCCTGGAGATTATTGATCAAATTCATGAGATAATATTGGAAGACTGCTGGATTTCAGCTAAATCAATAGCTGAGCAACTGGACATCTCACATGAGTGGGTTGGGTCCATCATTCATGAAAATTTGGACATGCAGAAGCTCTCCGTGAAGTGGGTCCCAAAATGCGTGAATGTGGATCAAAAATTTCAGTGGTGCCAGTTATCTGAGCAACTACTGGAATTTTTTTGGTGTCATCCAAATGATTTCCTGTCACGATTGGTGACATGGATGAAACCTGGTTATGTCACTATGTTTCAGAGACACAACAACAATCAGTGAAGTGTCGACATAGCGGCTCACCCCACCCCAAAAAATTCTGAGTGCAAAAATCTGCTGGGAAAGTTCTCGCCTCAATTTTTTGGAATCAAGACAGCATCATCCCCATTGATTATCTTCCAGAAGGCCAAACTATCAATGCAGAGTATTACTCATCTCTGCTGGTGCAATTGAAGGACATTTTGAAGGAAAAATGCCACAGGAAGGTCACCAAGATGGTCTTGTTCTTGCATGACAATGCCTCGGCTCACTGGGCACTTGTAACCCAGAAGAAACTGGCCTACCTGGGCTTCCAGTGTCTTGATCACCCACCCTATTCTCCAGATCTGGCCCTGTCAGACTATCACCTGTTCCTTGAACTGAAAAATCAATTGAAAGGTTGCCATTTTTCATCCGACGTAGGGGTCATTGCTGCCGCGGAGACCTGGTTGAATGGACAACCTTCTGAATTTTTTTTGA
>Ga0209755_10009306_pt1 | contig 10387 bp, 9 predicted proteins | sample TergutCo191P1_FD_187301 | JGI IMG/M metagenome (GOLD analysis project Ga0209755, IMG submission 187301) | Cornitermes sp. P1 segment gut microbial communities from Petit-Saut dam, French Guiana - Co191P1 (SPAdes) (version 2) | ecosystem: Host-associated > Arthropoda: Insects > Digestive system >...
GGGGGGGGGGGGCACTTTAAATAGAGCTTTATACCCTTACTAATGAAAGTGATAGCAAAATTGAGGCTACTGATGTTCAGAAATTTTACTGAGAAGGCAGACCTCATCACTGATTTGTTTTGTGCACTTTTACAGACACTGATGAGGATGCCATGGATCAAGATTTATCTGACAATAGCAGTGATGATCCATTTAGTGATTCAAGTTTATCTCAGGAGGAAGGAATTTCAACTGCTGAGAAAATCTCTTTCAGTGTTCCTTCAGAGGTAAGGATAGAGAAAGAGACTGTTCCAAAAGTTTAAACTTGGGGGAAACATTGCTGTTTTAGAAAATGTGATTGAAGATAAAATTAATATTCTGCTGTTACCATAATCAGTGAATTATTTAGGTGTCTCAGAACTGTCTTTTTGGGAATTTGAATTTCAGTAGTGCATGTAAGTTGTGCTGCAGTATGACACTACTGCACTGCATTTGGTACAAAACTCCTTTGCGAGTTGGAGGTAAAGGAGAATCATTTGCCATATATTTCAAAGGCATAGTTTGTGATCCTCCACAAGTAACATCTTATTAAATGAAATTGTGTGTTGTTGCCCTGCATTTTGGATTTTTTCAGGAACTGGCAAATTTCAGAGTGTGGCATGTATGTATCAAGCTTCATATGAAGTAGACCTGTTACTTAAACCTACGAGGTCTTAAAACTTTCAGAGAGGAAACAATAATATTGCAATATTAGGTTTAATTACCACTTAAAAAAATTGTTAATGATGTTGGTCAATCAGGACATCCATTCAGGAGCAAAAGGGATAAAAATGTGTTGTGAATGAAGTTTTTTATTTTTTTTCATTTTTCTTCTGTTTTTAAAACAGACACATCAGTATCCTCAACTTTGTGAAATGGGCATCTCATTAGGATCATGCCATAGGGTTTTGACACAAGATTTGCACATATGTTGATTGCTGCAAATTTTGTGCCTGGTGTGCCAACCAACAAGCAAATGTCTCACTGTATCGTTACATGAACATATTACTTTCTTTTCTCACCCACATTTTATTTGTACTGATGTGTGTATTGACTTAACCTATGACAAGTGTGAAAGACTTTTCTTAAATATGTGAGTATGCATAATTTGAGTTTGTAGTTTCATGCCTGTACATGTTGAAGCCAGACTGCATTTCTGTTTGTATGGTTTTTGGTATGCTGTTGTAAATGTTGGAAACAGTTCAAAACAGTGTTTTCTTATTCTGATAGGTTCACGAATTAATAGTGAGTGGTCAGTTAGTAGAGAAGATATGGGGAAAAGCTCAGGTACCAGCTAAAAATGTGTGTGATATCTTGAAGAATAATACTGATGGGAAACATGTGTTTAATAAGTAAGTAGCTATACTGTTTCTGTACTTGCAGTTTCAGAATCTTTTTGTATTGCTTTCGCATCAGTATCATTGCATTATATCCAAGAGAAAATATTCGTAACATTTTCACAATGTTGTTTTCAAGTGACATTGACAAGGAGAAACCTGTGTCACCCTTGTGCTTATAGTATTTTGAATCATGTTTTTCTGTGTGCATTATGGAATCTTACATTGCAACTGTGACAAAGATGTTGTAATTAATGTACATTACATTTTGACCAAGAATAATTGAAGAATTAATATACAGGAAAACTTGGATTTCACATTGCTGAATGTACCATTTAAAATAAATGTAAAAATCAAGTGTAAAATCAAGAAAACATGAAATCAAGGAACTGAAAATTTCTGTAGCTGTTGGCATTATATACAGAAAATTAATACAACATTATATTTAAAATGTAATCTAGTTTATATTCTGTATGTCCATGCAGAATGCTGCACACCTTGCTCTAAGTGCTACTGAGGATGGCCATATTTCCACTGACTTCAAAGTTTTTATGGTATTTCCTCAATTTCGATGCCCTTCATTACTGACAAAAATGTTGCTTGATGTTCACTTTTTCCACCACCCTCGTCCTCCTCCTCAGGCACATTATATGTAAACTTGTCATCCATCTGTTCTAAGGTCTTCATCTTACATCTACATCACCACCACCACCTCGATAATAATAATTATTATAATCAGATACATGTTCTTGAAGTGATGTAACTGCTTTTGGCCAACCTTTCTTAAATGAAACCCACATTCCTGAAAACACTTTGCTATTGTCTCGTGTTACCAGCACCATGATTCTTCATGGAATGCAGTGCCTCCAGAACATTTACCGTCCTGAGTGCTGCATCTTGAAGCAACTTGCGATCAATCACAGCAGTAGTTTCTCTTAAAAGTTGCTTGTTGTAATAATGTTTGAATGAACTGGTTATTCCATGGTCAAGTGCTTAAAGAATGATGGTGCAGTTTTAGGAAAGAAAATGTAACTTTCATATTTGTTAGATAACTTGTGCGTTGGGGATGGACAACACACTGGTCAATGAAAAGTAAGATCTTTCTGTTTTGGGAACTCGTTTTGGCATGTACTGTCCTGAAATAATCAGTAAAAATATCTGTAACTCTGGCTGTTTGGTTTGCTGCATGTTTTGTTGACAGTTTCCTGACATTTTTAAAGCAACAAGGGCTTTCACTCTACCTTGTAACTAATGGTGTGGTGTGAGTTCCATGAAAATTGCAGACTAGCAAAACCATTGTCCTCTACTTGGAATTCTTTTCATCTTCACAAGGATACTCTTACAAACATATTGTCTTATTAGCTGAAAGCCTGGAGAACAGCTGAGTCTTAGACTAATTAATGTCCGTGAAGACTGTTGGGAAGGTAGGAAATTATAATAAAAAATCTGTTAGTTCCTCCTGGTTTTCAGTTGAAAGTCTCAACAACAAAAGCAACAGGAAATTATTTGGTCACTATGAACATATAATCAAAAACCTGGGTAGAAAATGTAGTTCCACGATTGTAGATGTTGTGGTGGAACCAATAAAATCTGTGTAGAATCAAGGAAAACTTAGATTCAAGGAATGTAAAATCCAAGTTTCACTTTGTTTACATTGTCATGCACCCTTGCAGTGGCATTTAATTGCTTGTATTTTGGAAGTATTGACAACCACTTCCCAGTTAATGCTGTTTGTAACTTTGAATGTTATGTATTCTACTATATGATGTGTTATAATGTTGTGTGTACATTAAGTATTTGTGTCGTTGACTGTTCTGTGATTTCAGGTTGTTGACATTGAGATGTCATGCACTTTTATGCCTGAGTAACCTGATAGCTTGTCTTGACATGCAAGACCTGGGTGGTCCCTGTAAGGTTTACACAATGTGGCATGATATTATCCCACTTGCTTTTGAAGAAACAGGTGGGTAATGGTTTCACACTGGGAGTGAACATCTGACAAAAAATATATAAAGACAATTTTTCTTTTAGCAAGAGAGTCGTAAATGAATGCAGAAGCAAAGACTTTCAGGATTCCAAATTGGAGGGGAACCACATTGTGGGGAATGTGAGAAATCTTCACTGACCAAACATTTTTGTTTTGGAATGATCATTTCATTTTGGGAATGTCTGGGCCAAAAATTGGTGTTCTTGATGTATCTCCTTTAAAAACAGTTCAGGAGATTATACTGTATTTACTCCAATGCAAGACAATGTTTTATTTCCTTAAATTTGGTGTGTAAGTATGTTAGGTTGTCTTAAATTCATGAATGTGGCACTGAACCAGGCTGTATCAAATTGGATTGCTCTGTACCTGATCATGGGGAGCCAAACCAAAGCCTAAAACACTAAATCATCACATGTAAAAAAAAAAGAGAACATAACATTACTAAAATTAACTGGCAAAATCTTCTTTTTTTGGGACTTTGTCCATCATCAATTTTTAGAAGCCATTCCATTTTTTGGCAAAAGAAGCACCTGACCTGGTGGACCCCTTACATCAACCTACTCTCAGTCACTGGACACTATAGAAGCAGTAACTCGTTAGGATACACACCTGAGAACAGAACTAGCCCAAGGGTAGTAACAGGAAAATGGCCATTAAAAATTAAAAATTAACTACAAAACAAAAAAATAAATCTTGGACCAATCCTTAAATTAAAAACTATAAAAAGAGCCATGATCTCAGACTTATGAGACAAGAGACATAACTTAAAAATTCAGAACACATGTAATTAAAATTCTTAGTACCAACACCATCTGTGGAGAAAATTGTGAACCTTCATGGGTTCAAGTAAAAGTTTATAAAGCAAGAAATATAAATGTATTATTTAGTCAATGTGCCATTATGGCTTGGCAGTGCACTTCACCAGAAGTGACTGTAAAAGGTTTTAAGACTTATTGTATATCCAGTGCAGTGGATGGTACTGATAATGGTATGTTGTGGAATGTCACTAAGAAGTTGGAAATATTAGGAGTGTGAGGAATATGAAGGCACTGACTATTAAGGTCGAGACAGTGACACTGATTAGTAAAGACAGATAGAATCTGACATGCTTTGTGTATTAAGTGTATGAAATTAATAGCAAAATATTTCTACTTAACATGCATTTTAGTTTTGGAGAGTTGTATTAGATTCAGCTACAAATATTTTCCCTTGGTAGACATGTTTTATTTGGTGGGTTGTCATAGATTGTAGTCATGTTGTATTGGGGTAAATACAGTACATTTCAGTATTTCACTGTTTTGACAGGTTGATTTTATCATAACCTTGTGATACAGCCAGGCACATACTGGGTTAGCGACAGCCATTCGCAGTTTTATGGCATTGGTGAAAGCTGGTGCAGAATTTGTATGAATTAGTGTCTAGTAATGTGAAAGTCAATTTCAGTATTAATATTATAGAATAACAACACGTGACACAAGGTTTTGTGTCTAATAAGTCGTATTTGTTAGTTAATCCAAAAATTGCCTGAAGAGGATTTCATTGTGTATGAGTGGAATGAAACAATAACTTTTTGTCAACCCACAATATTTTATTGTTTGAATTAATACATCCAGCTCTGACTTACTGAAACTGTTAGCTTGAACACAACTGAAGTTAGTCATAAATGAACTGACAGTAAAAGGAACAGGTGATAATATCAGGAATATTGTTTGCCTGAAGTTAATACACAGAAATAAGAAGATCAAGGGGGATGTTTTATCCACACAGAGACTGTTTTTGTGAATGCCCATCTCGCATGTTTTAAATATGCTCTCCAGGTGCATGTCCATTTGAATTTCCATACTTTTATTAACCTTTTGTATGAATTTTCTGTACATTTTAGAAGGGGGTGACACTAAACTCCTGGAAGCAGCTACATCTGTACTGAGAGAAGCACTTCATAAACTTGCTGAAGTACAGTGCGTTTTGCTTGGAGATGTAAAAGACTCAGATTTACAGGTGAGGATGATAAGTACTTAGTTCTTCATTGTTGATGTTTACATGTTCATTGTCCATTGCAGACATCCAGAAATATGGCTTAAATACTCTAAACACTTAACCAAATCTGCTAGTATTCATACACATACCCTTCGATACTTAGCACTAATCGGTGTGTGGTTTGTGTTGCTTGTTTTTTATCTTGCAGGTAATGTTTAGCACTGGACTTCAGTGTCAAGATGCTCAAGTCCGAACTAACCTCATCAGGTGTGTTGGCATGTTGGGCATGTTTTTTGCAAAGTCAACTGCAGATGTCAGTCAAAGACAGCTGAAGGTAAGATAGCACTTGGGTATGTGTGAGTCTCAAGGACAATTAGAATTTTTTTATCTGGACATTTTGACTGTTTTGCTCAAGTTACTGAGGAACAGAACAACATTACAAACTGCAGTACAAACTTTTTTTATTGTTTGTAGTCAAGGCCCCATTGTTGGAACACAAATTCATGTACAATAATTACTGTGTTTTCAAACCATAAGATGCACCAAGATTCTAGAAGACAAATTTAGGGGAAAAATATGTGAATTTGAAGCTGAAATTCACAAATACAAAATTGGGGAGTGGTATAATGTTTGTACTGGTCATAGTATCCCCTGATGTCTTCATCACCACTGTCATGCTTAGCGTTACTGTTGTTACTGCCTGAACTTTCACCTTTTTGAAATACTACATTATGATCTCATGTTTTGTGGAAGACTTCATATTTTATGCCCATTATAAAACTGTAAACAAGATGAAGTTTTCCCACAAACTCAGTGTGCTGTGTGTGACCAACGACCTTCCCACATTGATCTGTGGTCTCTTGTCCAATTCTTCAGTTCTGCTTCTGGGTCAGGCAGTTTTGCAATGTACTGAGAGAAAGAGTGTTTGTTGGTCTTCACCTCATCCTCTAGCCTCAATTCACATGTGATCTCTGTTGAAGGCCTTTTGGCTATGTTGTTACCATGCTCTTTTGTATAACTTATACAAAATTATCCTCTGTTTACTGTGCACTCTGAGAACAGATTTATTTTCAGTAAGCTCATCTAGTGAAAGAAACAATTATAGCATTGTCTTTCCCTCCCAGTATGTGTCATGTAACCACTGGCATCTGTCCAGTGAATGTGGGATTCTTAGTTAGTGTGACAGTCATATTGATGCACTACTAGAACAAGACATGCAGTAGTATTTATAAAGTACTTTCCATGAAAAAGACATCTTACAGTATGGAAAATGTGGCTAGTGCAATGTAAGAAGTGTGGGTGTAGTGATGCCATTTTCGCATACCTTGAGAACAGTGTTAGCTTTTTAACACCACAAAGGAATCCTGAGTTATATTTGAGCTTTTAAGCATGTTATAACACTGGAGTCACTTGGTGTGGGCGTAACATAATAGCTGTGAGAAATGTAACAGTTTCTGGACACCTCATAAATTATCAGCACAGTAGTTGAATTGATTCTTAATAACACCTGCTAATATGAGAAACTTCTCTAACAAAACTCGATATAGGTGTACATCTACAGCATGTTTTCTTTAACCTTGACTTGTTCTGATTTAATGTTGCAATTGAGAGGGTAGCATTCCAGCTTTGTGTGTTCAAATCTTCAACTGAGTTCCTGCTGTCTTGGCTGAGATTCTCCTTGTTCTCCTCAGTCGCTAAGTGCATGATAGGATACTACCTCAAGTTAGGCTATGACCATTTCCTTCCATATTCTTGCCTATTCGTTTTTCACGTGTCCAGTCTTTTGATGTGTTATTCACCTATCCAGTCATTTTATGCTCTATATGTAGATGGATCATTAAGAAAGTTCCCAATATTTGAAAATAAAAGGCATGATTTTAATAGATGAAACTTTTAATACACAGTGAAGGTGTCACTGGTATGCTGTTTTTCAACGTAGTCTCCTATATATTTGAGGCACTTGTCACAGCATGTGATAAGTTGTCCATCCCAGATGGATAGGATGATGTCTCTGTTGTATCAGCCACTTGTTGGTAGCATATTTAACATCTTTGTCACTGGTAAAATGATGTGGCAGTTGCTCCTTGAAGGTGGGAAACAGCTACAATTTGCCAGGTACCAAATCTTGAGTGTATGGGGGATGGTCCATTGTTTCTCATTGAAAATGCTGCAACACGATGTGAGTCTGCCGTGTTGTGTGCAACGGAGCATTGTCGTGGAGGAGCACTGAACCATTGCTAAGATGGCCAGGACCTCTCACAAGCTCTCAATGTGGCACAGTACATGTCAGTGTTAACTGTGCATATGTGTCCCAGGAAGTCTACCAGCAACACACCTGAGAAGTTGCAAAGATGGTGGCCAGTACTTTGTCAGTAGGTGGTGTTTGTGGGTTTGCTGGGATGTTTCCACTCATTGGTTGATCACTTACTGGTGGGAGTGAAATGATGAATCAGAATCTTACATGTAGTAATGACTTGTTGCAGGAAGTTATTTTATTCTACTGCATTATATTTCGGGACACTGCGACAGACCATCATTTCTACTGCTTCTTGACAGACATAGTACTGAAACACATCCAACATAATATGCTGCACAGTGCTGTAGGATAAACAAAGGCAGATGCCAAACACCACACATTTACATATCTGTCCTTCTGAAAGAGTTCTTTGATGCATGCCATGTTGACTTCTGTTATTGAAGAGCTTTGTTATCTACTATGATTGTTGTAAGTCACATTGTGCCTGCCAGTTGCAAATATGTGGCACTTTTGGCTACCTGTTGCCTAGGCATGACATCATTTCTGTACACTTTCATGAGCTGTTGATGAATATCAGCTGCCAACACTTCTAGTCCCACAGAAAGCTTGTAACTTGGACTGACAATTGAGACCAGTTGTTCAAGTGGGTTACCATGTTGAACTTCTGCAGCTGTGCTTCTGTGCATATTCCTGGAGTTACATGACTGTGAGCACTAGAAACATCTGTCATATATGTCAGCAGTATTTGAAAATTGAAGGACTTTGCATCTTGAATTGAATTGAATTGAATTGAACCATTAAATTTTTTTATCCATCCTTGTAGTGTAGTCTTCTGATGTCATCTTTAATTAAACTTTAAAACACATGAATTACTAAAACTTAAATGTGTGCATTGCAACATTCCTTGTCTTCAGTATTTAAGTTAAATATTGGCGTAATACTGTCCATGATTGTGAACATTTTTTGTTTCTTTGTTGATCAGACTATTGGTCAGTTTCTTCTGGAGGTTTGTAGCCAGGAGTCAGAATTGTGGGTTGTGGCTGAAGCTATTGACACGATAATGGATATATTTGGAGAGGATGAAACTGATAATGTGGCAGCAGACATTAAACTTGTAGATAAGCTGCAGGCATTGTTACCACCACTCAAACAGAAGGTAAGATTATGCTTTGAATAACATAGTAAATGGCGAAGTGTACATTTACTGATGGCTGTAAGTATAACATTGTAAGGAAGACTCATGCAACTTTTCATTTTAAGAATGCGTGTATTGTAACTGTTAATATCATTTCTTCACATATGTTTATTTTCAAAATTAGAAGATTGGAGGAAAAGTGCATTGTTTTATAATAACATTAGGACAAAGAGAATTTCATTTTGCACCATTTTAGGTTTAGCTTTTAATTTACATGTTAACTGTAGATGGTATTAGATTTTGTAATGTGTGACACATCATTACACACTACTTTATTGGACTCTGATAAAAGGAGTAAGATGAATCTTAAAATGATGTAGAAACATGCTTTTCAAGTATTAACAGATGAAAACACCACCACAGTATAATCATTAATTTGAACGTCATTTAGTTCTACAACTCCTGTATATTTTGGTCTAAATTGAGCATCTTCAGGGAGGCAGTTTTATGGATTTAGGATTATGATGGAGGTTTTATCTGTGTACTCCATTCTGCCATCACATATTGCCAAGTTGTATCCTTGTGATGTCTCAGCATTAGGTGAACGCTGGACACCAATAAATTTGGGTGTGGTTTTTCTCCTTCTAGACATGGATCTGTGATGACTGTACCACTGCATATGCTTGGTGTTGTATTTCACTGAGTTACTTGTAGAATGCAGCAACATACATACACAGCAGTATGGTCACCAAAGTTTCATATCTAGCAGGAGCAAAACCACACCTGAATTTAATGGTGTGTAACATCCACCTAGTGTAAAAACAATGATGGTTTGACTTGGCAGTACATGATGATGTAATGGAATAGCCAGATGGTGCATGCTGGTGTGTATGGAGATTTATATTAAAGTAAATGCAACAGTAATTGAAACTCTGGTATATTGATCAGTGAAATAATATATTTCACTATTATTGTTATGTTTATTTTATAATGTGCAATTGAAGAAACATTAGTTCGTATTGTATGCTTTACATTAGACAAAGGGTATGGTGTATATAAACATTCTTTTTATTCTGATTATATTATATATATATATATATATATATATATATATATATATTGTAGTATTGTACAATGTAAAGCCTTGGCAGTGGTGCATGGAATTCACAAAACTGCCTCCCGAACCTTGGCCTATCTTTAATTAAGATTCTTGTTATAAGTTCTCAGGCTTTCATAGCAGGTGCTTGTTAAATGCTGGTCTTTAGGGTTATTACACCATGCAGGATAATAAGTTTTTTTCTGATGTTCTGAGGAATGTGCTTCCTCCATCTTCAGGGTAAGTGAATTAGGTTCAGGGCTGTTACTCTGATTGTCTCACTCTTAATTCCCATTTCCCTTTGATTAGACATTTATCCCCTTTTCCTTTTCCATGGCTGTGATTGGCCAAAATCTGTGTGCCTTTCGTGTGTAATCCTCCCAGTCACTTGAACCAATTCATTCACGCTGAAGATGGAGGCAGCATGTCCATCTGAAACATCAGAAGAGTCTAGTATCCTACATGGTGTAATAACACTGAAGGTGCCTCCCATAAATCCATCCCCTCGTCCGTACTTTGGGGTATCGTGGACTCATACTCTACTGTACCCTGCGTCACGTGGGAGGTGGTAACAGTAGTG
>Ga0209755_10009307_pt1 | contig 10386 bp, 7 predicted proteins | sample TergutCo191P1_FD_187301 | JGI IMG/M metagenome (GOLD analysis project Ga0209755, IMG submission 187301) | Cornitermes sp. P1 segment gut microbial communities from Petit-Saut dam, French Guiana - Co191P1 (SPAdes) (version 2) | ecosystem: Host-associated > Arthropoda: Insects > Digestive system >...
GCGCGACCCTCGCCGACATCGCGCTTTTCAAGGCGCATGTCGGATCCGGCGTGAGGATAAAGGCCGCGGGCGGGATCAGGACGCGCGAGGACTTGGTCGCGTTTATCGAAGCCGGCGCGTCGCGGCTGGGGACAAGCTCCGCGGTCAAGCTGCTTTCGGACGCGCAGGCTGCGGGGTATTAGCGCGCCGAGGCGCGGCGGAGGGAAGGCATGGAGCGGGAAGCCGATCTGGACGGGTACAGGAAAGAGGTCGTGGGCTTCAGCATGTTGTGGGGGAACCTTTACGCCATTGTCGCGCTGCTGGTTTTCGGCGCTGCATTTGGCGTGCCGTTTTACTTAATCTGGGGCGAGACAGTTTCCGTGTTTCAGGAATTGGATCCATATCAGCATAGAAGGCTGCCGATCCCGCTTTGGAATATGATGGTGCTTATAACGCCGCTTATCGTTGGCATAGTCTTGCACGAGCTGATACACGGCGCGTTTTACGCGCTGTTTGCGAAAGGCGGATTCAAGTCAGTGAAATTCGGCTTTAAACTCAAATATCTTGCCGCGTACTGCATATGCACGGAGCCAGTAAAGATCAAGCGCGCGATTGTCGCGCTGATAATGCCGGCGATAATACTTGGCTTTGCGCCAAGCATTGCCGCTCTTTTTCTAGGAAGCTGGTACCTGCTTTATATTGGCGTAATATTTACCGTATCCAGCATGGGCGATTTTTTAGCGCTTCTTTGGCTAGCCAAGGAAGACAAGGAGGACTACATCCACGACACGCTGGGCCCGACCTCGCACATCACCATTTACAGAAAGGGGAACGACAGGCCCTCGCTTTGCTTTTTCCTGCGGCTTGCTTTTCCAAGCTTGAAGTAGCCGTGGGATGCGTGGCGAGAAAAGCAGCGGAAACGACCCTCGCCGACATCGCGCTTTTCAAGGCGCATGTCGGATCCGGCGTGAGGATAAAGACCGCGGGCGGGATCAGGACGCGCTTGGTTGCGTTTATCGAAGCCGACGCATCGCGGCTGGGGACAAGTTCTGCGGTCAAGCTGTTTCGGGCACGGATGCTGCGGAATGCATCGCGGCGAAAAAAGAGGGAAAATCCCGAAAGGGCAGGCAGCAGAGCGCAAATGCGAATTGCGGCAAAGCTTTTTGGGGCTGGATGCGGATTGCAGACCTATCCCTTCCCCCCGTCAATGAAAGCTGCCCCAGCGCTCGCCGATCTCCACGCTTACGCGCAGGGGGACGCTCAGGGCCATGGAACCTTCCATTTCCTCGCGCGCAAGCTCCGCGGTTTCAGCGGCGATTTCCTTTGGGCATTCGAGAATCAGCTCGTCGTGTACCTGGAGCAGCAGGCGCGCAGGGCTTTTGTCGCGGGCTAGGCGCCTGTCAAGGCTCAGCATCGCGGTTTTCACCACGTCCGCCGCGGAGCCTTGAATCGGCGTGTTCACGGCGACGCGCTCGGCGGCGGCTTTCTCGGTCTTGTTGCCGGAATTTATCGCGCGGATGTAGCGCCGCCGCCCCAGGATCGTGGTCGCGTAGCCGCGCTCCTCGGTTGCCGAGATAAGCTCTTCGATGAACGCGCGCACGCCGGAATACGTGGCGAAGTACGCCTCGATAAACCGCGTCGCGTCGGCGCGGCTGATCCCAAGCTCGCCGGCAAGGCGGAACGCGCTCATCCCATACATCACGCCGAAGTTGATCGTCTTGGCGATGCGGCGCTGCTCGCTTTTCACTCTGTCCTCCGACTCGCCAAAGATCAGCGCGGCGGTGCGGGCGTGGACGTCGGCGCCGTCCCTGAAAGCCGCGAGCAAGTTCTCGTCCTGCGAAAGATGCGCTAATATCACTAGCTCGATTTGGCTGTAGTCCGCGGAAACCAAAACGCAGCCGGGAGACGCGACGAACGCCTCGCGAATCCTGCGCCCTTCCTCCGCGCGGATCGGGATATTCTGCAGGTTCGGCTCGCGGCTTGAAAGGCGCCCGGTGGCGGTGCCGCACTGGTCGAAGTTGGTGTGCAGCCTGCCGGCCGCGTCCGCCATCTGCGCGAGCGTGTCAACGTAGGTGGACTTGAGCTTCGCGAGCGTGCGGTGGCGCAGGATCAGCGCGGGCAGCGGATCCTCGCGCGCGAGCTCCTCAAGCGACTCCGCGTCGGTGGAGTAGCCAGTCTTCGTTTTCCGGCTCGGCTTCAGCTTGCGCTCGACGAACAGGATTTCTTGGAGCTGCTTGGTCGAGGCGAGGTTAAACTCGCGCCCGGCGGTCTTCCACGCCTCGCCGCGTATGCCGTCGAGATCGGCCTCGAGCTCCTTGCCGTAGTCCGTCAAGACGCTCGCCTCGATTTTTATGCCGGCGCCTTCCATTTCCGCGAGAATCGGCAGAAGCGGCATTTCAAGATCCTCGAAAAGCCCCGTCGCGCCCGCTTGCTCAAGCTGCGGCTCGAAGTGGCGCAGCAGGCGCAGGCACAGGTCGCTGTCCTCCGCGGAATAGCGCGTCGCCGTCTCCAGCGACACCGCGTCGAACGCGCGCCCTTTTGGGACAATATCCTTAAAGGAAATCGGCGCGTAGCCAAGAACGCCGGCGCAGAGCGAGTCCAGCGAGTAGCCGCCGCGCTCCGGATCGCAAAGCCACGCCGCGACCATCGTGTCGCGGATCTTGCACTTCCAGCGCGCGACCCCCCAGCCGCGGCTCGCCTTGTAATCGAATTTCGCGTTGTGCGCGGCCACGGTCATTTCAGGATCGGAGAAAACGCCGTCAAGAAGAGCGCGCGCTTTTTCCGGGTCGAGGTGCTCCGGATCCGACGCCGCGCCGTCCTCGCCGACGCCGTGCGGGGCGAGCGGCGCGTAGAACGCCTTTTTCGGCTCGAGCGCGATCGACACGCCGATCGGCCTTGAGTTCCACGCGTTGAGAGAATCGGTCTCGAAGTCGATCGCGGCGAGCTTCTGTTTTCTCGCGCGGCGCAGGACTTCCTCCAGCTTGGCGATGTCGCGAATCGTCTCGTACTCGCCGGCCCCCAAGAGGGATTCGTCGGCGGCGCGAGCGACGCCGTCGCGCCCTGGATCCGGCGCGCTTTCTTCCCCCGATCGACCTGCCTGAGCCGGCCGGTCCGCGCGCGCGGAAGCGGCTTTCTCGTCAAGCAGCCTCGCGCTCTGGCGAACGCCCTGGCGCAGGAGCGCCTGCGCGCCCGCGCTTCGGTCAACGCCCAGCGCGGAAAGCTCTTCCAGCGACGAAATCGGCAGCGGGACTTCCGCGTCGAGCCTTATCAGCGACTGCGAGAAATACGCGCTTTCCTTCCCCTCCGCGAGCTTCTTTCCCTTCGCGCCGGGAATGCTGGCAATGTTCCTGTAGATTTCGTCAAGCGACCCGTAGCGCGTTATAAGCTCGACCGCGGTTTTTTCGCCAATGCCCTTAACGCCCGGCACGTTGTCCGACGCGTCCCCGCAGAGCGACAGCAAGTCCAGGATTTTCTCCGGCGGCACGCCCCACTCGGCCTTCACCTGTTCCGCGCCCAGCACTTCCCACGCGCCGCCGTCGTCCCTCGCCTTGGAGGGGCGCGCCGCGTACACCCCGTCGCCCAGAAGCTGCAAGAGATCCTTGTCGGAGGAAATTATGTAGCACTGCCTGCCTTCCCTTTTGCACCTCTGCGCGAGCGTCGCGATGACGTCGTCCGCCTCGTAGCCGTCCGCGCGCAGGGTCGCGACGTTCAGCGCGGCCAGGAATTCCTCCACCAGCGGAACCTGCGAGCGCAGATCCTCCGGGGTCTTCTGCCGCGTCGCCTTGTAGTCCGCGTACATCTTGTGCCGGAAGGTCGGAGAGCGGGAGTCGAACACCGCGGCGAGAAGCTCGGGCGGCTTCCTGCCCGCGCCCTCGCCGGCGAGCGGGGCGCCGTCAGCCAGGAGGCTGGCGACTGAGCGGGAGAAGCCGAACAGCGCGGAAACGTTTTCGCCCGCGTCGTTGCGCAGGGGCCGCGCCATGAACGCGAAGTACGAGCGATAAATAAGACCATACGCGTCGATCAGGTACAGGGGGGGATTTTCTGGCATGAGCCAGCATAGCATTTTGCGCGGGCGGGGGATAGGGGCGCGTCGAGGGGCGCGAGAAAAAAAATGCGCAAATATCAAACAAATCAACTGGCAGGCTAGACCTCTCGGGGTTTTCATGCCATAATACCAGAGGTACGCCCGAAAATTTTTAAGCGCATTTTTTGTGAATGCGAACATTATCAGGCGGCGGGAAGCCGCGGCGCGAAAACGAGGAGAGTCTATGCCAAAAATCGCACAAGCCCCCGGAGAGTTTCTTAGGAACATGATGAAGAAGCGCGACATTTCCGTGTCAAAACTTGCCAAGGACATTTTCATAAGCGAGGCCGCGGCGCGCGGGCTCTCCGGCGACAAGGCGAGGATCACGGCGCCGCTTGCGCTTAGGCTCGGCAAGTACTTCAACACCGTGCCCGAGTACTGGCTGAAGCTGCAAACGTCGTGGGACCTTGACGAAGCCGCCCAGGACAAATCGCTCCGGGACGAGATCAGGAAAATCGTCAGGTTCGAAAAGGAGCCCGGCGCCAGCAGGAAGCCCAAGGCGGCAGGCGCGAAAACCGCCGAGGAAAAAAAGCCGGTCGCCGGGAAAGCCGCGGAGGGCAAGCCCGCCGCCAAAAAACGCGGGCGGCCAGCCGCGAGCTAAGCCGGAGGCGCTGCGGGCACGTCCGGCCCGGCGCAAAGCCGGCGCTCGGGCTCGCGGCCTTTCAATACTTGCGCAGCAGACTCATGGGCTTCAGCCTCCCTGCGCGCCAGGCCGGAATCCACGACGCGGCAACCGAGCAGGCTATGGTGAAGCACCCGATCAGCGCGACCGTCGGCCAGTCGATTATGATGGGAATCGTCTCAAGATAAAAGTCGGGATCCAGGATTCTCACCTCGCCGCCGCCGAAAAGCCCGGAAAAGAAAGTGAGCGCGGCCTCCAAGGCGCGGATCAGGCCGTTTATCGAGGCGCCGATGGCGAGCCCGAGGGAGATGCCCAGGATCGCGCCGGAGACTCCGGTGAGGAAGCCGCCCCAAAGAAAAACGCCGGCCACTCCGCTCGGGCGCGCTCCCGCAACCTTCAGCACCGCGATGTCCCGCCGCCGCTCCAGCGCGAGCATCGACGTCGCGGAGGAAACGTTCACCGCGGCGACGATCACTATAAGCGCCATGATAAACATCAGCAACTGCCGCGTGGACTCGTATGAATGATACTGGGAGCGCAGCAGGTCCCTCCAGGTATGCACGCCGAAGCCAGGCCCCAAAGCCGCGCGCACCTCGCCGGCCATCGCGCTCGCGCCGCCGTAGGGATCGTCGATTTTCACCAGAAGGCTCGACCCGCCGAACTCGGCGCCGAGAATGCGCCTCCCCCCCTCCTCAGTGACGATGCTCCAAAGCGCGTCAAGCTCGTGGTAGCCGGCGGAAACGACGCCCGCGACCTCGAAGGCCGTGACCCGCGGAAGAATCATCCCGGTGGGGGTCGCGAGCAGGGTCATCAGGCGCACGGTGTCCCCCGCCCGCGCGCCTATGGAGCCGGCGAGCGTCCCGCCCAGCAACATGCCGTCGGAGCTGTAGAGCCGCGCCGTCCCTTCGAGAACCTCAAGGTAGCGCAGGCTGCCCTCGTCCTGCCAAAACGCGGGGTCGATGGCGCGAACCGTCGTGCCGGCCCTTCCGCCCGCGCCCACCAGCACCCCCATGCCGCGCGTTTCCAGCCACGCGCCCCTCACGCCGTCGATCCCGCGCACCGTCTCGACGATCTCGTCCAGCGCCTCCGCGCCTCCGATATGGCTGAAAACCTGGATGTGCCCGGTGCCAAGCTCCAGGTATCGGTTGAGGATGCCGCGGATCATGCCGTCGGCGACTATCAAGGTAACGATGATAGGCACGAGGCTGACGGCTATCCCGGCGGCAGCGCCCCTGAGATAGCGCCCCCCCTCGTGCGCGCGGCCGAGAAGATAGCGCAGCGCTATGAAAAAAGACGCGCGGCTTTTCATGCCCCCTCCGGCGCAAGCGCGGGGCCTTCCCCCGGGCGATCCTCGGCAAGCTGCCCGTTTTCAAGCGTGTAGCGCGCCGAGGCGCGCGCCGCCAGGTTCTCGTCGTGCGTCACGACAAGCAGGGTCTTGCCCCATTTCTCCGCGCCCGCGAAAAGAAGCTCGGAGACTATCGCGCTGTTGTCCGGATCGAGGTTCCCCGTCGGCTCGTCGGCGAGAATCAGGTCGGGATCGTTAACCATCGAGCGGGCGACGGCGACGCGCTGCCTCTCGCCGCCGGAAAGCTGGGACGGATAGTGCGAGACGCGGTCGTCGAGCCTGACGTCGCCAAGCAGCGCCCTCGCCCTGTCCAGCGCGTCTTTTTTTTTCATCCCCGCCATGTACGCCGGCAGCATGACGTTTTCCAGCGCGGTGAAATCCTTGAGCAGATAATGGAACTGGAAAATGAATCCCACCTTCCCGCTGCGATACGCCGAAAGCGCCTTCTCCGAAAGCGCCGTGATTTCCGCGCCGCCGACGAAGACCCTCCCCCCGTCGCTGCGGTCGAGCCCGCCGAGTATGTTCAGCAGGGTGCTCTTGCCGCTGCCGGACCTGCCCATTATCGCCGCGGAAAGCCCTTCAGGTATCGCGAAGCTCACTCCCCGCAAAATGCGCAGGGTGTCCTCCCCCGAGGCGAAATTTCTCGCGACGCCCTCCGCGCGAACCATGTCGCGGCCCGCGCCTCCGTTGCCCATAACGCCGTCATCCATAACACCGTCACTCATAGCGCAGCACCTCCGCCGGCAGAATACGGGAAACCCTGCGCGACGCGAAAGCCGCCGCAAGCAAGGACGAGAGAAAGCCGAAACAGAAAATAAGCGCCACCTCCGAGGGGATCACGCGCGACGGAATTTCCGTCAGGTAGAAATACCTCGGCGAGAAAATCGCGAAGTCCCCAATGCCGCTGCCGCCCCCGAGAAAATGCGCGGCGGCGTTAAGCGCGTCTATGACGGCGTTGACAATCGTTTCCAGGCCCGCGAAAAACGGGGCGATGTTAAGCGCGACAAGCAGCCCTGGGACAAGGCCCAGAGTCGCGCCCGCGAAGCCGACGATCGCGCCGTCCAGAACGAAAATCAGGCGCACGGCCCTCTCGCCACCGCCCAGCGCGCGCATAAGCCCAATCTCCTCGCGGCGCTCCAGCAGCATCCTTCGCTGCGCCTGGTAAATGTTAAGCGCGACGACGATGAAAATCAGCCCCACCAATATGAACATGAAAAGCTTCTCCGTGCGCAGCGCGCCGAAAAACGCGCGGTTGTAGTCGCGCCAGCTCGAGAAGCTCGCGTCCCGGAAGCCCGGCCTGTCCGCGAGGCTTCGGCGCGCGAACTCCAGCATCTGCCGGTCATGGAAGCGATTGGCGATTTTCACGCCGAGCGTCGGATCCCCGTCGGCGAAAATCTCCGCGGCCTCAAGCCCCACGAAAATCCAGCCGACGTCGTACTCGAAAAAGCCGGTCCTGAAAATCCCCGAAACGGTGAAGGTTCGATAGCCCGCGCTCTCGTCCGCGCCCAAATCCCCAAGCGCGAAAATCGACGATACGGAAAAAATCGTTATCTCGTCACCGATTCGCGCCCCGAGCTGCATGGCAAGCTCCGCGCCCACAAGCGCGTCGTACCTTTCGCGCAGGTCGAAGGAGCCCCACTCAAACGTTATTCGCCCCGCCATGCCCGGATCCAGTTCCAGCGCGTCGGGGGGAAGGCCGCGCACCAGCGCCGCCTGCTGCCCCGCTCTTCTGCCGCGCGCGATTCCCTGAAAATCGCTGAAGGGAACGACCGCCCTTATTCCGGGGTTCTCAAGAAGCGCGTCGCGCGCCTCCTGCGCCTTCTCGACGGGAACGGGCCCGATGCGCAGATGGTACGACGACACCTCCAGAATGCTCTCGATAAACCCAAGCTGAAAGCCGTTCATCACCGAGATTATGACGATCAGCGCGAGAACGCCGGTCGCGATCCCCAGGACTGAAAGGGCAATCGAGGGGGATGTCTTGCGCTTGCGAAAAATGTAGCGCGCGGCCACAAACCATACCCATTTGAAATTTTTCCTGCCGTTCATCAGCGCCGCGCCCGCTCCTCCGAAATTATCCTGCCGTCCCGCCACAAGGCCGTAAGCACCAAAACGCCGTCCATGTAAAGCTCCTCGATTTCCAGGCCGTCCTCGAAGCGGACGATGCGCTCAAGCGCGCCGTTGCGCGAGTCGCGCTGGAGAGTCCTGTTGCCCGCCGCGTCGAACTCGAATTCCGTGAGCCTCTCGTCGCCGCCCTCGACCCGCGAGATCGAGACGACCCTGTCGTCGCGCCACTCGTTTCGGATTTGCCACGCGATCTCGCCCGACGGGTCGAGCATCGTCTGGCTAAGAACCCTCCCCCTGGCGTCCGTCTCGTACCTTACGGCATACCCGTCCCCCGCGTCGAAGAAGCTTTCCATGAAGTCCGCGCCGGGAATTATCGCCCTTACAAAGCCTTCCCAAAACGCCTCGTCCATAAGATCGCTCGGAAAGGAAACGCGGGCAGGCTCCGCGTCCGCGTCCATGTGGAAGACGCGCAGGACGTATCGCAGCGAGCGCGAGCGGTTGTAGCGGAAATGGTCGGTGTGCGTCGCCAGGAACTCCCGCGCGGGATCCGCGGGGTCGCGCGTTTTGGTCTCGATCCTGACAAGAAGGCCTTCGCCGTAATAAAAAGCGGCAAGGGTTTCCGCGCCGTCTTCGGCAAACGAGTAGTACCTGACAATCCGCCCGCCCTCGTCAAACACCTCGATAAAGCCCGCGGGCGCAATGCCTCCGGGTTCCGCGGCGACATTGGCGGGGGGGGGGGCAACCTCATCCAAATCGCGAAAAGCGTCGTCGTCGCCCGCGTCCTGCGCGACGCTTTCCGCGAGAAACGCCAAGTCGAGAAAGCCGTTTCCCGCCAGCCCGCTCGCCGGCGCCCGCCTGAAAACCGCGTTAAGCCTCGCGCCGCCGGACTCGTCGAAAAACAGCCATTGCCTGCGCGCTTCCTCGCCGCGCTCGAACAGAACGCGCGCCTCGATCCGAAAGCCGTCTTCGAGGAACGGCGCAAGAAAAGGCTCCAGCTCGTAAGGGCGGATATAGTCAATGACAAGCGCGTGCCTGTTGCGCAGCGCGACAAGGCGCGATGGAATTTCCTCCAAGGGCATTCCGCTCGCGTTGGATCGGAACCACCTTGGCGCGAGATAATATCGGGGGGAAGGGGGGGGCTCGGAAGCGTCCTCCCGCCGCGCGCCCTGCGCGTCCCCTGACGGAAAATCCGAAGGCGGCTCGCCGATCGGCGCGGCGCCCTCCCCGCCATCTCGCGCAAGAAAGAAAACGCCGCCAAGAGCGAGAAGGAGAGCGAGCGAAGCCAGCGGGACAAGGACGCGACGCCTTGCCAGAGCGCGGAGCGCCGCCGGGGCGCGACTCTTCGCAAGATCGCGGCGCCGCGCGAGCTTGTCAGCCGACACCTGCAAATTCCCTCGCGAACGCGCCCGCATCGAATGGCCGAATGTCGCCGTATTTCTCGCCGTCGCAAAGGTATGCGACAGGCAGGCGAAGAACGGACGCCAAGGAAAAGACCACCCCCCCCTTGGCAGTGGAATCGCACTTGGTAAGAACCGCGGCCTCCGGAGACACCGCCTCGCAGAAAATCTCGGCTTGCGCGAAAGCGTTCCTGCCGGTGGTGGAGTCCAGGACAAGGTACTTGGCGTACCGCGCGCCTGAGGCCTTTGTCTCGACGATTCTGTCTATTTTGCGCAGCTCCTCCACCAGCGCGGACTTCGTGTGCATCCTGCCGGCGGTGTCCGCGATCACGATCCCGCTCTTCCCGCCGGCCTCTATCGCGTCGTACACCACCGCCGCGGGATCCCCCCCCTGCTTGTGCGCGACCACGCGCAGCCCCAGGCGCTCCCCGTGTATCTTGAGCTGGTCAATCGCCGCGGCCCTGAAAGTGTCCGCGGCGGCGAGAATCGGCTTCGCGCCACGCCTGTCTCGGTACATTGCGGCAATCTTCGCCGCCGTGGTGGTTTTCCCAACGCCGTTGACGCCAAGCATGAGGATCACGACAGGCGCGCTTTCGGGCGGCGGCGCGGAAGCCGCGGCCTGGCTCGCGGCTCGGCGCAGCGTTTCCTCAAGCAGAGCCGCGAGCCGCTCGCGCCCTTCCTCCGGCGAGGAAATTTTTTCCTTCCTGCAGCGCTCGCGCAAAAGGTCGGCGACCTGGAACGCGTCCTTCGCGTCAAAATCTCCTTCCACCAGGAGATCCGCCAGATCGTCGAAGAACTCGGGCGAAAGTTTCGGCGCGCCTGAAAAAAAAGACTTGATTCTTTCCGCAAACCTCATCGGCTTCCCATTCCTTTTCCTTTCCCCGCATGCGCT
>Ga0209755_10009308_pt1 | contig 10385 bp, 6 predicted proteins | sample TergutCo191P1_FD_187301 | JGI IMG/M metagenome (GOLD analysis project Ga0209755, IMG submission 187301) | Cornitermes sp. P1 segment gut microbial communities from Petit-Saut dam, French Guiana - Co191P1 (SPAdes) (version 2) | ecosystem: Host-associated > Arthropoda: Insects > Digestive system >...
CGAGGAAATCATCACGATTCAGATTCCTGCGGGCGTTGAAAATGGGATGCAATTGTCTGTGCCAGGCAGAGGAAATGCGGCCGTTCGCGGTGGTGTAAATGGCGATTTGATCGTGTTAGTTGAAGAACTTGAACATTCACTGTTTGAGCGTGTTCAGAACAATTTGCATTACAATTTATTTGTGAGTATTACCGAGGCTGTTTTGGGCGAAAGCGTTGAAGTGCCTACGCTCGACGGCAAAGTGCGTGTGAAAATAGATGCTGGTACGCAATCTGGAAAATTGTTGCGCTTGCGTGGAAAAGGCTTGCCAACGATGAGCGGTTATGGCTACGGAACGGGCGATTTGATCGTGTGTGTAAATATTTGGACACCGCAAAACGTGACCAAAGACGAAAAAGAACTTTTGGAAAAACTCCGCACATCGCCGAATTTCAAGCCAAATCCGAAAAATAACAAAAATAATAAAGGCTTTTTTGATCGCATTAAGGATTATTTTGCGTAGGTAGATTTTTTTTCGTATCTTTGCAACGGCGTAGCCCTCAGCGTAGCTAAAAACTATTGCAGCTGAACGATAAAATTTTAACCTCTAAAAACTAATCGTTATGATTAAAATTCAAGCACATCCCAGCTTTATCAACATGTTGCGGATATTTGACTGGGACAAAAACTTAAATGTTGATTGGCACAACTTTTTGGACTATTGCAAATTTTCAAATTTAGCAACGATTCTTGTGGAAGACACGACAATTATCTTCCTGAAAACCAGCAGTAGTACAGATGCAAGTTTCGAGTGGCGCATGACAAAACCCCATAAAGAATCGTTCCCCGACGAACTGATTTACATTATGGATTTGAAGCGCTACGACCTCGAATTTGCCTCTAAAATCCAAAAAGATAGCCTTTCTGGGATTATTTATTGTACGTATTTTAAGCAGTTGAATTAAGGGGCGATTGTATTTAGATTATCCCCAGTAAATGTGCTTTGTGCACCGCACTTGTAGACTTATCTACATCAAGCTTGCTGAACAAGCGTATTTTTTTTGACTTGAGCGTGCCAAGAGGGATGTTGTTAAGTAGCGTGCATATTTGCTTGTCGGTTAAACCTTTCGTCAAGCAATTCAGAATTTGCCTATCCTCTTGGGTGATGGGTTCCGATTCTAATAGTACAAACTGACCATCTACAAAACTATATCTTTCGCCCGTTTCCGAATTGAAAATAGTTGCTTGCTCCGTTTTTAGTTTTGATGAAGGTAGAGAAATATGGCATAGTCCTAACCATACATTGCCATTCTTACACAGTTGATAGGGAATAACTTTGTGATGTAAAACGACTTCGTTTCCATCGGACATAATGAACGTTAGATCATACGAAACCATAGCCTTTGTGCGTTGACTTGTTGGCAAGTTGAAAAGAAATTTATATGCAGCGCTATTCATTTGTAAAATCCATCTAAATTCATCTTTTTTCAGAATTTTTCCAAAAAAAGCAAACCCTTTTTCGTCTGCCAGCGCTTTGGGATGACCGCACAAAATCAACGCATGCGAAGGGTCAATAATGAATTGATTGTGGTAATAATCTGCCATATAAAAACTCCCACTACTCGCTTGGTTGAAGGCGTTCAACGCCCTTTCAATTTTTTGGGAACAGAATGCTTTAAGGTCTGCTTTTGAAATGTTCCATTGCCTTTTTGTAATTGAAAATTCCATACTGATTTTGTTTAAGTGTTAATAAGACCATCCAGCTATCCGATTAGTTTTCTGATACAAAGATACAAAAAAACAATCAAAAAAACAACCAAAATAGTCAAAAGATTTTTCACGAATGAGCTACTGTTTTGTTTTTCAGTCGCTTTTGCTTTTCGTGCCGTTGCAAAAAACGCACCTAAAAAAACTCTTGTATAATTGCTTGGAAATGTAGTTTTTTATTTGTAATTTCGTGATGTTGTATGAAGCCAATCAAGCATTAGTTCACAGCCCTTAAAAACATAAAACTATGAAAAAAAATTTAAAATTTACAGCACTTTCAGCGGTATTGCTGATGTTGGCAGGGGGGCTAAGTTCCTGTACAGAGAACAATGAAAACGAGCCAACGGGTATCGGAGGTGTGCTATTCGCCATGTCCGTGGGAAATGACCCCTTTTTGGTCTTAGACGAAAATGGCCATGCGTCGCAACAAACATTTTGCTATTGGCACGGGCATGATTTTGAAGCAAAACATGGTAGCGAAATATTTGCTATTAATAACAGCGAGGAATTATTGAACTATGTTCATTGTCCAAATACAGATATCGAATCTTTTTTCGATATTGATTTTTCCAAATATACCTTGTTGGTTGCACGAGGAGTATCATCTGTAGGGGTATCTTTCATAAGAGCGTCTCTCTCTCTAAGAGATGATAGCAATTATGTTTTGAGCGTTACCATCCGCCCTCAAACGGCACAGGTTGCTCAGGCTTGGGCAGTTTTATTTCTCGCACCAAAATTGTCTGAAAGGGCAGAGACTTCTCTAGAAATCAATAGCACATTTTAATCTTGCTGGCGCGGACGTCCACGTCCGTGCCAATCAATAATTTAAATATTTTTCGTATATTTACAAAACATTAACCTCAAATACCATACACATTATGAAAACTTTCTTGAAATTTACAGCGCTTTCAGTGGTATTGCTGATACTGGCTATCGGTTTTGTTTCTTGCGATGAACAGAACGAATGTAACCCAATCCCCTTGAACATCGAAGATTGTTGGGCAATTTTTGGAACTTTTGCACACGATAGTTCCGCAAGTATCGTTGGAAAATGGACACTAAAAAAAGCCTTCTCTGGATGGAAAGGACAAAGTTGTTGGGATTATTCCCAGTGTAACATTATATATGAATTTCGTCCTGATGGCAGTTTAATCATTTCAGGGCGACCTGCGGGACTACCAGTCTACCATAGAGGGAATCGTCATTCTTATTCGATTATTGACTTGATATGGCCGAGCGGAACACCTGGTGTCACTATAACATATCCTGGCATAAGAATAGGCAACTGGGAATATCAACTAACTCTTTCTTCAAATGAGATGATAATTAGTCAGGCTGCTCATGACGGCTCTACTTTTTATTTTGTGAGAATTACAACAATAACTAATTAACAAACAAATAACGTTATGAAAAAACTACTAACTACCGCTTTACTCTTGTGTGTTTATCTATTCAGCGGTTATGCACAAGGCAATTTAATTAATCAGAAAATACAACAAGCAAGAAACTCTGGCGAAACATTTGAAGTTGCTACGGCTTTTACGCCTGTGCGAGCAAGAAGTGCCATGCAAACCAACAGAGTCCAAGAGCAGGTGTTTAATCCGCAAGAAGTCTATATTTTGCACTACAACCCATCTGCCGTGAGAAATTTTGGTACATCTATGACCTTTCAAATTCCGCTTGGTAGCAGAACTAAGCAGCTTGAACTTCGAGAAGTTATTATGGATTATGTGGTTGAGACTTGCTGCGGTCAAACTTTGCCACCAAATAGAAACATTCGGCACTTTCAAGGTGTTGTGAAAGGTGACCACAACAGTCTTGCCTCCATGACCTTCGGGGAGGATGAAGTTATAGGAATAATTGCAACCGATGAGGGGAATTTCAATATTGCATTCGACCAACAACTGGGCGCACATGTTTTTTTCAATGATAGAAATGCTGTACATAGACATGGCTTTACCTGTGGAACAAGTTGTGATGGTTCTTTTGAGGGTTATTGCCCTGATGTTTTATTGGGAAATATAAATGCATTGAACATAGATCCATTGAACGTCAATTTTTCGAGCCAGCAAGACACAAGAGTCGTGAGATTCTTTTTTGAAACTACAACAGATATTTATGACAGACGAGGAGGCGCTGGAGGGGTTGAAGCATTTGTAATGGGTCTTTTTAATCAAGTGCAGTTGCTGTTCTTAAATGAAGGGGTTTTTACTACTGTTTCGGTAATACGTATTTGGACTCGAAATGATCCGTACAGAAATATTACTCTAACCAATAATGTCCCCCAAAATCTTTATCGATACTTGACTGCTTTTCAAAGAGAAAGAAGAAGTTTTGATGGAGACTTAGGACACTTATTGACGTTTAGAAATCTTAATGGTGGCGGGCGATATCTGGCAGGTGTGGCCGCTAGCTTCAATGGACTATGTAACCCAAACATTGGGCAAAGACTGGCCGTTTCTCAGATACATAATACGAGCTTCCCTAATTTTCCGCTTTACAGCGAATCTGTTTTAATTGTTACTCATGAATTTGGTCATTTATTAGGTTCTCGGCACACGCATGCTTGTGTTTGGAATGGGAATAACACCGCTATAGATGGTTGTGCTTCTACAGAAGGCAATTGCCACAGATTTCAGAACCCTTCAGTACCTGGTGGTGGAATGGGAACAATAATGAGTTATTGTGATATGAATGTGGGGACAGGCTGGGGGCAAAATCCTGGTATAGATTTTACTTTAGGTTTTGGTCCTCAACCAGGTAATGTAGTAAGGCATAGTGTCAGTCAGGCAACCTGCTTAAGGCCCCTTATTCAAGGACCTACGGTTGTCTGCACAGGTACGTTCTCGTTGTATAATTTTAACGTGCCTACTTTTTGGAACGTAAGCCCTGGATTTAATCTTTCGCAACCTTCTTGGGTTGCATCCACCTCTGTAACGGTCACGGCCTATGGAAATTTCTGTCAAACGGGAACGCTCACAGCAACACCAATTTGGCCAGCTATTGAAGTAACTAAAACCATTCAAGCTTGCGCAATAGCAACCATTTCTGGTCCAAATGGTGTTTGTCCTGGTCAAACAGACCTGCAATTTTCTGTTCCAAACCTTCCTTATGGAGCAACCATCGAATGGACACATGGGCATGGTATCGCTATCGACGGGCCTAATGATGTGCACTTAATAACTGTTAGGCACTCCTCGCCAATCCCTCCATCTGGCATGAATTTACTCCTTGACCCAAATAGTTGGATAAGAGCCGTAGTTCGTCAGAATGGACAGATTATACACGATATGCAGCGTCCAGTAACCGTAAACAGGGTTAATATAGATCCTATTCAAGCCCCGTTGCCACCTGGCAGTTGGTATCAAATTGGAGCTTTAAATCGTTTCACAGCCAACCACAATCATTCGGGAAACTTGAATTGGACAGTGAGTCCAAATAGCCATGTTTTGATAAGTCATATCAATCGTACTCAAGTTAATATCGGATTCCCTGCTGGAGGTGTATACACCATAACTGCTTCCATGACAAATGCTTGCGGCCCTTCAACACCATTAAGACAGATAACTATTGAGGTTGCAACACCAACTGCTCCTCCATGCTTTTGTATTCCACCTTGTTTTTGTGTGCCTGATTTGCCCGTTTGGCCAAGATTTACATTTGGCGAGGATAGGGAGATTATCGCACATCCAAACCCAGTAAGCGATATCTTAACTATCGACTTCACACAATTGGAAACGTTTGAGGCACGGACGGACGTCCGCGCCAGCGAGGTTTTCAATGTCCGCTTGCTAAACGCTCACGGCATGATAGTCCGCCAACAGCGAACACAGGTAGCGACGATACAATTCGATGTGTCCAATCTCCCAGAGGGTACGTATTATCTACACATCGAACATAACGGCGAAATTGAAAAGCATCAAATTATTGTACAACGGAATTAAATAATCCTTGTAGAGACGGGGCATGCCCCGTCTCTACATTTTCAACCCTTAGCAATTATTTCAAAATTTTTCGTATCTTTGTAGTTGGTAAAAAACGCCTACATTGAAACGACTTGTAATCATATTGCTTTTTGTTGGACTTTCTTTTGAAGGTGCGTCGCAGTTTTATACGGGCTCAAATTTGACATTTGGGCGGATGCGTGTGCAGTATCAAAACTTTTTTTGGTCGTTTTTTCGTTTCGAAGGTTTTGATGTGTATTTTAGTCGAAACGGCCGAAATTTGGCGCTTTACACGGCATCGTTTGTGCAAAATTATTTGCAAGAAATTGAGCAACGTGTGGGCGAACCGGTTGCCGACAAAATGCAGTTTATTATTTTCAACCGCTTGACGGATTATCGCCAAAGCAATATCGGATTTTTGAGCACAGAAAATGAAAATACGGGTGGAATTACGCAGATTGACGGCAATCGCGTGTTTCTGTTTTTTACCGGTGATTATGTCGATTTTGAACGCCAAATACGGGAAGGAATTACAGAAATCTTGGTGCGACAAGTGCTTTTTGGAACAACACTTGGGTCGCAAATGCGTGGCAATGCAACACCAAACGTACCCGACTGGTTTTTGTTCGGAATGATTTCCTATTTGTCGCGGCCGTGGTGCGTGGATTTGGACGATATGATGCGCGATGCGATGCTTTCCCGACGCTTTCGTTTCATTGCATCTTTGGAGGGCGAAGAAGCTAAATTGGCGGGACATTCGCTGTTTCGCTACATTGCCGAAACCTATGGCGATGGAACGGTTTTGCGGATTTTGCGAACAACAGCATCGCAACGCAGAGTGGAACAAGCGTTGCGACATGTGTTGAACAAAAACTTCCGACAATTGATGCGCGATTGGCAAAGTTTTTATCAAGAAAACACCCGATTTTACGGCGACACCGACGATCCTGATAGGGAAGATGCACTGCGACGCGTGCGACAACGCGACCGTGAGCATTATCAATTTCACATCAGCCCAGATGGCACGCATGTGGCCTATATTTCCAATGAATTGGGTCGTGCGCGCGTTCATGTGAGGAACATGGAAACGGGCCGACGACGCGTAGCAATGCGCATTGGGCACGCGATTAACGACCGTCCAGATTTCTCTTATCCAGCACTGGCGTGGCATCCGAATGGCGAAATTTTGGCGATTGCTGTTGAGCGACGCGGAATTTTGGTGCTGTACTTGCACAACATCGAAACGCGAGAATCCGACTGGATAAACATGGAGGTTTTGGAAAAAATTCTTTCGATGAATTTTGCACCGCACGGCCGATCGTTGGTTTTTTCGGCCGTTCAAAACGGACAGTCCGATATTTTCCATTTCCAAATGGGAACACGTGTGTTGACGCAGGTTACACGCGATATTTACGACGATGCAAATCCGCGTTTTTTGCGAAACGGCACACAAATTATTTTCAGTTCAAATCGTCCGAGCGACACGCTAACACGCAACCAGCGCTACTCGCGAGCACCGCGATTAAACCCAAATCACAATTTATTTATTTACGATTTGGAAAATCCAAGCAATATTTTGTTGCGTGTGACGAATGATTCACTGGTGAATTTTTCGCACCCGATAGAGTATGAAGCGGGCGGTGTTTTTGCATTTTTAACCGACGAAAGCGGCGTAAGAAATCGCGCGATAGGTGTGATTGATAGCGTGATTGCAAGCATCGACACGATTATTCATTGGCGCCACGTAACCGATTTTAGAACGGTGACAAACGTTAGTCGAAACATCAACGAACACGATGTAAACCCCATCACTGGCGAGCTTGCAGAGATTGTTGCTTACAACAATCGGAATCTTTTAATCTTGCGAGATGCCGAACTTTCGCGAAATTTAGAAACCACAACACCTGCGCAAACCCGCTTCCGCGCAAGCGAAATCACCAATCGCCAACAACAAATCGAACACCAACGCATTGCGGATTCGTTGCAAAAAATTGACGAATTGCAACACGTTGGTCGCCGACGTTTGCGACAACCCACCACACAAGATATGATCGACCAAATGGTTGAACGTGTGATGATGGAAAGTTTTGTGCCGCCGCAACCGGTCGTTGAGCCTGTCGAAACGCCGTCCGTGGCACAAAATGATACGGTTTTTGGATATGAAATAAACGGGCACGAGGTACGAGGTACGGGGTACGAGGTCTTGCAACAACAGACTGTCGATGATTTAGATACCACCTCGCACCTCGCACCTCGCAACCTCGCAACCGCAGATACGGTCGTTGAACCTGTCGAAACGCCTGTTGACCCCGAATTCAAAGATTCCATCCGCGACGAATTACGCGGCCGCCTAATGCAACTGATGGGCTTAAACGACGCGGTTTCGGATGCACCTCGATTGACCATCAATCCGCAACAGCGAAGTTACAATGTCGAATTTTTTATCAGCGAAACCACAACGCAGGTCGGATTTAGTTTTTTGAATGCCTCATACCAAGCGTTTACTGGCGGCGGAAGTCCGATTTTTATGAATCCAGGAGCAACCGGTTTTTTGAAAATTCGTGCAACGGATTTGATGGAAAACCACCGATTGACGGCGGGTTACAGGATTTCGTTTGATTTGCGCAACAACGAATTTATGCTGAGTTATGAGAATTTGGAACGCCGAACAGGGCGTCAATACGTGTTTCACAGACAAGCGATCAGTCAGACGGGGCGCGGTTATACGGAGCGACAAGTGGCGCATAATGCGTATTTTATTTTGAGCCATCCGCTCTCGGAAGTGTTGATGGTGCGAGGCTCTGTGATTGGTCGTGCCGATAATTTTTATGTGCGTGCAGCGGATTATTTCAGTTTGATTCAAGACGAGCGATTTTTCAGAAGCGGCTGGAATCTTTGGGGCGGTTTGCGTGGCGAATTGGTGTATGATCGCACACGAATGCTCGGACAAAACTTGCCGCTTGGCGCGCGTTCGAAAGTGTTTTTTGAATACTATCAAAGTTTGACGGAACGCGGAACGACAATGTTTGTCGTTGGCGCAGATTACCGCCATTACACACGCCTTTTCAGAACATTTATTTGGGCGAATCGTGTGGCGGGAAGCACCTCGTTTGGCCGCCAATTGTTGTTGTATTATATGGGCGGTGTGGACAATTGGTTAATCCCAAGATTTAACCAAGAAATACCGATTGATCAAACGCAAAATTATGCGTTTCAAACACTCGCAACAAGCATGCGAGGCTTTAATCAAAACATCAGAAACGGCAACACGTTTGTCGTTGCGAGCACCGAATTGCGTTTACCAATTATGCAAACCTTATTTGCACGTCCCATTGGCGGACCATGGCTGCAAAATTTGCAAGTTGTGGGCTTTGTAGATGCAGGATCTGCGTGGGTTGGCCTAAATCCGTGGAACAGAGACAACCTTTTGTTTCAGCAAGAAATCACGGATGGTGGCGATTTAACCATCACCTTGCAACGCAATCTTTCGCCGTTCGTGATGGGTATGGGCTGGGGTTTGCGAACCTCGTTGTTTGGCTATTTCATCCGCCTCGATCGCGGCAACGGCTTCGAAAACGGACAATTTCATCGTCGGATTTGGCATCTTTCTTTGGGGTTTGATTTTTAGAAAAAATTTGGGACTTTCTCTTTTTTTTCGTATCTTTGTAAAATTAAATAATAACACAATCAAAAAACTATGATGGATATCGCGTAAATTTTTTACGCAAAAAACTTTCTTGAAAAATAGCGTTTACGCTCATTCTTGTTTGTCAAAATTTCGACACTTTTTGTAATCACGAGAATAGGAAACGCTCGCAAAAGCGGGCTTCTTATTTGTGATTACAGGTCGTCGAAAACCTTGACAAACGGATTTTTAGTCCGTTTTTTTTATTGCAAAAATCGAAAAATATAAACTCTTAAATACTTAAAATTATGAAAAAAATCTATTTAATTTTGTTCTGTGGCTTGATGTTTGCCACAAATCTTAATGCTCAAACGTGGAGTATCGGAGCACCAACTAATCCCAACGGCGTGAATGGCGTAATCGCAACGCTTGACGCAGGAACGCTGACCATTAGCGGAATAGGCGAAATGGTCAACTGGAACTCGGCAGGTGTAGTTCCTTGGTTCAGTGTCAGAAGTTCTATACAAACAGTCGTCATAAACGAAGGAATAACAAACATTGGGGCGCAGGCGTTTGCAGGTACAAGCATAGTTTCTGCAATTGTTCCAAACAGCGTAACAACGCTCGGCAATCGTGTGTTTGAGGATTGTCCAAATTTAACTTCGATTGTCTTTGGTAGCGGTGTATCGCAAATAGGCTCTCATATATTTTCAGGCAGTGCAAACTTAACCTCTGTAACTGTTTTGAGAGAAACACCACCAAATCTTGCAGTAAACCCGTTTGTTGGTGTAAATTTTCAGACTGTCTGTTTACACATACCTGATGGTTCAATGCTTGCTTTTAGACAAGCAAGCGGTTGGGGAAGTTTTTTGTGCATACTGCCGATAAGTTGCGGAACAAATGTTATTGAAATTGATTCGCTTTCTGCTTTGATTACAACACTACGTGCAGATACATTACGTTTATACAACCAAGTTTTAGCCTTACAAAACGACACTGTATTTTTGCGTCAGTTGCTCGCATTGTGCGAGGATGATAATGATTTAATTGGTTATATTGATGACCTTAAC
>Ga0209755_10009309_pt1 | contig 10385 bp, 7 predicted proteins | sample TergutCo191P1_FD_187301 | JGI IMG/M metagenome (GOLD analysis project Ga0209755, IMG submission 187301) | Cornitermes sp. P1 segment gut microbial communities from Petit-Saut dam, French Guiana - Co191P1 (SPAdes) (version 2) | ecosystem: Host-associated > Arthropoda: Insects > Digestive system >...
TCTCTATCCTGGGCCAGTCCAATCCAGTCAACAGACCCACATCTCACCTCCTGGAGATCCATCCTAATATTATCTACCCATCTACGCCTAGGTCTCCCCAGTGGTCTCTTTCCCTCCGGTTTCCTCACCAAGACTCTATACACTCCCCTCTCTTAAACGTCACATACTAATTACAAAATTAAGTGCTTAATATGTTAACATTCTACAAATTGTCTTGACATAATTCCTTCACCTAATCATCCTAATTCAAAGCACCGTCTCTACCCCATATACACAATCATATAAATTAAATTCTGTCAACAGTCGTTACTGGAGAGGCAACACACGATGCGATGACAATATTAAGCAATTACGTCAAAAAAATTTAGATTCTAAATTTGTTAATTAGCTTCATTCATATACAAATATAACTTATTTTTAAAATCTTGCCGAAATATGGAAGCCAACAATCCTGTCCACAAGATTCGTCTGAGAATGACCTAGTTTGGGTCGAAACATGCAGTGAAGACGGCGAAAGTACTGTAATGATGTGTCTATTGCATTATTACAGAGATGTATTTGACAGCTGTCAACAAACTTCTTATTATTATGCAAGACAAACGTAAAGGCTCCCACCAGTAGGCCCTCAGCTCCATGGATTACGCTGACACACTTCGCGACAGCACGTGTGTTGATATTTGGTGGAACAAATTACTGTCATGTTACTATCAGAACCTGACAAACGTCCTATTCAATCTCAACGAGCGTTCGTCGTGTCGAGCCACATCGGACTGAACTGCCAAGGGTAGACGTAACGAACACAACAGTCAAACCAGCGTCTATTCAAATATGATAAAAACATCTGGTCAAAAAAAAGAGCGATCAAGCAGCTGTACATGTAATGCGTATGATATTTATTATGAAGGTCGTTCCGGTTATTCTTGGCTTTCCTCAACCTCCCTCTTCTTGATCTACCAAGTTCCCAGACGGCACAGTAAAACCTGCTTCGAACAAAATCCCAAGTGACCTAAAAACGTTCCTGCTCCACGCCGTTCTACGTTAAACACGGATCTATTTACTGGCAGATAATGGAGGTGTTCCGGCTGGAAGTCATAAGCCAGTTTCACAGACTACTGAAGTTACAAATGTGGTGTCGTTAACAGCACATTTACGTTACACACATTTACATTCCAACTACATGTAACTGTGAAGCTAGGTTAGCATGCTGGACACGTGCGCTGATGATCACACGGTCGAAACCTAAACAAATGAGAATCTTCATTGCTTGAAAGTGTTTTATAACAGCTACAAAAACTACCAATACTACGATTAGTAAAAAGGTAAAGCAGTCCCATTACAGGCCTGGACAGGCCCAGAGGGTTCCAGGAAGTTAAGGTTCCCAGATTTCGTGACAACGGCACAGGATGGTGGTAGGTTGTCAGCCTTACGCACCGGCCGCTTTTTACCCCCAGGAAATATTCCCGGTATTCATTTCTGTTAGCTGAGTCGACGCCAGGGCCTTAGTGCGATCGGAAGGATTTTATGTCAATGAAAAATCCATTGACACCAGCTGGGAACGAACCAGCGACCTTCCGATTTGTGGCACAGCACCTTAACCACTGTGCTACCGCGGTCCCCAAAGCTATACGTACAAAATAAAAATCAGTATTTATAAAGCACATTACAGTATCCATCATTATTTTAGGTACATATCGTTCTAGCATGAAACAGTTTCAAAATTAATATTAATAACATGTTTTAAATTTTAAATCCTAGGTGCAGACGTGCACTGGTTGGGGTCCAGAAGAGAGAAGTTTCGTCTGAAACGTTGCTCCTCAACTACCAGACTGCTGACTGAAAGGAACATCGTTTTTCTTTGAAAGCTAATTAATGCTCAGTTTTTTTTTTCGAAATTAATGGAATCAGAAGTTTCATAGTCATTATTTTAAAACGTTCCATATTCCGTGCTTAAATTGGATTTATAAAATGTGTAAACAACCAACAAATGCGCTTAAATTTTATGATGTATTTTTATTTATAACATTTTCACCAAAATGTTTCGGCCAGTAATCCGGGCATCACCACGGTGATGTTTTTGAAGTGCACCACATCACATATGCCCTGGATTAAAACCCACTATATAACTGCCGTATACATCACTCCACAAACACTAAATAACTTTATCGTCCACCATTTTATAATTATTTATTCTCATCCCATATTGTATCACATTATTATTCAAAAGTAAACATTTTAACCGAAATTATATATTTTTAATATTATGGAGTGATTGTGACTCATTTAACTATAAATGTATTTTTTGCATCAAAAACATCATCCTAAAGATGGCCGGATTACAGGTCGAAACATATTGGTGAAAATATTGTAAATAAAATGCACCATAAAATTAAAGCGCATTTGTTGGTTGTTAATACATATTATAAATTTCATAGCCGTGTTTACACGAAACCGCTGCTTGTTCCTGTTCCAAGCCATATAAATCCAGTCCATAATTTTCCATCCTGTCTCACCAATATCCACTCGAATTTGATCTCTAATCTCACCCCACGTCTTAGAGGTGATTCTTTCCAATAGGGGTTCTCTTCTCGCTGATGTGTGCTACATAAACTGCTCATCACATATACAAAATTTTAACCATCATGACAATGTTGGAAGAGGTGTAAATATTACGTAGATGTTTCTCAAATAATTATCTGTTTCTTTTCTTACTTACTGCCTCTCAAGTCCAAATATTCTCCTAAACAACTCTCAGCCTATGTTATATTCTCGGTTTGAGGGAGCAGTGATTATATAATTTTTTTTTTTAACTTTTCCTTTTGAGAAAGAAGATAGAACAAATCTTTCTGAACTAACTCATAGCAAGCATTGCACGCAGTTTTTTAGTTCATGACTCGACAGCCCCTAGTGGGCCATGGCCGCCTCATTGTTGTGGTTTCGAGATCACACTCAGATACACGACACTCGGTAGGACTGCTCCAGACGAGCGATCGGCCCGTTGCAGAGACCTCTACCTGAAAATACATACAACATTCAAGAGACAACATCCATGCCCCCGGCGGGATTCGAACCCCCAATCCCAGCAAACGAGCGGCCGCCGGCATCGGCTTACTAACAGTGTGTAGTTTGCTCTTAATTTCTTCGCGAATATGAAGTGCCTTTCCTAAGTATCTGACCTAATATCTTTACATGAACAAAGGATTATCTTTGAGTCCCGAATGGACGAATTGCACAGTTACTTTAAACTGCACCAAGAAGAACGGCAATTCCAAATTTCTATAAAATAAAATTTTGGTCTATCACCATCACAAGAACGTAAAAAGTCAGACTAGTTTTAGCTGTGTCTCAAAGTACGCAATTAAAAGTTTTAACATTAGAGCAAACGGCACAATACAGCAACCCATCTAGGGTGACCAGATTTCTAAATTTTCGTGGTCAGTATTTTGTTAATATGTAACTTTGATGCCTGGGCTCTTTTTAGTTGAATTGACGAAACTTTATATATATATATATATATATATATATATATATATACACTAAAGACCTTCAATAATCAATTGTCTCAAACTTTCCAAAACAATAATACTGTCAAGCTCTTTCTCTCGGAGTGGTGGTGAGTGAAGTTATAATTAAATCATTCTATTTCTAAAGAATTCGCATATGTTTCATGCGACACCCTAAACTCACCGTTAAGTCACTAAGGCTGTGCAGCGAAGCGAACTTAGTGAGGGAGCAATCGCTGTGCAAGGCACAACTGCAATACTGTCGCATAGCTACAAACACACGTCTTCAACAACGTTACAACTGCTACAGCCGCGTTTCAGTTTGTATGTACACATTGTTGCAGTTAGGCGATGACATTTTAGGACAGGAACCAGTAAGATGTGAAATCTTTGTGGATGACAAATGTGTACAACAAGCAAAGAAATTTAAATATTTCGGTTGTGAAATTTCCTACGAAAGTGAAAAGGATATTCAACAGAAACTAGCAAATTTTTTTTCAAATGCTGGGAATTCTAAATAACGTTTTTAAACGAAATCTGGCTTAGAAATTTTCAAGACCTACAATATATAATGCACTGTGTCTCCCCATTCTTTTATACGGAAGCGAAATTTGGGCCCTAAAAAAAAAAGGATAAAGAATGATTGACATTAATCGGGATGAATTTTTTTAAGAAGAACAGCCGGGTACACCCTTTTAGCCTACAAAAGAATGAAAAATGTTTGGAAGAGTTGAAATTAGAACGATATGACGACAGACTAAGAAGATTCAAAGCAAACTGGTTACGAAATATAACAAGAATGACCAACAAGATGCTGAATTATAGACCAGATGAACGAAGATGACTTGCAAGACGTTAGAAGAGAATATTAGACGAGGCCGAAACAGGTCTATCAAGGCCTAAATAGTGACGTAAGATAATGGTGATGACATTGTTGCAGTACAAGTAAGACATGGGGAGGAAATATTTGTTATGAATTAAAACATCTGTCATTTTAAAACTAATTTCATTTCCTTCAAACTTCAGCAGCTGAGTCCTAATTGACATAAGGAGGAATTGCGCCAAACGATAACTTCATAGCAAACGACAACCTCCCTGCTTTCGTGTAAATGTTTGTGCGCCCATCGGCTTCGTCGTGGGCATTTAGGCGTTTCAACTAATCTCTTTTTATATTCGCAGATGTTTACCAACGTTTTAAAGCACGATCGGTACATACGCTTCTTAAGAGGGTGGAAAGAGTCAATAAATGTCTTTACTTACGCCCGCAAATTACACGAGTGTGCAGGTGCGGTGTGCAGCAATTAACCGGCAGCTATGCAACTGAGAGTCAGTAAGTGGTGGAACACTGGAAAATTGATAGGTATAAAAAAAATATCTACCCTCTATTGACCACAAAGACGGACAGCAATTGCAAAAGAAAAGTGGAATAGACGTTGGAATAATTACCGTTGACCGAAAAATGTCTGCATTGATAGACGAATCAACAATCACTGACGAAAGTTCTGCTTTAACTGAACATATTAAAAGCTCCCTAAATGCGAAATAAGAAATAATTTTCTCGATTTAACTGATCTTGAAAGTCGGAAGGTATCATTAGGAAGGTTTGGACATGTAAAGAAAATGCCAGGCAACAGATTAGCACAGAGATGCATAGAATGGTAACCAGAGGGAACACGAAGAAAGAGAAGACCAAAGAAAGGTGGGTGGATGGATGGATGGAATAAGATGGAGTGTGACTACCCATGGACTGACCGAACAGGATACTGGGGAGAAGGACGTGAGGAGAAACTTGGTTTTGGGTGAAGGAAAACCATTGTACAGTGGACAGTCTTTGGTTAAATGAAAACTGAAGTACAAATTCGAAAGCTTTTACCTAACCAATTGACCTTTGAAATGTCTTTATTCATACGGCCTGGCTCAAAGTTATTTTAGGAAAAACATGATTTGCTTAGCGTGTGATGGTGTTAGGGTTGCGGTGAACAGAAAATATAGAGTTGGGAAAGATGTCAGGATAAACTGTGACAAACTAATCTTATTATTTGCTACTGTCTACTTCATCTATATGAGCTGGGCGATCGTGTCTGTCTTGCTAATGTAAATCACTTTAATAGTTTGAGGAGATTAATCGACACAATGTATACCTTCTTCAGTTATCACAAAAAAGCAATGATGTATACACATTGGCTTTAGTCTCGAGAGTACGATTAACAACAATTTAGGCTACCATTTATTTTAAATAGTTTTCTATCAATCTGCAGCATTAAATGGATATTTTGCATTAATTATTCATTTTAAAGAAACATCTGCCGATTAATGTAGAACGACCAACAAACAAAACCATGTAACGGACTTACCGGAGTATGGAGTTAATCGAATTCCTGAAGACAGGGATAGAGCGAGAGAGGTGTTTTATCTAGTGACGCTGTCAGTTGGTGAGATTGTCAAGAGTCTATGATAGATGAACTAAGGTGTATAAAGGGCGCGTGGAAAAATACTAACAGGGGAATAACGAAGTACACAGAGAGACACCTTTCACAGCGCTATTCTGTACATCACAAATCCCACATCGGCTGTCATGACACCGAACCCGGGCCTCCATGGCGTGATCGAATTTGTCAGTAATTTAACATTAATACACGAAATGCTGAAAGGGATGATGAACCTGTCTTTAACAACAGCAGGAGCAGTTTTGCAGGAAAGCGCGTGCGGGAAAAACGATTAAAAGAACCGTTCGGGTTAATGGAACACTGAACGAAAAATCAGGAGAAAAGGAAAGACAAGATGTCAGAAGTATCAGGCAGCATGAATCACCAAGCGCTTGTCTTAGTAAACAGTACAATAATAATAACTATTGATAGACTGCAGTCTGTTAAAAGCATTATACATAACAGACAGTCCCGTGGTTTTGATGTCGTTGCATCGTATCGAAAATAGACAGATGGAAAAGAAAAAGTAAGTTATAAGTCAATTTTGACTGCACAGTGAAATTTTAAACCCGGAAACACGGCCTGAAGATAAAGAAACGAACGTGAGATGTGGTGAAGGGAACATTAACACGCGTATTCATGATTCCGTCTGTAATAGGTACGACAGTTTTTAATAGTATTCCCCAAGAAATAATTATCTTCGCAACAAATCGTTCAGACGGCTTCTGGGACCCACCCATCCTCCTGCTGAATGGGTACTGGTTTTCTTTCCTGGAGATAAACCGGCCGGGGCGGCTGAACGCTATGTACTGCCGAGGTTAAGAATGAGTGAAGCTATGCCTCTACTTCCCCCATGTTCCTTCAAGGCACGTATATGGACAACTTTACCTTTTCCTTTATCTCTTCCAATAATATCTTTATGGAGAGGGTGGGGGGCGTGATTTCCTGTCGTGGTGGCTCGTTTATCATATTCAGCGAACACCACAGATCATGTAGCATGGCAAAAAGTGAACGAAGGTGCCGTGCTATAAACATTATTATTAAGCTAAAAAATGAAACTTCTAACAAGAAATATTACTGCTGCGAAGTTTATCAGACTCAACATATCACCACTCTGCATACGGAATGCTACGCTGTTAGGAAGTTCGTGGTCTGTGCACCGCCGCTCGGCTGTGGGCCCGCAGAAACGACACGCAGGGCAAGATAAAGACTATGTGCGGAGACAAAAGCGGCACGTCTGTTGATAATGTAGAAGTTCACAATTATAAACTCGGTAGTGTTCATTACACACTCAGCGCATGTTTTCGTAAAAATTCTCAATGAAGGGAGCAAAGGGCGTAGACAGCACAATACAAGTGCTCATAACTGCGTAATTGCTCAGTCCATTTAACTCTAAGGAAATAATGCATAGGAAATTCAGATGTGTGATTTAGATCACCTACCCATATTACTGTTAATTCGCTTATTTACATTAATACAATACAAATGTTAATGTGACATTAATAATTTAGTTAGCGACAGAAATAAACACGAAAATTGTGCTTACTTTATTGTTGTAACATTCGCATATGTTTTGCCATTTTCGTATTGCAGTACAGTATAAGATATATTATGAAACGTGCTTCTGGTACCTCCCTCTTGAAACCATGCATAAGCAACTCTAATAATGAGGGTTGAAGACGCCATTGCAATGTATTGCTATTAGCTGTTTTGTTTTGGAGCCTTTGCAATATTTTTAAGACTACAAACCTGGATTTTGCATACTGTGACTTCATTTAAGTTACTAGCTTAATTCCTGGCTCCCTTGAACGTTAACAGTTACCAAGCAGAGAACTGGGTGATAAGCTTCGCGTTCAGCCCAATATTTGGTGAACCCCCGGCTAGTAGTTGCCCGTACGAACCATACAGAAAAATGAGCCTGCTCGTACCATGCATACACAGTGCAATCCAAAGTTTTAGTACTGATTTTTTTTTAAATAACAGAACTAGAGCGATCTATCGGCCAACCCACCAGCTAAGTACTATCAACCAACATCCTTTCACACACCGAGTTTCGTTTGTTTATCTTCGACAGTGTACAGCTTATAACTTGTCCTGTAAAGTCAATTTTCTTTACACTTCATGGATGGCGGAAATGAACAGAGGGTTGCCATATAATTTTTTTGAAAGCCGGTCTATCTGCAACAAAAACACTAGTGTTGGTGCAAAAGACTTATGGAATGTGGCTCTGAACCGATCAAAACGTTTTAGGTGGTATTCCCGATTTCGAGAAGGAAGGGAGGTGGTAGAAAATGACGAGAGAGGTGGCCGTCAAACATCGACTCGAACTGAGGTAAATATTGCTGCTATTGCTTATTTGGTCAAAAATGACCGTCGAATCGCATCAAGAATGATAGCAGAATCTTTGAACATCCCCAAGACTGTAGTTCTTCGGATTCTGAAAGAGGAATTGCGGAAGATAAATTTGTGTGTACGTTTTGTTTCACACCCCTTGACACCTGAGCAAAGGGAAGATCGAGTCACATCTTGCCAAGACATTATCGCGATAGCCGATGCAGACAAAAAAATTTTTTAACAAAATTATTAAAGGACATGAGACCATTTGACCATGACCCCGAAACAAAGCGACAGCGTTCTCAATGGGTTGGTGAGACCTCCCCTCGGCCCAAGAAACTGAAATTCCAAAGGTCCCACATCAAGACCATGATGATACCTTTATTCGACTCTCAAGGAGTAGTGCACGAAGAATCCTACCACAGGGAAAAACAGTAAATGCAGAATTTTATAAAGGAGTAATGGATCGACTCCTGAAGCACATTCGACAGTTTTGTTCAGCTGCGTTCTGCTCTCGAGATTTTTTTTTTTTGGTGCACGATAATGCGACCGCCCACACAGCTGCTAGTGTTCGCCAATTTTTTACCCAAAAATTGTTATAACCCTTTATCACCCCCCGTACTCTACAGATTTATCTCCCCCATACTATTTTCTGTTCCCCAAGTTGAAAATGAAGTTAAAAGGACTCAACTTTGCGGGTGTTGTTGAGATCCAAGAAGCCGTAACTGATGAATTAAAGAAGGTCCAAAAACAGGAATTTTCGGCAGCTTTTCAGAAACTGTACGACCCCACAAAAGCCTGTATATGAAGCTTATTTTGAATTTGAAAAAGTTATGTGTCTTCCTTATGTGTCTTCGATTTAAAAAAAAAAAGTCCTAAAACTTTTGGACCGCACTGTGTACTCTTAAAATCGACACATCAGCCAAAAAAATGCACCTAATAAAACATAATTAATTCCAGTGAGGGCAGTACAATACCTAGGGTAGTGTGTTGGACTGGTAATGTGTCGAAACATGTAGGAGTTTCGTACTTGTCCTTAAATGTGGTTTATTAGATGCCTTTGTTGGCTGACGTATTGACTGTAACAAGCAGCAAAAATTTTCCACGAACAATGATTGTCACTGGAAAGCCGCTGAGGAGAGGTTCCCAACACTCATCCATGTTGGTGGGAGGAAAATGGAAATCAGCCCGCGTGACAGAGGTGGTAACAGGCCTGCACGAACTGCGGTCCGTGCGCACGCAGCCGCGAACTGGTCCGTTCACCATGAGAGAAGCTTGGACATTTTGCGAGCAAATCGCCGTCCGTATGCAAGGGAAATGTCTAACTTGGCATCTAGTAGCGACGTCCCTTGACACAGTATTAGTGTGAATATTTCACTACAGATGCCATTGTCCAGTCCAACCAATCACAGACTACTCATTAGGCGTGAACGAAAAATAGTGAAGAGCGAGTATTAGCTACGTCATGGCCATCAGTCTGTCCGTATGCATCGACTCGGTTCCCGCTGGACGGATTTTCGTGAAAATCTATATCGGAGGCTCTTATTCAAATCTGTCACGAAAATTCAAGTTTGGTGAACGCAGCTTTGATTCCGTTCAAACCACAGCTTATGGCAACATGATTTGGCCCTCAGTATTGGCCATCTTCAGGCCAACCACTTATTCATTTATTCGTTCCTTCATTCATTCTGTAGTCTTGTCTTACGACAGGTCAATACCCTTTTCCAGAGCGGGTTCTTTACAGAGTGCGATCTGGTTCTTACTCTTTCATCTTTCAGTGTCTTCTAGTTTCCTTAAGGTCATTATGTAGCTGCTTACATCTTCTTCCTCGTCTGCCCGCCACTTCTGTCCTTCTTTCTATCTTTCCTTCAATAAAATGTTTTAGAAAACAGTTCCTACGCAAGATGCAAGCAATCTGCTTAATGTTACTGGTTTCATTGAACGGAGGATATTCCTTTCCTCTTTGGCTCTGTGTAATAATTCTTCTTTCTTCACACGATCGGTCCAACTGGTCTTCTCCATCCTTCTCCAGCACCACATTTCAAAAACACTCAAGTCATTTCTTATCTGTTTTCCGAAGTGTACACAGCTAAGCTCCAAATGTAGAAATTTACTAGTTTATTCC
>Ga0209755_10009310_pt1 | contig 10385 bp, 12 predicted proteins | sample TergutCo191P1_FD_187301 | JGI IMG/M metagenome (GOLD analysis project Ga0209755, IMG submission 187301) | Cornitermes sp. P1 segment gut microbial communities from Petit-Saut dam, French Guiana - Co191P1 (SPAdes) (version 2) | ecosystem: Host-associated > Arthropoda: Insects > Digestive system...
CCCGCCGCCGGGACGAATGCCTTTCGCAACTCGCGCCCAAGGGCTGTTCGCACGGGAATGTTTTGCAAATTAGGCTCCGCGCTTGAAAGCCGACCCGTGGCGGTTAGTGCCTGATGAAATGTGGAATGTATGCGGGATGTTTCATCTATAAGCGGCAACAAGCCGTCAACATAGGTGGATTTTAATTTAGAATAAGTGCGGTATTCCAGCACAAGCTCCACGATTGGATGCTTGGTTTTTATTTTTTCCAGAACATCGGCGGCGGTGGAATAGCCCTTGGTGGTCTTTTTACCGCCTTTAAGCCCCAATTTTTCAAAGAGAATCACGCCCAATTGAGCAGGTGAGTTTATATTAAATTCCTCGCCGGCAAGCTCGTAAATGGCGGCGGTCATTCCTTCCAAATATTGACTGATGTTTTTGCCAAAGGTTTTTAGAACCGCTTTATCAGCCATGATTCCCGATATTTCCATGTCGGCAAGCATGAATGCCAGAGGCAGTTCTATTTTGCGCAACAGGTCGGTTTGGTTGGTTTCCTCAAGCTTCTGCTCCATAAGCGGGCGGGTGCGGTTGATAATATCCGAAACGCGGGCGGCGTAGTTTGCAGAAATGTTTTCGGGCAGGTCGCTTACGGTTTTGCGGTCTTTTCCGCGCTTGCCCTTGTTGTCCAAAAGTTCTTCCAAGGTGGGTATTGTTTCTTGCAAGTAGGTTGCCGCAATGTCCGCAGGGTGCTTGTTTGGCTGCAATGCATCCAAAACATACGCCGCAAGCATCGCGTCGAAGACCACGCCGTTTAATTGTATTCCAAGAGTGCGCAACCGCTCGATTTCGCTTTTTACGTCATATACATACTTTTGCGCATCGGATTCCAGCCATGATTTGGCGATTTCCAGTATCTCCGCATCGGCAAGGGGAATGTAGGCAGATGGTGACATGCCCATTCCTATTAAAACATTATCCTCGCCCCAAAGGAAGCAAATTGCCGCTTCCTTGGCTTGGAAAACCTCCGTGGCTTTTTCGGCAGTTGTGATGATTTCAAAGTCAAATTTCGGTTTTGTTATGGTTTCCGTGAGCGTATCGCTTCTTGCGCCGGCGTTGTCAAACCGTTTGTACAGGGATTTTAACTCCAGCCGTTTTACTTCGTCGTAGGCGGCTTCGCTCCACATTTGTTCCGGCTCGGAAAGCTCCAGTTCCACGGGGGCATTTAGGGCAATTGTGGCAAGCTCTCGGCTTAGAATGGCTTGGTCGCGAAACTCGACCAAGTTCTCCGATGCTTTTTTCGGCTTGATTTCCGATACATTTTCCAATGCGTTTTGCAACGAACCGTATGCCGCGATTATCTTTGTGGCAGTCACTTCACCAATCCCGGGAACACCGGGGATATTATCGGAGGTGTCGCCCATCAAAGCCTTGACGTCGATGTACGCCGTCGGGCTTACGCCGTATTTTGCCAGAACATCGGCGGCGAGGTAGTCCTCAACTTCAGTTTTGCCCGCTTTTGTTTTGGGTAAACGGATTCTTATTTCATCCGTGGCAAGCTGCAACAAGTCCCTGTCGCCGGAGATTATCACGGGCTTGATGCCTCGCGCAATCGCTTGCTGCGCCAGCGTCCCGATTACATCGTCTGCCTCATATCCCGCCACAGCCGCCATGTGGATGCCCATCTTGCCCAACAGCACTTTAAGCGTAGGAACCTGCGCCCTAAGCTCATCCGGCATGGAACGCCGCGTCCCCTTGTAAGCCCCATACCTCTCATGCCGAAACGTAGGCTGCGGCAAGTCAAACGCCACGGTCACATAGTCAGGCTTCTCCTCATCAAAGAAGCGGAAAAATATGTTCATAAACCCAAAAACCGCATTAGTATACTCCCCCGACGAGTTGGTCAAAGGCGGCAAGGCGTAATACGCACGGTTTAAAATGCTGAATCCGTCGATTAATAGAATTTTCACAATAAAGCCTCTTTCTTTTCAAACCTGTCGAGCAAGCCCTCGAAGATTTTAAGCGCGTCTTTGATTGGTTGCGGCGAAGTCATGCACTTATATAGTTGTATAAAGCTTCTTCAACCACTGTGCTTGGAGATTTTTCCCGACTTAATGCATAGGCATAAATTTTTTTATGAATATCGGGTGAAATGTGGATATCCGAAAGAATTCCGCAGTATGGGCGCATGGGTTTTCTTCCGTCTTGGTCACAAGATGAAAGATAAAAGTTGATTGTTTCCTCAAAATTTACTTTAAGTTCAGATTCATTGTTGCCTTCATATGAAATCAAGCCTTTTATTCCCAGCACTTCACCATAATACACTCCATCTTCAGAAGTATACTCAATTGTACCCTGATATCCTCTATGCTCAAGTAAGCGGCTCATATTAAATCATTCCTTTCCAACGTGTTTAATACCTGTTTTACTTGATATGGTTTAAGTTCTTTTCGAGGGTGCGGCTTATGAATTAAAATTGAAATATCATCAAGTATAAATTCTACACTTGAACCGCTTGTTTTTCCCTTATTAGATTTTTCAAAATCCAAAGATAGTAAAAGGGTTTCCACTTCATCGAAGGTGAAATCGCGTGGTTTTGCCTGCAACCGCTTTTTCAGTTTTTCTTTCTTACTCATTGCAGGTTTTCTATGGTAATTGACTTTATCACCTGCGGTTCAAGGGGCATATCCCGTGCGCCTGTTTCGCATTCGGCAATTTCGTCCAGCACATCCTCACCCTCGGTGAGTTTGCCGAACGCGGCATAGTTGCCGTCAAGATGGGGTGCGTCTTGGTGCATGATAAAAAACTGGCTTCCGGCGGAATCGGGGTCGCCGCTTCTTGCCATGGACAGCACACCTCTTGTATGCTTCAAATCATTCTCAACGCCGTTGCTTGAAAATTCCCCGGGAATTTTGTACCCGGGATTACCCGTTCCGTTGCCGTCGGGGCAACCGCCCTGAATCATAAAACCGCTGATTACACGGTGAAACACCAGCCCGTCATAAAAATTATCTCGGGCAAGGCTTATAAAATTCTTTACCGTAAGCGGTGCGGCTTCGGGATACAGCTCCAAAACCATTTTCCCGCCGTTTTCCATTTCAATTGTAGCAATTGGGTTCATAATAAATTCGCTCCTGTTTTCATTTTGACATTATCATAGACAAAAACATTGACAAACACAAGCCGAATGTTACAATTTTAACCAAGTGCAGAGGGAGCGGGCATTATGCGGTTAAAAACAGTGGCATTTGTTGCAGGTTTTATATTTTTAAGCATAGGCTTCATTATGTGGATTGTTTTAATTGCCGGGGGACATTCCGGTTTGCCTTTGGTTCAGATGGCTTTTTTATTGTCAGGTGCCGGTTTTCTGGTTTATGACAGAGTAAAGGTTGCACAATTAGAGCGGCTTATGGGCGAGGGTATTTGCTATGATGCCCGAATTGTAAATTTAACCAGAGGTCCTGCCGAACCCGTAAAAATTATTCGAATCGGTTCTTTTCGTGACTCCTATGTTGATTGCAGATACATCAATGAAACGGGAAATGAATATTGCGTAAGAAGCCGCTGGTTTTTGTGGGATTCAAGTGACTGGCAAGGGCTTAATGCAAAAGTTTATGTAGACAGAGAAAATCCTGAAAAATATGCAGTTCATATAGTATCTAAGGAGGATATATCATGATTAAAGTAGCAATAGTCGGCTGCGGAAATATTTCCGGTGCGCACATTTCAAGTTACCTTATGTTCCCCCGGCGGTGCAAAATCGTTGCATTGGTGGACATTTTCCCCGAAAAGGCGGAAGCAAAAAAGAAACAGCATAACCTCACGGACGCAAAAGTCTTCTCATCCCACGAGGAAATGCTGGAAAGCGGCATTGAAATCGACCTGGTTTCCAACTGTACGCCGCCCTATGTACACGCAAGCATCTCAATCAATTGCATGAACAAAAAAATCAACGTCCTGACGGAAAAGCCCATGGCAACATGCCTTGCCGAATGCGACGAAATGATTGAGGCGCGTGACCGCAACGGCGTGATTCTCACATGCGGCGCGCAAAATCGCTTCCTTAACATAATCAGCAAATTAAAAGAACTTGCCGACAGCGGAATCGCAGGCAAGGTGCGCTGTGCCCATGTGGACTCGCTGTGGTGGCGCGGGCATTGCTATTACGATTTGTGGTGGCGCGGCACATGGGAAAAAGAGGGTGGCGGTCCAACCCTCAACCATGCCGTCCATCAAATAGACATGATTAACTGGATACAAAAAGAACTTCCCGCAGAAGTCACATCCGTTCTGGGCAATGTAATGCACGATAATTCCGAAGTGGAAGATTTGTCCTTCGCAATCCTAAAATACGCCGACGGCGCACTTGCCAACGTAACCGCCTCCGTAGTCCACCACGGCGGAACGCAAAGCGTGGTTTTGCAATGCGAAGACGCAAAAATAGCCGCGCCGTTCAGCGTAGCGGCAGAAAAATCAAAACCGAACGGCTTCGGAGAACCAAATCCTGAGCTTGAGGCGGAAATCACTAAAAAATATAATGCCATCCCCGACCGCCAATATGAGGGCTTTGAAGGTGAAATTGACAATATCCTTTCCGCGCTGGAAAACGGCACACAGCCCCTAATCACAGGCGAAGACGGCAGAAAAACCGTGGAATTAATCACAGCAATCTACAAATCAGGCTGTCTGAAGCAAACCGTAACTCTACCAATCGCCAAAGACGATGAATTCTACACCTTTGACGGAATTTTGAAAAACGCCGTCCGCTTCTACAAAAAAGCAAAATCCGTAGAAAACTTGGGCGAAGGTGAAATAACACTGGGCAAGTTTTAAAAGGAGGAAGAACGATATGTCAGCATCAAGCGGAATGAACTACGCCCCAAAAGGCAAGCCCAACCCCGTTGTAAAACCCGGCGAATTCACCTTCGCGGCAGTAGGGCTTGACCACGGGCATATAGGCGGCATGTGCAACGGCTTAATAGAAGCCGGCGCGACCCTAAAATGGATTTATGACCCGGACCCTGAAAAGCTCAAAAGATATCTGGAAACATACCCCCAAGCAAAAGCAGCCCGCTCGGAAGCGGAGGTCATGGAGGACAGCCAAGTCGCTCTGGTAGCAAGCGCGAACATAGCCTCCGAACGCTGCGCCCTCGGGCTTCGCGCCATGGCAGCAGGCAAGGATTATTTTACCGACAAAGCCCCCCTTACCACCCTCGGGCAACTGGAAGAAGCCAAAGCCATGGTTGCCAAAACCGGAAAAAAATACGCCGTATACTACTCCGAGCGACTGCATGTGGAATCGGCAGTGTACGCGGGGCAGTTAATTGAAGAAGGCGCGATAGGCAGAGTCATTCAAACAATGGGAATGGGACCCCACCGCGCAGGATTAAGCTGGCGACCCGATTGGTTCTTCAAACGCGAACAATACGGCGGAATTCTTTGTGACATAGGAAGTCACCAAATCGAGCAATTCCTATTCTACACAGGGGCAAAAGACGCGGAAATTATGGCGGCTCAAATAGAAAATTTCAATAACCCCGACCATCCCGGCTTGGACGATTTTGGCGACTGCACCCTAAAAGCCGACAACGGCGCAAGCGGATACTTCCGTGTAGACTGGTTCACCCCCGACGGCTTATGTACATGGGGCGACGGCAGAACCTTCATTCTGGGCACGGAAGGATACATCGAGCTTAGAAAATATGTAGACCTCGCCCGAAGCAACCGCGGCGGGCATTTATACATCGCAAACAAAAAAGGCGAACAATACATCGACGTAGAGGGCAAAGTAGGGCATCCCTACTTCGGGCAACTAATCCTGGACTGCCTAAACCGCACAGAAAACGCCATGACCCAAGCCCACGCATTCAAAGCAGCAGAGCTATGCGTAAAAGCACAACGAGTAGCCGAAAAAGCCAAAAATATCACAAGAGAGTATGACTAAAATAAAAAGGAGTTGACGGTGTGCAAATAGCAACGGTTGTATCGCAATGGGGCAACAGCAATGGTATTCGAGTGCCTGTTGAAATTTTAAGAAGAGCGCAAGTCGAACTTAACGACAAGCTGTTTTTTGATGTAGATGAAAACAAAAGGATTATCTTAACAAAAGACCCGACACCAAGACCCGGAACATTAGAATATCTCTTTAAGGACTATACCGACGGCGCATTTCATACAGAATTGACTGACTTAGGGGAAGCTGTGGGGAACGAAAAATGGTGAATGAAGCCCCTATCCAAGGCGATATTATTAAAATCAATTTAAACCCGAAGCAAGGACACGAACAACAAGGTTATCGCCCTTATATATGCCTAAGCAATAAAATTATAAGTGACACAGCCAATATTGCTGTATTTGCTCCAATCAGCAACACCAAACGCAATTATCCGCTGTATGTAAAATTAAGCAACACGAAAACAACAGGCTCTGTATTGCTCGACCAAGTTGTCACAATAGACTACAATGCCAGAAGTTTTGAGTTTGTTGAAAGTGTGCCTGCTGATATGTTAAGTGAACTTTTAGCAAAAGTTGTTTTGGTGTTCCAATCAAACGAAAACAAAGAGTGGTGAATGCCGCCCACAGGCTAAGCGGGCATATGAGACGAATAAAATTTCCCTTTTCGTTGGGAAGCTATGCGTATATTAAATCCAATTCGGTTTGCAATTCTACCAATTCCTTGTGGCTTAAACCGGTGTATTTAGCTATACGTGGTATTGCTTCATGGTTTTGCAACATAGTTTTGCAATAGAAATTTTTGTCTCAATCGTTGCTTCATTTCGTGCTTCATTCCTTACTTCCTCTTCAATAATGCGTATTACTTTTAACATTTTCAACCACCCTTTCAGCTTTATTGCATAGTCTTGGTCAATAAATTTATTTGTGGCGGTAATGATAGTACTAAAAGGGGAGCAATCTGTCTTTAATTTCTAAAATATACTTTGAAGGGAAGTCGTAATCATGTATTGAAGCAATAATAATTTGATGCTCACCAAAGTCTCTCGCAAGAATCAACATCATATCAGCAACGTTAATTTTATCAACCTCTCGACCACTTGGAGAATCCAATATAATTGGTAATTTTTCACCGGTATGGATACCAATAAGCTTGATATATGATATCTTAAACGCAAAAACAATTTTATGAAAAATTGCGCCGGAAAGAGATTTCAAATCTTTGGTAAAAATATAATCTACACTGGGACGAACATAGGTCTCATCAATATCTAATTCCCTTGCATAATCGGAAATCATTGTATGAAGTTCCGTAATAATTGGGTTATTATGTCTAATACTTTTCTTTATTGATTTTTTAAGGGAGTTTTTTTCATTTTCGAGGTTTTTAATAATTTTTCCAACTTGAATTGAATCTAGCTTCATCTTTGAAACGTCTGCATCAAATGACTGTATACTCGTTTGTATATTAACTAATGTATTTTCTTTATTTTTCTCCTTTTGGAAATTTTCAATCTTTTTATCTATTTGTGAAACCTGTAACTCTACCATCTTGCGCTTGGCATTCAAGTATTCAACATCATCGTTAAAACCAACTATTGTTGTTTCATCTACAGGAATTTTCTCGCCACCAGGCAAACACACCATAATTTTCATATCAGCTATATACTTTTTGAATGAATTATTTCTTCTGATAACTTTCTTCAAACGCTCTAATTCATCCGATAAAGGTTTTTTCTCACTGTACAGAATATCAAGTGATTTTTCAATTTCATCAATAGGTGAGTCATATGCAATATTTTCGCCCAAAATGTTGATTTCAGCTTGGTAATTTGCTAAGTCAAACATATGCCTGTACTTTTGAAGTTCACGCTCTACAACAGAAAGACGCATTTCAAGGTCATCACTTGAACGATTTGACAACCCCCTGATTAATTTATCAATGTTAAAATAATTTTTCCCTATAGGCGTTCCACGATTTAAGAGCGTCCATCCTTTTTCTTGGTCGACATAATACGCACCAAGAAGATTGTCAAGAACCTCATTGTTAGTAATATTAAACATTAGTTTGTGCAACTCATTCAGGTCTGATGGTAAAGAAAAACCATATTCATAACTGCCGCAAGCATATGTGATATAATCTCTTCGACGCAATACATGACAAATATCGCCATTGAACTTTTGCAATTCTATATCAAACTCAAACCGATTAAAATCAAGCCCTCTTGTTCCGGGAATGGCGTACCCCAATGAAAACATAATCATCCGCAATAAAGATGTTTTACCAACGCTGTTTTCTTCGCTATAAACAATATTTACACCGGAAGGAAAAATGAATTTATGTTCTCCCATTCCAAGCGTAATGGTTAGTGATAAAATTTTCACGACAATCCAACCCCTTTCTTTATTTGTAAGATTTTATGTCTCCGTTTAATTACATTACTTATGGCTAGTTTAACAACTTTTTCTATAGTATCTTCATGTGTATTCGGCAGGTCAAATTCTTGCATATAATCAACCCAACAATTGGATATGAAACTCTCCGTCTTTTCTTTGTAATTTAGACTTGGTTGATATTCAGTATAAGCGGAGAGTACTTTTGAAACAAACTCAAATCGTTCTGAAGAATTAAAAATGACCTGACTGTACCTTTTCTTAATTTCATCAAAGTCTCCGTCATCACAATCAGCAACAACAGCATCGCCACGGTCTATTTTACAGATAGTCACAATGAGCGGCCAAATCATATCTTCTTTTGATATCTTGCTCGTAGGACTTGTCGCATCCACAAAAAAATCACGTTGCCATATCTTGAGTATTTCTTCTCCAAGCCCGATATCGCCAAGGTCAACAGACTGCAAGAACTCATTTACACGGTCTTTAATTGCTCCATATCGATTGCGGCTCTTTGGATTACCATAGAACTGCACAACGCATACAGAAAATAATTCTTTATTAAAACTGTATTGCTCCTTTGCACATATATCATCAATTTTATTTTTACAAGCTTCGGGAAGTTCTTCATATGTCAGCATATTAAATGAATTATTAAATGCACCCATTGTTTTTTGGTTACTGAAAGGATTGGGTGTGTTTGTTATATATATTAGATTTTTAACACCTGACAACTTTGATGAATTATTTAAAGTTCTTAATCCATCTTTTAAATTTGTAAGAACATTGGAAAAATCATCATATGGGTTGGATACTGATTTTGATTGTGAAAAAATTCTATCACCTGTATTCAGCACAACTTCAATATCCTCTATACCTTCGACTTTAACGGATGACGCAACATTTATGTTAGTAAGCATTAAAACAATGGCGGCATTACTTTGAAAATCCCAACCAAAGGCGGAAGGAGAAGCGTTTGACGATTCCATAGTATTCACTCCCATATATACAGTTTTGTTTACCGATGTTAAAAATTATATATTTCTTTATATGGCTGTTTGCATTTTTTGATACATCTCCATCAAAGCCGCCACGCAATGGGTTTCTGTGAATTCGGGTTTTGTGGGGAATCCGTACAACTTCATAACGGCGGAATCCAAAGCCTTGTGGGCTTTCTTTAGGTGGGGGTAGTAGTCTAAGCCCATGAAAATGCCGTTGTGAACTTTTCCGTACATGTCGGCAAGAGAATCTTCGGGGTGGTTTGCCCTTGCGTCAAGTATGGCTTGGGCGAGAATGGATATTTCCGATTGTTGTTTTTCGTCTGCTTGCGCCCAAGGGAAATTGTTATAAACAATGTCTCTTGAATAACGATAATCGCTTTTTAATCGACCACAAATTACTCGCGTCCACGCCATATGCACGTTTGATGTTAATATGCCGAAATGGTATAGCGCACCATTAGAGACTATTAATACTGCATCATTCACAATTGTTGAAGATTTTTCAAAACCAAGGGGAATATACATCCTGTTTTCTGATGAGTGGCGAGGAACGATAATAAATGTTTCAGGGTTCTTGGTTTCTCTAAACAACGTAGGCGTTTCAGCTAACTTTCTGCGTCCTGCGTCAGGTGCATTTTCTCTGTCTTGTCTGCAAAGTTCTACACGCTTTAGGACTTCGGGCATTTTGCGAAGTTCGGAGGGTGAAACGCCAACAAGCCATAAACACCAGCGTTTTTTGTTATTTATGAACTCCTCCGCTCCCATAAACGGGCGGATATATTTTTCAGAAAGTGGGTCTGCCTTTATAAATGCTTCTAAATCTTTGTCCTCAATAATTAAATTTCCGCCATCGGCAGGGCGGTTTCCCGTTATCATGTCAGGCACGTTACAAATAGGGGTTTTGCGGCTTTCAATAAACACATTCGGGGCATCAATAAGATACGGGCTGATATTTTTTGCTGTGGATTTATTTTCACCATCATAAATGAATTTTTCCACGCCATGCTTTGTGCTGAATCAGACAATTACACAATGCACAGCCGCTTTGCCCTTGGCTTCATT
>Ga0209755_10009311_pt1 | contig 10384 bp, 11 predicted proteins | sample TergutCo191P1_FD_187301 | JGI IMG/M metagenome (GOLD analysis project Ga0209755, IMG submission 187301) | Cornitermes sp. P1 segment gut microbial communities from Petit-Saut dam, French Guiana - Co191P1 (SPAdes) (version 2) | ecosystem: Host-associated > Arthropoda: Insects > Digestive system...
ATTAATCTATAACATAGTAAATAGATATGTTTACTAAACTTAAATTGACAATATTAAGGAGCATATTATGTCAAAAGAAGGAACTTTAAACGCACTTAGCAAGGAGCAGGCTTATCAGCTTGCGGATATTACCAAAACGCCGCCGCAATTTGGGGCTTTAACCCCCCGGTGGCTGACGCGATTTATGGAGTTTAAGGGGCTTGAAGCGGGCATTTACAGGGTAAACAGGGTTGTGGAGGGTGAAACACCCCTCGATATCCTTTGCTCATCCGAAAAAAAGAGTACGAAAATCCCCGCAGGCTACGTTGAGTATCAGCAGAAACCGCGCGAATACATCCTTAACTCGATATCGACCACGATCAATGTTGATACGAGCGTGACCGATGTTTTTTCGTCGCCCTACGACCAAACAAGAGAACAGCTCAATTTAGCTGTCGAAAGTTTGAGGGAGAGACAGGAGAGCCAGATTATCAATAACGATGATTACGGTTTGTTAAAAAATGTCGCGGAAAGCCAGCGCGTTACGCCGATAAAAGGCGCGCCGATGCCTGACGATTTGGACGAATTAATTTCCAAAGTATGGAAAGAACCGTCATTCTTTTTGGCGCACCCGAGAGCGATTGCCGCTTTTACCCGCGAATGCACAAGGAGAGGAGTTCCGCCCAATACGATTAATATTTACGGTGGAAATTTTATTCTTTGGCGCGGTATTCCAATTGTACCCACCGATAAACTGCTCGTTGACGGCGTTAAAAAACCAAAAGGCAAAAGCGGAAAAACAAATATTTTATTGGTTCGCACAGGCGAATCGAAGCGCGGCGTTATCGGGCTTCACCAGAGTGGTAATTTCCAAGGAAATTTGCAGAACGAACAATCAAAGGGGCTTTCCGTCCGCTTCAAGGGCGTTGATGATGAAGGGATCGCCTCGTATTTGTTGTCGCTCTACTGCTCAGCCGCGATATTAGCGGACGACGCAATCGCTGTTCTTGAAGATGTAGAAGTGGGCGATTACTATGATTACACCTAACGATATAAGTTTTGCGCAATCGGAATTTTCACAAGCAGAGTTAAGTTCTTACGGTTTACCGAGTGAGAAAGAGTTGGCAGATTGGGCGCAGAGTTATTTTCCGGAATTAGAAGATAATAAACCACAGAGACCACAGAGGGACACAGAGTTTTCGAAGCAAGATTTTCCTAACACTCCGTATTCTCCTTCTCCTAGGTTAGATTCTTCTTTTTCACCGATAGTTGTACCTGGTGCAAATTCATCATCTTCATTTCATGTAAACCGTATTCGCGCGGATTTTCCAATTCTGAGTGAACGCTTAAGCAACGGCAAACAAATAATATGGCTTGATAACGGCGCGACTACGCAAAAGCCGCGTCAGGTGATAAACCGTATCAGCTATTTTTATGAGCACGAGAATTCCAATGTTCATAGAGGAGCGCATGAACTTGCCGCGCGCTCGACAGACGCGTATGAAGCGGCGAGAGAAACTGTTGCCAAGTTTTTGGGCGCGCCGTCAAAAGACAATATCGTTTATGTGCGCGGAACAACAGAGGGGATTAATCTTGTCGCGCAAAGTTACGCGAAACCCATTCTAAAACAAGGTGACGAAATTATACTTACAATTTTGGAACATCATGCAAATATTGTTCCCTGGCAATTAGTAGCGCAGGAAACAGGCGCTGTTATCAAAGTTGCTCCTGTTGATGATACAGGGCAGATAATTTTATCGGAATACGAAAGATTGTTTACCAGCCGTACAAAGTTTGCGTCAATTACTCATGTCTCAAACGCGTTGGGAACAATCACACCTGTTCATGAAATGGTGCAAATCGCTCATCATTACGGCGTTAAAATCTTAATTGACGGAGCGCAGTCAGTCGCGCATACGCCGTTAAATGTAAGCGAACTTGACGCGGACTTCTATGTTTTTTCCGGTCACAAAATTTTCGCGCCAACGGGAATTGGAGCTGTGTACGGCAAATCTTCCGTTCTTGAAGAAGCGAAACCGTATCAGGGCGGCGGTAACATGATAAAAGACGTAACTTTTGAACGCACAACTTATAATCCGCCTCCAAGCAAATTTGAAGCAGGAACGGGAAATATCGCCGACGCTGTCGGGCTTGGAGCGGCGTTGGATTATGTTATGCAATTAGGTCTTCCAAACATTGCCGCTTATGAACATGAACTTCTTGATTACGCAACACGCGAACTAAAGAAGATAAACGGCTTGCGTCTTATCGGAACCGCAAAGGAAAAAGCGAGCGCCCTATCATTTGTTTTAAATGGCAGAAGCGTTGAACAGGTTGGAAAACATTTAGCGGAACACGGAATTGCCGTGAGAGCAGGTCATCATTGCGCACAGCCGATTTTGCGCCGTTTTGGTTTGGAAGCAACTGTTCGTCCGACAATCGCTTTTTATAATACGCCGGACGAAGTTGACGCATTGGTAAGAGCTATCAGAGAAATTGCATAGTTGAGGTGAGTATGAAACAAAGTTCACAAATCATGACGGAAATAGAGCGGGTAACCGGCATAATTATCGATTCTGCCGAAGACAAGTTACGCGAAATGCCGCAACAACCTGTTAAATCTGTTATCGTTGACATGATTGGACAGCTTCAGCATGTATTATTCCCCGGTGTTTTTGAGGGCGCGAATGTAAACAAGAACAGAATAAGCGTTATGCTTGAAGAAATTTATAACAACCTTTGTGTTCAGATTTCTTTGGCTTTGCGCTACGATTTACGTTATAAAGACATCGGGCAAAATGAAAACGAAGAAGAAGCCGCGAAAATTACGCAGCAGTTTATCTCAAAGATCCCTGAGATAAAAGAAAAACTTGACACGGATATTGAAGCCGCGTATAACGGCGATCCTGCGGCGTACAGCAAGGCGGAAATAATTGTATCGTATCCGGGCATTTACGCAGGGATGGTTCACAGGATCGCTCATGAGCTTTATTTACTCTCCGTTCCGCTTATACCAAGAATTATGAGCGAATATGCGCATAACGTAACAGGCATTGATATTCACCCCGGCGCTGTTATAGGAAAATATTTTTTCATGGATCACGGTACAGGCATTGTTATAGGCGAAACAACGATTATCGGAAACAATGTCAAATTGTATCAGGGTGTAACTCTTGGAGCATTATCTACAAAGGGCGGACAGAGCATAAGAGGCGTTAAACGCCATCCCACAATTCACGATAACGTAACAGTTTATTCCGGAGCTTCGATTTTGGGAGGCGATACGGTAATTGGCGAAGGCGTTGTAATTGGCGGTAACGCTTTTGTTGTAAGATCGATACCGGAGAAAACACGAGTAAGCGTTAAGAACCCTGAATTGCAATATAAAAATAACAATATTTCTACACACATCGAGCTGGATCAAAAGGAGTTCTGGTTTTATGAAATATAGTATTTTAGATACGGTTGGCAATACTCCTATTATAGAATTAATTAATATTAAAGGAACTGAGAGTAGTTTGTCTAATGTAAGCATTTTCGCGAAAGTTGAATTTTTAAATCCAAGCGGCTCCGTTAAAGACAGGGCTGCAAGAGCAATGATACTTCATGGTATTGAAACAGGAGAACTTACAAAAAAGAAAGCTATTCTGGATTCCACAAGCGGCAACACAGGCGTAGCGTACGCAATGTTCGGCGCGGCTCTTGGATACAAAGTAAAACTTTTTATGCCGTCAAACGTAAGCATGGAAAGAAAAAAAGTTATAAGAGCATATGGCGCGGAAATTGTCGAGACAAGTCCGCTTGAAGGATCTGACGGCGCGTACAATGCCGCGATTAAAGAAGCGCATGATAAACCGGATTTATATTTTTTCCCCAACCAGTACGATAATTTTGAAAACCCGCAAGCGCATTATAACACCACAGGCGATGAACTTTATAAACAATGCAAGCCAACTCACTTTGTCTGCGGCACAGGCACATCGGGAACTTTTATGGGTGTGTCAAAAAGATTAAAAGATACAGATTCTTCCATTAAAATAACGCTTATGCAGCCGGATTCGCCTTTCCACGGATTGGAAGGCATGAAGCATATGGCATCAACTATAAACCCTAAAATTTTTGACGCGGCTATTGCTGACAATCGCATCGAAGTAAAAACTGAAGACGCTTATAAAATGGCACACCGTCTTGCTGCGGAAGAAGGTTTATTTGTCGGCATAAGTTCGGGTGCAAATGTTCACGCAGCTCTTGAAATTGCGAAAACGCTTCCGGCAGGCTCACGCATCGCTACTATACTTTGCGATAACGGATATCGTTATCTTTCCGAACCATTATGGAGAGATATTTAATGCTTAAGTTTTTATCGGAACACGAAAAAATCATTAATGCGGAAGGTGAAAGCGCATACCCCAATGAATGCTGCGGCATTTTAATCGGCGAGATTGACAGCTCAGGCGTTAAAACTGTAAAATACACAGAGGCTATTCGTAATGCGCGTGAAGACGGCGAACAGTATCACCGTTTTTTAATAACGCCTGAAGACATGATGCAGGCGGAAATGACGGCGCGAAAAAGAAAGCAGGACGTTATTGGTTTTTATCATTCGCACCCGGATCACCCTGCTTTTCCGTCTGATTATGATAAAGAACACGCGCTTCCTTTCTATTCCTATGTGATTGTTTCTGTAAATAAAGGAAATGCGGAAGATTTAACAAGCTGGGAATTGACAGCGGACAGAAAGCAATTTGAAAGCGAAAAGATTTATAAAGGAGAATAAAAATGATTAAAATTTTAATACCTTATGCGCTAAGATCTTTTACAGAACGCAATGCTGAAGTGGAAGTCGAAAGCAAAACCGCAGGCGAGGCGTTAAACGCTCTCGCGAGCCTGTATCCTGATATTAAAACGCATTTATTTGCAGATAACAGTACGCTTAGAGATTTTATTAACCTCTTCATTGACGGTAAAAATATTAACACCTTGCAGGGACTCGACACTCCTGTAGCTGATAACGGCGAATTAATGATAATTCCTGCTATCGCCGGAGGAATAAATGGCTTTAGAACTTACTAATGAAGAAATTTCAAGATACAGCCGTCATTTGCTTCTGCCTGAAATCGGCGTAGAGGGGCAGGTTAAATTAAAAAACGCGAAAGTTTTAATTGTAGGCACAGGCGGTCTTGGCGCGCCTCTTGCTCTTTATTTGTCAGCGGCAGGAATCGGAACAATAGGACTTGTAGATTTTGACGAAGTAGATGCGTCGAATTTGCAAAGGCAGATTATTCACAGTTCAAAAGATATAGGAAGGCCAAAAGTTGCGTCTGCAAAAGACAGAATAAAAGGCATTAATCCCTTTGTGAATGTTGTTGTGCATAACACAATGCTAACAAGCAAAAACGCGATGGAAATAATCGGCGAATACGATATTGTCGCGGACGGAACCGACAATTTTCAAACGCGCTATCTTGTAAATGACGCGTGCGTATTTCAGGGAAAAATAAATATTTACGGCTCGGTTTTTCAATTTGAAGGACAGTCAAGCGTATTTGGCGCAAAGGAAGGGCCGTGCTACAGATGTATCTATCCGTCTCCTCCGCCGCCGGGACTTGTTCCCTCATGCGCGGAGGGCGGAGTAATGGGAGTGCTGCCCGGTATTATCGGAACCATTCAGGCGGCGGAGACAATTAAAATGATTGTAAGCGATTCTAAAGAATCGCATGGAGCCAAACCATTAATCGGGCGCTTGCTTCATTTTGACGCATGGCGCATGAAATTCCGCGAACTCAATTTGGAAAAAGATCCAAATTGTCCTGTGTGCGGAAAAAATCCTTCAATAAAAGAACTTATTGATTACGAACAATTCTGCGGATTAAAAAAAGACAAAGATTCAGAGCCAATAGAAACAATTACTGCCATCGATTTAAAAAAGCGTTTGGATGCCGGAGACAAAATTCAATTTATAGATATCCGTGAACCGCATGAACGCGCCATCGTCAAATTTCCAAACGCGATAATCATGCCGCTTGGTCAGTTGGTAAGGCGAATGGAAGAATTGGATTCAAGTATCGATTCCGTATTCTTGTGTAAAATAGGGCAGCGCAGCATTTTAGGAATTCGCGCCTTACGCGAGGCCGGCTACAAGGGTAAACTTTTAAATTTGCAAGACGGCTTAAATGCATGGGCGCGTGACGTTGACAATTCAATGCCGGTGTATTAATCCCTCTTGAATACATAGTAAACATATAGTATTATTTGGTTATGGATATAAGCACAATTTGCGTACATGGCTGTGATAAAAAACATGACACCACAGGCGCGGTTTCGGTTCCTATTTTTTCATCTTCGACTTTCGCTCACCCAGGCGTAGGGCAGAGTACCGGCTTTGATTATTCGCGCACGCAGAATCCCACAAAGGAACATTTAGAGCATACAGTTACAGCGCTTGAAGGCGGCGCGGAAACGATTGCGTTCTCGTCAGGTATGGCGGCGGTGTCTGCGCTCATGGAATTATTTTCACCTGGCGATCATATTGTCGCGTCTTATGATTTGTATGGCGGCACTTTCCGTATTTTTTCGCGTATATCAGAAAAAAACGGAATTAAAATTTCATACGCAGTGAACGAAAACGAGATAGCAGAAAAAATTACACCAGCGACAAAAGCGATTTTTATCGAAACTCCCACAAATCCAATGATGAATGTTGTGGACATTGCCGCTGTCGCGCAATTAAAAAAGAATGCTCAAAACTCAGCAAATAAAATTCTTTTAATTGTTGACAACACTTTTTTAACTCCTATTTTTCAGAAACCCTTGTCTTTGGGCGCTGATATAGCGCTTCATAGCGCGACAAAATATCTTGGCGGCCATAATGACGCGCTTGCCGGAATGTTAACAGTAAAAGAAAATGAATTAGCCGAACGCCTGCGCTATATATCAAAAACTACAGGCGCCTGTCTTTCGCCTTTTGACAGTTTTTTAATTATCCGCGGAATTAAAACTCTCGCCATAAGAATGGAGCGTCATAATAAAACAGCGCTTGCTGTAGCAAAGTGGCTCTCGCAGAAAACAAAAACAACTCCATGTAAAATAAAAAAAGTTTATTACACCGGTTTACAGGATCATCCCAATTACGCTGTATCATGCCACCAGGCGAGCGGCTTCGGCGGAATGATATCGTTCACAGTTGACAGCGAGCAAACTGCAAAATCAATTTTAGAAAATGTAAAAATTATTAAATACGCCGAAAGCCTTGGAGGCACAGAAAGCCTTATTACCTATCCTTTAATGCAGACTCACTCTGATCTTCCCGAAGATGAACGCGAAAGGCGCGGAATAAACGCCTGTCTGCTTCGCTTGTCGGTTGGGCTTGAATCTGAAAATGATATTATAGAAGATTTAAAGCAAGCCTTAGGTGAGATTTAATGAAGTACGACTTCGATACTTTAATCGAAAGAAAAAACACGAACAGTATTAAATATGATCCTGCGTCGAGGGGAAAGCCCGAGGATGTAATGTCCTTGTGGGTTGCCGACATGGATTTCGCGGCTCCTCCATGTGTAGAGGACGCCCTTACAGCCCGGGCGAAGCATGGAATTTATGGATACTCAGAGCCGGGCGCCTCATATTATTCTGCTGTGCAAAATTGGTTTAAAAACCGTTTTGATTGGAACACGGAAAAAGAATGGCTGTGTATAACGCCCGGTGTCGTAAGCGCCTTGTACCTTGCTGTGCGCGCATTTACAAAGCAGGAAGATGCAGTTTTAATTCAACAACCTGTGTATTATCCCTTTGCTTCGTCAGTTCAAAAAACAGGGCGCGACTTGCTTGTAAATGAACTTGTTTATAGAGACGGCAGTTACGCGATTGATTTTGAAGATTTTGAAAACCAAATAAAAAAGGCAAAGCTTTTTATTTTATGTAATCCGCATAATCCCGTTGGCAGAGTATGGACGCGCGACGAGCTGCTTCGCATGGGTGAGATATGCCTGCGTTACGATGTTAAAGTTATTGCCGATGAAATTCATCAGGATATTATATTTTCGCCTAACAAACATCTTGTGTTTACAGCCCTTGATAACAGGTTTGCAGATATTACAATAACGTGCACGGCTCCGTCTAAAACATTTAATCTTGCCGGGCTAAATCACGCGAATATTTTTATTTCCAATAAAGATTTACGCTCATCTTTTAAACAAGAGTATGAAAGCTGCGGTTTAAGCCAGCCGAATATTATGGGACTTATTTCCTGCGAAGCTGCGTACACAGACGGAGCAGAATGGCTGGATGAATTAATTGATTATCTTAAAGGAAATATGGATTTCTTGGATAATTTTTTACAAACAAATATTCCAAAAATAAAACTTGTTAAGCCGCAGGGAACATATCTTGCGTGGCTTGATTGCCGTGAACTTGGTCTTTCTTCAAAAGATTTAAATGATGCAATTATAAATAAAGCAAAATTATGGCTGAATGACGGACCAATGTTCGGAAAAGGCGGAAGCGGCTTCCAGCGGATGAATGCCGCGTGTCCTCGTTCTATTTTACAAAAGGCAACCTTGTGTTTGTCGTATGTCTGAACTGTATTACATTACAGGATTTACCGGGGCAAAATTAGGAGAATATTTAATCTCGCTGTAATTACCTAAGAACGCAAGCTGTTTCGTGCTGTCTTTTAACCGGAGCAATAAATCATACACGCCTTCGTCTTCGACATTTGCCTGAACATCAAAATAAAACATAAATTCAAAATCTGTGTCGGCTATAGGGCGTGATTCTAATTTTATAAGGTTGAGTTTACATTCGGCAAATTGTTTTATAACTTCGTATAATGCGCCGGCTTTATTTTCAAGCGAGAGCATCAGGCTGATTTTATCGGCATCGTCAAAAATTTCGCATTCTTTAGAAATGCAGATAAATCTTGTGTAATTGTTATTGTTGTTTTGAATATTTTTAGAGGAAGCTGTTAAATTATAAAGCTGGATGCAATTTGCGGACGCGATTGCCGCAATGTCAGTCCTTTCACTCTCAGCCACAAATTGAGCCGCCGCCGCAGTGTTGGCAAATAAATTAATTTTTATATGGTCATTTTGCTCTAAAAATTTGCTGCATTGTCTTGCCGCCTGTTCGTGAGTGTATATTTCTTTTATTTTTTCTATGCCTGTTTTTTTCTTCTGGAGCAGCATATGAGAGATAGAAACTTTTACGCTGCGAACAATAAAAAATTTATTAGTCTTCATTAAATCATAAACATCTGTTACAGAACCCGCGTTTGAATTTTCCAGCGGTAAAACTCCGTAGCGGCAAAGCCCGTTATTAACAGCGCGGAAGACGCCGTCAAAAGTGCGCATGTACATAAGGTCGGGGTTTTGAAAAAGCGCGTTTGCCGCAAGCTGTGAATATGCGCCTTCCACTCCCTGGCAGGCAATACTTGCTGTTTCCTGTAATTGAGGTTTTCTGCAATTTTTTATATCTATCATATTGGTTCCGTTTATTTTAGATTATTCCGAAACTAACCAAGGTATTGGAACGTTTAATATTTTACCTATTTTTAAAAATGTGGTCAAGTATGAAAGATTCTAGTGACAGTTTTTTTTAATACATGAGAATTTATTAATAACAAAGCGGTTATTTCCATTAGTCCGGTATTATTGCTTTTTTATTGCGGAAATTCTTTTTGTTTCCCGCTGAATTTATCCAATATCATTTTAAAAACACATACATTATTTATTTGATTCTCTGTAAAATTGTATGTAATATCTTTTTCAGTTTGATGTTTCATGATCATATTTAACCCTAATATTTTTTCGTTTGTATTTTTCAATATAAATATTTTCCCAAATCCTATTATGCTCTTAAACGCATACCCATAATTACACGCGTTTTCATTTTCTATTAGTTTATTATCACAATCAATTTCAAAACACGCGTTATTGTTGTTTTTTATTATATCCAATTTTTTACCTTCTAATGCGCCGTGGAAATATAATGTTAATAAATTATTTTTATATTCATAGCCATAATTTAATGGAATAACGTATGGAATATTATTTTCTGACAAACCAATTCTGCATACCTTGCATTTTTTAATAATGTTTATTTTTTCATTAACATCAGTAATTTCTTTATCTTTTCTTCTCATCTTTTTTCCCTTTTGTAATATTTTAAAGTATAAAAAAAGAATAAAATATTGTCAATGGTTATTTATTATTTTTAGGTGCAAATAAAAAACATGACCCGCGCTTTCGGCACGGGTCACGCTGCTGATTATATTACAAAAACTTAATTAAACAATTTTAGAAATACCGTACAGGACGAACGTAGGCATTCGATTGCGACTTGGGTACATCATACTCTGTATAGAAGCCACCCATAGCATAACCCAGAACTCTCACAGATGATGAAGAAA
>Ga0209755_10009312_pt1 | contig 10384 bp, 10 predicted proteins | sample TergutCo191P1_FD_187301 | JGI IMG/M metagenome (GOLD analysis project Ga0209755, IMG submission 187301) | Cornitermes sp. P1 segment gut microbial communities from Petit-Saut dam, French Guiana - Co191P1 (SPAdes) (version 2) | ecosystem: Host-associated > Arthropoda: Insects > Digestive system...
AGCTGAAACTGCGTATTGCGGCACCCACCGCACCTCAAAATGAGCCGGTTGTTGGTCTAATGGGCTTTGGCAGACGTTCCACCCTTAGCGAAGAGACGGTAATTGACCGCCTAGACTTCCTTGTGGGCGAGCTTGAAACCCAGCGTAGGCTTCTAAACTCGCTGGAAATTTACAAAGAAAAAATGCAGCCCTACTTGCTTAATTTCCCCACAGTTTGGCCTGTGCAGGGCAATATAAGCTCCGGCTTTGGCTGGCGGCGCAACCCCTTTGGCCGTGGGCGAGAGTTCCACCAGGGCATAGACATCCCCGCACGCACAGGCACGCCTATTCTTGCCGCAGGGGGCGGTACGGTTCTCTCCTCCGGCTGGATAAACGGCTACGGAAACACCGTTGTGATTGACCACGGCGGCGGACTAACCACAAAATACGCACACAACACACGCAATACGGTAATAGCCGGCCAGCGTGTAGAGCGAGGCGATATAATAGCCCACGTGGGAAGCACCGGGCGAAGCACCGGTCCGCATTTGCATTACGAAGTACGCAGACATGGCCAGCCAATTAACCCGGTTGGGTTTTTGCTGGAAGTTTTTTAGAGACACGGGGGAAAGACATGGCACGCAACCAAGCACAAGATGAACTTAATCGCCCAACAAGCACGGTAATCGGCTACGGATTTACCATTCACGCCGCACGCTTTACGTGCAACGAAAACGAATCCATGCGGGTGGATGGCACTGTTATAGGCGATATTGATATAGACGGACTGTTAAACGTAAGCGAAACAGGTCGAATAGACGGCAACGTAAGCGCAGGTTCGGTACGTGCCGCCGGGCGAATTTTTGGCAACGTAAACTGTCGCAATGCGTTGCACCTCGCCGCCACTGCGGATATAACCGGCGATGTGCTAACCTCCACCCTAATTGTGGACGAAGGCTCTGTCTTCACCGGTCGTTGCCAAACCCATGTAGTGCCGGATGTAATTTAGTACGTGTTCCGGAAAAAAGGGGGCTGTTGCAAATTTTGCAACAGCCCCTTTTTCGTTTTACATAAAATTTCCTGTGCGCTACACTATAGCGCAGTCATCTGCGGCTTGCCTACTGTCAAATACCGCTTCCCGTACTTCCACAAAAGAAATACCGCCACACCCCATGTAAGCGTATCACTCACCGGCATGGTAAGCCACACACCATTTACACCAAACACTCCCGAAAGTATGGGCATAAACAAAAGCAGAAACACAAAGCCGTTGCAAAACTGAATAAAGCCGGATTTTATTCCGTCGTTTAGTGCCGTAAAAAACGTGGACGTGAAAAACACAACAGCCTGCAATGCCCAGGAAATACTTATCAAGCGCAAACCGGTATGCGCCATATCATACAGCGGCAGTGAAAATATAAAACCGCCCACATACACAAGGGGGTCTATGTCGTACACGCCTATCAGTGCATCTGTAAACACAAACATAAGAACCATCGTTGCCAACGCTAATGACACAACTATCACGAGACTGTTTTTGAATATTTTTTTCAAATTGCCCGAATCGCCTTTTCCGTAATTGTAGCTAACAATAGGAGCAATGCCCGAAGAGTATCCAACAAAAACATTTTGCGCCAAACCAGCCCCTGCAAGAATGATACCTGCGGCGGCAACCGCCATTGCACCGTCCAAATCCATCAAAATATTATTCATAACAACTTGGGTGATTGAAGCCGAAAGCATACCAACCATTTCCGACACTCCGTTTATCGCACTTCTGGCGAGTACAAAAAAATCAAGCCGGGGTATCACAAAATACAAAATGGCATTTTTATTAAACCTGTTGAAAAACAGATACACCGTTAGCACAACAGCGGGTACAAACCACGCTATCCCAGTAGCAAGTGCCGCACCCTGAATGCCCATGTGCCACATATATACGAAAACATAGTTTAGCACCGCACTGGCTATGCCCTGCATAAGTGCCGCTATCATGGAGTAATGCGCCTTGCCCTCGGTTATCATAAACTGCTGCAAAACCATTCCCATTCCACCAAGTGGCAAAAAAGGTAGCAGTGGAATCATATAGCCCAAGGCAATTGCGTGTACATCTGCATCTACACCCAAGATACGAAGCACCAAATCCGGAAAAATCCAGCCAATTAACGCAAGTATTGAAGTTCCCGAGAGTGCCGCAATGGTAACAAGGGTCATGCTTTTTCTTGCCCCTGCAAAATTGCCAGCACCTATTTCTTTTCCAATATAGGCGTTACCGCCTATGCCAAACATAAACCCGATGGAAAGCACAAACATTATAAACGGCGAAACAAGCCCCACTGCCGACAGTGCGTAGGCATCTATAAACCGTGAAGCAAAAATGCCGTCTATAAGCCCGGAAATACCAAATACGAGCATGGAAATCATTGTTGGAATTGCAAATTTGATAAGAAACCAAGGCGTAATTTTTCTATCCAAAATTGGGTCTGTATGAGCTTCCCCATGCAGAACATTTTTCTGCTCCATGTTGCTCCTCCGATTACCTTTTCAAAGTTAGGGTCAAGGGATGAAATCCCTTGCAGGGGTTCGGGGACGGAAGTCCCCGAGAATTTATTCAATTTAGCACCGGCAAATTTACCCGTGCATTTGTACCCAAGAAAAGGGACAAATCCACATCATCTGTAACAGCTATTTCAACAGGAATAGTGTGAGTTATCCTGCGGAATGTCCCTGTTTGCATCATATGCGCACCGCCCGCAAGCTCAAGTGCCGTAATGCGACCGATATACCGCACATATCCTGCAAAGGTTTGACCACGCAATCCATCAAGTGTTACGGCAACGGGTTGCCCAAGCAAAATGTCCTGTATATCCGATTCATAAAAATTCGCCTGTATGTGCAAATTTGCGGTGCAAGCAATGGTAGCAAGCGGCTCCATTGGGCGTATTTGCTGGCTTGGGGTAGCAGAAACATCCACAACAATTCCGTCTATGGGGCTTCTGAAAGATTCGCCGCCCCTAATCCAGCCAAGAACTTGCCCGGCCTCCACCTGCATACCCGAATACACGTTAAACCGTTCCAGGTACCCCGGCATATTTGCGGTGATGTAGATGTAAGTGGTTGTTGCAAAGGCGTTGCCGGTGCTTATGGTTCTTTGCCCTGTTAGCAACACAAAAGCGGCATACGCCCCGCCTGCAATAATCACAATGGCCAGTACAATTGCAATCGCCATGTTTACTTTGCTTTTTTTGTTTTCCATGAGAATTCCCCATTCAATTGATTTGTTTGACACAGTGAACTATAATGTATAACATCATGTAAGAGTCAACAGGTTTTCGAAAAAATTTGGAGGTATTTTTATGGACAAAAAATCCGGCCTGCTATCTATCGGCGAAATGTCAAAATACAGCGGGGCAAGCATACGTTCATTGCGGTACTACGAGCAGATGAATATCCTTACACCTGCATATACAGATGAATCTTCGGGATACAGGTATTATTCCGTAGACCAACTTCACCACGTTGCAATGATTACCTTTTGTATAGACGTGGGCATTCCGCTGAAAAAGTTGGCGAAAATGGCTGGCGAAAACGAAATAATAAACTTGCGTACAATTTTGGAGCAGGGGAAATCCCTTGCCGAAAGCAAATTGGCAAAACTCAAAAACGGCATGAAACTTTTTGAGATAATAGAGCGACAAATGGACTTAACCGAAATTTATCCAAAGGGGCAAATATATCCGAGAAAAATTGAAGAAAAATATTTTTATGTACATCCCTGCGACAAATCAAACCTCAACCAATTAGACATAATAAAGTCGTATATGGAGATGCCCTTTGGTTATGACGAGTTTGAGGGGCTTACGGAGTTTGGCGTTATGTGCGAACATTCGCCGGCAGGGGAAAAATATTTTGTTTTCGTGGAAATTTCCAAGCATCTCGAAATAAACGAGGAACATAAAAAAATAATCCCCGCAGGGATTTATTCTTGTTGCATTGATGAAAACAGGCAAATCGACAGAGCCGCCGAAATATTCAAAGAACAGCTTGGGGATTCGTACATTGCTATTGAAACGGAAATTGTTGCAGATAAATATGAAATGGGCAAGCCGTTTTACAGCGAACTGCGAGCGGTTTCGGCGGTTTCACCGCCTTTCATCGGTTAAGCATTTTCGTGGCTTAATCTGCGTCTCGAAGCTGTACTACTCTGCATTAAGAAAAGTCGCCTACTCTTTTTTGTCACGCACCACAAAATGCACCGGCGTACCGTCAAACCCGAATGCTTCTCGTATTTTATTTTCGAGATAGCGGGTGTATGAGAAGTGCATGAGACGGCTGTCGTTAACAAACAGCACGAATGTGGGCGGCTTTACAGAAGCCTGCGTTGCGTAGTAAATGCGAAGCGGGCGGCCTTTATCGGTGGGGGGGGCGTGCATTGCGGTGGCTTCGAGAATGACATCGTTTAGCACACCGGTTTGCACACGCAGTGCGTGATTTTGGTACACGGTGTGGATTAGTTCGAACAGTTTGCCGGTGCGCTGGCCTGTTAATGCACTGATAAACAGCTTGGGCGCATATGGCATATACGCAAGCTCCGTCTCAATTTTATGCGTGAATTCTTTCATGGTTTTGGTTTCTTTTTCGATTTTGTCCCATTTGTTTACGCACACAATTGCCGCACGGCCACGCTCGTGGGCAATGCCTGCGATTTTCGTGTCCTGCTCGGTTATGCCCTCTTCCGCATCAATTAGCAGAACGCAAACATCAGAGCGTTCCACGGCAGAAAGAGTGCGAACGATGCTGTACTTCTCGATATTTTCCTTGATTTTGCTTTTGCGGCGTAAGCCGGCAGTGTCTATAAATAGGAAGTCTCGGTCGTCACGGGTGAGAAAAGTGTCCACCGCATCACGAGTTGTGCCGGGAATGTCGCTTACGATAAGGCGTTCTTCGCCCAAAATTTTATTGATAAGCGAAGATTTGCCCACGTTTGGCTTGCCCACTATTGCCACACGAATGCGGTCGTCATCGGCCTCGCCATCATCAGGCGGTGGAAAAAACGCAGTTATTTCGTCCAGCATATCGCCCAAGCCAAGGGCTTGTCCGGCAGAAATCGGAACAGGGTCGCCTAAGCCCAGCTCGTAAAATTCGTACAGCTCGTGGTTGTCACGGGTAGGCACGTCCACTTTGTTAACAACCAAAACAACTTGCTTTTGCGCACGACGAAGCATATCGGCAACTTGGCGGTCTGCGTCCATTACACCCGCCTTGATGTCTGCAAGAAAAAGCACAACATCTGCGGTTTCTATGGCCGCTTCCGCCTGGCGGAAGATGTGCCGGGTTATTAAATCGTCGGTATCGGGGTCAAGTCCTCCGGTATCTACAAGGGTAAAATTTCGCCCAAGCCATTCTGCATCGGCGTAAAGTCTGTCCCGAGTGATACCGGGCTTGTCATCCACAATCGCCACACGCTCGCCAACAAGCCTGTTAAACAGCGTAGACTTGCCGACATTGGGACGGCCTACAATTGCTACTATTGGTTTCATATTTTCTCCTACATATTTCACAGCGATAGTTTCTATTCGTACCTATATCATCTCAGCGGTGTATTTCATTGCACGGGATATCAAAGGCTATATTTTCGGGTTCTATTTGCATGGTATCGTACAATAAGCGGTTTGCTGCAACTGTATCGTACCCTGCGTTGCGATTTTGTGGGCATATTCGTACGTTTGAAAACTGCCCTGCGTCTTTCAATCTAAGAACTTCTTGCTCGAATGGCTCAAACAACTTCGTCTTAAAAATTGAGATTTGGCTTTTCCCCGGCCTGTAATAGCTCAACGCTTTGTCATAGAGTGCTTTGTCAATCGTGTCATCATCCGAGAAATATGCCAATGCCACACCACCCTTGTCACGGCATATATTGTTTTCTGCTGTGTGAATTATTATAGCTGTGCGCTGCATATCTTAAACTGCCTCCTCGAAAAACCTTTATCCGTTTGCAGAATAGCTTTCGTCACCTTTGATTTTTTCGTAATAGCCCTCATTTTCAAGGATATCTGAACCCTCTTCAAGGAGAAGTGAAAACACATATGTTCCGGCTCGCAGGTAATCTTTATTATCCGGATGCTTAACCAATTCATTTATTTCCGTGTGTCCTGCTTTGCTTAGGCGGCGAAACTTTGCTTCCCCAGCCATACCTGCGGAAGGCAAACCCAAATACAGTGCTTCAAGCAATTCAGTGAAGCTGTCTACTATACCGGGGCTATGTGTTGAAAATATTACTCGTTGCGTAGGTTGGTCTTTCAAGCAATCCAGAAGCTCAATAACAAAACCCCTGTATATGCTTGGGTTTAACCCTGTCTCGAACTCTTCTATTGTGATAAGGGGTGCATCATTGGTCATTACTTGGCTTAAAATTTTGAATATGCGAACGGTGCCAAAGGAAAGTGTGTCAAGTTCTTCACGAATGTAGTCACCGTCCACTTTCTTCCTTCGTGTGTCCAAAAAAAGAACATCTGTGCCAGTCCATTCGACTTTATAGTACCTCATGATTTTTTGAAACCTGCGGGCAAACTCTTCAAATTTACCGCTGTTAATCAACATGGGAACCCTGGAAAGTAGTGCTTTTTTATTTCCAAAGTCAGTAATCTTGTTCCCGGAATATATATTTACACCAAATTCACCACTTGTTAACAGGCTCCAGACTTCGGTAATTTCCTGTAGGGTATCCCGATAAGGCCCAAATACAGATGTATCATCGTCATAAACCGGTAGTTTTGCCAAACTTTCGAGGAACAGGTATGAATAAGTAGGGTATTTGCAATCATCACCCAATGCGCAGTTTTTTTCATATTCGCATTCTCTCTTTGGCAGTCTTTTGCGTACAGTTATTTCGTTGTCGCTTGAGAAGAGCGTTACCCTGTCGGGATTTTCCTTTTCTCGGTTAAACAAAATCATTTCGTCTGAAACCCTACGATATTTTATATCGCCATTTGTTTCTTCTTGCACTTCCCAGCACTTTAATAATTCTTCTTTAATTTCGACAGAGCATACAATTTTGCAACCATCGTCCGTGTCATCTTTTTTGATAGATTTCAAATGCGGTTTGATTTTCATTTCGTAGTGGTATTCTTTCGTTGGCATTTCCTTTTCACCAGGGACGATAAACTCAACTCGAAAAATAAAATCTATGTAGTTTAGACCATCAATTTTAGCAACAAAGGGAAACATCTTTGTCGTAAGATAGTTAAAAAGGTCTGCCTCTGTTACTTTCAGCAAAAGAAAGGCATCACGGATGCCTTCAATTAGGTTTGTTTTTCCATAGTTGTTTGGAGCCAAAACTGCAAGCAATGGCTGAGCTGCAAGGTCAAGATAGGTGTTTCTGATATTTTTGTATCCGTCAATGTATAAGCCGATTATTTCCATAGTTGTCACCACGCTCGTAAAGAGTACTGATAACTATGCCATATGCGGTTCAAAAATGCAAATAAATTTGCGCTATCTCTGCACCGCATACGGCCAGTCTAAAATCCCACCGAAGTCGAAGACATTTGTGTAGCCCATATAAATTAGGTTTTCTGCGGCATCTTGGCTACGTGCGCCGCTGCGGCAATATACCAAAATTAGTGCGTTTTTGTTGGGCAAAACATCTTGGGCACGGAATCGGATTTCGTCGTTTGGCAAAAGAATTGCGCCGGGAATTCTGCCTGCGGCAAACTCGCCGCTTGTTCTTACGTCAAGGATAATCGCATTTGGATGCGCTTGCATTTTTGCATGGGCTTCGGACGGGCTTATTCGCACGTTTCTGTACATATCGGTCTCCCTACCGGCTATGGCAACCAGGGCGAATACAGTTAATACGGCGATTGCCGCAAGTTTCACCCGTTTGCTCATGGCCTTTCCTTTACCGACATACTATGCGGCGGTGGACAAATAGGTTCCGCTTTAAGAATGGTTGCGTTGCCTTCAATCATAAGGTCGTACACCTTTGCGGGGACGAGGATGGACTCACGCGAATCCAGCCGCACAGTCTCCCCTGATGCACTAAAAATGGCGGAGCCTTCCAGACAGATATACACAATGTCTCGGCGTATGTTAGGGGGGCGATAAATGCCGGAGGTTTCACGCACCTCCACCACAAACGGTAAATTTCCACCGCCGGCATTCCCGAAATTAATCACCGCAAGTGCGTCCTCTATATGAAGCTTGCGAGGATTGCCGTCTGCATCCACCCGCCCAAAATCATACAGGCGATACGTAATGTCCGAGTTTTGCTGAATTTCCGCCACAACCGTACCGGGCGTTAGCGCATGAACAAGTCCCGCAGGAATTCGAATAGTATCCCCCCGGGCAACTTTTTTGCGGTTTAGGCAACTTTCCACCGTGCCGTTTGCAATTGCCGCTTCAAACTGCTTGCGGGTTGTACCCTCTTTGAGTCCCAAAATGATTTCGCCATCCGTAGGCGGCTCTAAAATGTACCACAGCTCGCTTTTGCCGGTGTTGCCGGTATTGCCACGTGCCTGCACATACTCATCCCCGGGATGAACCTGCACAGACAGCGCATCACGTGCATGGATTATTTTCACAAGTAGCGGAAATTTTTCCGGAGAAAACCCGGCATCTGCAAGGGTTTTTCCCGCAAGTTTGCCGTTTTCAATTACGCTCATTGCGTCTGCACGGCAGGATACTTGCCAGCTTTCCTCGCCCCAAATCATCGTTTTCACAATGGGGGTACATTTTAATGGGTACATACAAATCACCTCGCAGGTAGTATATCAGAACGCAAATGCAAAAACGAACCGGTTAGTGACACCAACCACTTCGTTTTGCGTAACGTAGAAAAGTGTTGCAATATGGGCGAGAGTATAGTATGATTTTCCACGGGCGAACATATGTATGAGAATGGGGTGTTCCTATGATAGCTGAAAGGCTTCGCTTGCTTCGCAGGGAAAGTTCACTAAGCAAACGTGACCTTGTTGCGAGATTGCCGCTTAATTACAGCACATACGCCAACTACGAATCCGGATTTCGTGAGCCAAACTCTGAGGTTTTGCAGCTTCTTGCACGCCACTACAATGTTAGCCTAGACTTTCTTTTGGGCGTTACCGAAAATCGCAAACGTGCCGAAGAAATCGCCATTTTGAATGAAGATGAAAACGACCATATCATTAAATATCGCCAGTTAGACAGCCATGGGCGGGACGTTGTTGACATTATTTTGGACAAAGAGCTGGAGCGTGTAAGTTTCCTAAATACACGAATTGAAACGGTAAAAAAGCCCATCGTAGACGACAGATGGATAGTGCTAAAGGTGTACCAGCAACGTGCAAGCGCAGGGCTTGGCAACTATTTGAGTGACGACAGCGACAACGATTACGAAGAAATGCACTTTGCGGCAACGCAGGTAAGCGAGCGTGCGGATTTTTGCGTGCGCATCAAAGGCGAAAGTATGGAACCCAAAATAAACGATGGCGACATTGTTTTTGTGAAAGCCGTACCAAAAGTTGACCCGGACAACGTGGGGATATTTGTGTATGACGGCGATGCCTATTGCAAACGCCTACGTATAGACCATGCAAAGGGTGCAGTAATCCTCGAATCCCTTAACAAATCTTTTGCGCCGAAATTAATAGCCCAGCCGGATTTGTTGCGCACAGTAGGGCTGGTTATCGGAATTGCGGAATAAGAACCTGTGGTCAATAACCTGACTCCGAAATGGCGGCAAATTTGCGCCGTATCAGCCCTTTTATTGACCGCAGATTCCATTGCGACACAATGCTTGACAAATCTGCAAAAAATGGTTACTATAGCCATCGGCATTTTGCACGGCGAAACGGATATGTACGAATGCGGAGGGTGTAGCTCAATTGGTAGAGCGCCAGATTGTGGCTCTGGAGGCAGTGGGTTCAAAACCCATCACTCTCCCGTGTAACAAAAGTACGAACCATTAGCTCAGTCGGTAGAGCATCTGACTTTTAATCAGAGGGTCCACGGTTCGAGTCCGTGATGGTTCAGAACGAAAAAGCCCCCGTAATCACAGCGATTGCGGGGGTATTGTTTTCCTTTTTCTTGTACATATCCTCACTGCAAATCACCCTATTACACCACTATGTGGTGGAAAAAATGGTGGAAAGTTTTTCGATAGCTTCGACGGTTTTTGCAAAAAAAATAACGCACTGTGCTAAATGGTCAATAGCCATTCGCTAAATTCCGCCATTATCTCTCTTACGATATCAGAGTCTCCCGGACAAATGAGGTTTGGTGTGGCTAACCGGATGGATTTTGCATTTTGCACTGCACTGCAGTGCAATCAAAAAATCAAACAAAAAATCGCCTTGCGGCGATAAGCGGAAAAATGGTACTATGAACGGGCAAGCCGTGTGGCGGTGCTTCAGTCTACCCCCCGAAA
>Ga0209755_10009313_pt1 | contig 10384 bp, 6 predicted proteins | sample TergutCo191P1_FD_187301 | JGI IMG/M metagenome (GOLD analysis project Ga0209755, IMG submission 187301) | Cornitermes sp. P1 segment gut microbial communities from Petit-Saut dam, French Guiana - Co191P1 (SPAdes) (version 2) | ecosystem: Host-associated > Arthropoda: Insects > Digestive system >...
TAGACAAAACCTGTTCCAGTGCCACTTTGTATACAATAAATCCCACATGGGCTGGCAAGCGATTTTACTCAGGGCTCTATTCTGGAAGTGTGTGTCTGAGTCACAATGTGGCAAACCACTGAACTGGAAAAACAAGAATGCCTTAGCCAGTATAACTGGCCTCACAGCTAGAGTATACAGAGTAATAATATTCCACATACAAAGCAGCAATCTTAACTGTCCCCAAACTCATAGGAGGCAGACCCACAAGTCAATTCCTCTGCATCTTGCTCAAGCACTTACACTTCAATCTTATAGCATCTTCACATTACTACCCTCCCAATGTCTGGTCATCCTGTTCATACGAATGTTGCCAGTGACAACCACATAACAACCTTCACTTGTGACATGCACTTTAGGCTGGTTGATATAGGGCACAGGAAGACATAGAGGAATACAACAGCAACCACAAAGTGGTGCTATCACCTTCTCCCACTAACACAACATTTGGTAACTTTATCAACATTCTTCTTAGAGCTTCCTCTCTTATCAGAACAAATACAACATGAATACAAACCATCACTGCCCAAAGCTCCTGCATCCTGTATACATTCGTAGTGTCAGCTTTTGCTCTAGTGACCTAATGTCTGTGCAAATCTAGAAACCACAAACAGCAACACAGATTATGCTGTCAGCAGTGGTACTAAGCAACATACTGCTACCATGTTCTGGGTATAAATCTCAGTAAAGCAGTGTTTATGGCACAACTCACCTGAGTTTACTCTTAAGGTTGTTGAGTTCTCTAGACATTGTCTCATGTGACTCCATCATGTCCTCCATTTCTCTTTGTAATTTACGTTTCTGTGCCTTTTCACGACTTATTTCTTCCTCTGCCTCATCCAGTTGCCGCTTGAGACCTTTCACTCTTACATTCACCTATGGCAATGCATTAAGAAATTTAACTGTATTCAGTACAACACTATATTCTGGTCCATACTTCTGAAAATGTGTGTCACAAACAGCTGAGTAACAAAGCTATCATGCTACAGTAGTGACAAGATTACTTTAACTCCCTAACACACTGCACACAGCTGCAGTCTGCATGGTGTGGCCATTGGTATGCCGACCTCACAATGACTAAAAGTGCAGCACTTCTTTAAAAAACATTTACTCTGTTGGGAAATACATTCGCAGCTTCGACCACTGTGTGTGTCCTTGCAACTGACAGAAAATGCTTAGTGGTTTGTGCGTGCATGAGCAGTGCTTCCCCTCTTACTTTCCTCTCTTCACCTGCATGCCTGCTACTAGCCAATAACCTGCTCTCTCAATCTCTCTCACTTCCACAAGTGGAAAATTGAAAACATTTTTGGTGGACCTCTCCTCCACATAGGCATGAAAAGGTCATGAAGCCCATGCTGCTATACGTACCACATACGGTACCTACTTAAAAACTTGGGATTATGATTTGCTGTACCTACAGCTGCAAAGAACAGGTTGTCAACTTTTTAACGTACTGCCCAAGGTTTTCATTTGCCTCACCGACCTACATATAAAAGACTGAAATTACAACAGTACAATTAAATTATTTCAGGAGTTTATTATAAGAAAATTCTGAGAGAATAACAGGCACAAATAAATGGACACGAGAAGACACCCTTTAACCAAACAAGTGCATACCTTCTCTACCTGTTCCTTGTACTGGTCAGCATGCCGCCGCTCATCTTCCAGCTGCATCACCAGTTCCTTCAGCTTCTTGTCTTGTTTACGGTTTATCTTCTGCTGAGCAAATCGCTCCCTACAATGTCATAAATGCCCATTACTTACTGCACAATGACAACATATACTGTATTTTGTACATCCACCATAATGGCATGGACGGTATTCTGTAAGTACTGCACTCCATGTAGTTTGAAACATGAGAAAATAGTATTACAGCAACCAAAACTAAGGACAAGATAGATTGGACACGTGGCATGCATCAATATTTGATAGGCTTCAAGTTTATATATCACCCAACAGACTGGGTGGCCCAAATATGGCTATCTGCTATTCTTCTCAGTTGCTCATGACATATGTCAGGACAGCACTTCAAATGGTTATTTCCTTACACACACTTGTTTGTTCAATACTCAATTCATCCTATCATCTGACACAATGACACCTGAGCTGCTTGAGTAACTAACTAGAACACAAATAAATGGACCTAAAGAGAATATGATGCAAATGGGTTGCCTAGAATTAACTGATAAAAACTAGGTTCAATGGTGGGTTGTTCTGAAAATTATGAGTCCTGCCCTCTCAAAAGGTTTTCCCAATTCATAAGCCTGATTTTTCCCCCCCAAAAATGTCTTAAAAGAGGGTTTCACTGTGCCTACACAGAACATGTTTACCTTTGTGTGATAAGGTAACACCCAATTATTCAGACGTGAATTGGGAAAACTGTCTTATAATTCAGTAAATGAAGTGTCATCCCACCTGACCTCACAGGTCTACAGGTGAATGATCAAATTCATGCCCATCCCCTTTATCCCTGCAGAATGAACACAGTTCACCCATTGAACATGAGACAGGGTGGGCCCCAGCGCTAGTTCCAGACATTTCAGAAGCAAGCAGAATCTCTTGCCTCTGTTGCAAATCAAAGCCCAGATAACCCAGCTTGCAGCTTAGTCACTACATTTCCTGAGCTATCACAGCTCCTCTATACACACATAAATGTGCATTACATTAAAATATAATTAGTGTGTATCTGCAAATACAGACACTTCCTGAGGTATGTACATACATAAGGGTATCACAGTGTAAACCGTTAAATAACTCAACCACTTATGTGTTATGGAATCTGACATGCATGTATGCACAAAAACTTTATTCTGTTTACACAGTATACCCATATGTGTACATGCAGTCAGTCAGTCCTGTAACTGTCGATGCAGATACTAACCAAAATGTTTTTGCGTTAAAACCCTATACCCAACTATTGAAGGTAAAGCATACAAGTCATCTGGCAAAGTACATGTAAGGCTAAGTTCATGTTAAGTCACAGCTTATGAACCAAAGGGGTGCCTGAATTACTATATTAAAATCTGTACTTTGTTTCTCTTTGAGCTAATTAAAGAACAGTGCATGAACATTCCAAGTTCTGCTATTTCCTTGGGGGGCGGACTGAATAAGAAAGCTTACTTTGCTTCAGCCTCCAGTTGCTCTTCCAAATTGCTGATTTTGCTCTCCAGTGCAGCAATAGTGGCCTTGGTCTTTGTCCTCTGAGCAGTCTCTAGTTCTACCAACTTTGCCTTCAACTCCTTGTTCTGTCTTTCCAATAGCATTTTCCCTGTCTCCAGCTTCTGTGTAGTTGATCGTTCTCCTGCTATATCTGCATATTAATTGTAACAATTAACATTTCTATATTCCTGTAACATCTTAACAGAATGAAGTTTGGTGACATCACCACCTACATAACACAAATTTTGAAACAGACTGAGCTCCTACATTCAGACAACTGCACTCCTGAACACAAACAACTGAGCTCCTACATTCAGACAATTGCACTCACTAACACAAACAATTGAACTCCTACATTCAGACAACTGCACTGCCTAACACAAGCAACTGAGTTCCTACATTCAGACAACTACACTCCCTAACACAAACAACTGAGCTCCTACATTCAGACAACTGCACTGCCTAACACAAGTAACTGAGTTCCTACATTCAGACAACTACACTCCCTAACACAAACAGATGAGCTCCTACATTCAGACAACTGCACTCACTAACACAAACAATTGAACTCCTACATTCAGACAACTGCACTGCCTAACACAAGCAACTGAGTTCCTACATTCAGACAACTGCACTCCTGAACACAAACAACTGAGCTCCTACAGACAACTGCACTCACTAACACAAACAATTTAACTCCTACATTCAGACAACTGCACTCCCTAACACAAGCAACTGAGTTCGTACATTCAGACAACTCCACTCCCTAACACAAACAACTGAGTTCCTACATTCAGCCAATTTCACACTCTAACACAAACAACTGAGCTCCTACATTCAGACAACCACTCTCCATAACACAAACAACTGAGCTCCTACATTCAGACAACCACTCTCCATAACACAAACAAACTACTACACTCAGACAACTGCACTCCCTAGCACAAACAATTGCACTCCTACATTCAGACAACTGCACTCCCTAACACAAACAATTGAGGTCCTACATTCAGACAACTGCTCTCCATAACACAAACAAATGAGCTCCTACATTCAGACAACTGCACTCCTAACGTCAACTGAGTTCCCAAACTTGAAGGTGGGCAAGTGTTTCAACTATATACTCCACCACACACAAGCCATGATTGCCAAATAACCAACTAAGAACTCACTGGGCAATCTCTGACATCTCTGAAGAAAACATGATGTTATGCCACAACAGTGTAATCTACTCCACAGAACACTACAGAAACACAGTTTCATATAGAATAAGGATATATTCTGTCACAATACAAACTTGTGAGCCCTTTCTGTTATCTAGTGAGCTTCATCTGTTGGTCCTGTCATCTGGTTCAAATATATATGTTAATGTTATGGACACTAACTGCCCGATTTCTGTGGAAGTGTAAACAAATTCAGACAAGATTCCTGAATATTAATTTATACTCTGGAAACTCAATGGACCTGAAGAATCCAGTCTCTGATATTATGTCATAAAAAACTGAGAAATGTGATGGTTACAGCAGACAATTGAACACTAAATAACTGTCTCAGACAAATAAATTTAAATGCCATCATAAATGTCCTACCTACTGCCTACCCTACATGCCTGCCAGTATACCAATGTCTCCATGCAGCAGTCCTTCTCAAGAAACTATCAGCTCCCCACCCACTCAAGGAAGTCGTGCATTTTGCAAAACCTGGTTCACAATAATGTTCAGAACAGCCTGCCACTTGTCCATATACAGAGCCAGATTAATGCAGTCCATGCTTATGTAAGATCCATTTCAATATTATGCTCCCATTTACACCTAGGTCTTCCATGCAGTCTCTTTCCTTCGGTTTCCCCATCAAAACCTGTATACATTTCTCTTCTCCTGCCAATATGTGCTGCATGCCCCACCTATCTTATCCTCCTTAATTTGATCACCTGAGAAACACTGGATGATAAGCACAAATCATGAAGTACTTCATCATACAATTTTCTCCAGTCTCCTGTTACCTCCTTCCTCTTAGGCCCAAATATCTTCCTTCCACCCTACAACACTGTCAGGCAGTGTTTTCCCCTTAATCATAGAGGCCAAGTTTCACACCTGCACAAAATAAGGTTTTAACTTGTATGTTGTTAAAGAACAAATACAAAGACAAAATTCACTGTGGGCCAACAGTAGCAAGCAGTCCCTAAACTTAACAAGCTTACTCTTCACTGAAATAATTTTCCTCCTATCAGAACATAAATAAAATTTATTTATATCATGCTAAACTTAACAAACAAATTAAAAATGTCAGCTATTTAAACTGCAACAGCTACACGAATAACACGCAATGGATAATAAGAAGCTCATCACCTACAGTGTGGTCCTGTAGATATGCACCAATGTTCTGGAGAAACCTACTGACTCCACCTGCAAGGTGGCAGAAATCTAAAGATGGAAACAGCAGATTCCTCCAAAATATTGTTCTCTAAATGCCAAACAACACTGCATCACATATAAGAAGACAGACAGTTGCTGAACGTTCACCACTGTGGGAAGCTCAAAATTTATAAAGGAGGATATTATCACCTGTTGTGAGTTGCTCAATAGATATATTTGCTTTGCGGGCTCGGTCCATCAGGATTTCTGAATTGCTCTGTTCCTCCTCCAACTCTTCCTCCAAGGCTGTAATACGAGCCTCCAGTCGCCGCTTTTCGTCCAGCAGAAGTGTACTGAAATACAGTGACAGTAGCCATTAAGTTTTCAGGTTTCCAGAGCAACTGTTGTTTAAATGATAGTCATTTTTTTCAGTTTCTACATCATTCAGTAAAAGTCAGGGGAATATAATGCCTCAGTTTTCACAGTGAAGGAATTTGATTCGGGTTCATGCTGAAGTAACTGGGAGGAAAGAATGTGTCAGATACAAGGAAAAGCTGCTTGGAATTTTGCCAATCAGAGTTATGGAAGAGGGAAAAGAGGAGACAGCTGTTCCCTCTGCTGGGAGGGGAGAAAAAAAAAAGTAGCACACATTTCCTAAGAATGGGACAGTCTGTCTTCCTGAAGCACTGCCACCTCAGTTAACACAAACACCCATACCAATGTAAATTTATCAGTCACATTTGTCCAGCTGCACATCTCCCACTCTTAGCACTGAAAAGGGCTGTTCTTGTAACTCTCAGACATTTCCTATGGCTCAGAAAGACCTCCAACTTTTCTATATAGCAGACACATTCCTTCCTTCTAAACACTTCAGCATCCACCTGAACCACATTCAGTGATCATCAGGATGGAGGCAGGACATTTAAGTTCAGAACAATCCTTTTACTACACACTGTAAACAATCAGTCCCAACACCCCACCCTCCAAGTCATCATTTGAATCTGTCATAAATCTGATGTGAAAGGTACTCCATTTTCAACATACTTTAGTACTGCACTGGTACACAGAACTGTTGATACCAAAAATATTTAAACTACCTGCCAGTAATACAGTGCATGAACAAAAATTAATATGTATCAGACAGGCAGGAAGGAGCCCCCACGGTCCCTCCATACAACAGCGTGTTTGACAACCAACTGCACTACTAATATCACAGTACACACAACAATAAAAAGCTCATGATATCAGTTTATAGTTGTACATCAAAAGAACACAACATCCTTAACTGAATAACAAAATGTGTTTAATTTCAAAATCACAAGTGCATGAACTTCTCACACTTCAGTATTTATCAGAAGGTGTTGTACCACTGTATCCTGCACTGTGATCACACTTTATCACATTGCCTGAGAGTGATCATCAAATGACACCAGTCACTGTCATTGTCAGTGAGAGATTACCTTCATGGTGACATTGACCACTGTCATCACTTAGCGAGTGTTACTGTAAGCCAGCAACACCAACCATTATGTCACGATCAGGATCTTGCCATACTGCAATCTCAACATACTTCTGGTATGCACACACTGGAGGGAATTCAAACACAATGGGTTAATACTTCACTAGTAACTACTTTAAGCCCTGGAATTAGTCCTGGAATCCCACACGGCTCCAACATGTTGCGGCCATGATAACATGGGGAAGAAAAATATATCAACAATAGAGAGCTATATACACAGCCCACAAATATATATATTATGTGGTATCATCATGTCTCCTGGCAATGTTTCTAAATTGCAAGATGGTTTGTAAGTGTGACATTATGTACAGATATAAGTATGCTGTTGGCTTCGTGACAATTGCAACACAGATGTGGAACACTGTACTGATGGTTAGCAGATCACTAAAAAAAGTTCTACTTAAATACACAGCATGCCTCTTGCATACTGAATGCACGATACCCTCACAGACACTTCGCATAGCGTGCACTTACTGCTATTTGTTTCTGCTTGAAACTTATCTTCCTCAACGTACTCTGCATGACAGAATTTCACCAAACAAAAAATTTTACATAGCATCTTCCCTCTATGGACTGAACATGAATTTTTTACTAGTGTCACCTGGGATGTGAGGCCAAGCAGTTGGATATATAGGCATAAATGTTTCAGATGAACTTGCTGTATCCATCTTCAGGTTAGCAGGTTGCTCTGAAACACCAACACCTATCCACCAAACCTAACATATCAGATCCCACAATAATGTAAGATTCCAATCTTCTGTGACATTGGGTGAGAAGTTCCAAACATTCTGAAGGCTCATGCCTTCCTCATCCTTGAAGATATAGGCACTACAATACTATGAAACAATACAACTGCCCGCCCAAGCACAGTGTCACTTGTCAGAAAAATGGAATCTTCAGCAAGACCATCGTGAGATCCTGAAATTCTGGATGTTATCTTGCTGCTCAATGCTATTACCTCAATTCATACAAGTATATATGTACTGCAGGATCGCACTCTGGAACAGGGAAGGTAATATTAACAAGAACCAGGATATGCAACTTCCATCACTGCACTCCCAAACTGATCAGTGTATGAATGCTATGCTATGGCAATAAGGACCAGAAACTCTGTTAGCTGACTAAATGGTTATTATGAAGGGTATTTACTTTCCATGCGTTATCATAGGACTGTTTCAACTTACGCTGCTTGTGCAGGGCTGTTAGCCATTATAACACTTAACCTGCGCCTGTAATGGAATACATATGGATATATACATATTGGAGAAACATTATAAAGATGGAAAACAAATGTTTTTCAACATTTTCTCAGCTAACAAATCAATTCTGCATATAAAATGAAAGAAGCGTGTAGGAAGCCAGAACTGGAACTGGTTAAAAGTACCTAAAGAATAAACTAAACCTCATAACAAACAAAACACTAACACATGGAGGCCACAATTAACCAAAATTATAATGATTCATATAACACCCAGGTCAATAAGACCTGTATTTTCTACTGCATGCTTGGAATGAACTGAAACTGAGGTGAAACATAACACAAATTTATGGGAAACTGGATGCTTGTGAGGCAAGTTCCATCTGCTTCTGATCATTTGTTCAAGAAGTACAGGCAAAATGACCCAGGCATTCTACAAGAATCACTATGTATTTAAAGATTCAGTTGCCCAGTAAATGCACTGCATCTGGGTTATTCAAATCAGAAAGTTAATGCTGTATAGGAAAATAGTTGCTGTTTGCTTTGAGATCCACACGAAACACATAAATACAATGTGTGGACAGAACATAGAATTGTTGAATGTTAAACTGGTGGTACATATAGTAACCACTGTGTCTTAAAGGATTAATTACTGAAATAGCCAACATACAGCCGTTTTAAATTTCAATGGGAAATTATTGCAGTCACCGATATCAACTTACTCAGACAAGAATTTCTGTGCACATGCAACATTTTCTGCTTACTGCAACACACTTCATCAAAACTCTGTAACTGCAATCACGTGGAAACAGTGCTGCTACTAATCGGTACACTAGGGACTTCTTTCAGCAGAACTGGACACTGAAACGCTAAGCACACCTTCCTTTCACTGCAGTCTTGTACTCTATTTGTAACCACTGCAGACATCACTAAATTTGAGGCTTGTGCAGTTTAAATATGTTTACAAAGTGCACACACTTCCATGTAAGAAATTCAACAGTGAAAGCTCCTAACATGAACCTCAAGGTACACAATATCATTCTTGCTGACATACCGCCAAACAGGAGCCAGGTACAACTACCCAATAATATTCCATGAAAATGCATTCAGTGGTTATACATTTGTTACAAGTTGACAGGCAGACGGACATATTGGAGGGCACCCAGATGGGCATATCTTTGAACCTTAGCATGGCAAACATGCAAAGAACATTGAAAATAACGAAAATAAATAGAACCAACTGTTTGTAATATTAATACAGACTGTGGACACCCCCTTCACCCGCAGCTCACCCCTTATTAGAGTTGCTGTTGATCTCCTCTTGCAGCTCATCACGCTCGCTCTCTGCAGCACGTCTGGCTCTCTCAGCACTGGCCAAATCTTCACTCATTTGCACCAGTTCAGCTTCCAAGCTCTTCAGCTTCCTCTCTGTCTCCTTTGCTGCTGCAGCTAGTTCATCTCTCGATGCTCTTGCCTCCTCAGCGTCTCGGGCAGAATCCTTGGCCTGCACCTAGGAATGAGAAACAAAATGTACAAAATCTCCAGGAAATAAGCCAGTGACATTTTCTTTACCATTGTAATATTTTTATGTGGTGGTTATAACACAAAAAGTGAAGATGATAGAAACAAAAGAAATGAGAGGAGGAGGAGGAGGGAAGTGAAAAGAAAAGAGAAGGGTACATCTACTGAATGAGTGTGACAGAGAGGTGCCTACAACATAATTTAAAGAATGTGAATGAGCAGTGGTATATAAACATACTGAGTTTTCGCATTGCTCAATTCCAGTAGTTACCTCTACAAATTACCAACCTGCAGTTTTCTGAGCTGTTTCAGTGCGTCCTCCTTAATCTTATCATGCATTTCGAGTTGCTGCTCCATGTCCTTGAGGTCAGCCTCAAGCTTCTTGCGCTGGGACAGAGCGTTTGTTCGCTGTTTGCGTTCGTCCTCCAACTCCGCTTCCAAGTCACGCAGCTGTTTCAGCAGGCCACGCCTCTTTTCTTCAGCCTGCTCCTCTTTTGCCTGATGCACAAGCACACTAATATTAGTTCCTTCATGGGTCACATGCACACACTTAAACGTACCCCAGCTTACAAAAACTGGATCATTATGGAGACA